>JAEEGL011769038.1_pt1 | contig 191487 bp, 175 predicted proteins | sample 9134231 | NCBI WGS metagenome assembly JAEEGL01 (sample SAMN16246548, study PRJNA631951) | gut metagenome | biome: gut microbiome; feature: rumen; material: fiber-attached | host: Bos | place: Iran: Karaj | collected 2018-10 | reverse complement strand
CATTTCGATACCTGTAACAGTTGAAGAAGCTGTCGGGCGGATACCAACGACTTCAACAGCGTCACCCATGCGAACAACACCGCGCTCGATACGACCTGTAACAACAGTACCACGACCAGTGATTGTGAAGATGTCTTCGATTGGCATAAGGAAGGGCTTGTCTTCGTCACGAACAGGATCATCAAACCATGTATCCATAGCTGTAAGCAATTCTTCGATGCACTTTGTATTGTCTGGATTGTCTGACTCGTTGAGAGCCTTGAATGCAGAACCCTGGATGATTGGTGTATCAGCAGAGAATTCATACTTTGTAAGTGTGTCCTTAACATCCTCTACAACCAATTCAATCATGTCTGGATCATCAACCAGGTCAACCTTGTTAAGGAAGACGATGATCTTCGGAACGCCTACCTGGCGAGCGAGCAGCAAGTGCTCCTTTGTCTGTGGCATAACACCGTCTGTAGCGGCAACAACCAGAACAGCACCATCCATCTGAGCGGCACCGGTGATCATGTTCTTAACATAGTCTGCATGTCCCGGGCAGTCGATATGTGCATAGTGACGCTTGTCTGACTGATACTCCAAGTGGCGGCTATTAATAGTAATACCACGCTCTTTTTCCTCTGGAGCATTGTCGATTTCGTCATACTTCAGAAGCTTGTCACCATACTTCTTTGCGCAGTAAGCGGTGATAGCTGCAGAAAGTGTAGTCTTACCATGGTCAACGTGACCGATGGTACCAACGTTCATGTGAGGTTTAGTTCTTTTGAACTCTTCCTTTGCCATGATCTTCTCCTTGCCGAAAATTTTATCCTACGGCATATATAAAATTAATGTGCTGCACTTTAAGCCAGAAAATGATACCCCTAAAAGGCCAGCACCACTTTCGCATACACACTTTTACCAAAAAAAATATAAAATGATGAATATATAGAAGGAACTTTAATGGCTGCTTTATCAATTCAAAGCAGTTGGCTGGTTACCACCTATCATCATCAATCAACCACCGACGACTGGTCTGGCATCTCGGAGCCTTCCGATTCACTGGCGCAAACCGGAACATCAGAACCCTTCATGCCACTTTACCAAAACTACCGACGGCAGCCTTTAACATTTACGGGTGAAAAAGTCTGAAAATTGGAAAAACCAATTGACTTTACGACTTTTACCGGACGGAAAAATCACCGTCTGTCTGATATCTCAAAGAACCTGCTCTATTCCGAGCACACCCACTAAGGGCGCATAAATGTTCCTAATTTATACACTATTTGAAAATATTATTCAATAGGAAAAACGATATTTTTGCGAAAAAAAGCGCAATATTCATCAAAAAACGTCAGCAAAACGCTTTGAATTTTTAGGGTACATATTTTAGATAGAACAAAAGAATCAACCACACTTCATTCAACTTCCTCGTAGACCAGCTCGGCACTCAAGTTTCCGTTGTCCCACAAGGTATATTCATAGATATAGCGGGTTTCCTTTCCATCATCAATTTCAGTAGCGAGCATGAGGTTTTCGTCAAGATTGTACTTGAAGAACCATTCAATAAGCTTCTTTTTCCTGGGCGGATTTACAGACAAAATCACCAGGGGATCGTCCGAGTCGATATAATCCTGCACATCCACGGTATGAACCAAAAGTCCCTGTTCATCGCTTTCCTTTATACTGCTTGAAGTGTAGCTGGAGAAGATTCCACCATCGGACAGATTCGTGTGCATCTTTTCCGTAAGGTTTTCATCGTCAAATTTATAGATATGCTCCATGTAAGCGTCGTCATCATCAAAACTTAGCCAGAGGTAATAGACGAGCCTGTTTTTTGAATCATAGGCATAAAAATATTCGGATTTTGCCCCTTCGTTCTTGCTCCACCTAAGTCTTCCGGCAGCATCATATTCGTAAACTGTCGTTCCCAGCTGATTTGTGGATTTTATCAGCTTGCCCTTTTCGTCGTACTCATATTCCTCGTCACAGTAGCCTGTATCGGTCTTTTTGACGCAGAGCTTCGTGTCATCGTCATAATAATACCGTATCTCGCAGTAACCGTCGAATTTCTGCTCATCCTGATTTTTGGTAACGTCATATTCTTCCCCGGAAATTCCATTTTTGCTGATAGAACTGTAGGTGTAATAAATCTTTTCGATTCTTCCGTCCTCGTTGTAGAAGTACATGAAGTCGCTGTCATCAGGCGAATAATTCCTGACCATGTTTCCGTTATAGTCGTATTCCTTTTTGTTGATTATGCGCACCTTTTTCTGGACTTTCGCACCGTCAATCACAAAGTCACGCAGGATTACAGCTTCCTCGGCATAGGCAAGAGAGACAAAGACAAGCATGGCGGCCAGAATCAGTTTTTTCATATCAGCACCTCAGGATAAGTATAGCACATTTTCCCCATTCGGCAAGCATTTGGATGTGGAATTGAAGGGACCAGTTCAAAGAGTCCTCAATTTTTAAACATTCCCCTTTTCAAACACGGCTTTGTCCGCTATAATTTATGGTATGGTTGCCGGATGGTGGCCCTGGAGGAATTTATGAAGAAAAAGTACTGTCTTATTGCCATTTCCATTTTTATGATGTTTTCCACATTTGCCAAAGACAAAAACGAAAGGGATCCGTTTGAACTTGTTCTTGCAGTAGACGAGGAGCAATACTTTGCGGCAGAGATTCCGCAGTCACCCTATGTAATAAACGACTCGATAATTCAAATCTATCCCGGCGAAAAGGTCTACATCGAGGCAGACGTCAAGGGCAATGTCCTGACAAATTTGAAGAGGGTTGAATCAATCAAGAAGCCTAAGAAAACATTGACCATAGAATTCATCCAGCAGAGCGAAGGCAAAAACCACCAGTTCATGATGCTGACCATAACAAATCCATTTTCCAAGACATTAAGCTATTCGGCGCACATCTGCCTTGTAAAGTATGCAAGATGGGTTGATACAAACGTAGTTGATGTTATGGCAGGTATTTCCAGTATAGAGACATGGCCTGATTTGATTTCTTCAATCGCTCTGGACGAATTCAAACTGGTGGACTAAATCCAGAATCATACAGAAGAAATGTGCAAGAGCCGACGAACAAAGCCGCCCTCGTAGCCTGTATCTATAAGAATATAACCTTCATCAAAAGCGACAAGATAATTGTTTACCGCACGGTTTCCTAAATTTAATATCATATTCATCTTATCAATTTTATCTTTTATTTCCCTATAACTTTGAAGGCTTTTTTCATATCACTTACCCCCGTCAGTCGGATTTTCCTTTATGGCTTTTAAAGCGTCATTCAGTTTTTTATCTTCTTTTTTGTTTATCAGATTTGAAACCATAATGCTGACAGCTGTGCTCAAAACATAGCATGCTAAAAACATAAGCCAGTATTCCGCTTCATTTGGAATCCATTTAAAACAGAAGGCAAAAGTCAGAATAAAAATTGTAATCAGGCCAAAGCATAAAATATAACGTAAAACGGCGCTCAAAGATTTTATGATTGCGTCCGTCAAAAATATCAGCTTTAAAAGACTGAATGTAAAAGACAACAAAAAGAGCTGGAGCAAAGATTCAACTGCAATACCGGCACTACCAAGTCTGAAAAGGCTTGAAACTGAACCTGCCCCTTCTCCCAGCGCAAGAGTAAGAAGTGTAAATATCAAGACTATAGAGGCTGAGATTTCCAGAAAGTCCTTTAGAAAACTAATCAATCGTTTTTGCATTTGAAACTCCAAGTTTATAGATTTTTGCCTTAAACTCTTCTGCATACGAACGTGAAATTATAAGCTGGTATCCGTTTTCAAGTGTAACACGAATGCGCCTGTCCAGGTCGGATTTTATGCTCTTGATTTTATTCAGGTTAAGGAGGGTTGATTTATTCACACGGATGAAATTACATTCGCCAAGCATGGATTCAAGCTCATAAAGGCGGTAGGTGCTTTCGTATACTTCGCCATCGGTATAGATAAAGGTGTTCCGCTCAAGAGATTCTACATATAAAATGGTTTTCAAATCTATAAGATGAAGCTCACCGTTTTTCTTTGCGGATATTTTTTTATCAGAAAGACGAAAGACGCTTATAAGACGTTCAAGCTCAGGAGTGATTTCCCGACATGTTATATTCAGTGTAGTCTCCTGAACCGAACTGTCTGTCTGAATTACAATCTTCATTCTTCAATTATATCACTTTTTTCAGAATCCTTCAATTTTTTCTCATCCTTCCTTTCGCATATTTTAATGAACAGAAAGTAAATGGCCGTGGGGATAATTGGCGCGACGAAAACATAAAATAAATTCAAGTCATTTATAACCCATCCCTGATAAATCAAAAAGGAAATTGCAGAGAGAATATACAAGACCATCACTTTCACCGCCCAATTAAATCTTTTTATAAGCCACAGCACAAAGGCGAAAATGACAGGCGGGAAGAATTGTGCAAGAACACGAATGTCCGCACTTCCAGATTCAATCGGTACATTCTGTACCAGGGCAAAGACAATCGAAACAAGTGCATACCCCATAAAGACGATGATAGCCGAATAAAATGCACGGAGCAGCTTTATTGATTTTTCAGATTTTTTCCCTGATAAAGTTAATTGACGATGCACAAGCACACTGAATAAAAGTGTCTGACCGCAGATTTCAGGCAGGCCCACAAAATGAAAGGCAAAGGGTAATTTTGAATAAACTACTCCTTCAATTGAACTTGGAGCCGCAGCCGGTGCACCGATAATTCCAATCCCTAAAAACAAAATCCAAAGTTTTAACCAACCCGATTTCTGCCTTATAAAATCAACCAGCGGAATTAGAACAAGCCCGAACAGCAGGCCTCTGATTATCTGGATGAAAGGTCCCGCCGCACTTGCACTGCCGTCGAATGTCCTAAAGTAATCACAGACAACCGGCTGCTTCCACCACTCGCTGTAGCCCATCAACTGAGAAAAAATCATACCGCAGATAAAATAGGTGATACAGTGTGCAAAAGTGACATAAAGCACAAATGATAAAGCCTTTTTTGTTTTTTCCATTGTTTCCTCCGTTAGGCTCCACTTAGTTTTTGTAAGCCTAAAACGAATATAATGCCACTTGCTTTGGAAGAAAACCCTCTTTTGCATAAGTTGCCGGATTTACGTTCTAAGATGCCGCTTTATTTCACCAGCCTTTTAACGTCCTATTTACCTCACCAATATTGTATTTAATCAACCTTTGGGATATACTGTCTTTATGAAACTGGCTGAATTGTTGAAGAAAAGATGGTGGCTCTTTTTGGCGGCAGGGATTGTCCTTGTATTGTGCATCGTGATTATCCTTGCGGTCGTGCTGAATGCCCCGAAAAAGCTCAAGGTGGCGTTCTACGGCATTGAAGAAAAGATTGTAAAGAATCTTAGCGAAGAAATCAAAAAGGCATGGCCCAAGGAAGTTGAATTTACGGTCCTGTCCGAGGAAGATGGATTTTCTGTTGAAAAATCAGGCAATTACGATGCTGTCATCACATGGAGCGGCAGGGAGGCGCGGATTCTGGCACAAAAAGCAGATGAAATACCGGCAAAAATCTACGGTGGCATGCCAACTTCCGTTCAAAAGGCAGGCCTCTCCGATGACAAGAAGATTTTCGTTCCATTATTATACGACTATTACCCCCTGTTTTACAGCAAGTCTTCGTTGAACCGTGGATTTGACGAAATAGCAGACTTTGGTTCATTTGACGAAATGGAACAGAAGGCTGTGGGTGAATACGCATTTTCACTTTATGCATCAGGAAAAAGCATTGACCATTTCTACGGCCTCATCTCATGCATCACGGAATCCATCTGCGGCTCTGCGGGATACAGGAAACTCTGTGGCCTGATAGAAAGCGGCAAGGAACTTGAAGAATATCTGGACGAAGCTCTGGCAGACTTTAATGGGGAAAAGATTACGTTCAGGACGGTGCTGGAACACATCCGCTACCTGCAGGACGCCAAATGCCTTTCAGGACAATGGCATTCATACTCAACCAGCGACGAGATGCTTTTGATGAGCGAGGACGAAATCTATTCAATCTCCATGCCCCTGGACCATTACCGGACCATACCCATGCGCACGGCGGCAAACTACAGGCCCATCCGGTTTCCTATTGCAAACGAATCAGTTGAACACGCACTTGTAGCCCCCACTGTGGTCATGTTCATAAACAAAAAGGCGGACAAAAAACAGGACCTTATAAAGGCACTGGTTTCTTCCACAGTACAGGAAAGGCTTTCAGAAAGCACCATGCTCATCCCCGTTTCCTCCCAGGCCGGATGCTACGACATCTACACCGACGACGGAAGATTCTACGCCGCAAGTTCATTCGGAGGATTAGTCTCCACAATCAACAAGGAATGCTTTACATCAGCCGAAGAAGAAGAGGCCTTCAAGTCCCGTCTTGTCACCTATCTAACTTTTGGGAAATGAAATAACCTTATTTTCCACTTGCCATGTGTGCCGGATACCATTTGGAAAACCATGCGGTAAAGGCACCCATCGCAAGCGGTATCACATTGTTCACGACGACCAGACTTTTCCCCATGCCTGCCCTGTTCAAAAAGAAAGTCCACACCGCAGTAAGGACATACAGGATTCCCCACGCAAAGGCAAGGATGTAATTCGTCTTCATGAACAGGAGGTTCTTATGAGCCGCTTCGCCACCGTAATTATGCTTGATGTATGATGCGCACAGGGGTTCCTTTGTAAGGCACGAAAAAAGCCACAAAAGCCCGAACACAAGATAGCCCGCATTCGTAACAAGTTCTGCATGCCCCCACAACTTTACCGCACCCGCCATAACCGAAACCAGAGCAATCGAAAGCACGTCCCAGATTACAAGCTTGCAAGACCACATCAAAAGCGGCACCAGGGCACAGACTGACATTGTGATTACCGAACCGACACCCGGATTGATAGAAACCGCCACCCAGAACGTAATCCACGGAATGAGCAGGGTTGTCATGGAAGGCTTTTTTTCCCTTGCACCAGAGTTCTGACCGCTTGAATCACCCTGCTTTGTACGGCTTTCCTCCGACTGTCCAAAAAACTTGTTCCAGTTCATCATCAGCGAAAAGTCACCGTTTACCGTATAGAGCTTTTTTCCCAGTGCTTCTGCCCCACCGATTTTACCCTGTGATATTGAAACCCACACGTCAAAGGGAGTTGAAATTGTTGTCGTTGGCTCAAGGCTTCCGTCCGTCACAACTTTGCTTCCGTCCCTGTTCAATAAAATCTGATAGCTTTTTCCCAAGTCAGTGTAGTTCATCTCCAGGACACGGTCTTTTCCGTCCCAGGCATTTTTGTTGTAAAGGGTTGCCATCTGCCGGGTAAAAATCAAATCCTCACTTTCCTTTCCTCCAGTTTCCCTGTCCACTCCCCAGCTTGCATCAGCCATCTTTTCAAACTGCTCGCGTGGATACAGGAGTTCTTCCAGTTGGGCATGAGTTTCACCGCTTATCGTTCCACCGGCAAATTCACGTCCCGCCTTTTTCACAACCTCAAGATACTGGTCCGTGCGTCCTGAAAGTTCCTTTACCCTGAACAGTTCACCCTGACCGCAGAATATCGTTTCAAAATTACCCTTTCCCAAAAAGTGTCCGAACATTTCGGTTACGCTGTCGTAATTTTTGCTGGCAGAATAAAAGCCGCATGTTGAAACCAGGACATATCTTTTTCCGCCCATGTCATAGCGGGTGGGATGGCTGCCGCTTCCAGTTGAATTTGAATCGTCCGACATAAACGGAAGGCTCATCGGAAGCTGACGGTCAATCAGGTTCTTAAGGCTTCCCGGAACATTAAAATAATAAAGAGGGAAACTCCAGACAATTACATCCGCATCCTTTTGCTTTTGCAGTACAGACGGCATGTCATCACGAATCACGCATTTCCCAGGCGTAGACTTCCAGCAGCAGAAACACCCCCGACATGCCCCGATGTTCAGCGAGGAAACATCAAGTACGTCCACAACAACGTCCTCCCCCGCCCCCTGTCTTTCTTCCACAAGTCCTTCAACAAATTTATTAGCCAGCTTAATAGTATTACTGTTCTTCCCTTTCGGGCTGCCATTAATCAAAAGTACCTTCATTCTTCCTTCCTTTATTACCCTAATTATCAACCATCAATCTTTAAATGTCAATTATCCTTCTTATAACTTATCAACCCCTTTTTGAATTGATCTGTGGAAGGCAATATCAAATCTTGACTTGTACAATTCAATTTGCTATTCTTTGTTTACGAGGTAGAATCTTGAAAGTAGTATGTGAATATTGCGACGCCTATATCGAATCAACTGATGAAAAATGTCCCAACTGCGGTGCCCCCAACACTCATTTTGTAAGGACCGCATCCGACTCCCCCAAAACAATTGAACAGCTCAGGGAATTCTGTGCAAGCAAAAATCTTCCATTGGAAAAAATGCATGTCCACATCGGGGAAAACTATCAGGCTCCCAAGGCATTCGGAATTTACAGGGATGACAACACAGGCCGCTTCATCGTCTACAAGAACAAGGCGGACGGAACCAGGGCAGTCAGATACGAGGGTGCAGACGAAGCCTACGCGGTAAACGAAATCTACATGAAGATAAAGGACTTGATCCTTGACGCCAGAGCCAATACCGCTCCAACCCAGCAAAGAACCTCATCCACACCTTATCCGATAATGCCAAAAAAAATCAACTGGAAAAAATGGGGCCTCATCATAGCAGTCCTTGCAGTATTGTGGGTCATCGGAACCTTTATGGAAGGCAAGACCGGATACTACAAGCAGAATGACAACGTATATTACAGGCATGGTTCCCATTGGTATGCCCTGGACAACGGTGTATGGGACAGAACCTCCGAAGAAATAGACGACGACTACTACATAGGTAACTCTTATTACGGTGACGGAGACTCAAGCTTCAAGGAATTCCCAGAGTACAGTTTCAGGGACGACTGGTCTTCCAGCAGTGACTATGATTCAGACAGCGACTGGTCTTCGTACGACGATTGGGATTCTGATGATGACTACAGCTGGTCCGACTCTTACGACAGTTATGATTATGACTCCAGCTATGACTGGGATTCAGATTGGTAAGGAAATAATTTTTTATGAAACAGCAGATGATAATGGGAAACCAGGCGATTGCTCTGGGTGCACTCAAGGCGGGTGTAAATCTTGTGGCTGGATATCCTGGAACTCCTTCAAGTGAAATAATTGAATGCATTGCAAAATACAGGGAAAAGACAGGCACTTATGTTGAATGGTCCGTAAACGAAAAGGCGGCTGTAGAAGTGGCGGCCGGTGCAAGTTATGCGGGAAGCAGAACCATGGTTACGATGAAGCAGGTGGGCCTGAATGTTGCAAGCGACCCGGTGATGTGCCTTTCATACGTTGGAATAAAGGGCGGCATGGTGATTGTAAGCGCCGATGATCCGGGACCAATCTCAAGCCAGACAGAACAGGACACGCGTTCATTCGGTTCATTTTCCAAGATTCCGGTGTTTGATCCGTCCACGCCAAAAGAAGCATACGAAATGGTACAGGAAGCGTTTGAGCTGTCGGAAAAATACGGAACACCCGTAATCCTCCGTCCCACCACAAGGGTTGACCACGCATACGAATCCATGGAAGAACCCGAGTTAAGTGCGGCAAGGCAAAAGGGAGAATTTGAAAAGGACAGCCAGAGATGGGTAATTTTTCCAAAGGCATCCTACAACAACCACAAAAAGATATTTGAACGAAACGAAAAAATCCTTCCACATGAATTTTCAAATTCAAAATGGAATCATATAGAAAACAACAGTGCATCCGATATTGCGTTTGCAGCGGGTGGAATCAGCTGGTGTTACCTAAAGGAAGCGCTTTCCCTGCTTGGAATAAAGGACGCTCCAATCTTAAAGGTAGGAAATCCATATCCGTTCCCGGGCGAGCTTGCACTGGAGTTCATGCAAAAGAATAAAAGGATTGTGGTATTTGAAGAGCTTGACCCCGTAATCGAAGAAAACCTCTTTAACCTTGCCGGAAAAAATCATATTGAATGTTCCATAAGCGGAAAACTTGACGGTCTTGTTCCTGCCGCAGGAGAACTGAGTGTTGAGGCGGTAAGGGACATAGTTGCAAAACTCTATGGCATCACGATTGAATCCGACTCGACATGCACGGCTCAAGTTGAACTTCCCGTCAGGCCACCTGTTTTGTGTGCGGGCTGTCCACATCGTGCGGCATTCTACGCGGTAAAGCAGGCCATGAAGGGAGAGAAAACCGTTTACTGCGGTGACATCGGCTGCTATACCCTGGGCAACGCAAAGCCACTGGACATGTGCGATACATGCCTCTGTATGGGTGCGGACATAACGATGGCACAGGGATTCTACCACAACGAAAACGACCGCAAATGCTTTTCCTTTATCGGCGACTCAACTTTCTTTGCATCAGGAATAACTGGTGTTGTTAATGCGGTTTACAATCAGGCGCACCAGACAATATGCGTGTTGGACAATTCAACTACGGCAATGACAGGACACCAGCCACACCCCGGAACCGGAAGGACGATGATGGGCGAAGTCACGGAAAAAATCAGCATAGAAAAAATCCTGACTTCAATCGGTGTTGAACCTGTGATTACCGTTAACCCATTCAATCAAAAGGAATCGGTAGAGGCAATCAAAAAGGCCGTAAGCTCACAGGGAGTAAGTGCGGTCATCTTCAAGGCACCATGCATTGCGGTTGCTTCAAAACTCGGATGGGAAAAACCCGTACCGCTAAAGGTCGAAGAAGACAAATGCATCGGATGTCAGAAATGCATAAGGGAAATCGGATGTCCTGCCTTGAGCATTAAACAGACTGGATCAAAAAAGGTTCAGATTGATTCGTCATTGTGCACGGGATGCAAGCTATGCTCTGGATTGTGTCCGGTTTCTGCCATCGGTTGAGGATAAGGAATATGGCTAAAAACATTTTAATTTGTGGTGTCGGCGGACAGGGAACTGTTCTTGCGGCAAAAATAATTTCACAGGCGGCGATAAACCAGGGCCAGAAAGTCCTGTCAGCAGAAACAATCGGAATGGCACAACGCGGAGGTTCTGTCGTAAGCCACGTACGAATAGGAAATGACTGTTATTCTCCTCTGATTCCATTGGGTCAGGCAGACCTTTTGATTTCCTTTGAGGCGGCAGAAGCAGTCCGCAACATGAACTATCTTAAAAAGGACGCGGCAGTCATCGTAAACAGGAAAATACTTCAGCCAACGACGGCAAGCATCACGGGCGTTACCTTTTCCGAAGATATCATGATAGAAGAACTAAAGAAACATTCGTCAAACGTAAGCGTCATCGACACGGACAAGGCATGTGCAAACCTAAAGAGCTCAAAGATTGTAAACACCCTTCTTTTGGGCGCCGCATGCAGGACAGGAATCGTTGACCTTAAAAGCGTGGAAGACGCCATCAGGATTCTGGTTAAACCCGACTTTTACGAGCTTAACATCAGGGCCCTGCATTACGAATTTTAAAATCCCGGCAGGCATAAGCAGTTCCCTAGAACTTTCTTCCTCCACCGCTATAGCTACGGCCTCCGGATGACTTGTAGCTTGAACGGTAGGTTGAACGTCCGCTGGAAGAAGAACTGCTGTATGACCTTGAACTTGATTCCCTGTACACCCTGTCCTTGCTCACGTATGAGTCAATCTTCCTGTCTTCTGAACGGGAAAAGACAAGGCTTCCTTCAACATAATAGCTTCGGGCCTCGGTGGCTCTTTTACTGTTGGACATGCATGAATCATCAAAACAGTACTTTGCAAATGCAAAAAACAAGCCGACCAATATTCCAAAACCAATCGCTATTCCCCAGTACACCCAAAGGACATATCCATGCTTATACATTCCGCCGGCAAGCCTCATGACTTTCTTTGCGGCACTAAAGCATTTTCCCTTCTCCATCTTTGAACGTGCGTTAAGATACAGATGATAGAAGTTTTTTTCCGTATAACATTTCCTTTGGTCTTCTGAAACCGTTGATGTTACACCCCAATCTAATTTACCGTCCGGGGATTTTTGTATGACGAAGATGCATGCATCGTTATTGTCGCCTACCCCATAACCGTTGTACTTTGCATAATCACGGCCATAGTCGCTCAATGTTCCTCCGCGTATCGTCTTGTCCATCGTAAGGATGAGAAAATCCGTGTCATACTTTTTAGAAAGCTCATCGGCCCTTTCCGTCAGGGTTTGTATCTCTTTCTTTGTGAACACGCCAACCTGATCGACTACACGGCTTTTGTTTGCCGCCTTGAACGGAACAAATTCTTCGTTGTTTTTTGGATACCAGTCCGGGACCTTGTACAGCTCATATATGTCGTCAATATAATTGAGCACGCCTTCGCCATAATTTCCCGCCACCATGTATGGTTCAAGATTGTCGTCTATGGCATTTATGACTTTCTCGGTATATACTTCCTGAACTTTTCCGGTTGCAGCAGTCCACCAGCCGCGATTCCCCTCCTCCATGCAGATCATCAGGACCGAACCGGTAAAATCATCGCCGAAACCATAACCGCAGAACTGATGGAAGTCCGCCGCATAGATGCCATGATCAAAACCGTAGCTGGATTTGTCCGTAAAAATCACAAGGTCAATTCCATATTCATCCTGAATCTTCTTTATCTTTTGCTTCATTTCGGCAATCTGTTCTTCGCTGAAAATAAAGGCATCGTCTATGACTCGGCTCGCACGGTAATCGTTAAAGTCAACAAAGGCATTTACATCTTCCGGATACCATGAAGGCAAATTCCTCTTTGGTTTTCCTTCAACAACCTGGTCTGCATATTTTGCAAGCAGTTCCCCATTCACACTCAGGGTTTCTGCAACTGAATCAACATAGGAACTAACAATCTCAAGCCAGCCTGAACCGTTTTCCCTCATTGTACGGATAAGGTTTATCAGGGCATTTTTCTGTTCATCCGTAAAAATCTCTTCACCGGAACCAAAGCCCTTTAGGTAAAGCTGTTCGTTTTCAGTTATGACCATCAGCAAAAGGCCGCTTTTATTGGGGCCGTAACCAAACTGGTTGTCAGAGTAGAACCAGTCGGCATAATGTGTAATCGACAGGTCACAGGTCTCCTTGATGCACACCGGCATGTCAAATCCGTACTTGTTGACTAGAATCATGGTACGGTTGTGGAGAGACCTTTCTTCCGCACTGCTAATGCTGTCCGTATAGTCATTGATCCTAAGAACATTTGTCCTGACCGGTTCATCCTGGGAAAAAGCGGGAACCAATGCAAACAAAAGAAATAAAGTCAAAAAGAATGATTTAAGTTTTTTCATCTTACCCTCCCCTTACCAGAACAGCTGCGGCAAAACGCATGAACCCGCAGACAGACAGAATGCAATTATAAAGGCAACCAGACACCTGAGGAGGCCCCTTCTCTTTGACCTTGGAAGCACACCGGCCACTTTTCCCGTCTGACCGTTTATGGCATAGTGATAGTCCACGTTGTTGTACCTGCACGTAAAGAGATACACGGGCAACAGGGCATATTCCATCTTCGGGTTGATGAAGCTGATGTTCTTGCTCTTAGCGTTAACCTTGTCATATTTCCGCTCAGTTGCAGATCCTGTAAATAGTTCCTCAGTGCTTTGTGAAATGCGGTATTCGGCACGGTAGAGTTCGGAATCAGGAGGACTGTCAAAACGTTCGGCAAGGAATCCGTCCAGATAAAGGTTGTTGAATTCAACCAGTTCTGAATAATCGTATGGCTCAATGGAATCCATAAGGTCATCTTCCATCTTTTTGCTTGCATCCATCGGGACCTTTGCAAAATCCAGGGTACCCTCGCGCACGTGGGAATAGACGTTGTATTTTGTGTAATGATAGGAACTGTCGCTCCAACTCTTTTCGATTGAAGATGAAGTGAACGTGTATTTGCCGCCAACCTTTGTGGTAAAAAGCCAGAACGGAAGGTACACCCCCTGAACTTCTCCAATCATGCAGCCTTTAAAGTAATTGACCGGAAGCAGTTTTTTGCCCCTGGTAAAACTCTTGAAATAACTGTGAACCTTATCCTTTGGAAATTTAAATGGAATGACTAGATTGGGCTTTAATCCGCCCGTACTGGTTTCCTTTAAGACGATGTTGTTCGCACAGTAGGGACAGAAAGTTGCTATAGTATTTTTAGGGGCCTCCATGACAGCCCCACACTGCTTGCATTCATAGGTAAGGGTACCTTCAAGTTCCTCACCGGAAAGTGACTTCTTGTATCTGGACCAGTCAAAGTTGATTTTGCTTTCGTCACCAGTCTTTAACTGCGACACCTCGAATTTAGTTCCGCAATATTCACAGATTACACTTCCCGCATTAGGTGAATATTTTAACGGTGCTCCACATCCAGGGCATTTGTGCTGTATTACGCCTTCTCCAACGCCCGACTTGCTCTTCTCATTGTTGCCTGAACTCATAACCTACATTATAACACGAAATCCAGAATTCTCCAAACTTAGATTATGTTTACCTGACAGAGCCTCATTGCACTAAGTGCGGTGGCATGACTTTCGGGCGTTACGCAGGCACAGCATGAAGAGTCAACCGTTATCTTTACCTCAGGAACTTTTGCCTTGAGTATGAACGCATTGCTTATGACACAGATTCCAGTACAAAGGCCCACAAGTTCAATTTCTTCAAGGCCATTCAGAGTCGCAACATAATCGGCTAAATCCAATGAACCAAACGAAGGCTTGTCAAAAATGCGGCTTTTTCCTACATCAAGTTTATCTGAAATCTGCCAGCCCTTGCTTCCCAAAATACAATGCACGACAGGAAGGTTCTTTCCCTCTTGGGTCTGGAGATAATTCTTTTGGTGAGTATCCCTTGTAAAAACAACTTCCCAACCGGCATCACGCGCCCTTTTGATTTTTTCCGCCACATTTGGAACAATTGCTACTGCTTCTTTTGTTCCGAGTGCCCCATCAATAAAATCATTCTGCATGTCCACAACAATTAAAAGCTTCATGTTTTCCCTCTCTTGGCTTTTTCCTTCATTCTATCAAATCTTTTAATCTTGTTCCATAAGATACTTGCGGAGGGGGAATTTTACACAAAATAATATTCTATCATAAATTGATAGACAATATAAAAATCCCATGATACAATTATACATATGAGCATTAAACTTGAAGAACATGACAAACGTCAGCGAAAACTAGAGCGCGAACTGAACAAAACATTAATGGATATTGACCAGAACCTTGACGATAGAGGTTATGAAATTCTTTGCATATTGCGCGACGCTCCAAATCACCCCGAAATCAAATACAACGCAATCTATTTCCAGAAACATTTCAAACTCTCCAATATAACCATTTACCGAGACATTAAAAAGCTCAAGGACATGGATTTAATTGAAGACAAGCAGAAAGGTGGAAGCTACAGGATAAAAAAAGATGTAGAGCAGATTTACACAAAGGAAACACAAAGAAATCTTGACCTTATTGCAAGCATGAGCGGACTCCTCCTGCAATACGAGGGCACTCCCCTTTACGACCGCATTACAAAACTCATTCAGTTCCTTGAACCAAAAGTGTTTAAAGAAGACATTTTGTTTTCCTCTGGACGTGTGATTGTCTCACCGCAAATGAAATATGACATCGACGTCAAAAACTGGGACAAGGTTTACGAAGCAATAAAATTGAACCGCAAGTTAAAATTTGTCTACGTCAAGTCAAACAAAAACAATAAGGCAGTGCGAACGGTATGGCCATATCAGCTGATTCTTGACAATGGTTCCGTCTATCTTTCCGCTTACAGTGAATACGCCGACATGATTCTTTTATATGATTTGAATTTCATGGCAGATATAATCATCACGGCGGAAACTTTCGAGCTGCCCGAAGACTTTGACTTTAAGAATTACAGCGGTGGCGGAAGACTTGGTGCATTCAAGGACGACAACACGCAGACGTTCAAAATCCGCTTTACTGATTACGCAAAGGATTGGATCAAATACCACAAATGGGCAGATGACCAGAAAGTCATAAAGGAAAATGACGAATACACGACAATCGAATTCTCATCTGCGCAGGAAGAAAAGGTTTTTGAACAGATAATGAAATGGGGATCACAAGCCGAACCTCTTGCACCACGCTCTCTTGTCAAACGCTGGAAGCAGGAAATTACCGCATTGTGGGAAAAAATCCAGAAATAGACGAACACAGTTTTATAGGAGCATCAAATGTCCAAGAAAGAATTTACACCCGCAAAGCCCCAAAAACTCACAGTCCCGGAAGTAATTGAATATTGCAAGGACAACCTTGGCATTACATTCAACTTGATGGATGAAGAAAAGGCAAAAAGCTTTCTTGAAAAAAACAATTTCTTTTTCCGCCTAAAGCAATATTGTTCCACATGCACGGAACAGACAAAGAGTGGCAAATTCATCGGGCTTGACTTTGGCCATTTGGTTGAGCTTTCCACAATAGACATGTTCTTAAGGAAAATTCTCCTAAAGATGACTATTGACCTTGAGCACTATCTTAAAGTAAAACTTGTAAACGACTGCCAGAACAATCCCGCAGATGACGGTTATGAGGTCGTACAAAAGTTCCTTGAAGGACATCCCAAGGCAAAAGAAAGCCTGGTTCAGTTTTCCAAGATTTCAGGTTATGGCGGAAATTCATTCCAGAAGTATTTGGATACACCGGCCGTCTGGAATTTTGTGGAGATGATTACATTTGCAGACTTCATTTGCTTTTATGCATATTACTATGACTTCATGCACATGGAATGCGAATACACAAAACATTTTGAATCCGTCCGACGCATCCGCAACGCCTGCGCACACAACGTATGTCTTCTTACATCGTTCAAGTCCCAAGCAAATTTCAAGACTGACCTTGAGACCAATTTCGAACTTATTAATGGCAACCTTGGCATCGGCAACGGAACAATCGCCAACTGCATGAAAGTCCCGCTGTTGAATGATTTTGCCGTAATGCTTTCCGTCTACACCAAGCTCGTTTCCTCCCCACGCGTCAAGGAAATGACCCTAAAGGAAATAAAGGACTTTTTCGATGACCGCATGGTCTACCGCAAGCAATACTTTGAAAACAAGCCCGACATCAAAAACGCCTACCGCTTTGCCCGTAGAATCCTGGATTATTATTCGGAAAAGGAGTAAAAAGAATAGTGAACAATTGTTTTGTCACGCGGATTCGAAATTGCTACGCAATTTCTGGGAAAGTTAATTACCCAAAATACAAAAGGCTAAGTTTTGCGGACTTTACCCCATGTAAATTCTTTTAATTGTGTTACAATCTATTGAATCAGTGCAATTACCTTGCTCTCCACATTTGATAAATATCAAGAATCATTTTTTGATATGCCTGACTTTTTATATGAGCACCAGGATGCCAATAGTTTATTAACAAATTTTTTGAATTTTCAGCATAATCAACTGAATATTTAAATTCAGGTCGTGCATCAAATTGTTTCTTTTGCAAATCATAAATCTTTATTAAATCATCAAACAATCGTCTTACTTTACTACAATTAATTATAATATTAGGTTCAATACCTGCTATCTGTTTTAAAATAACATCTTTATGTTTTGTATAATTCGCTTCTATTATCGTATGGTTTGCCTGTGAATTACCACCATTTTTGTTTATATTTATCAAAGCGATTTTTTCTAAGATATTTTCACCATTTATCGTTGCATCATTATCTAAGGTTGGTAAATCTTTATATGAAAGATTATTAAGTATACCATAAGTTGCTCTAATTAGGTTTTTGTAAGTAGATTTCCACCCATTATAGAAATAAGCAACATTTTTATGAAAATCACGATGATTCCGACAGTTTCCATCTTTTCCCCCACTTTCATTTCCTTCTTTGAGTATCCATAAAACCTTATCAGGTGCATTTTTATATTGGTCAATATCTATAATTCCATCAAGAACTACAAATGAATTATTCTTACCCCACTCAGATTTGATTATGCCATCAAATTCAGATACAGTTTCAAACATGTATAGATTGCCTCCAGATTTAATTATAGATTACAGATTGTGAAAAAGCAAGCCTGAATAAACCCAATAATTTCAAAATACTTTCTTCCTCAGATTTTACGTAGTAAAATCGAATCCGCGTGACATTCAATTACACACATCTTTACATTCCAAATCCGATGTGTCTTCCACATTCTGAATTTTCTATTTTCTCACACTTACACATATGGTGAATATCAGAAAGTGCTGGCCGTTCGCCGGTAATCACTTCGTTCATTGCAATCTTGCGGACGATGTTGTCTATTTGGCCGCCGGAGAAGTCGTAGTCTCTTGCAAACTCTGTGGCTGACTTTTCATCGAGCCAGGAAAGCTTGTTCATCCAGATTGAAGTCATGGCTTCTGTTGACGGGTTTTCAAACTTTATCTTGAAAAGAAAGCGTCGTTCAAAGGCAGAATCCATATTGGAAGCAAGATTGGTTGTTGCAATAAAGATGCCCTTAAGGCTTTCAAGCTCTTCCAGGATGATGTTCTGGATTGCATTTTCTGTCTGTGCACAGTTTCCGGAAGTGTCTTTTTTCCTTTTGGAAATAAGCGCATCCGCTTCATTAAACAAAAGGATCGGCATCTTTTCGTCTTTTTTCTCGCAGATTTCGCAGGCATTTCTGTAGCTGGTAAAAATCTTCTTGATGCGTTTTTCGCTTTCACCAAACCAGGCAGATTTTGCTTCGCTGATATCAACATGAACGATTGAGCGGCCAGTTTCCTTTGCGATTTGCATTACAGATTCAGTCTTACCAGTTCCAGGAGCACCATAAAGAAGAACCGCCACGCCAACAGGAAGCCCGTCATCCTTGAGCCTTTGCTGTATTTCCTTGAGTTTTTCTTCCTGCAGGGCATTCTTAAGACGGTTGATTTCCTTTTGATTATCCTCGCTATAAAACAGCCTTTTTTCTTTAATTGAATCCACCTTGATAAGGTTTTTGTCGTTGATTGAATCTTCAAAAAGAAAAGCTTTATCACCAAGCAGAAGCTTACGTCCTTTATCGGAAAGAGTTATTGTCGCATCAGAGAGATTTCCTTTTCTAGAAAACTCAACAAGTCCATTCTTAAACAATTCATGTTTTTCTTCCATCATCGCTGTGGCAACCCGATATCTTTCTCCCCCATCATACAAATCCGACAGTGTTGTATTCAGGTTTGACTCTCCGCCTTTCAACAAATCATTAGCAATATCGTAAAGGATAAAGCGGTTTTCGAAGTTTACAATCTCTTTTAACACACGCTGGACTACCGGAAGGTTTCTATGTTTCATTTCGTATCCGACAAGCTCCCACTGTATCGCCCTTGCAGACTTATTTTCTTCCCGACGCGATTCATAACGGTCTGCCATATGATTTATGAAATCTATATCATCTTCTTCGTGGACTGGCTGTGGTATATATTCTATATTTTCACAGATTGATTCGTTTAAGTCATTTAATGGCTGGAAAGCACCGTTCCTTCCGTTTTGCTCCAGAAACCTTTTATCAACAAGAGCCTCCATTTCTTTCTTCCAGCTGACAATGTACAACACAGGCATTTCAAGGTCGCTTGCAATATTTTTAAGGGTGATGGTATCTTCAGATTCAAAATATCGCTCACATGCCATGCACAGAATCCATACCTGCGTTTGATTGAGCTTATAGAGCGACATCAAATTTTTCATTGCTGTAGTGTAGGCCTTTAACTTCCTTATCCTTAGTTTTGAACCTAATAAAACATGGTATACACATGACATTGCCTTTGAGACATTCCAGCGGACTTTCTTGCCTTTAACCTGTTCTTCCATACTTTCCTCCTCATTATATAGCTAACAATATACATGTTTATTCTATCATTGCATGATAAAGCAGAAACCTTTTTTCCAAAAAAAACAATCGGATATTCGCTTTGTTCAATATAGCATGAGGCATAAAAGCTTTCATTAAACTTGTCGTTTATGGATGCGTAGAGTTAATCACCCAAACCCCATCATATCATCTTGGACATAGCTTCAATTTCTTTTTTCCAGTCCTGGACAAACCACTTTGGGGAGACGGGGCAGGCGTTTTTGCCTTGAGAAAGGACCCATTCCATGATTTTAAGGCTTTGTGTTGAAGTAAAGCTGATTTGCGTACGGCATTCTTCATCGTAATCCGTTATTTTCTGATCATTTGCCCAAATGCAGTCCTTTGCAACGTTTCGAGATTCATCATAAAAATCTATTACGAATTCTTCCACATCGCCAGTCATAAAGACACCGAATTTTCCTCCGCCACAACGCAGGGCAAAATCAAAATCCTTTGGCAGCTCAAACGTATTCTTTGTGACGACAAGATTTTTAATTCTGTTCAGGGCAAAAATTCGTTCCGCATCCCTTTCTTCGGAATACCCAAATACAAAGCATACTCCCTCATCAAGTAGTATCTGATACGGATGCACACGGCGGTGGGTTGAACCTGGATTCCATCTTCCGTTATAGTCAAACTCAATCACGTGGTTTTCCTGCATGGCGTTGACTATCTTGGACCACAAGTTTTCATCCACAACGATTTTTGGCGAAGGTGCCACGGCTATCCTCTTAAGGAAACTTGAATTTCCAGAGCTTTTTGTATCGGTAAGCAAATCGATTATCTTTTCCGCTTCCTCATAAACAGGAGTTCCCTCGTAGCTTGAAAGGAGCATCTTTGCAGAAAAAAGTGCCTGCATGTCTGCCGGTGAAATGCGGTTTAACGGCATGTCATAGTCTTCAGAATAATAATATCCACGATTTTTTGCATCATATTCAATTGGTGCATAGAACCTGTCTTTTAAAAATTCAACATCACGATTGATGGTTGGAACACTGACTTCCAGACTATAAGCAAGCTGTCTTGCGTTTGGATAGCATCCTGATTTTATTTTCCTGTGAATCTCTGCAAGCCTTTCCAAAATTGCGAAACGTTCCCCATTCCGTCTCTGTGTTTTTTCACTCATGATGTCCTCCTGTAAGCCGACATAATGTCTTTATCTTGGCTATCTATGATATATTAATACCACACTTACTCTATCATTCGTTGATAGACTTTAAAATTTTTTCAAAATATTTTATTCCATTCAGAATCCGTAAGGTCGCAATAGTGCAAATCTTGTGCAAAATCAGTCCTATCTTCCGGCAGATTGAAGAATAAGGCAACTTTATGCAAATCGGGCTTTTTCATGTTGTTACCATGGTATAGCGAGAATTTCCCAGTATCCTTGTGAAAAACAACACGGCCACGAGCTATGGAAAAGTATTCTTCACGCAGACTTTCATCCAAAACATTCAGTTTTCCGTCTTTTCTTAGCTCTTCCCAATATTCAGCATGATCACTTGTTCCAGTTATGGCATCCCCATAAAGAAGGCCATCGTCAACTGAAACGGCATGAGAAAAAATAACCTTGCCCTTATAAAACCAGAATATCCCGACTTTTGGATTTGGCATAATACGCTCCTTCTTGTTGAATAATGCAATTGTTTAATCTGCGTTACTCAAGAGATGAACTTCTGTGATTCCATCTTTCTTTACAAGTCCAATCAGATGTGCGGGTTTAAGCACTGAAATAATTGATTTATCTGTTGTTGCAATCACTGTCTGCCTATTGGCACACTGCTGTTTAATATCCTCTGCATACATATTCGCATTTTCCATAATGATTCCTGCAAAAACCAATGGAATGAGTTTTTTAACTGACGCATATTCATATCTTGAAACAACCTTATCGTCGATTGAATAAGTGACCTTACCTTTTCCCTCTGAGTTTTCATGATCTACGCTTATCCTTTTCTTGCAGACATAATCCTGGGCATCACTTCCGGTTACCCCAAAACATAACTCAATTTCTGCAAAATCCACAAGCGGCTTACCATCACTTCCACATGAAATGACTTCCGAAACCTCCTGCTCTTCTGAATCATTTCTAAATGCCCAGTCGATGGCATATAGCAAATCATAAGTCAATGAAAAGTCCTGACTCAAAACAATATTGAAGTCCCTGCACATTTCCATTTGCGTTGACCCGGCAAAAGTTTTAAAACCATGAATTAAAACTGTTTTGAGATACATGTCTCCAGCAATAGAATCAGAATTTGTCAATATCATATTATCACCTCAAAAATAATTTACACGTTAAAAGAATCATTTAATGATATAATTTAAAATAATACAGGTGGTATTTCAGTGGATGATGGACCAGAAAAAAAAGTTTGCTTTTTTAATTCTTTTCTGCTATTATTTTTTTAATGACTGACGAAGCTGAATTTCAATATATAGCAAACGAAGACCACTACGAAAAAGTTATTGAACGCATAAGGGACTGCAAAAAAACTCTTTGGATTGGAACGGCAGACATAAAGGACCTTTACGTAAAAGACGGAAGAGGAACAAAACCATTTCTTGAAGTCTTGTCTGATCTGGCAAAAGCTGGTGTCGCAATCCGACTGATTCATGCAAAGGAACCAGGTCCGGCATTCCGAGAAGATTTTGACAAATACCCTGCCCTAATCGAAGGAGTAGAAAGAGTCCTCTGCCCCCGCGTTCATTTTAAAATCATCATCTTAGACCTTAAGGCAGCCTACGTAGGCTCAGCAAACCTAACAGGAGCAGGTCTCGGCATGAAGGGAGAAAACACCCGCAATTTTGAAGCCGGTGTCTACAGCAAAAACAAAGACTTCGTTAAGCAGGCCGCCACACAATTTGACAAAGTATGGATGGGCGCCCATTGCAAGGGATGCAGAAGAAAGGAATATTGCGCGGATCCGATTGAATAAAACTGGGATTGTCAAACCACGCTATCATTCAAACAATGACAGTTCTTGGTTATACTGGACATTCAAATCATATAATAATCCAGGCTTGTTTTTTTCTACACTTATTGTAACATCGTGAATTTCATTCCACTCCATACAAGCATCATCTGAGCGTTCATTTTGATTGATGAAAATTACCATATCTGACAAATAAGGAATAATCATATTCTTTTTGAAATCACTTAAAGTCAGTTTCTTTTTTTCATCTTCCGGCAGCATGTCAATCATCAGAATTATTGGAATTTTATAATCCAGGGCCATTTGCCTTAACTGAATCATTATTTCTCCCAGCTTTTTTCTATGCTGCGGAGGATTGTCATTGTCCAGAAGGTCTTCAAAAAGAAAAAAATCATCAATGAAAAGCAGTTCAATCTTTTTCTCCTCTACAAGGCTTTGAATTTTATCACAGCATTCCCCAAACCTACAATTTGGCAGGTTTACGACATATATTGGAGAATCCTTAATTTCCAGAAAAGACTGATTTATCTTTTGAACATCCTCAGACCTAAAAAATCCATCATAGATTTTTCTATACCCAACTTTAGAGTTTAATGAAAACAAGCAGCTTCCAATAAGTTTATTTTTTTCCAGTCCAACCGACAGATAACACGCAGGGATGTGTTTTTCAACAGACAGTTTTTGCAATATATTTATTGCGAAATATGTTTTGTAAGGCAATGGTGATGATGCAAGAGTTATCAGATCCCCTTTATGAAATTCAAGGCACTTGAGCCCAACTTCAAGGAAATCCGAATCACACCCATCCTCCCACCCCTTTATTTTCTGCATAATCCCAGAGAAAATGCTATATGCTGTTTCATAATCCACGATATCTGATGCCATTGGTTTACAAGCCCTCAATACAGTTTTTCATTGTAACAAATGATTTTTTCAAAGCATTGCAGAAATTTATTATTTCTTGATTTGCACCCTCAGTTTTTATCTTCCTTATCCAAGTTTTTACACGCTCTACACTTGTTCCGCTCGACCTGATATTAGCCTTACAATGACACTTTAATACAGTATCTTCATCACAATAATCAGACATCTGTTCTGATATTTCGTATATATCGGAAAAAATAGTTTCTATCTGTTTAATATCAGACTCAACCATTTTAGAATCCTTACTTACCGAACAAAGTCTATGCATAACAAATGCTTTTATAATATCAAGGGAGGTTAAATCTTTACCTCTGTCATTTTGAAAAGCATATATTTGTGTTGCTTGAAGTTTATCATCACCTACAAAAGTTGTAACAACTGTGGTATCCAACGTATCCTTCATCTTAATAAGATTTTCTGTTGTTTGGTTTTTTAATTCCATCGAAAAAAAATCATAGGCATTAAAGACTCTTTTAATTGAAGCTGATTGAGTCATTACTCTTTTATTATCTTCATAAATCATTTTACAAAAATCTGAATTATCATAAGCAACCGATTCAAATTTTACAAGCCCATTTTTCACAAGATAGTTTTCCCGGAGTAAGTTAAGCTTAATTTCTTTACCATTCAAATCGAAAAGGCTTTCTCCGTTTTCTTCCCTTGAATTAAGCTCTGAAATTAAAGCGCTCATAAAAACAACAACGGTTGTCAACCTTTGTTGTCCATCGATTATCCAATATTTATTTGGATTTTGGGAATCCTTTTCAAAAAGGAAATGACCCAGGAAATAAGTTTTTCTAGATATTGTGTCAGCTCCAATCATTGTAAACTTAATTTGGTCAATTAAGTCTTGGTAAAATTGTCTAACCTGCTTTTTATCCAAATCCACTTCCCACGAATATACTCGCTGATAAGCAGGTACAGCGAACTGAATGCCAGATTCATCAAAGAGCCTCTTAATTGTTGTTTTGTCTTGCATATTTTCCTCCAATTAGGTATTTCACCTTTATCATAAATCTTTCTGATACTGTGAGAATAATTCATCAATGCTGCGGTCTGATTTTTCGGCCGCCATTGCAAGGATTTTTCCACAGGTCCTGGCATCATCAAGGGCGTCATGAGCTTTATATATAATGCCAAACTTTTCGGCTAAATAGGTAAGCTTATGGCTATCAAATTCCGCCCATGCTTTACGTGCTATTTGAAGCGTACAGGCATAATCCGCATTTGACAAAGGCATACCAAAGTAGTCGCAGCAAGCGCGGACAACCCCCATGTCAAACTGAGCGTTGTGAGCCACAAAATGTATTTTTTCTTCTCCAGATGATTTAAGAAACGGTTCCACAACAGTCTGCCACACTTCAGGGAATTCAGGACTATGCCGGACATCACCATAACTGATTCCATGAATGTCCGTAAAATCCGGCCGAAAATACATCTTTGCAGGTTTGATGAGTGAATAAACGCTGTCTTTTTCCACGCCGTCTACAAATCGCACCACACCAACAGAACATGCGCTATTCTGATAATTATTCGCTGTTTCAAAATCTATTGCATAATAGGTCATTGTTTTACCTCGTAAGAGCCAACTCCCACACTATTCATTCCAATAATGCAGGAGTGCCAGCTTTAGAAAACCAAATCAAACATGCTTTTCACTTTTCTTAGTAAAGTTCTTGTCGTATGTTACAATATAATTATTCTTTATAAAATTAATGCTTACACCGGCAGCATTTTTGAATGTGCCAAGAGAACTTTCATGCACTTCCTTGATTTTCCGTAGATTTTCATCATAAGTTGCATAATAATGGTTTTTAAGGAAAACAATGAAATCAATCCCTATCCCCTGCAACTCGCCAACCGAAGAATAGTAAACATCTTTGATTTTCTTACCGTTCTCATCAATAACCTGATAATAGTTGTTCTTCAACTGAACATCACTAATAGCCATATTGTGACCCCCTGCATTTTTGTCATCCACTGAATGACGTCTAGAGAAAAACCGCCGGATGACTTAACTTATTAACAACAAGCGGTTCAGCGAACCATCATCCTAACAAGTTTCCCCTATTTCATGCATTTGCTGTCTATGAATATAACATACTCACTCTATCAGAACATGATGGAGCAGTAAAATATTTTTGGAAAAAAAACAACATTTCGAATCTTCTCTAATCATAGAAATCACATCCCCTCATAATTATAAGAGGTTTTGAAAGATTCATCTTTTGAGATTCACTGGGGTTATACAAAATGAAACCATCGTCGTAAAGACCAACAATATCAAGACCAGGAGTAGAGACAAAGTTAGCACTTCCATCTGTTATCTTTGCAGAATTAGATGGTATAATTGTTAACTCACCTGCTGATTTTCCACAAAACTCTTCATTAAAGATATTTACGATAATTAATTCTGCATCATCCGGCAGTTCAGCAGTCTGCTTTCTAAATTCTCCAAGTGTCATAAAGTTCTCCTTGTATTTGTGCGTTGGATAAGGGCATTATAACACTAGAGGTCTATCAGAGCGTGAAGGTGGAGAAAAGATTTTTGAAATATATTTTGAATCTTCTCTAATCTTCAAGATCATCAACCTTGCAATTTTATCGATTTTTACATTGTTCCAGAAATTTTGTCTTTTTTAACAATCCTTCCAATTCGAACATATTTTTTGCCTGAGATGCAAGTTTGATTATATCAGATTCTTCTAAAGTAATATAATTGTCGTGGAAAAATTGCTTGATTTTACTTACCTTGATTTCTTCAGATGGCTGTGGAAGTCTAAGGCTAAGACCTGTTTTTAGAATAGAAGCAAGCCTTTGAAAAAAAACTTTTTGCTTAAGTGAATGAACTGATGCATATACAATGACACTACCTTTTGCAATAAGAGCTTTTAAAGTATAATATAGTTCTTCCTGAGTAGATTCCTTGAATTTTAAATAATCCAAATCATCAATAAATAAAGCATCAAGAGACCTGTATTTCTCTTCAAAATCTATGGTTGTACCGTTTTTTACGCTCGTAATAAATTCTTGAAGATAAGATTCTGCATTAATAGATAGAATTTTTAATTCAGGGTGTTCACTCTGCAACTTGTCTTTAATAGCATTAAGCAAGCAAGTTTTCCCAGTTCCGATATCTCCAAATAAACCTATAGGACTGTATTTACATAGCTCGTTTTTTGACAAAGATTTAAGTTTTTCAAAAAGAGATTTATTCTCATTGTCGTAAATATAATTCCCAAAACTTTGTTCCATCATTTCCATCTTTTTGCCTCCTGTGTTTTTCCATACTGGGCTTTATTTTGCCCGGCAACCGTGTGTTGTATAAGAGCATTATAACACTGGAGGTCTATCAGAACGTGACGGAGTGGAAAAGATTTTTGTAAAAAAAAGATTAAGATGTCATAATATTGACTTTATCAATTTCATGCTGCCTTTAACATTGTCATCATAAACCAGACCTGAAAGCATTTGAACAAACTTACACGGAACATTACAGATGATTTTTGTTGCCTCGTCGAATGAAATCCCTGAAAGCTCCGGATCTTTTATGGCTGTCATAATTCCTTGGTTCTTTAGTGTTATGATGTTGTCTATGTTCTTACACAGCTTTTTGATTCCGTCCTCTGCAAACTCCATTTTTATATCGCCTTCAAATTCAAGCGGCTTACAGACTATTGCGATAACAGATGTCCCACTTTCTTTGGCTATTTCTGCCACTACTGACGCAGCACCAGTTCCTGTGCCACCACCCATGCCTGCAACAATGACGGCAATGCTATCATGTCCCTCTGAGAACAAAGCCTTTATAACTTCGGCATCTTCCTGAGCGGACTTCTCTCCAACATCCGGCTGTCCGCCCGCACCAAGACCATTTGCTGACTTTTCTCCAATCAAAAGTTTTTTCTGGGCCTTTGACTTATCCAGCGCAAGCTTATCCGTGTCCATCACAACACATTCAACGCCATTTATTCCCTTGTCGACAATACTATTGACAATATCGATTCCACAACCACCAATACCTATAACCTTTATAATTGAATCTGCCATATATTCCTCCTTTTGTGGCGTATTTTTTTTGGGTGTTAGGAACTTTCCCCTTTACAATAACTATGATAATATACAATCATTGGTATATCATACCTAGATAGAGAATTTATGAAATTTATGTTTTTAAAATATATTTATTGACTTATTAAACTTCCTAAAGTAGAATATACGAAGCGAGGTGTTATTCTTGGAAGAAATAGTACAACAATACCGAAATTTACTCAAAGAAACGGATGAAATATTAAAGATTCATGAACAAGAATGGAAGAAAAGCGGAAAATATTTCAATGTATTTTCAGCAATTGGTATAGAACGAAAAGAGATTCGGCACAGTGCATTATTAGCTTCATTTCTTGATCCTAACGGTTTCCATGGTATGTCGGACCTTTTTCTTAAAGAGTTTCTAAACAGAATAGGTTTTACTCATTTTCCTGTAAAAGACGCTAGAGTTTTTACAGAAGAAGTTATCTCTAATAACCGTCGGCTCGATATTGACATCTGTTCAAAAGATGGAAAATACAAAGTCGTTATAGAAAACAAAATTTATACTTCAGATCATGACCAACAATTGAACGCCTATCTTGAAGATTTAAAAAAACAAAAACTAACTGATTACAAACTTGTTTACCTGACTCTATATGGCGAAAAACCAATTGAAGATATAAAAGAGGATGAAACACATTTAATTTGTCTATCGTATAAGGATGATATAATCCAAATAATTGATTCTGTTAGTTCGATAAACAACCTGCTTCCTCAACCTGTTTTAGAAATTATGCGACAATACAGTTTGACTTTAAAAAATCTTACAAACCAAGGAGTTGATAAAAACATGAATGAAGAACTGATGCAATTGCTTTTGGAAGGAAATTATTTTCAATTGGCAGAAGAATTATCAAAACAAATTGAACCATTAAAAATACAAATACTAACAAGTTTTTTAACCTTATTGAAGCAAAAATTTGAAAGCAACAAACATAAAGTTGAAATATCCGAAAATAGTCCAGAAAAAGCAGCAAGGAAATATATTACTTCAAAAAACTCCTGGATCAATCTTAACATTTCCTTGGAAAGCGGAAAAACCTTTATACTTCAATTTGCAGATCTCGATGAAATATGGCAAATAATCGAAAATGACCCTGAAAACACAGAAAAGTTAAACAAGATATCAACAGTAACTGATTTTAAACCTTTATTTATCAAGTTTAAATCACCCAATGATGAGTTCAAAACATTTGCAAAGATGAATGACACTGAACGCGAAAAATATGTATCAGATTATGTCGGAGACATTGAAGCAAGGCTCAAAAACCTGAATATATGAGGCATCATTCCAAATGCAGAGTCTAAAAGTCATCTGCAATATTTACACTTGCGTTTTCTGAAACTCTTTTTTGATTTGATGAATAAAGTTCGTATAATATTTCAAAAATTCATCCATATTGGGTTTCCCGGCAAGAGGTTTAATTATCAAGCAAACCCAAGAGTCCTCATAGTCTCTTTCTATTTTAACAGACTTAAATTCTTCTTCAAAAGCATTTTCTAAAATTTTTATATATTCTTGTTTTTCCTCTTCTGTAAAATTTTTGTTAGCCCAAAAACCAATTTGTAATCCACATTGTCCAGTTACATAAAGATTTACAGTACGATCTTTGTTCCAAACTTTATAATATATACCTTCAAGGATAAAATCTATTCCTTTTTTTTCCAGAAACGGTTTTAAGCAATCATTGATATACTGTATTTTAATAGACTCTTCTTTAAATACATCAACCAAGTCACTTGCGGCCTTCAATTTTTCTGGTGATGAATAAATTTCTTTCAACAAATCCTTCTGATATTCCAGCATAGCAGCTTTTCCTCCTAAATGCCCCAAAAGTGTTTTATATTGTTCCAAGTAAATTTTTTTTAATAAAGCTTTATCGTCCGTTCTTGTACCAAAGAGTTTTATACAATTATTTAAGAATGTAACCAAGTCAGGTTTGTCTTTGCAGATGTCAACTGCAGAACGATATTTTAGGATTTTTCCATCCTTACCACTTTTTGCGTCAGACAACATTTCCTTATACTTTGCAAATGAGTCATCATATTCATCAATATTTGGAATTTTCCCAGGTACTAGTGTTAGATAAACAACCCTTATGTCACAATCTTTATCATTCTTAAACAGTTGTTCCTTAACATATTTCATGTATCGAACAAGCTGATTGTCCATATCTGGTGCATCATTGATTTTATTTTCAATGATGATTGCCTTATTATGGGCATTTGTAATCAACAAATCGATATACCCCTGCTTTTCATAATCTCCATTCAAAACTTTATTGGATTCCTCTTTTGAAACTTTCACAGTATTATCAACTTTGAAATCAAATGAGTTATCAACCATTTTTACAAATTCTTCAAGATTTTCTTTATTGTTGATAGGACCGATTTCAGGAGTATTTGAATCTAAAATCGTAAATAGAATGTCGCTGTGAAATTTTTCCCGTTTATACAGATCTGATATGGTTTCGAATATGTTGAATTTTGCTTCTCCGGTTAAGTCGTATTGTTTTATAACATCATCTTTATGGTCTGAATAGATTGTTTTAGTACACAACAACAATTCACAAGCAGCATTTACAGAGTCAGTTTCTATCGTGGTTATTGAATTAAGCAAATTTGATAATTGATTAATTTCATCCATTAGGAATAATTTTACCCTCCATTGAATAATTAGTCAATTTGACAATTCAGGAATTTATTTCCTAAAACAGATTTTTTATATGATTTTAACGAAGCTCCCTAACGCAGAGCATCAGAGATTCAACTTCCCTTATACCATTATACCACACATTCCACATACCGCAAGATTTTTATTACGCACGACACATTCAACCTTCACCCACCATCTACCGTGAACCTTGCCGGCAAGAAACGCTATTGCTGACGGAAAAGCATCCATCAAATTTCCGGTAAAGAACCGCTTTGTCAATCCAAGGGATACGGCAGGTAAAATGAGACAGAACAGCCTTATACATTTTAACAATGCAGCAAACAGATATTTTCCAGGACCAAGACACATGAAACCTGTTGTCACAAACAGCAACATGCCAAGAATTATCTCATATACCATGACTGGAATCGGAGCAAAAAGAGTCACCACGACACTGGCAAACAACAGAATGTAATCAAACATAAAGTCCTCCATCATTTATTTGCTACAACTATAGCACTCCCACTCTATCAGATCATGATGGACCAATGAGGAAAATTTATTTTTTTTTGAGTAATCCCCCTACTTATTAAATCCCGCATTCAGGTTGCAGCCGTAGAAGTTTACGAAGACTTCATCTCCTTCAAAGACGAATTCGGAGGAGGCTACAATCAGGGCGATTCGGTTTTCGTAGGGGCTTTTAAGGTAGCCGGTTGGAAGGGCGTAACTGCATATCTTGTTTTCAACCCTATTCAGGATTTTGTAGTTTTTGTTTTTTCTTGCGATGATTTCGTAGGTCATGTGTATGAGGTTATATTCACCGATTCCTTTTCTGATTACGGTGATGTCAAAGTCATAGCGGTTCTTTTTGCTGTCGACAAATGGGAAGGACATGACTTTTGACGGGCTCAGGATGATTCCGTTTTTCTTTAATTCATTGTTGAACTCTGCGGAATTATTTTTTATGCAATCGCCAAACGACGTCCCCTTTTCAGGAGATTCTCCGTAATCGTCATCATCGTACCATGAGACTTTTTTATTGAACACTGTTTCATCTTCAACCAGGTCCAAAATCGTAAAAAGCAAATCATGGCCGCCACGACCTTCTATGCAACGGTTTTCGATGTATGCCATTTTTCCATCTTTTGACCAGCCCAGCACGTAGATTTCATTGTTCTGCTGATAGATGTTCAGTTTTTCATCTTTTGACTTATCTACCAGTGTCGAGGTAATCTTGGAATCAAGCTTGTACTCTTCAAGCTTTATGCTTTTGATGTCTTGAGCATAGAGACTCGCTGCGAGCAATAAACACAATACCATTAAGACTTGCTTTTTCATATTTTCCTCCAACACAAACGGTGATCAATTGATTCTTCCTTATACAACACAAAAACCAGAATTTTCCAAGCGAATTATTCCAGGAAATAGGTGTTCATTTCACCCTTACCCTTTACGGAAACGGAAACACTTTCGCTGTAGTCAAATTCTTCTTTTGTAAGCTCATAGGTTGATTCACTCACATGGATTTTCATCGGTTCTCCCGTACTTTCCATTCGGCTTGCCACATTTACCGTATCACCCCAAATGTCATAAATGAATTTGCTTTTTCCTATGACACCCGCCACAAGATCTCCGGTATTTATTCCAATGCGGATTTGAATGTCCAGCCCGGTTATTTCGTTGAAATGATTTACATCTTCCAGAAGTCCCTCGGCAAAGTAAATCATCTTTTCAACCCCACCGTATCCTTCTGATTCGTTAAGTCCAATCGCCGCCATGTAGGCATCCCCTATGGTCTTGATTTTTTCAACTCCTTCATCCTTTGCCCTTTCATCGAATTTTGAGAAAAGCTTGTTGAGCATGGTAATGATTTTTTCAGGACTCATGACGCTGCTCATTTTTGTGAACCCGACAATGTCCGTAAAAAGGACAGTTGCTTTTGTGTGTCTGCGGGCAATGACCCTGTCTGGATGTTCTGTAAGTTCTGCAGCGATGTCCTTTGGTAGAATGTTGAGGAGCAGGTTTTCCGCCTTTTCATTGGCAAGCTTGAGTTCCTGAGTACGTTCATCTACCTTTTGTTCCAATTGCTTCTGATAACGGCGCATCTGGAAAAGCTTGTACTGAACGATGAGGAAAACAATCAGAACAACAGCCAGAATCATCACAACCCAGAACCACACCCTCTGCCAGATGTGTGGAAGTTTTGTAATCAGGACAGGATCAGAAGGAAGGCTTTCCAGTCCGTCGTTGTTCAATGCCATGACCGTAAACTTGTAATCACCAGGCTTCATGTTCGTATATGATATGACCCTTGTTGTTCCCCAGTCAGAGTAGCTGGATTCAAATCCTTCCATCATATAGCGGAACTGAACCCTTTCCGGAGAAGTTGAAGTAAGTCCAGTGTATTTGATGCTCAAACGTTTTGCACTTGCAGGAACGATGATTGTCTCTCCGTGATAATCATGACGCTCGTTGTCTATTGTGTATTCCTGAATCTCTGTGCGTGGTATGTGCTGGTTGCTGCCTGACTTTATAGGATCGTAAATGGCAAATCCGTCAACAAGAGTAAACCATATTCTTCCCTGGGAATCCTTGAGTGAATATGATGTTGAGGTAACTCCACCGGTGTTAAGGCCGTCTGACTTTCCATAATTATGAACGGCAAGCGTCCTCCTATGGCCCGCAATCACTTCCTGAATTTCGGTAATCTTGGTGGAAAGAATTCCCTTGTTCGTCGTAATCCAAACCGTTCCCGTGCTGTCCGTGAGCGTCTGGAAAACACTGTCCGTACCAAGTCCGTTGAGCGAGTTGAAGTTGACAAAAGTATCCGTAGACTGATCCAATATTGAAAGTCCTGTTCCAGTGCAGATGAACATCCTGCCATCCTGAGCATATATCTTGAATATGACGTTTCCCGCAAGACCCATATCCGTAGTATAATGCTTTACTATCTTCTCGTCCTTCAATATGTAGACACCGCCGCCGTTTGTTCCAACCCACACCTGTTTGTCGTCATCCTCATACAGCCACATGATGTAGACGTTTTCCATTTCCAGATGTTTTGAAATTGTATCAAGGCTGCCATTCCTGTGGATTACCGTGAGTCCCTGTGCCGTTCCAACGTAATAGTCACCCCAGCTCGTCTTTATGGAAACCCTGTCCCTGTTGCCTACGATTCCATCGTCCACCGACCATGTTTTTATTGTACCGTCAGGCTTCATGCAGATTTGAGGAATCTCTGTTGAAAATGTTGAAACCAGAAGCTCATTGTCACTCGTCAAACCAACATGGCGAATCCTAAGGCCCTTTGTCATGTCCCCAAGCTTGCTGTCGATGAATTTGTTGTTCTTGTAGCAGAGTATGCCGTTGTCAGAACCAAGCCAAATCACATTCCTGTAGGTATCCTCGCAGATTGAGTTGATGCTTCCATCCGTCTGTACAGTAAGGAATTTTCCACGGCTGAGCTTGCTGAGTCCTCCGCGGTTTAATCCCAGCCAGATGTTCCCTTCATCATCTTCTATCGTCACTGTAACGTTGTCATCGGGAAGACCGCTCTGTGTATTATAGAAAGTGTAATAGCCATTATGGATTACCGTAACGCCCGCATCAGTAGAAACCCAATAGTTTCCTGAAGAATCCTGCATGACTATGGAAACCGATGACGGCTTCTTGTGGGGATGACTCACATCGTAGACCGTTTCTTCGCCATTCTTGATGGACACCGCATAGCATGGTCCCACCGAAAACCACAGGGCACCGGCATTATCCTGCCTTACACTGTATACATCCCGGCTATCCAAAGATGAAAATCCTGCAAACCTCTTCAAGATGTTTTCTTCATATACGAACAAGTCCGTTCCTGTGGCAATCCAAATGCGGCCTGCAGTATCACAGAACATGTCTGCTATGGCTATCTTTTCGTTAATGTCCTTGTCCTGTTCGGGAACCAAAACCTTTTCTTCCGGGGTAATGTAGCATGGACCGACTGCAGTTCCAACCCAGATGTTGTGGTTCAAGTCCTCGGTGATTCCGTTTATCTTGTTGTTTACCAGCCCGTCCTCAACCGTAAACTTTTTGATTGAACCGTCCGGAGACATCCGCGTGATTCCCTCGTCATTGTGGCCTATCCAGATGTTTCCGTTTGAATCCTGAAAAATGGCATGGGCTGTGGCAAAGTCATATTTTTCATCCACCGCACGGCTGTAGGTCGTAAATTCAACACCGTCAAACCTTACGATGCCATCATAGGTACCGATATAAATGTAGCCCTTGTCATCCTGAATCATGTCGGTAATCGTCATTCCGGGGAGGCCGTCTTCCGTGGTCCAGTTCTTGCTAACAAAATCGTCCAGAAAAGTCTTGTCCTCTGGAAATTCCTTTATTGAACCCTCTGCAAAAACAGGCATGACTGAACACATCAAGTAAAAACACGCAAGCAAACCGAAGCCCGCAGATTTCTTCCGCAAATCAAATGGCATTTTATCCTCCGCCCCCTAATCGTACCAGTTTTGCATGCCTTTTGTCAATTTTACTTACCCTAAAATAAAACGCCGCATGAGACTCAAGAAGCCCACTAGAATCAAATTGAATAAATAGGAATTTGGAATTCTTTCTTTTTCCCCATACCCATGTTATAATGTATGGAAACAGGATGCATGACATTACACAAGAGATAAAAATGTCGAGCCATCCAAGGAGAACACATGAAAAATACTATACAAAAGTGGGGGGGGTATAGGAAATTTTTGATTTCTGCCCTTCTCGTCTTAATCTCTTCAGTTTCTGTCTTTGCACAGAATGTTAAGCCGTACACGGTTGATTTGAATAGTATCCCGGCAACTAACGGAGAAAGGACCGTTACCTATAACAGAGCAAGCAAAACCATCACCTTCAAAGGAAATGCCCAAGATTGGAAAGGTACAGGCATTTATCCTTCCGGTGGAATTATTATTTCCAACTACAATGTTGCAAGAGTAAAATACAGTGTACCCAACGAAGAAGATTACGGATTCATTTTAGTATTAGATTACAACGATGACACACTGGACTGGGAAAAAGATAAATGTACATATTGCCCATCATATCTTAACGAGATGGTTATACCTCTTAAGAGTGGCCAGAAGAAACTTAACGGAATTGGAATTGGGGCTGCATGGAATGTACCTTCAGGAAAAATTGTCATTGAATCAATTACACTGGAAAAAGACGCTAATCCAAAGCTTACAGATGTCCGTGCAAATGATGAGTCTCCTATTATTGATGCAGCTGCAAACGGAAGCTTTGACGATTCACTCATTGCCTGGGATTTCGTAAAAAAACTTGGAGTCGGCTTGCAGTATGAAGTTTTGTTCAATTCTATTTGTTCTGCTGATTGTGCTCTAGATTTTGGAACAGACTACTTCTGTACACTGGAACGTCCGAAGCCATCAAAAAAAGAAATCCACTTTATAAAGGAAAAGGGGTTCAAAACTCTTCGTGTTCAATTCAATCCTAATCCGCACATGCTGGACAAAAATTACACTATAGATCCTCGGTTTATGAGGGAACTCAAACAAATTGTTGACTGGTGCATAGAAGAAGATATGTATGTTATTGTCTGCGGGCCTGCAAATGATTTTATGTCTGATGAGGCATGGGTTAAAAAAGTAGCGGAAGACATTCACTATGCAGGCTATACAATCAGCCAGGAGAGTAAAAAACAATCCAAAGCATTTATTCAGGCTGTATGGAAACAGATTGTGGCAGCTTTAAATAATTCTTATGATGAACATTTAATTTTCGAAACCCTGAATGAACCGACAGACAGATTCCATGAACATACTTTCCAGGAAAAAACTAATTGTGCAGTTTGCAAGAAAGATTTTGCTCTTTTGAATGAGTTTAATCAGATGATAGTTGATACTATCCGGGCCTCAGGCGGTAATAATGCAAAACGCTTTATAATGGTAGAAGGTCTGGGTGGCGGTTGTGCAAATGTAACAACAAATCTCTTTAAGCTTCCTAAAGATAAAGTAAAAAACAGGCTTATACCTGCAGTTCATAATTACCCTATGAGTCTACCTCCGTGGCACAGAACTTATTATACGGAAACCATTAAGAAATATAATATTACAGATTGTTTTGCAGATTTGGATAAAGCATTTTTTTCAAAGAAGATACCTGTATATTTTTCCGAAACTGGACATGGTAATAAAGCTGTGCCAATTATGGAAGCCATTAACTGCATGAAGGATTTTATGGCAGAAGTTTCAAATCCAAAACGTTCATGCGCAATTTTATTGCATGATTCACACAATAAGGAGACCTTTTATTTTTATGATAAATGGAAATTGCAATGGTTTGATACTGAATACATTAATACCCTTCTTTATGGCATAGAAGGAAAAGAGTTCCCTTTAAGTGCAGATTTCATCAAAAAGAACGAGGTAAATGTTCCAAGCATTGTCGGTAAAAATCTTCTGAAAGCTCCTGTAGAACTTCGTGATGGCGAAGGTGGTGCCGGTCTAAAAGGCGATCTTTTTGTCCGCTCAAGACCAGAAAACTACAAGCTTGAATTTGAAGTTGAAAAGCTCAGTTCAAAAGCAGAAATCTATCTTGCCTACAATGATTACAAAGGAAACTGGACTGAAGTCATGACAAGAAACAAGGTTAAGCTTCTTAAGGGCGGCAGTCTTGACGGTGCAATGATAAAGGTAAAGGACAATACCGTTGTTGTAAGCATAGACAATGCCACAAGCTGCGAGTTTGAAACAGCCGGTGAACTCTATGTTCTTGGCCAGGACGTCCTCATCAAGTCAATAAAGGTGATGGAGTAAACCAATCCTCTGCCAACTAGAAATTAAGCGGCTCCAATCTGGGGCTGCTTTTTTTACCTAAATCAAGCTGTCCCAGTCATGCCAGCTTACGTACTTTATGCCGTTTATGGTGCAGCTCAAGTCCCCCAAATAAAAAACTGCTCCCTGGCATTTTTTGTCAGAACGGAGGGAAACATATTTGCGTGTGTTGGCGGAAAGTTTTTGCTCCGTGTCAGAGTTGCTTTTAATTTCGATGGCATAGGTACGTTTCCAGTCGGCGATTGTGTCAACCTCAAAGCCTTTTGCATCCCTAAAAAATGTCAGTTCCGGTTTCTTTGCAATGTTGTAGCGGGATTTTAAGAGTTCAGCTACCGCAAATGTTTCTATGACGGCTCCTTTGTACGGACTCAACAGCAGTTCTTCCTTTGACTCAAGCCTGAGAAGATGGCATAAAAGTCCTGTATCCGTAAAATACATCTTGGGTGTTTTTACAATGGTGCGTCCAAGATTATTTGTGTCGGCTTCAAGAAAATGTACGATAAAAGAAGACTCCAGAATCGAAAGCCACTGTTTGACCGTAGGCGCGGAAACTCCAAGATTTTTTGATATACTTTCCATTGAAAGAAGCTGTCCGGAATAAAGCGCGCAAATCTGAATAAACTTTCTGAATGTCGAGATGTTTGCGGCTGTTATGTGCTCCTTTACATCAAGATCGAGGTAGGTATCGATATAACTTTCAAACCAATCTTCTGGTATAAAGCGTTTTTCGCTGTCATACAGGGGAGGATAAAACCCCTTGAAAACTAAATCGTAGGGATTTTGTGGAAGAAGATTTGATTCTTTTAACTCTCCAAGAGAAAAGGGCAGAAGCCTCAAAAAGGTAGCGCGGCCTGCAAGGGAATCCGTCATGTTTTCCTTTAACCTGTACTGATTGGATCCTGTCAGGATGTATTTCCCAGGGGCATGTTTTTTACTGTCCACTAAAAGTTTTACCGCTTCAAATATCTCCGGAACTTTCTGCGCCTCATCAATGATTACGCCATCAGGAAAAGCCTCAAGAAAATCCTTTGGATTAGAAGAGACAAAAGCCCTGAGATCCTTGTCATCAAGGGTAACATATTTTTTATCCGGAAAAGTCATTTTTGCAAGGGTTGATTTTCCACTCTGCCTTGGACCTGTTATTCCTATTACAGGAAACTGTCCGGCAAGCCGCAAAAGAGCGTCTTTAGCTTTTCTTGAGACATCCATGTTCAACCTCCATCACGAGAGTGGTAATAATCTAAAGTGTAACATGGTAAAAATCTAAAGTCAAGAGTGGTAAAAATCTAAAGTTAAGACTGGTAGAATTCTAAAGTCATGGGTGGTAAAATTCTAAAGTCATATATCTTCCCTATCACTAGTATGTGTAAATCTTAATCTATGCTTGAAAGTGACTGTGGAAGGCAAGTGCTATAAATGTTTAACAGAATAGAAAACAGATAATTGAGGAAGCACTGTAATGCAGGCGGGGTTCGTGGCGAGCATACATTTGTGCGGTGCGAGCGATAGCGAGTCAGATACCTTATACCGCACATCATGTAGGCTTGACACGGTTCCCGCCGGGAATGAAAGGGCTTCCTCATAAATAACTGCATTTATCGAATTCTTTAAAAAAATTTGCACTTGCCTTCCACACACTATCTCTTGACATATATGATTCTTTCTGTTACTATATAAAGTAACTTTTCAACTTCAGGAGAATGATTATGAAGATGACAGAAACACAGCTTGAACAGGTCAGGGAGCAGATTAGAAGGGTAAAGGCGTTTGGAAATCCTTTTTATACCGAGCGCTTTAAGAACGTAAATCCCGCAGACATCAAAACTCAGGAAGACTTTGAAAACCTTGTTCCATTTGTAACAAAGCAGCAGCTCAGGGATGCATATCCGCTTGGACTTGCAACCGTACCGGAAGACGAAATTGTCCGCATTCACTCTTCCAGCGGAACTACAGGTGCCCCGGTAGTAATTCCATATACAAAGAAAGACGTTGACGACTGGGCAACAATGTTCGCACGCTGCTATGAACTTGCAGGCATCACTAAAAAAGACAGGATTCAGATAACTCCAGGATATGGTCTGTGGACTGCAGGCATCGGTTTCCAGGCTGGATGTGAAAAGCTTGGTGCAATGGCCGTTCCAATGGGTCCAGGAAACACGGAAAAACAGCTCCAGATGATGCAGGACCTTAAGTCCACCGTTATCTGCGCAACTTCATCATACGCACTTCTTTTGGCTGAACAGGTTGAAAAACGCGGCCTCAAGGATAAAATCTGCCTGACAAAGGGTGTCATCGGCTCTGAGCGTTGGGGAGAAAAGATGAGGAACCGCATTCAGGGCATTTTGGGCATCGAGCTCTACGACATCTACGGCCTTACGGAATGCTACGGTCCAGGCATCGGAATCAACTGTGTGGGCGAAGAAGCAATCAACATTTTTGACGACTACGTTTACATCGAGATTCTGGATCCGCTAACAGGTAAGCCGGTAAAGGAAGGAGAAATCGGAGAAATCACGCTCACGACACTCGTAAAGGAAGGAGCTCCTCTGTTCCGTTTCCGTACACACGATCTGGCTGCCTTTGTAACAGAGCCAAGCAAATCCGGTTTGAAGTACCCAAGAATCACGCAGATCCTTGGAAGAAGCGACGACATGGTAAAGGTAAAGGGAAACATCATCTTCCCAAGCACCATCGAGGACGTAATAAAGGGCGTTCCTGGAACATCAAGCGAATACCGTGCAGTAATCGAACATGTTGACGGCAAGGACAAGATGACCCTGTTCGTAGAAGTTGAAGGCGGCACAGACAGAACCGAGGTTGCACTTGCCATGCAATACAACTTCAAGCAGAAATACAACATGACCCCGGAAGTAAAGGTCGTCGGAGAAGGCGAACTCCCCAGAAGCGAAAAGAAAACCAAGAGAATCGAGGACAAGAGGTTTGATTAAGGAAGAAACTTTCTAAACCATTCCGGCACAAATCATGCCAAAGGACACGTCGAAAACCGGCGTGTTCTTTTTTTTGAAAAAATTTAAAAAATTCGTCCTTTTATTGTTAAAAACCTCAGATTACGTACCACTTATATATCAGAGGTATTATTATGAAAAAAATTGTTTATCTTATTCTTTCTTTGGTTTTGGTAGCGGTCATGTCATCTTGCATGGCGTCCGCTGATCACGAAAGCTATTCGGAAAAGGCACAGGAAATAAAGATTGCCTGCTGGAACACCCAGACTTTCTTTGATTCGGTGACCGAAGGAACTGAATACGCCGAGTTCATCAAAAACAAAAGCTGGAACGACGAGGCCTACAGTATCCGGCTTGAACGGCTGGCTTCGGCCATCAAGGATTTTGATGCCGACGTGGTAGTGCTTGAGGAAATTGAAAATGAATCGGTAATGCATGACATCGCAAATTTCCTTGCCGGTGAATGGAATTCCAGAAAGGCCTATACCTACGCGTGTTTTACAAAGGAAAAGGAAGGTTCAATCGGTGTGGGAGTGCTTTCACGGTTCGAGCTGGTATCGCCCACGGTTCATGGCATGGACATCAGGTGTGACACAGAGATGCCGAGCATGAGGCCCCTGCTTCAGGTAACGGTGCTAAAGGCAGGCCATGAGCTTACGCTTTTTGTAAACCATTGGAAAAGCATGAGCGGAGGAAAAGAGGAAACAGAGATGTGGCGGGAATATCAGGAGGGGCTTTTGGCAAGGCGCATGTCAGGAAAAGTTTCCCAAAACATGCCGGTAATTGCATGCGGAGACTTTAACCGTGACCTTATGGATTTTTCAGAAGGCGAAGAACATGACACGGTTTATTTGAATCCAGGCCTTGATGAAGAAGGAGTGTCGGTCAAATCTTTGTGGTATACCCAGTCGGGATCGCTGGTTGAACCGGGGTCATATTATTTTGAGGGTGAATGGTCAAGGATAGATCATTTCTTTGCATCAGGGGCAGTTGAAGTCATAGATTTTAACGTTCAGACTGACGGTCCCTGGTGCAACGAAAGTACTCATGTTCCGGAACGCTACATGATTTATTCAGGCAAAGGATACTCCGACCATCTTCCCATTACATGCCGCGTCCGGTTCTAGAGTTCAATTAAAACTTATAGATTGCGTAAACCGTAGTATAATTGTAAAGTGCCATTGTAAGCAAAGAGTTTATGATGGCATTTGAGCTTGAAAAATCAAGAGTTGCCCCGCTGCCGTCCTTTGCGGTATTGAATGTAAGCGTGCTTTTTCCGTATACATCCTTAAGGGCCTGATTGATTGCCAGACAGTTTGCATAATAAAGCGAAACAGGCTTAATGGCAGAAAGACTTGGAGCTCCCTGATAAGAGAATGTAATCTCGGATTTGTAATCTTTATTTGCGGCCTTTAAAATAAGTTGAGCGGCTCTTGCAGCATCATTGTTCGGGCAGTTATCATTCAGCCTGATTGTAACGGTGCTGGAATTACCGTTTGTCGGTGAAGAAGTTCTGACAGTACCATTAGAAGCTTCTATTGAAAGACATGAGCTTAAAAATATTGAGGCTACCAAAGCCAATACAGCCAGATTAAAAAATTTTCTCATAAGATTCTCCTATAAATCAGAAAATTGAACGGATCAAACCGCCCTGTAATTCAATCTTTATGCCTTAGATTATACCAGTAAAAAAGGATTTTCTCAAGGAAAAAGAAAAAAAGTGACATAGATTATTCAGAACAATTATTGGATTATTGCGACTTTTTTTGTAAATTCTGACTTTTTTCGCTAAATTTTTTGTTGAAATTTGTAAAATGACTATCTATAATTACGGTAGTCTTACATTTTTTATTATTTTGTCAAAATCAAAAAGGGGTAACCATGGTTATTGAACAGACACTGCCAAAGATGCTTCGTAAAATCGCAGAAAAATACCCGGAAGTAAACGCACAGTATTCAAGAACAAAAACCGGAGAATTCATTCCCACAAACTATCACAACATGTACCAGAATGTCCTGGACTTTGCAGGCGGCCTCATGGAGCACGGTGTTACCCGTGGAGAAAGAATCGGCCTCATAAGCGATGACCGCAAGGAATGGCAGCAGGCGGACATGGCCCTTCTTACCCTGGGCTGTGTGGATACCCCGCGTGGATGTGATGCAACAGAATCAGACCTTTCATATATACTTTCGTTTGCAGAATGCCACATCGTAATCACAGAAAACACGACTCAGGTAAAAAAGCTTTTGAACATCAAGGACAAGGTTCCCACAATGGAAGCCATCATTGCCTTTGATCCTGTTGAAGAGCATGAGATAAAGCGCGCCGAAGAGATGGGCATAAAATTCTATCAGTTCCAGGATCTTGTCAAAAACGGACACCAATGGAGGAAAATGCATCCGGATGTAGTCGAGCAGGAACTGGACAAGGGGCAGTGGGACGATCTTGCCACAATCATTTTTACAAGCGGCACGACGGGAACACCAAAGGGTGTAATGCTGACCCACGGAAACTTCATTGCACAGCTTGATGATGTTGATGAAAGAATCTTCCTTAATCCTGGAGAGAAAGGCCTTTGCGTTCTTCCAGTATGGCATGTTTTCCAGCGCGAGGTTGAATACGTCATCATGAGCCAGGGTGCATCAATGGTTTACAGCCGCCCGATAGGTTCCGTTCTTCTTGCAGACATGGAGAAAATGAATCCTCATCTTTTGCCGGCAGTTCCACGTGTATTCGAGGCAATCTACGACGGTATCATGAGGAAAATGCGCAAGGCAGGAGGCATTACTCTCGCAATGTTCAAGTTCTTTGTTGGAGAGTCAATCCTCTGGTGTTCAATAGACGTAAAGCTCCGCAGAAAGACAGCCCGCTTTGGACATGACCATCTTGGTTTCTGGTGGCCGGTTCTTGTTCTGCCGTGGCTCCTCCTCTACCCCATCCGCCTGTTGGGAAAGTTCCTTGTGTTCAGAAAAATCAAGAAACTGGTCGGAAAGAATTTCCGTGCGGGTATTGCCGGTGGTGGAGCATATCCGGGTTATATAGATAAATTCTTCTGGGCAATCGGAATCAAGGTTGTGGAAGGCTACGGTCTTACAGAAACTGCCCCAATCATTTCCGTTCGTCCTATTGCAGATCCAGTCATGCATACGGTTGGTACTCCAATCCGCGGTGTGGAAGTCCGTGTTGTTGATGATGACGGAAAGCCTGTTCCACGCGGACAAAAAGGCTCACTCCAGGTAAGGGGCCCGACAGTCATGAAGGGATACTACAAGAGGGAAGACCTTACTGCCAAGGTAATAGACAAGGACGGATGGTTTGACACGGGAGACCTTGCACGCCTTACAGTGGACAACGAAATCCAGCTGCGTGGACGCAAAAAGGATACCATCGTTCTTATGGGTGGAGAAAACATCGAGCCTATTCCGATTGAACAAAAACTTGCAACCTCTCAGTACATTCAGACTGCAATCGTATTCGGTACAAACGAAAAAGGCGAGGATCAGCGCTATCTTACCGCATTGATTTTGCCGAGTCAGGAAGAGATTGAAACCTACGCAAAAGAAAACAATGTTGAGTATCAGTCTTATGAACAGCTTGTGCAAAGCGAGCCGATAATTAAAATGCTTGAAGCCCAGGTAGCCGAATTAATAAGTGCAAAGAACGGTTTCAAGTCCTTTGAAAAAATCAATAAATTTGATATCATTACTAAACCGTTTGAAGTAGGTGTTGAACTTAGCGCCAAACAGGAAATGATGAGATACAAGATAGCTGAACTGTACAAGGCCAAGCTTGCAAAAATGTACCGCAGCTAATGGAGAACCATGGCAAAAAAGAAAAAGGCCAAACCGGATTTTTCAAAACCGAAGCCGATTGCACAGACTGAAGAAGAAGTAAAAATCGTATCCGCACTCCAGAACCAGGACAAACAGGAAAAGGAGGACGCGGAGGACGATGAGCTTAAAAGCCAGAGAAAGGCGGAAAAGCAAAAATACTACCCCGACCAGATATATTTCAACCTTCCCCTCATTGTAATTGCCGGACGCCCCAATGTCGGGAAATCCACTCTGTTCAACGCGCTGACCCACACAAAAAGGGCCATCACGGACCCAACTCCCGGCGTGACACGAGACCCGGTTGAAGGCACATGTTTTCTTGCAGGGAAACCCGTTCACCTTATGGACACAGGCGGATACAAGCTTACCCGTGACCTTACAAGCCGAGAAAGCGAAATGGACGATCTTGTTGTTGAAAAGACAGTTGAAATGCTTACCCGAGCCGACAGGATACTTCTTCTCCTTGATGCCACAGAAATCACTGCAGAAGACGAGGAGCTTATCCTGCGGTTAAGGCCATACTGGTCAAAGCTGATTGCGGCCGTAAACAAGACCGAGGGTGGAAAAAACGAAGCCCTTGCATACAACTACATGAAGTTCGGATTCAACGACCTGCTTTTCATTTCTGCAAGTCACGGAGACAACCTGCCCCAGCTTGAAGAGGCAATGGTAAAGGGACTTGACTTCAGCAGGGTAACGGAAGGCTCAGAAACAGACCGACCAATCCGAATCGCAATACTCGGAAAACCCAACACAGGAAAATCAACCCTAAGCAACGCGCTTACCCACACCCAGGCCAGCATTGTAAGCGACTATGCCGGAACTACCCGCGACGTCGTGGAGGGAAGTTTCCGCTACAACGGCAGGGACATTCAGATTCTGGATACGGCAGGAATCAGGCGAAAGAGCAAGGTTACGGAAAACGTGGAATACTATTCCGTAAACCGTGCAATAAAGACGCTTGATGAATGTGACATAATGTTTTTGATGATAGACGCACAGGAAGGCCTTACAGAACAGGACAAGAAGATTTGCTCCCTTGCATACGAGAGGGGAAGGGGAATCATCTTCATCCTGAACAAATGGGACACCATGGAAGACCAGAGCACCAAGGCGCAGAAAAAGGCATTCGACTACATACGCACGATGTTCGGCCAGATGCAGTGGGCACCGATTGTCACCCTTAGCGCAAAGAACCACGACGGCCTCAAGAACCTGATGAATACGGCCCTTACCCTGTTTGAACAGCTTACACGCAAAATCGACACTGCCACACTAAACATAGCACTAAACGACTGGCTGGAAAAATATCCGCCGCCTGCAACAAAAGCCATTCACTTTAAAGTCCGATATATTACACAGACAAGCGTTAACCCGGTAAATTTCCTGATTTTTGCAACACGTCCGGAAAACGTTCCAGGAAGCTATGTCACATACTTAAAGAACCGTGTGCGGGAAGATCTTGGCTTTGACCAGATTCCGGTGCAGATAGAGATGAAGGCAAGCCGTCAGAAATGGCAGGACAGGGAGCGCTAAGTTTGGCTCAGTATACGATTGGTGAAGTAGAGACGATTACAGGAATCAAGCCGCATGTGCTGCGTTACTGGGAAGAGAACGTAAGCCTGTTCAACCCACAGAAAGATTCCGGAGGACACCGCGTATACACCCAGAGGGAAATTGACATCATCTGCAGGTTAAAGTACCTTATTTACACAAAGCATTTTACGATTCAGGGGGCACAGGATCAGCTGCTTCATGAAATGTCTGAGGAAAACCCAAAGGAAAAAGCCCTTTTTGCAATACGGAAATGCCGTGCGGAACTGGACAGCCTATTCCTTCAAATCCGGAACATCAACAAAAGGAGCCAGTAAAAGATGAAAAATTCACTTCTTGCTGAATCTTCAATTCCGGCCGATGCAAAAAAGATTCTAGCTGAATTTGACAAAATCATTTCTTCAACACATCCGCTAAACTCAAAGCAAAGGGCACTGCTTCCAAAAAACATACTGGAATTGAGCCATACCCTAACCGACGAAAGGACAGAGCGCCGTCTTGGCTACATGAATCAGCCTGCAACACTTTCCGCCTACACGCATTATTACCTTTGGTGGAATCTTGTACGTCTTACAAGGCTTTTTTCAAACCTCCCGTCCCAACTTTTCAACTTAAAGGAGAATTCAATCTGTCTTGACATGGGTAGCGGTCCACTTACGGTTCCCATTGCAGTCATGCTGGCACGTCCAGAACTCAGGGCAAAGGAGCTTACATGGTACTGCATGGACATTTCATCACAGGCGCTTTCAATTGGAGAAAACCTGCTTTTGACTGTTTCCGCAAGATTGAACGCAAAGCCATGGAAAATCATACGCGTAAAGGGCAACTTTGGCACTGCCATAAAGGAAAAGGCCTCGTTCATAAGCTGTGCAAACGTATTCAACGAGATTCGTGAGGGAGACAAAATGCCCCCTGATTATCTTGCAAAAAAATACGTCCAGGGCATTCTTGATTACGTGAATAAGGAAGAGGAAACAAGAATTCTAGTAATTGAACCAGGAACACCACCCTCCTCCAGACTGCTTTCCCTGATGAGGGATTCTTTCATGAGGACGGACTATTTCCCCATTTCTCCATGCACCCACTGCACTACATGTCCCATGGACGGAAAAAAAGGCGGCAAATGGTGCAATTTTGCATTCACAACCGAGCAGGCCCCACATGCGCTGAAAAAACTGTCCGAAAAGGCAAGATTACCCAAAGAAAGGGCAGTTCTTTCGTTTGTGGCAATGACGAACGACAAAAAGCTTTTGCCTGATATAAAGGAAGGAATGATGCCTGTCAGGATTACAAGCGACTTGATCCGTCTGCCGGACAACAAAAAAGGATATTATGCATGCTCGGAAAAAGGCCTTTTACTTATCCTGAGCGAAAAAAAACTGTATTCTGGAAGCTGTCTTTTTATACCGTCAATCACCGAAAAGGTCCCCAAAGACAAAAAAACAGGCGCACTTGTGGTAAATTTGGACTAAAAAGGGGGAAGTTTTGCCAGGATTCAGCCTAAAATGACGATTTTCGGCAAATTCCTGAAAAAATTTTTTTAAAATTATACCGTTTTTTAAAATAATATGATATAATAAAAGTTGAAGATGGAGCATTTTTTTATAAAAAAAGTCCTTCCGAATCAGCTGTAAATATGCAGCCTTAGGAGCAATTGTGAACAAACGAGATTTTCCAAAGATTCATTTTTATGACCAAGATTTTGTGGACATATATGACAAGACTTGGAACTGGCTTTCAGATTATTGGATCGACCCCGATACCGGAGAAAAGTCACCGGACGGCTTGTTTATTTATCCTATGAACGGCAAGTACATACTGGATCAAGCCGAAGCTATCTTTTCCTCATTTTTCCTGGTCTATTCAAACAGGAATTTTCCAGCCAGCAAGAACATAGATTATTTTTACGCACGCCAGGAAGAAAACGGTGCCATACGATGGAAGTATGATGCCAAGACAAACAAACCCATCACAGACAAAACCAATCCGGAAGGTGTGGGCCTGCCGCTTTTTGCATGGGCTGAATTCAACCTTTACCACAAATCGGCCAACAAAAGGCGAATCAAGGAAGTAATGCCAATCCTCCAAAGCTATATGAGCTGGATTGAACGCACTTTCAAGAAGCCTAACGGACTTTATTCAGTTCCGCACACTTTCTCCACGATGTTCAATTCACCAAGAAAGGGCGCATACTACCCCATAGACTTTAACAGCTGTATGGCAATAAACGCCGCACACATGTCTGCTCTTGGGGACATCTTAAACGACAAGGACATAAGCTTCCAGTACAAGAAAATGTACTTTAGCCTCAAGACAAGAATCAACTCCCTGATGTGGGATTCCGAAACTGGCTTCTACCACGATTTGGACAAGGACGAAAAGCGCCTGCCACGTAAAACAATAGCCGGTTTCTGGCCCATGCTTGCAGAGCTTCCAAACGCCGACAGGGCAGAGATTCTTGTATCACACTTGAGCTCACCCAAGACATTCGGAACCGACCATCCGTTCCCGACCTTGAGTGCAGATGACCAGGACTTTAAGCTCACCGGAGAAGGATTCAAGGGATCCGTATTCCCGCCGTTCAACTTTATGGTGATTAAGGGACTGGAAAAATACCAGCACTACGATTTTGCCCGCGAATGTGCAATCCGCCACATGTACTATATTCTGGAAGGATTGAGCCCGCTGGATTCAAAGCAAAAGGGAGACCTGTTCGAGGCATATCTTCCTACAAAAGAAGGACCAGCACAGTTACGTGGCGACTCAAGCTTCCCGCGCAAGCGTTTCCTGCATTTCATAGGATTATCCACAATCGCAATAATGATAGAAAACATCATCGGACTTAACATAAGCCTGCCAAGAAAAACGGTAGACTGGGTAATTCCGAACCTTGAGATTATGGGAATTGAAAAGCTGTCCCTAAAGCGCAACCTGATTACGATTTTGAGCAACAAGAGTTCACGCGGCTGGGAAATCCAGATGGAAAGCGAAAAGCTCTACTACTTTACGATCAACATTCTGGACCAAAAGAAAAAGACGCTCCCGATTCCATCAGGAAAATGTTCTATGTTGATAGACAAGCTGTAGTTTCAGCACTTGTCGTCTATTTGCCCAGGACCTGATTTACTGTATCCTCATTGATTTCGGAATCAAATATTGTGATGCGCTTATACAGGGTTTTGTATTCCTCGTTCTTTGCCTTAACATTTGATCCATCATCTATGCATTCCATTATTGTTACAAAATAATCTCCGGAAACAAAAGTGAATCCCTTTGTTTCTACAATTTTAGTTCCGTCCTCATACTTACTGTTTGTCTTATAATCCCAAGCGATGTACTGAGTGCCTGCATCTTCAAAACTTTGAAAATGTTCTTGAAGGAAAGACACGCCTGCATTTGTCACCTGATATTCTTTTTCCCATTCATAGTACTTCATAAGCTTTTCCTTATTTGAATCATTCTTGCTTATTCCGGGAACATCTTTTAAACGTGCCAGACTGACTTCATAAACATCTTTTTTATCCAGAACGAAAACCATTGTGTTTCCCATATCACCGATAGATATGTCTTCCGTGTTGACTTTAAAGGTATAGTTTTTTATGCCGTTCTGAACCGCAAGATACAAGTCATCGCCAAACTTAAATCCAAAAACCTCATTCGTAACAGCCTTTTCCACATGAGTCACATTTTGCTTGGGAGCAGAAACACATCCTGCAAACAAAACCAAAACACTAATAATTAATAAAACGTTTTTCTTCACTTTTTGTCTCCTTTTAACTTTTCAATTCATAATTCATAATTCTTAATTAACTTTTCTTACCCGATTACAGAAAGCTGGACCTTCATATTGTCAAAGTCGTAGTATCCGAAGACTTCCGTGAACAGTCTTTTTACCAATTCCAGGATTTCACCGCTGTCATGGCCGACATTTGCATACACGCCGTCGCTCAACTGGACGTATTCTTTGTATGACAGATTGGCAAGGGTTTCTGCGTTTACATCAGTGTCAGTTTTTACCGTGCCGGAATATCCGATTGCGTTCAACACCGGCTTGAGCTTTTCGATATTTGCCTGCTGAACCTTAACATTAGGCCACCACAACATCAGTCCATCCTTTTCCCGCGAAAACTGAACAAACTGATCCTTGCCGCCACCACTGATTGTCAAAAAGTCTATTTTCATATAGTCTGAGTCCAGCACTTTCCTTATTGAATCCGCAACCCCATTAATGTCCGCAGCCACAGCCCTTGACTTGCCACGAGTAATCAAAAACAAAACGGCCACCAAAACCGCAATAGCAATTAAAATCCCAACTTTCATACATTCCTCATCCTAATAGTTTAAAACGGTTAAGCAGTCATCTACACACAACAAAATTACCCATCACATTTAAAGAAATTGCGTTAGCAATTTCGAATCCGCGTGACAACTTCTTTAATTCCGCATTCTTAATTCTTAATTAACTTTCAATCAGCTTAAGGTCACCGTCTTTGATCCAGCCAATTTTTCTGAACAAGAGGCCAAAGAGCCATGTCAGGACTCCGGGAAGGATGAAGCTTACAAGAATAAGGCCAAGCCATTCCATTACGCCTGGGGTAATTGCTGCGGCACCTTTTGCGACTGCCTGTTCAACCGGGGAATACCAGCCGGTAATCATTCCGATCTGGCCTACAAAGCCGCAGGTTCCCATTCCGGAAGAAACGGGAGCACCGTTCATCTCCAGCTTGAATACACAGGTTGAAATTGGACCTGTTATTGCGGAAGACAGAATTACCGGAAGCCATATTCTGGGATTCTTAATGATGTTGGGCATCTGGAGCATGGAAGTTCCAAGGCCCTGACTCAAAAGGCCTCCCCACTTGTTTTCACGGAAGCTCATGATTGCAAAACCTATCATGTTTGCAGAACAGCCGGCAACAGCAGCACCACCCGCAAGACCGACAAGTCCCAGGGCATGACAGATTGCCGCACTGGATATTGGCAGGGTAAGCACAACACCAACGATTACGGACACTATTATTCCCATAACAAACGGATGAAGGTTTGTGGCCCAGATTATCAGGTCACCGACGGAAGATGCCGCAAGACCAATCCACTTTGCACACAAAACCGCAAGCAGGACACCGGAAATCAGGGTTACCAGAGGGGTTACAAGAATGTCCACCTTGGTTTTTCCGCTTACAAGGGTTCCAAGTTCAGAGGCAATTATCGCAATGACAAGAACCGCAAGAGGTCCTCCCGCACCACCGAGCTTGTTACATGCCGCACCGACAGCCGCAAGGGAAAAAAGCACGAGCTTAGGGGCCTTGAGGGCATATCCTATTGCAATTGCCATGGCGGCACCGACAACAGCCGCATCAGAGGCAAAGGTTCCTGCATCAACAAAAAAAGTTCCTACGGGGTTTTCACCCAGTTTCAAAATCAGCTGACCGAGCGTCTTTACGATTGTTCCAACAAGAAGGGATGCAAAAAGACCGTGTGCCATTCCACCAAGGGCGTCAATCAGATAGCGCTTTACATATTTATTCATAATTCCCCCAAAAGGTTATATTAAGACCGAATAGTATCAGATAGAACGGATAAAATCAACATACCCCGCTAAATTGCACAGGCCCCTTTTCTTCCATTTTTCCTCTTTTTTATTTCCTTTTTTTAAAATCATGCTTTATAATGGAGGCATGGGACTTCTTGGCAGAATTAAAAAGTTTATAGGCGCGGACAAACATTCACCCTATATCAACGGGTATTTTGACAAATCAAATATCCGTTCCGCAGTTTATGTTTCCTCAGTAATCATAATACTTGAAGTATTCATGATAATAAACATTTCCATAAGGCAGTTTTTTGAGGAGACAAGGCGCACAGACGAATGGTTCATAGTCCATATCTCATGCTTTAGCGTCCTGCTTCTTACTGCCATTGTACTCTTCATCTATTCAATCCGTCATATAAAAAAGCTGGGTTCCAACCGCCGCGTGTGGGAAGTGCTCAAATACTTCTTTTCCATAGTGGCACTGGTTTTCGGAATATACATCTCCTATCTTGATTACCAGAAGGGTGAGCAGTTCATCACATTGATGACAATGACCATCTTTGTCTTTTCGTTTGTCGTCTGGAGGCCCATTTATTCATTTTTACTCCTTTCGCTGACCTATGCCGTTTTCTTCTGGCTCTGCAACCGCTTTACGCCCGCCACCTTTGCAACAAAGGTAAACCTTTTTATTGTCTTCATCTCCCTTCTAATGAGTGCAATAAACGCCTATCATCAGAAACTAAAGGAAGCAGAAAAAGGCGAAAAGCTTGACCGCGCCCACGGCATACTCCTTAAGCTTTCCATAAGTGATGAGGTTACTGGCATAGCAAACATGCATTATTTCAGGAGTCAGGCCCTGGACCTTCTGCACGATGAGTCAGTTGAAATAGGCGATCTTATTTTCCTTTTCCTTGACATCGAGAACTTTAAGACAATAAACGAAAAATACGGTTTTTGGGAAGGCAACGATTTCCTAAAGGAATTTGCTGACATGCTCAACAAAATTTTCAAGAATTCGATTGTCGCACATTTTTCCAATGACAATTTTGTCGTGCTTACAAAGAACGAAGCCATACCCGAAAAAATCCAAACCCTAAAGCGCAACATGCTGGGAACAAAATATGAAGTGATGCTCGGCCTTAAAGTAGGAGGTTACAGGCCCAAGGACAGGGAATGTCTTCCGGTTATTGCCTGCGACCATGCCCGGTATGCCTGCTATTCAATCAAGAAGAGGTACAACAACGATTACTGCGAGTATGACAACTCCATGGCGGGCAACTTCTATAAAAAGCAGTACATAATCAACAACATTGACAATGCCATTAAAAAAGAACGCATCAAGGTTTACTATCAGCCGGTGGTAAATGCAAACACAGGAAAACTCTGCGGACTTGAGGCCCTTGCACGATGGGATGACTGCGAGTATGGATTCCTCTCTCCTTCCGATTTCATCCAGACCCTGGAGGAATACCACCAGATTTACAAGCTTGACCTGTATGTCCTGGAAAAAGTATGCAGGAATTTTGTTTATGCAAAAGAACACGGGCTTACCCTTATACCCGTATCGCTGAATTTCTCCAAGCTAGATTTTGATTCAACCAATCTTGTGGATGATGTAGAAGGATGCCTGAAAAAATACGGCGTTGACAAAAAGCTGATTCATATAGAAGTAACAGAAAGCACCCTTTCCGAGAATGACGAAAAGCTTAAAGCCATGCTAAAGACCCTGCACAACAGCGGATATGCCCTGTGGCTTGATGACTTTGGCTCGGGATATTCCGGCCTTAACGTACTTAAGGAATATGACTTTGACATGATGAAGATCGACATGAAATTCCTGAGCGGTTTCTCCGGCAACCAGAAGGCACAACTCATTTTAAAGAACATAATAATCATGGCAAAAGAACTTGGCATGAGCACTCTTACAGAAGGAGTTGAAACAGACGAGGCCTATCAGTTCCTGAAGAACAACGGCTGCGAGAAAATACAGGGCTTCCTGTTCGGGAAACCCATACCTGATGAAGAGTTCTATAAAAACCTTGATGCAGGTGCCTATCAGCTTGAACTATAGGGTATAATTCCAGCTTTCGGCATCACTGAAGATGTCTGGAAAATTAGGATAGAAATCCGCAGTTGAGCTAAAGATACATGACATGCAGACTATACAGCTTACGAAAATAAGGGCACCCAAGGCAAGCGCTATGATTGAAAGCACGATACCTGCTGTTGCCATTCCGTTTGGAGTCTTCTTTTTTCCCATAATTCCCAATATGAGTCCGACGACACCCATTACCACAGCAATAAATGAAAACCATCCTGTAAGGAGACATACCATGGCAATGATTCCCAAGACCATGGACGCTACAGAAAGGCCCTTTCCCGGATACGTTGCAGGTCTGGGTGGCACTTGCTGCTGGTTCTGATATGAATACTGGTTCACCGGCTGCTGTTGTACAGGCTGTTGTGTCATCTGCTGTTGTGGCACAGGCGGTTGAGCGGCTGGCTGCTGGTTCTGGTAGCCTGAATTTTCCTGACTTGAGTCATTCTGCTGGCTTGATGATTCATACTGATTTGACTGATCCTGAGGCTGACTTGGCTGATCCCACGGATCATTTTGATTTGCCTGATCCCACGGATCTACCTGATTTGACTGATTGTCCTGAAACTGATCATCCATTTTTTTCCTCCATTTGGATATCCAGATCCTTAGGCTCTTCCACCTTTTTGAATCTAACTACAAATAAGATAATTCCAACGCACACAAAGAGAATGCTGAACCACTGCGCAATCGAAAGCGGCCCGATAAATCCCCTCTCCTCATCGCCCCGGAAAAACTCGCATATGAACCTGACTATTCCGTAACCAATCAGGTAAATTGAAAACTGATAGTGCTTTGCCCTTTTGATGAACACGCTGGCAAGCAGGATAAAAAAGAGAAGGAGATCCAAACCTGATGACAAAAGCTGTACCGGGAAACGTGACGCCCCATTGATATAAACGCAATGTGAGCCAAAGCAAATCTTACCGTAACAGCAGCCCGCCATAAAGCAGCCTATCCTGCCAAATGCCTGTGCAAGCGGAACCCCGACAATCAAAAGTGAATACAGTGGTTTTGAATCCATCTTGAACTGCCATCCGTAAATCGCAACTCCAAGGAAGGCACCCAAAAGTCCGCCGTAAACAACAAAGCCTCCCTTCATTAGCCCCGAAAAACCAACTTCCCTGATCATCTCGGGCAAATGGGGAATATTCACAATGATGAAAAATATCTTTGCACCGGCTATCATCACCAAAATGGCATAAAGGTATGAATAAAGCGCATCATCCCTTTTTACGGAGAACCTTGAAGAAAGCAAGACAATGATGCACCCCGCCACCAGCATTCCCGTCACGATGCAGATTGAGTACATCGGAATTTCTCTTCCAAGAATATGAACGAAAGGATGCATCTAGACTTCCACCCTCTTTATTCTTGCACCAAGAGATTGAAGACGTTCCACAAGATGCTCGTAACCGCGTTCAATCTGGTACACGTTGCTTATGACACTTTCACCATGAGCCGCCATTGCCGCAATAACCATCGCCATTCCGGCACGTACGTCAGGAGACACAAGATGCTCTCCATGCAGGAGGCTGGGTCCCGTAACAACCGCCCTATGAGGATCGCACAGGGTAATTCGCGCACCCATGCTGATCAGCTTGTCCACAAAGAACATCCTGCTTTCAAACATCTTTTCAAAAATCAAAACGGTTCCTTCAACCTGGGTTGCAACCACCGTCATGATGGAAGTCAAATCCGGCGGGAATCCAGGCCACGGACTGTCATCAATTTTAGGGATCATTCCGCCAAGGTCATTGTTTACCCGCATTTCCTGTCCTGCAGAAACTGTAAGCGCATCTCCCTCAATGTCCCAGCGTATGCCCAGCTTGCCGAACGATATGCGCAAAGGCCTCATGTCCTTTGGATTGACACCGGTAATCGTGATTGAGCCACGAGTAGCCGCCGCAAGTCCTATGAACGAACCAATCTCCATGAAGTCAGGTCCTATTGAAAAATCTGTCCCACCCAGCTCTTTCACGCCTTCGATTGTAAGTATGTTTGAACCTATACCGCTTATTTTCGCACCCATTGAATTGAGCATGTTGCACAAATCCTGAACATGTGGCTCAGAAGCGGCATTTGTTATTTCGGTTTTCCCGTCCGCAAGAACAGATGCCATTACTGCGTTTTCTGTTGCGGTAACTGATGTCTCGTCAAGGAATATGTCCGCACCGACCAGCTTGTTTGCACTAAATTCAAATTTGCCGTTTGTAGTTACACGGGCACCAATCTCTGTCAGGGCAAGGAAGTGAGAATCAAGCCTGCGCCGTCCGATTACGTCTCCTCCCGGTGGAAGCATCACAGCCTTACCGCAGCGTGCCACAAGGGGACCTGCAAACAGAATGGATGCCCTGATTTTCTTGCTCAGGTCATGCGGAATCGTACAGTCCTTGAGTTTTGAGGAATTGAATTTCCACACATGATCCTCAAGCTTTTGGGCCTCGACTCCCATAGCCTCAAGAATCTGAATCATCACATGACAGTCTTCTATTTCCGGAATATTGCGGAGGATTACATCTTCCTTTGTAAGCAGAACCGCCGCAATACATGGAAGCGCCGCATTTTTATTTCCGCTGGCATGAACGGTACCCTTGATCGGAATACCGCCTTCTACATGATACTCATACATCTGTTTCCCCTCTATCTGTAACTGTACATCAGTTTTTTGTCCATTGAATGACCAGTTGAATCAATACATTAACGGCACAGATCATCTGGCTCAAGCTTGCCCACTCCGACCTTGAATGGAAATTGTGTCCGCCTGTAAAAATATTTGGTGTGGGTATGCCCATCTCCGTAAGTCTGGAACCGTCAGTACCACCGCGGATTGCAGGGAACACAGGTTCAAGACCGGCATTTCTGTAAGCCTGCACAAGATTCTGCACCACCTCTGGATGCTGGTCCATAATCGTCTTCATGTTTACATACTGCTTTGTATGTGTAACCTTGAATTCCCCGCCATAGGAATGTGCCGTAGCCGCCGCAAGTTCCTCCACCAGGGAAAGCCGCTTCTTCATTCCTTCTTCCTCAAAGTCACGCAAAAAAAGGGTGACGGATGCCTTTTCCATTCCACCGGAGATTTCAAGGGGGGCATAAAAACCCATGCGTCCGTCGGTTGTTTCCGGCATCTGATGATGTGGCAGTGACTGTACGAAAGAAGATACCATGTTGATTGCGTTTATCATGTCGGGTCTGGCATAGCCTGTGTGAATGGCCTTTCCTGTAAAGACAACCTCACTCTTGTATGCGTTAAAGCATTCTGTCTCAAGCTCGGCAATGTGTCCGCCGTCCACTGTATATGCGCATTTGGATTTCAGAAGGTTAAGGGGAACATTATCCATGCCATGGCCCGTCTCCTCATCTGGAGAAAAAATGACTTCAATCTCACCATGCTTTTCATCCGGGTGGCTCACAAAATATTCCAGTGCGGTCATTATCTCGCTTACACCGGCCTTGTCATCCGCACCAAGCAAAGTGTTGCCGTCGCTCGTGATGATTGTGTCTCCCTCTTTTCCGGCTTGGGCAAGGGCCTTGTCTTTTGCAGGATCAAGTATGTTTCCATAGGGCAGAGTTATTGGGGCCCCATTATAATTTTCATGAACGATGGGCTTTACGTCCTTTCCGCTTACTTCCTCAACCGTGTCTATGTGGGCCAAAAGGCAAATGGATTTTTTTCCTTCCATTCCGCTTGATGCAGGCAGACGACCGTAAGTGTAGCATTTGTCCGTGGTTTGAACATCAGAGAGTCCAAGGGCCTTCAACTCCAGGCATAAAAATTTTGCCATGTCCCACTGACATTCCGTGCTCGGTTGGATTCCGGAATCAGCTTTGGCAGAATCGCTTTGTGAACAGACTTTTACATAGCTCAGAAAACGCCCTTTTAGCGGTGCGGCAAGTGGAGAGTTAAGAATTGTTTGAACGCTCATCCAAGCCTCCGCCATCAGTTTTTCTGAACATAATTGCTTACAGGATCACACCAGAGCCTTATAAGCTCATTTTTGGATTTGTGTCTTGATTTCAGGAAAAGTGTCTTGCTGGACTCTGAATATACATAACCAGATGAATTGTATGTCTCGAACCTTGGGTCCGTGCGGAACATCATCTGCTGGATTTCTATTGTTGAATGGAAGTTCGGGACGCCCTTGATTATCATGTAATGAGTATTCTCAAGCGGGAATTCCATGTTCAGGCTTACGACACCGTTTGATGCTATGCGCCATGAGATGTTGTTTGCACAAGTCCATGCCCACACAGGAGTTGAACCGTAATAGCCCAGGACCACAGTATGCGGATAATATGTATTTGTCGGCAAAAGGAGCGGATAAAGCGCTGACAGGGCCTGAAGGTTCATGGAGGATACATAGACAAGCTGCTGGTTAACTAGAAGACGTCCTGCCTCGACATATTCGTTGTGACCCGTCTGGGATCCGATCATTATGAGGGCTGTACCAAGAATCACATTCTGCTCTACAGAAATGAAAAGGTCGTTCTCTGTAATCTGAAGGAGTCCATTCTCCAGAACTGCATTATCCTCAAGAACAGAAATACAATATGGAAGCGCCGGCATGAGTCGGGCTGATATTTCCTTATCTTTTGCAAGCATGTTTCCATAGACGCTCAGGATTCCGATTGCCTGTGTTACCGTAGGCTCGGTTTGTTCCAGAGATCCAAGAAGTCCCAGAATGGAAAGAACTGTGCCTGAGTTTTTCTCACGAAGCATGAAATCAGTGATTCCGTCCACAGTGTAGATGTCCAGGTTTCCGGAAGTTATGGCAGTCTGAACCATGGAATTAAAGCGTTCAAGTTCAAGCGAAAGCGTCTTGTCCATGTTCACCAGGTTGTCAAAATATGGGGCAGAGACATAGGTGCGCCTGTTGCTCCTCTTGAATGAATCGGGGACCATATCAAGGCTTTCGTTATACTGATTGCGGCTTGCCATTTCCGCCACAAAGGCAACGACATCCTTTTCCGTCAGATCTTCAGCCTGATTGCCTCCAGCCACCTGACTGAAACGAGTAACCAAAGTATCCCTGAATTGTTTAACAGATGTATTGTAAGACTGGGCATCGGTCATAGGCATACCCGCAACCGCAACAAATTCAAATTTACGGCTCGGGTCATACAGGCCATAGCTTGCCACAGGATTATCACTGGTAAAGTAGATTCTCTCGGAGTCAACTTCAGGTGCAGTGAGTGCCAGAAGCGCTTCCTTGGAATTGAGTATCACGCGGCCGGCACTGAGTTCTTCTATCGTATGGGTGGCCTCATTGCGGTATGGAACGGATATTGTATCCAAACCTGAACCCACGGAGGCATAGACATACAGGGCACCGCCCTCATCAGAGAGGGAGAACGTAAGCGATGAACCGCCTGCAAAATTCAGTTGCAATGAATTCTTTGTTTCGGTAAAATTGTCCAGAACAAGATTCATCACTGAGTTCGGAGAAGCAGAATTGAACGCCTTTACCGGACTAGATTCTGTCGCACTGATGTTCAAACCACGGTACGAAACCTGGAACTGATTCTTCAGCTTCCTAAGGTTCTGGTCTCCCTGGGTTTGGGCAAGAGAAATCCGCAAGTCACCAAAAACCCTGTTGATGACTGATTCGGTCTTAAATTGCAATACAAATATGCCGACAATGAGAGCGGCGTATAGGACTGTCAGTCCTAAAAACTTTCTAATAGGATGTTTACGCATTTGGTCTATTTTATCTTTTCATGGTAGAAAAAGCAAGAGACTAATGCAAAAAAGAGGAAATATGAAACTACAGTTAAAGAAAATCAGAGTTTTACCAGTTTTGGTGCTTTTTGCCGCCACTACCCCGATCTTTGCTGCAACCACCCCAGATAAAAGCACAGCCCTGCTTCCGGACAGCCCGGCTCCCGCATGGACAAAGAGTTCATTCATGAATGACCTTCTTTCTGCCGTGGAGAACGACGGATACGAGTATGCACTGTCACTTTACGATTCTGTTCCGTCAAAATACCAGTCAGACACAGAACTTCAGATAATCAAGGCATCCCTCCTGCTCAGCACAAACAAGCTGAATGATGCAAAAAAGATATGCACCTCCCTGCTTACAAAGGATTCAAGGAACACGGAAGTACTGGCTTTGGCCGCAACCGTTGCAAAGGCGCAGGGCAACAAGACCGAATGGAACAAGTATATAAAGGAAATAATCGCAATTGACCCGTACAACGCAGAGGCTAACATTTCCCTTGGCGAGAACGAGTTTACACGCAAGCAGTACAAGCAGTCACGCCTGTATTTCCAGAAAGCCCTTGTTCATGACCCAAAGAACCTGGATGCACTTTTTGGCGTGGGACGGACCTCATATTATCTTGAGGATGACGACAAGGCAACCGCCACATTCAAGAAGATTCTTGACATCAACCCGGAATATGCCCCAGCCTATTCATATCTTGGGAAAATAGCCGCCGCCAACGAGGAATACCAGATTGCAAGCAATTATGCAAAGGAAGCAGTTGCACGCGATGACTCAAATTACGACTATGTAATGGATTACGGCATGTTTGAAAGGAATCTTGGCCACTTTGAGACCGCAGAAAAGGCATGGACCACCGCAATCTCAATTGACCCGACATATTTCCTTGCCTATGCATACAGGGCAGGCCTTTATGACGAGTACAACATGTATACCAATGCCCTGAACGATTACCTTATGGTCATCAAGACAAATCCAAGCTATTATTTTGCATACGAAAGCATCGGAATCCTTTACATCCATGAAAAAGAATGGAAAAAGGCACGCGAGGCATTTGAAAAGTGCTATGAATACAACAAGACCAACATCTCCTACCCACTGATGATAACCTACTGCTACTACATGGCAAAGGACAGCCTGAACGCAAAGAAATTCAGTGACTCGGTACTCCGCAAGCTGGACAGAAGCTCCATGGATTATGCGATTTTGCGTGTTTTCCATGACCTTGCGGGAGAAGCCCCACTGATCCAAAAGATAGGTACCTTGACCAACAGCAATCAAAAAGGCAAAATGTACTTCTACATCGGCTTGTTATATGATATGATAGGCGGAAAAGAGGCTGCCAACAAGTATTATATGGAAGTCGTAAATTTAAACAGCCCCATGTTCTTTGAATACAGAATAGCAGAATGGAGCGTTGGAGATTTGAAGTATGTCAAATGACATTCAGGCGGATCAGTCTGAAATTGAGCAAAATCAGGAGCAGGAAGTTGAAACTGTTCCTGCAACCCAGAAATTCATTGAGTTAAACGGCAGAAAATTTATCCTTGTGGGAACCGCCCACGTTTCTGCCAAAAGTGTTGAGGAAGTAAAAAACGTAATCCGTGAGCAAAATCCGGATGCAGTTGCCATAGAACTGGACGAAAAGCGCCGTCAAAGCATGGAAGATCCCGAGGCATGGCGCAAAATGGACATCATCAAGGTCCTTAAGAACAAGCAGGGCTTTTTGATGCTTGCAAACCTTGTCCTTTCCGGCTATCAGAAGCGCATGGGCACCAATTCCGGTGTCAAGCCCGGTGACGAAATGATGGCCGCAATAGAAACCGCAAAAGAACTGAACATCCCGCAGGTAATGGTTGACCGTCCCATTGCAGTAACCTTAAGGCGTGCATGGGCAATCAATTCATTCTGGGGCAAGATGAAGCTCCTGTCTTCTCTGGCAGTAAGCGCATTTTCAAAGGAAGAAGTTAATCCGGAACAGATAGAAAAACTCAAGCAGAACTCCGAGATGGACAGTATGATGGCGGAACTTTCCGATTACATGCCAAAGGTAAAGGAAGTTTTGATTGACGAAAGGGACCGCTACCTTGCAAGCCACATGTGGGAAGCACAGGGAAACAATGTCCTGGCGGTCCTTGGTGCGGGGCATTTACCCGGTGTTGAATCATGGCTCAAAAAACTCGCATCAGGAGAGGCAAAACCAGACTGTACGGACATTTCAAGCGTTCCACCGGCATCCACGGCATCAAAAATACTCGCATGGGTTCTTCCCGCACTGGTCATAGCGCTCATCGTTGTGGGCTTTGTCTTTGGAGGAAGAAAAACCGGATTTGACCTTGTGTGGCGCTGGATCGTCTATAACGGTGTCTTTGCCGGAATAGGTGGAATCATCGCCGCCGCTCACCCGATTACAATTCTTGTCGCTGTCCTTACGGCCCCATTCACATCCCTGTGTCCGTTCATCGGGGTTGGCATGGTCACGGGCATTGTCCAGGCATCAATCAACAAGCCTAAAGTTGAAGACATGGAAAACATACAGAAGGACGTATCTTCAATCAAGGGATTCTACAAGAACAGAATCCTCCGCATACTGTGGATTTTCCTCTGGACAACAATCGGAAGCACCGTGGGAACAATACTTGCGGGAACATCCTTTGTGGTCACAATCAAAAGGCTCTTTGGAAAGATTGTCGCATTCTTTAAGGGCGGAGTTTAAGATTTTCCAAGACAGATGTCGCTTATGATACATTCCCCGCATTTTGGGGAACGTGCAGTACAGACATATCGTCCGTGCAATATAAGCCAGTGATGCGCATGGTCCATGAATTCATCAGGAACACGGCTCAAAAGTGACTGTTCGACTTCAATTGGAGTTTTACCTTCCGCAAGGCCTATCTTGGGGCAAATCCTAAGCAAATGGGTATCCACAGGCATTGTCTTCTCCCCGTAAACCACATTCAGGACAACATTGGCGGTTTTTCTTCCAACACCAGGGAGAGACTCCAGATCCTTTCGGTTGTCCGGAACCTTTGAATCAAAATCATCCACAAGAAGCCGGCTCAATTCCATTACGTGGTCTGCCTTTGTGCGGTAGAGGCCTATGGATTTTATGTATGAGATAAGTTTTTCGCGGCCAAGGGAAAGCATTTGTGACGGGGTTTTTACGATTTTATATAAGCCTGCGGTTGCCTTGTTGACGGCCTTATCCGTGGTCTGTGCGCTGAGAACGACACTCACAAGGAAACAGTAGGCGTTGGGGGCAGTAAGCTCGCTCTTGGGCTCAGGATTCTGTTTCCTGAACCTTTCGAATACTTCCCTTATCTGCCCCTCGTCCAGCAGCTTGGCCTTCAAATCAAATACCGTTGAAGTGTGTGGCCACCTTGTCCAGAACATAATCGCGGAATTCATTCAGCTTGAATGTCTTCTGCGGTATCTGTGAGCTAAAGCGGAAGCGGCATGTGACGGTCTCTTCCTCCTGCTCCTTTGCTCCGACAACAAGAATGTACGGTGTCTTATGTTCCTGGGAAATCGCCTTGATCTTTCCCTTCATGTTTTCATCGCTTGTGTATGCATTGGCACGGATTTTTGCACAGCGCAGGAAATCACACACCTTTTGCGCATAGTCGTTGAAATCAGGACTTACAGGAACTACCGCGGCCTGTTCAAAATGCAGCCATGCGGGGAATGCACCGGCATAGTTTTCCACCAGAATGCCCATAAAGCGCTCAAGTGAACCCAAAACCGCCCTGTGGAGCATTACCGGGTGATGCTTCTGGTTGTCCGAACCGATGTACTGTGCGTCAAGGCGTTCTGCAGACGGAAGCTGATAGTCAAGCTGAATCGTACCGCACTGCCATTCACGGCCAAGGGCATCAATCAGGGTAAACTCAAGCTTTGGACCGTAGAAGGCACCCTCGCCCTCCTGAATCTCAAACTCAAGACCCGCTGACTTACAAGCGGCAGAAAGTGCGGCCTCGGCATGATCCCATGTGGCATCGTCACCGACATGGTCTTCCGGCCTTGTACTGAGCTTTACCAGAAGATTCTTGTCAAATCCAAAATCCTTGTATACGTCCTTGAGCAGGTTGCAGAACTTGGTGACTTCCGCCTCTATCTGTTCCTCGGTACAAAGAATGTGGGCGTCATCCTGAACGAATCCCCTTACACGCATGATACCGTGCAGGGTACCGCTTGGCTCGTTGCGAACACAATGACCGAATTCAGCCATGCGAAGTGGAAGATCCTTGTATGAGCGGACCTTGCTCTTAAAGATTTCAAGTGCACCAGGACAGTTCATTGGCTTTACGGCAAACACGCGCTTTTCACTTTCGGTGATGAACATGTTCCTCTGATAGTGTCCCCAGTGGCCGCTGCGTTCCCACAGAGTACGGGGCATGATTGCGGGAGTGTTTACTTCGACATAACCGTCGCGCTGAACCTTTTCCCTCATGTAATCCTGAAGCGTAACGTACATGCTCCATCCGTTGGGGTGCCAGAATACCTGTCCCGGATCCTCAGGATCAAGGTGGAACAAATCCATCTGGACGCCAATCTTGCGGTGGTCACGTTTGTCGGCTTCTTCAAGCATCGTAAGGTAATCCTTAAGGTCATTGGGCTTGTAGAAGGCAACCGCATAAACACGGCTAAGCATCGGGCGATTTGAATCTCCCCTCCAGTATGCACCGGCGGTCTTCATCAATTTAAAGCTCTGTGCGTTTATTTCCTTTGTATTCTGAACATGAGGTCCGCGACACAAATCTGTGAATGTGTCCTGGGTGTATGTTGTGATCTTTTCTCCTTCCGGCATATCCTTAATCAGCTCAATCTTATAGGGCTGATCCTTGAAGAGTTCCAAAGCTTCTTCGCGTGTCACTTCCTTTTGAACAAAGTCAAAGTTGCCTGCCAGAATCTTGCGCATTTCCTTTTCAACTGCAGGGAAATCGGCTTCTGTCAGCTTGCGGTCGGTCGGGAAGTCAAAGTCATAATAAAATCCATTGTCGATAGCCGGTCCAATCGCAATTTTCGTTTCCGGAATAAGATGAAGGACAGCCTCCGCCATGACATGGGCAAGACTATGCCTTATTTTCTGCAAATTTTCATCAACAGCCATACTAATACCTCACAAAGAGACAAGATACCCTTTTTGCGGTGTTTTTTCAAGAGGAGAGTTGTCACGCGGATTGACAATTTCCATGTACTGTTCAATAATGATTTCATCACACCACGATTTAATCAGGAGCATACGATGGCAAAACAGGAAAAGATGGGGTTCAACAGAAAGGATCCGAGGCGCAATGAGTGCATGCTTACGGGGAAATTCGCGCGCAGGGGATACGACTGGTGGTGGCACTCGTTTACGGCCGTCAATGATTCCACAGGCGAGGAAGTGCCCTTCTTTATAGAATATTTTCTGTGTAATCCATCCCTTTCCAAAGGTGAAGGCAAAGCCATTCTGGGGCAGGACCCGCAAAATAAAAAGGACGGCGGCACCCTGACCCTAATCGACGACATAAAGGCAGGCCACATAGGATGCGAGTACGGCGAGTTTGAAAGTTGAAAGTTGAGAACTGAAAACTGAAAGATGAAAGCTAATACAAGAGCATTTCAGATGATTTTTTCGTAAAATGGTGATATAATATGATTTGAAGGTACTGATATGGTAGCAGGAAATATCTTAAACAGAATAACTGACATACTCAAGAACGAAGGCTGTTCGGAAGTTTTCTTGTTCGGCTCTCATGTTACTGGACGAGCAAATGAAAATTCCGACATTGATGTTGGTGTAAAAGGTCTTGCTCCATCAAAGTTTTTTTCCGTTTATGCAAAGCTCGATTCTGAGATTGATTCAAAAATTGACTTTGTAGATTTTGACGAACAGAGCTCATTCTTTAATTTTTTGAACAGCATAGGGGAGATTAGGAAAATTGGATGAAATTTTAAAGAAAAAGATTGAGTTTGGACTTATGTCTTGCGAATTGATCAGATAAGGAGGAGTTGTCACGTGGATTTGCATGTTGCTTTAGCAACAACGTAAAATCAAATTCCTTACAAAAACGGCCGAAGAGACGTATTCGAAATTGCGACGCAATTTCTTTAAATTTTGGTGTCTGATGTGGTTCTCACGCTGGTATGTGTTGTTTCTTGTGAGTGGGTAAAGTGAAAACAAAAAGTTTCATATACCAATTTGTTTCATTTTATGCTATAGTTTAAATACTGGAGGCGAATCTTTGTATACCATCGAAGATTTCAGAAAAATCAACAAAAGTGAAAACATCATTGTCTCTCTTCATGGTCAGATAAGATTGAATGAACGCAATATTACGATCGATGATATAATGAATGCAATCGATAATGGTGAAATCATTGAACAGTACCCTTCAGATTTTCCATTTCCGAGTTGTCTGATTCTTGGAATTTCGATTCAAGGTATCTATATTCATATAGTTGTCAGTATGGATGAAGATAAAATTTATTTGATAACAGCATACATACCCGACACTGACAAATGGGAAGATGACTTAAAAACACGAAAGGGGGCAAAATGATGAAATGTATGAGATGTGCACATGAAACTTATGCAAGCACTACTACAGAAGCCATTGAACTTGATAACGGCGTACTTGTAATCAGAAACATTCCCTGTTACAAATGTGAAATGTGTGATGAAATTCATTTTACCGGTGACGTAGTAAAACGACTGGAAGAAATTATTGCCGAAGCAAAAAAACGCATGGAACAACTGTCAGTAATAGACTATTCAGTAGCAGCATAAATCCTACCTTTCATTCCCGAATCCGTGTGTTCCTCAACTTTCACCATAGTATTTCATTAGAGCAGACTGCACACTTTTTTAAAGAAAAAACGTAGTTTTTTCGAATCCGCGTGACAACACTCCCTCAGTTTTCCACTTTCATCTTTCTAACTATAGAATAAAATTGAATAATAAACTATACTTAAATCATCCTTTTCATGACTATGGGTTTTTTATGGGTTTTAAGTTCAAGACGGTTTTGTGTGCATTTTTAATAGGAACAAGCTTTTTTGCATCAGCGGCAGGCACTTCAAGCAAGACTACAACAAAGTCAACAGACAAGACTACAACAAAGTCAACAGACAAGACTACAACAAAGTCAACAGACAAGACTACAACAAAGTCAACAGACAAGACGACGGCAAAGAATAAAAAAGACAGCAAGAACACAAAGGAAGAGCTTCCTCCCCCACTTCCATTTGAAGAGGAGGCACTTTCTACAGAAGAAACAGTCATAGAAGAACAGATTCCAGATATTGATGATGACACCCCTTCTGCCACAGTCGCAACAGACGAAACTTCCCCGGATGCGGCTTCCTCCACGGACACATACGCCATGGAACAGGAATTGGCGGCAGGTATTGAAGAAGCGGCCGGAAACATACAGAACGAAGGCATGACAGAAACGGAATTTGTCTCACAGGAAGAAGAATCAGAGAAAAACGGCATAAAACGAAAGGAAATCGGGCTTTCGGGCGTTGACCATGAGCTTACGGAAAAATACCGGAACCAGTACCTTGGCGCACACGGACGAAAACTCCTCATAGAATCGCTAAAAAACTCGGTCCCATACAGGCCTTACATCATACAGCAGCTTACGGAAAAGGGGCTTCCGCTGTACCTCCAGTACCTGCCGATAGTTGAGTCAAACTACGTTCCCACGGCAGTATCCCGTTCTGGGGCAACAGGAATTTGGCAATTTATGGAAAATTCCATGAAACCGCTCCTCAAAAAGAGCACATGGTTTGACGACAGGCGCGACGGCTGGAAATCCACCGACATGGCAATCCTAAAGCTCACGGAAAACTACAAGACATTTGGTGACTGGGCGCTTGCACTTGCGGCATATAACTGCGGCGCGGGTGCAATGTCCAGAATCCTAAGGGAAAATCCGGGAAAAGACTTCTGGTACCTTGCCGAAAACGGAATCCTGAACCAACAGTCATCCCAATACGTCCCAAGGCTCCTTGCCATAGCCGACATCATAGAAAACGCCGAATATTACGGTGCCACGGACATCAAGGAAGCAAATGAGCTCATAAAAGACCTGCCGGTAGAGGAATTCGACTACATCACCACCAGTGCCATGATAAGCTTTGGACAGCTTGCAGAGGCCTCTGGGGTCAAAAAAGACACGATAAAACAGCTGAATCTTGCACTTTTCCGTAACTGTACGCCCGCCGGAGAGGTTTATAAGGTAAGGCTTCCCAAGGGAACGGCCGAGGGAGTTGAAGAAAAACTCAAGAAAATGGGTGTTGCAAAGGACGCGATAATCCATACCGTAGTAAAAGGGGATTCCCTGTGGGGAATTTCACGAAAATACGGGGTTACCGTAAAAGACCTGTGTGACGCCAATTCAATCAGCGAAAATGGGATTTTATCTATAGGAAAGAAGCTGATTGTGCCGATATTCAAATAAGGTATTTTGTCCGATTGTCATGCTGGACTCGTTTCAGCATCTTTTTACAGAGATTCCGAATCAAGTTCGGAATGACTTCCGGCAATATTTTATTAGGGGATTACGTTTTATGGTTAAAAAAATTACAGTTGTTTCCATCCTGATCTTTATGGCAGCAGGATTATCCGTATTTGCAGGTACAGACGCAGATGATATTGAATACTATTCTCAGTATCTTGCTGAAGGATTTACATATAACGAGGTTCAGGAGGCTGAACAGTCGGCATACGCAAGCGCAGACCTGGACCCTGAACGTTCCCTGATGAGTTCCACAAGCCGTGTTGACTGGAGCAAGAATGCCCTGGTTTCCGACGTGACCCTGGACGTGGTAAAAGCAGGAATTCCAATGCCAAGCGGAAAAGCCGTTTCATTGAACAGAATCCAGATGGAACTTCCTGTTTTGGTAAAGGACCCCCTTCTTGCCCTTTATGCAGACGACACAAACACCATCGGTGACCTGGTTTTGGACGGAAAACTCACGCTGGACGCACTCACACGCATCATCGACAACAGCAAGAAAACTCCGCCATATTTCGTAAACGCATCAAACAACCTAAAGACAACCCATACAATCGACCTTAAGCAGATAGGCTCACTTCTGGTAAAGCACAATACCCCATATGTTCAGGAAAAGCCAATCGACCGCATTTCATCCCGCGCATATTCGGGAATCGTAATCGACGCACGCGGCCTGCTTCCTGTACACGGTGAACACGTAAAATCCAAGGTAGCCCCATGCCTTTTCCCAAAAATCTGGAACCAGGACATGACTCTGGTATACGAGCGTAACATGGTATCATCTTCCGTGGCAAAGACAAAGGGAATCGTGGACTATATGAAGGGTCAGGGCAGCAACAAAAAGACCGAAAGGGCCGGAAACGATCCTCTGTGGATTAAGGCAAGGGAAGTCTATGGCGTAAACCGCTGTGATCCAGTCATCTCATACGAGGACTACCTTCGCATCACGACAATCCCCCAGAACCTTGAATTATTGAAGCAGGGAAAGGTTGTTATCCTTTTGGACGACGACCAGCTTTCATACACAGTAAAGACACCCAAAAAGGATATTGGATATTACCTCAGTTACACAAAGCTTGAAAAGACAGTTGATGAATCCAAGATAGATCCTACCGACATCGATGACACACCAAAAGGCGTAAGGTTCACGGTAAATGACCTCCGCTTTATTGCAGACTCATCGGAGCTTTTGCCTGGTGAACGTCCCCGCATCAAGGAGATTGCGGAAAAGATCAAGTCTTTCATTGCTGACGGTGACTACACGATTAGGGTAAACGGACATACTGCAGATGTAAACAAACCAAACGGCCAGCAGAAACTGAGTGAAGAGCGTGCAGAGTCAATTGTCAACGCACTTATTGCAGAAGGTCTTCCAAAGAATCTGTTCAGCTGGTATGGCTATGGTGGAACCAATCCTGTTGGAGACAACAATACAGCAGAAGGACGTGCCCTGAACCGACGCGTAGAAATCTATGTAATGCCTAGCGGAACCGAGGTCCAGTACCGCTAAAGGAAATCGTTCAGACAAAATGGCAGATCTTTTTGATTACTTGACTTGGCGTGGCGACTTGGACTTTTCAGAATCTGCCTTTAATGAAGTTGACTGTCTGCTTTTGTGCCAGATTACATATCTGAATTATTTGTCTCTTGTACCCCATGACTTTACAGATAAGGGGCCATGCCTTAAGGATGTTGCCCTTAACATGCAAAACCTCAAGGATTTCAAGCAGCGTTCAGAACTGGGGCCCGGATTAAACCCGCGTACCATGGAGCTTTTTCTGGAAGCCTCAAAAACCAGAAGATTCGGCTCTCTTTGCCTTTGTGCATTCCGCAACATAATCGATTTGGAACAGGAGGAACAGTTTTGCGCCATAACGTTCTGCTCACCCAAATGGAATGCAGTAATTTACCGTGGAACAGACAGTTCAATAGTAGGCTGGAAGGAAGACTTCAATCTGGGATATCTTCCGCAAGTGCCCTCACAACTGGACGCAACGGAATACCTGAACCAGGCATTTACGGAACTGAAAGGCCAGATTATTCTGGGAGGCCATTCCAAGGGAGGAAACCTTTCCCTCTATGCCGCGACACACTGCAAAAGCGAATGCATGGACCGCATCATTTCCATCTACAACAACGACGGCCCGGGTTTTAACACAGACTTCTTTAAATCCGAACGTTTCCTGAGCATAAAAGACAGGCTCCACACATATGTACCTCAGCTTTCGATAGTGGGAATGCTTTTCTCGCACCCCGACGATTACAAGGTCGTACGCAGCAACGAAAGGGGACTTGGACAGCACGACCCGATGAGCTGGATATTAAACGGCCATGGCTTTGACCTGCTTGAAAAAAGGGACAATGCCTCCATGTTCATAGGTGAAACCGTAAACCAATGGATGGACGACCTTTCTCCGGCAGAAAAGGAAGATTTCATAGAAACGGTTTTCGGCGTATTGGGCAGCGCAGACATAACCGAGGTTGCCCAAATGAAGGACAACCCCATAAAATCCCTGAGCAAGGTAATAGGCGTATCCACCAAGCTTTCTTCAAAAACACGCAATGCAGTCCTGCATACAGCCGGTGCCCTTTTAAAAACCGCAATGGCAAATCTCCGCAATTAAAAAAATTTGGCAATTTTACCCACTTATGATATAATTATTCATGAGGAGGCTCTTACGGGTAAGAAATTCATTTGGGGCGACAAAATTGAAAACGAATCGGATTTCTTTTCTACGAAAAAGGAACTGATCAACGAATCCAATTCCCGTCTTTTCAACACATTTTCACTCATCTCATTCATATTTTTATTTTCGTTTTTCCTCATTTCCATGATTCCTGTCGTTCAGGAATATACAAAATTGGCAGACAAGATTCACCGCATCATTTACTTTTTTTCATCCATAGCTTTTTTCCTCTGCATTTGTGCGTCAATTTTCCTTCACAAGCTGGTAAGAAAGCACCCGCTTCCATTTTTGTACATCATTTCCTTATTTCTATATATTTCCTCAACTTTAGTAAACTTAAACAACCCCTTCCCCATCCCATACATCATGGTACCTATTTTCCGCGTCATTTTTCCGGTCCTTACCATAGACAAGCGATGGAGAAGCAATGCATTCAACAACATCATAATGGTGCTGCTCATTTTCTTCATATCATACAAATTCAAGCCGGCCGACGTTTTCTTTACGGATGCCATCCTGACTGTAATTGTGACCTGTATCGGAACCGTCATAGGCGCACAGCACCTTACAAACCAGATACGCTATATCGAGACAAAGGACGAAAAGCTCAACAAGGATCTGGAAGTGGAAAAAGCCAAGGGAGAGGCCAAAACTTCTTTTGTCGCACACATGTCACACGAGATCCGCACGCCGGTTCATTCAATTCTGGGATTAAACGAAATCATCCTGCGCGAGACAGACAACCCGAAAATCCGCGAATATGCCAGCAACATCCGCACATCCGGTGACACGCTCCTGAAAATCATCAATGACATCCTCGACTTTTCCAAGATTGAATCAGGAAAGCTGGAGATTGTACCCGCAGAATACGAACTGAGCTCAATGATAACCGACCTTGTGAACATGGTCTCCCAGAAAGCAAGGCAAAAGCAGCTTGAGCTTATCATCAATGTTGACGAAACCATGCCTCACCTTCTTTTTGGAGATGAGCTTAGAATCAAGCAGTGCATGCTGAACATTCTGAACAACGCAGTCAAATATACGGAAAAAGGCTCAATTACCCTGTCCATAGGCTACGAGCGCATAGATTCAGGACAGATCTATCTTGAGGCAAGCGTAAAGGACACTGGAATAGGAATAAAACCGGAAGATCTTTCCCGCATGTTCAATGAATTTGAGCGTGTTGACGAGATACGCAACCGTACGATAGAAGGTTCAGGTCTGGGCCTAAGCATTACCCAAATGCTCCTGAACAAGATGGGCTCAAAGCTCAAGGTACAGAGCACCTACGGCGAAGGTTCCACATTCTCGTTTTCGGTAAAGCAGCAGGTTACATGGTGGGAAAAAATCGGAAACTTTACCGAACGGTACAATTCAATCATACATTCAGAGGTGGCCTACAAGGAAAGCTTCCACGCACCAAACGCCCACATTCTTGTTGTAGATGACACAAGGATGAATCTGGTCGTCATGGAAGGCCTCCTTAAGCAGACACAAATCAAGGTGGACAGCATACTCAGCGCACGTGAAATGCTTGAAAAAGTAAAGGAAACCCACTACGACGTCATCTTCATAGACCACAGGATGCCGGGAATGAGCGGAGTTGAAGCCCTGCATGCAATGAAAGAAATGCCGGACAGCAAGTGCAAGGATGTTCCATGCATAGCCCTTACCGCAAATGTTGTATCAGGAGCACGTGAATACTACATCAAGGAAGGTTTCTCTGACTATATCTCCAAGCCCGTGAACAGCGTTCAGCTTGAAAAGATGCTCAAATACTATCTGCCGCCGGACAAGCTTATGGTACCGAATGATGTTCTGGATCAGGAAAAGTCAAAGCAGGCCATCTTAAAGGATTTCCGTAACATGGAGGGCCTGAACATTCCAACCGCCATGCAAAACTGCGGAACTTCAGAGGTCCTGATGGTTGCCCTAAGGGAATATTACGACAACATCAAGATCCGTGCAAACCAGATTGAGCAATACTGGCATGACAATGACTTTAAGAACTATACGATTCAGGTTCATTCGCTCAAAAGTTCATCCCGCCTTATCGGTGCCCTGGAACTGTCGGAAAAAGCCGCTTACCTTGAAAAATGCGGTGACGAGCAGAACATAGAGGAAATCAACAAAAAAACCGGTGAATTGCTTACACTTTACCGTTCGTACATACAAAAACTGTCGGTTTTGGACAAGGGACAGGCAAAAAAGCCTCAAATTGCAAAAGACAGGTACAACGAGGCCATTCAGGCAATAAAAGAATTTACACTTTCATTTGACTTTAACGCAATTGATAGTATAATAGATATGATAGAGTCATATTCAGTTCCACCGGAAGAAGAACAAAGATATAATGAAATAAAACGTTGTGCACGCGGGGGAGACAGAAAAGCGCTGATGGAGCTGTTGAATATATAGGGGGTTATGATGGATAAACGGCTTTTGTTTATAAATGAGGCAGCGGAAAGTTTTTTGATTACCGCCATGGAAAAATCTCTGGAAAGTGCAGGCTATGAGATTATTTTTTCTTTGCCACACCCAAAAGAAATAAAGTCACTGCCTAACCTGCCAAAGATATTCCTGGTTTATCTGGACGGAGACGAAACCCGCTACAATGCAACCCTTACATTCTTTGAAACAATGATAAAGGAAGACCCGACCAAGCATCTTTTCCTTATCGGTAACCCCATAGACATAGAGAACGCCTACCGCATCATAGACAAGGATTTGATTACCAAGGCATTCCAGCGCCCCGTAAACACAAGTGACCTTATTACACAGCTTGACATTGCATGCTCTGGATACAGCATCGATTCAACAAACGGTGGAGTACAGAGGGGATTCACAGGCAGCGAGGACACAAGCAAAAAGACAATCATGATTGTTGATGACGACACTTCTTTCCTCCGCTCAATGCAGACAAGCCTTTCAAAGAAATTCAACGTATACATAACAAACTCCGGTCTTAACGCCGTGGACTTCCTCAAGGAACGCACTGTTGACCTGATCCTTCTTGATTATGAGATGCCGATTCTCTCTGGCCTTGAAACTTTCAGGATCCTGCGCAGCGAGCAGATGACAATTAACATTCCGGTCATCTTCCTTACCTCCAAGGATGACAAAAAGATAGTCATGCGTGTTCTTGAAGGCAAACCGGAGAACTACCTCTTGAAGCCGATTTCTCCATCCATCCTGACACAAACCGTAGAAGACTTCTTTGCAAAACAGGCTTTGGGACTGAACAAAAAAACAGTTGACCCAAGGATTCCGATTGAACTTGAACTGCTGGAAGAAGAGGAAAAGGAAAAATCACAGGAACAGGCGGAAGAAAACGAATGAGTGACACCACCTGCATAGAATTCTCTGACGTAAGCTTTGCATATCCACCGGACGGAAGCAAGGACGAAAATGGTACTGTAATAATTCCACCTCCAGTATTTGATCATTTTACAGGCTCAATTCCCGCAGGCTTTACAAGTCTGATAGGACCAAACGGAAGCGGAAAATCCACATTCATGATGCTTGCAAGCGGACGAATTGCTCCAGATGCAGGCAAAATATTGCTTTTTGGTCAGGACATCGCTGCCCTTGATGAACAGAAAAAGAACCTTCTTGCATCCGTGATTTACCAGAACATGGAATTTGAGTCAGACGACAAGGTTTCATCGCTTTTGGCTTACGTGTATTCAAACGGGGCACTAAAGGGAAATGCAAATGCCATCAACAAAGGTGCATCGCTTTTAGATGAGGTAATCGAAGTATTTGAGCTTGAAAAACTGCTTGACCACGGTTTAAGGCAATTGAGCAAGGGAGAGATTCAGAGGGTGCTTTTGGCATTCAGCATGCTGTACGGAAGCGCTTCGATTTTTATGGACGAACCCCTCTTTGCAATGGAATGGGAGCAGAAAAAAAATGCCCTTGCCTACATCCGCGACTATGCAAAGAAGACAAAGACTGCTGTTTTCATCTCCATGCATGAACTGGATTTGACAAGGGAATATGCGGAAAACGTGCTTTTGTTCTATCCCAACCGCGACATGGATTACGGAACACCTCAGGAAGTGATGACTGATGCCGCCCTGGAAAAAGCATACGGAGTTCCTGTGGCAATGCTCAAAAAATCCGAGGACATGACACGCGAAACCCTGAATCAAATCAGTGAGGTCATTCCAAACTTAAGATGCTGAATCAGGTTCAGCATGACAGAGGCCGTCATTCCGGACTTAACTTATCCGTCATTCCGGGCTTGACCCGGAATCCTTATATTGCATGTTAAGATGCGGTGCGAAGCCGCCGAAGGCCATTAAGTTCAGCATGACAATTACTTCTGCAGAATAAAGTCAAACACAAGGAAGGTGTTTCCGTAGAAGACACCACGGGCCTTTATGTTCTGTCCCTTTAGCTGGGCAAGTATCTCCATCTTGGCTTCCTCTACCTGCACCTGGTATGTCTTTCCGTCACTTGCCTTTAACTTGAACGTTCTCTTTCCTTTTCCACCGCTGACCTTTAATTTTCCGGTTAATACAGTGAGTTCTGCCTTTACCTCTCCGGTCTTGAGCAAGTCCTCTGCCTCAAACCCCTCCGGCACACGGGCAGCTCCACCGCCACCGCCTTCACCAAAATCAGCGGCCTTTTCGCCTACAACATGAAGCACGTTCTTTTGGTTCTGTACGACTATATCCTGTTCATCTGCCATATCTTCTTTGGTTCCTCCTGCAACAACAGGAATTGCAGACACAGCGATTATCAATGCCATTGTCAAAAATGTTACTTTCCTTTTCATATTCCATTCCTAGTCAAGTTTCAGGTTTCCGTTTTCTATAAGGGTATAGCTGTGGCCGTCCCTGTAATTGATTGTGAGGGTTGGTTCACGCACTATGCCGTCAAAATGAATCAATGCGGGTGCATCTCCGTCGTAGTTCTGTCCTATTGCAAAATGACATGTCCTGAACGCCTTCTCATCTTCAAGCATGTTGCCTGTGATGTTTGCAGCAGGGTTCAATCCAATTCCAAGCTCCCCGATGTTTCTTGCGTTACGGCTGTAAATCGTGCCCTGTCCTTTTTCCAGTCTGCCGTTACTTTCCATCAAAAGGGCTTCTTTTTCTGCTGTGGTAATATCCTTAAGAAGTCTTTTGGCTTCCTCTCCACCGCTTATGTCTGTGACAAAACCGTCTACCAACTTTACCTTAATCGGAGTCTTTAACATTGCATCACCAGATGAAAATGTCATGCTGCCGTCAAACACGATGGTTCCGTTTATGCCTTTTGACTCTCCCACACCGGGCAACTGGGGAGATATGAACACTTCACCGCTTGGGACATTTCCTCCACTGCCTGGCTTGGAAAAATCACCGTCATCAACAAGGGCTTCCCTGCCGTTAACAGGAACAAGAACATCAGTTCCACCGGGAGATGTCACATGAACAGTAAGGGCATCCTCATAAAGCGCGCATATTGCATCACATCTTTTCCTGAGCAGCTCGTAGTCAATCTGCACCGTCCTGTTGAACATGTCCTGGGTAAGTCCCGGAGTCCACACCGCACGCATGCATTTTTTGCCGCTCAACAGATAGTCGAAGGTGTTGTCGTAAGTTTCGCCATTTTCCATGACATATGGATTTGCTATTGCATCCGCATCTTTTCCCAGCTTGTTTGCCGAGATGGAAAATATCACGTCCGGTTCTGTCTTTATTGCACCGATAACGGCCTTTTCCGCCATGTCCATAATGGTTTTCTTTGGCTGGTACATGAGGGTTGGTTTTGCCTCAACTTCCTGTGCCGCAAGATATAAATCCTGTGCAATAAGGTTTGTCTCTGGGTTTGCGATTATCAAAACCGTCTCGCCCTTCTTGATTTTACAAACCTCATTAATGACAGTCTGAGCCGGTGTCTTTTGTTTATTAGAAAGCATGCTATTTAACTCCCTTTATTGTGTAACTTCTGCTGTTGTATCCTGAGTGCTGCTGGCCTTGTAATCCTGAACGAAAATGTAAAGCTTTTCGTTGGAATTGGAGCTGGTCGTAAACCTGAGTGTAACAGAATCCTGTGTGGCCTGTCCTACATTACGGAACACAAAACCAGTAGGCTGTACGTCCACAGAACTATTGGGGCTCAAGATGACCGGTCCGTAGGTTGATTTGTTGCGGTAATCGGAACTCCACAAGTTGATTCCCTTGAGGGTACCTTCAAGTGCATTGGATACGTCTCTTGAAGTTAAAAATGCCGTATTATCAAGTTGAGCATAAATTGTTATCTCACTTCCAGCGTCATTAATAATTGAATAGTAATATTTACTACTCGGCACCACATTAAATGTCTCCAAACCATGTCCAGCGGCAAACGCAGTCCTGAAACCACAAGCCTGTATGTATTCCTTCATCAAATCATTCCAAGATCTGTCAACTCCGCTTACGGTCTTAACAGCATTTACAATACTGTCTTTTCCCACGGCATTGTTTGTACTCATTTCCTTTATCAGGGGAACACCACCATAATTGCGCACGAGCCACGCACCAAAGGCATAGGCAGTTCCATAGGAAACCCAGGAATTTGATTCCAGATATTGTGCTGCACCGCTGTAATAATAGTATGCGTTAAAATTCTTGATACGTCCTGTTGCAACCCTGTCGACCTCATCCAGTCCAAGCTGGTCTCCCATGATGTCCTCACACAGCATGGAAAGCATCTCGTTGTACCATGTGCAGCTGGAGGTATCCTTGCTGTGGGTAATGGTCTTTGTGTTAAAGTCTATCATGTGCTGGTATTCATGGAACAGGGTGGACATAACCGTACCGCTGACAGTGCTGCTTCCTGCAGTATAAGTATTATTAGTTGAATTATAGTTGCAGAAAGGAACGTCAACATAGAAATACTTTCCTTCGTTGGTAACGCTTCTTGGATCCGAGCTTGAATTAGTATATCCTGTCTTATAATAATCCTTTGCCCAGAAATAACCGACCACACCGCAGGTTCCAGCCGTACCATCACGGCCGATATCGTAAAGGACAATATTCACCCAATCATTTGTAGGGGCATTTGTCATTGGAGTTGCCCCCAAGTTCGTCAACAGCTTGTCATAGGTACTTCCAAAGACATTTTCCTCAAACTGATAATGCTGCACAAACTTAAACGCAATGTCCTGAATGGCATCAAGAGTGACTTTTCTATTTGAACCAGTTCCTACATCACTTGCCTTTGCCCATACAAGACAGGCAATTTCGTCATCTGTACCAGGCTTGTATCCGATGGCATAAAGGGTCATACGCTCCTGCTGGAATGACGAAAGGTCACTATTTGTATCAACATAAATCGAGCGGGTCTGACCAATTTGTGGTTTTGATTTATTCCAGGTGTCACCGCTTGCTCCAGAACGGGCTGGATTCGGTTTGACATTAACAGAGCTTGGGGCAACAAAGTGCTTTATCACAGATTCATTTTCCCCGGCATCTTGAACGGCTGCAGAATCAACTCCCCTAATGCCAGTGTCAGCAGCCCTTATATTGGAACCAGAGACATAGCGGCGCACCGCAGATGATTTTATGATTCCTGAAGTTCCCGTATTTACGTTTGCATAGGTAATCATCTTGCCATTAACGCCAGTAATCGTAACGGAAGACGTGTTTCCAGGCAGTTCCAAAAAGTAACCTTCAGACGGCACATTCCATGTCTTTTCAGAACCGCTTCCACCACCACCAGATCCGCCGGAACCTCCACCAGCATCTTCACTTGGAGTTGCCCTAGTTGTGGCATAAGAAATCACATTTGAACTTTCATTTTCTTCTTCATAAAGTTTAAGGGTAAAAGTATAGGATGTACCGTTATAAAGCCCATCAACATAGCATCCGGTCGGCAAGAACCCCTGTGCATCAGGTTCCATCCAGCCGCAATTCGCAGATATTATGTTATCTGTATTTGTCTCTTTTGTCTCCAAATACAGATAACCAGAATAATAACCGTTGCTCCAAGAAAGCGAAACATATGAATCTCCGGGAGTTGCCGTAAAATCGCTTATCTGCCCGAACAATACCGGAACCAGAATGTTCAGCAAGTCACCGCAGGAAATAAAGCACAGGGACGAAATTGAAATGACCAGTACGGAAAGTATCTTTGTAAAAAATCTAGATTTAGTACGTCTCATAATTCATCCCCCCTTATTCACTGACCCTGGAAATGGCCCTTAAATGTCCATGCACACGAGTCGGATCACTATCTGCCATATCCATCAATTCTTCAGTAATTGAATTGATTGGTGGAAGATAAAAATCTCCGACCAATGTGCCGCTTCTTTTATCGTAACTCAGTGTTATAGTTTCTTCTGGCATACCAATCTTTTCTCCAGGATTTTTTTCAGATGCAGGAAAAGTTAAAGTTACATTAGTTTTATCTACAGAAAAAGTTCCTTCCGTCGCATCAACTTCATCGTCCCATGTAATAATCGTGCGGACGACGGCATTACCACTTGAGGCAAAATCAAACTTATATGTAAAACAACCGTAGGGATACAAGTACAACATATCCAGCTCAGAATCATCTATCCCACTAAGTACATATCTGTACCCCTTAATATCCATCTCGTCGATTAAATTCTTGCATGACACCAGACTTATCAAAACAAAGAACGGCAACAAAATACGAGCCGCAAACTTGAGTTTTTTCATTCAAACCTCCAGCCTAAAGTAAAACAAAAATCAACTCATCCCGTAACAAAGAGAACTTTTACCATAATTTTAATACAAAAGTACGATTTCTGCAATCAGAGGGCGGTTAAACCCACAATCAATCAAAAGGGAAGCCGGAATTCCTGTCCGTTACCCAAAAACTGTCACCGTCCGATATCTTCAGGTACAGAAAATTGGTTGAATCCTTTTCCTGCCAGATTATCCTGTTTTTCTCTATTTTAAAAGTATTTTTGAAAAGAGGGTTCCCCATATCTCCACCGTCGTGCATGGTCAATATGTTGCCGTTGACTTTCCATGTTCCGGAACCGATATAGCTGCTAAGTGCCCCCTCATAATACAGGAAGGTTCCATCCTCATTAAGCTGAATCCTAAAATCGCTTCCAAAGCCCTCTTTTTCATAAAGAAAAGTTTTTCCCGCAACCGTCAGATTTTTTCCACTTTTACACGCCGCAAAAGATGCCACAACCAACACCATCGCACAAAACAAAGGCAGTTTTTTCATTCAAACCTCCAGCCTAAATTAAAACAAAATTCCCCCGGTTCCGTAACATTCTGGCTATCAAGTGCCCCTCCTAAAACATCTTTCCCATATTTTACAAAAGTTAAAATTCTTCAGTAATAACTGCCAAAAAGGCAAAAAATACTGTATAATGGAGGAATGGCTGACAATAAAAAGGAAACTGAGCGCGCAGAACTTCACCGTACAATCTGGGGAATAGCAAATGACCTTCGCGGCAGCGTTGATGGGTGGGATTTTAAGCAGTATGTACTTGGAATGCTCTTTTACAGGTACATTTCTGAAAACTTGGACAATTATATCTCAAAAGGCGAATGGGAAGCCGGAAACAAGGATTTTCGATATTCCAGACTCTCTGACAAGGAAGCAAAAACCGCAAAAGAAGACATTGTAAAAGAAAAAGGATTTTTTATCCTTCCTTCTCAGCTCTTTTGCAATGTGCTTGAAAATGCAACAAAAGACAACACCGATCTGAACGAAAAGCTAGAAAAAATATTCAAGGAAATTGAAGGCTCTGCCCTCGGAACAGACAGCGAAGACGACTTTAAAGGCCTGTTTGATGACATTGATGTAAATTCAAACAAACTCGGAGCAACTGTTACAAAACGCAATGAAATGCTTGTAAAACTCATGAATGGTATCGCAAGCATGAATCTGGGTAACGGTGACTATTCCGACAACTCAATCGATGCCTTTGGTGATGCTTACGAATACCTTATGGGCATGTATGCTTCAAATGCCGGTAAAAGCGGTGGTGAATATTACACACCACAGGAAGTTTCTGAGCTTCTTACAAAAATCACAATAGTTGGTAAAAAGACTGTAAACAAGGTTTATGACCCTGCCTGTGGTTCAGGTTCTCTTCTTCTTAAGTTTGCAAAAATCCTTGGAGCTGATAATGTTCGTCTTGGTTTTTACGGACAGGAAATAAACATTACAACTTACAACCTCTGCCGAATCAATATGTTCCTGCACGATGTAAGTTATGATAAGTTCAACATAAAGCTAGGCGATACATTGCTTGACCCAAAGCATTGGGATGACGAACCATTTGAAGCAATCGTTTCTAATCCGCCATATTCAATTAAGTGGGAAGGTGATGATAACCCTATTCTTATAAACGACCAGCGCTTTAGTCCTGCTGGAGTTCTTGCGCCAAAAGGAAAAGCAGACCTTGCATTTATCATGCATTCTTTAAGCTGGCTTGCCACAAACGGAACTGCGGCCATTGTTTGTTTCCCAGGTATTATGTACCGAGGAGGAGCTGAACAGAAAATCAGAAAGTATCTTATTGATAATAATTACATAGACTGCATTATCCAGCTGCCGGACAATCTTTTCTTTGGAACAAGCATTGCAACCTGCATTATGGTTCTTAAAAAAGGAAAGGCAGAAAACAAAACACTCTTTATTGATGCATCAAAAGAATGTGTAAAAGTAACCAATTCAAATAAACTCACAGAACAGAATATTGATAACATCCTCAAAGTGTTTACAGAGCGAAAAGATAAAATTGATTATGTGAGCCGCCTTGTAGAAAATTCCGAAATTGCCCAGAACGAATATAATCTGAGTGTTTCTAGTTATGTAGAAGCAGAGGATACAAGAGAAGTAATCGACATAAAAGTTTTGAACAAACAGATTGATGAAATTGTTGCAAAAGAAAATACACTTAGAACAGAGATAGATAAAATCATCAGGGAGATTGAAGGTTAAAAATGTATAACGAAGTTGCAAATCTTGAAAATGAAAAAGTTGTTTTGGTTAGCATAAACTCATCGTATGAAAATTTAATTAATCATACACCTTTTAAAGGAAAAGAAAGGCTTATAGATTGTGTACAGAAGTTCTGGCCAGTTACCCCCGAAAGAGCAAATAAAGCCAAGTTTGTATTTGGAATATACAAAAACGAAATTATGGCTGTTGCCAAAATTATTAAACCTTGGAAAAGAGTTTTTGATTATATGCAGGAAGGTTATTTTACAGAAGACGAAGAACCCAAAAGAGATTTAAGTTTAATTAGCAGATGTGCGTTTATTGGTAAACTGGTAGAGAATTCACCATATCTTGGAAAGAAGCTTTCAGCAAATGATAAATTAAGCGGACCTTCCCGCTACATCAACTGTTAATGGGGTAATGCACAAGATGAGTAAACTAAGGCAATGTACAGTTTATAATTGTCACGCGGATTCGGAATTGCTACGCAATTCCAGGAGTTGACGCATGGGTAAGTTAGATGATTTGATAAAAAAACTCTGCCCGGATGGTGTGGAATATAAAACTCTTGGGGAAGTGATATTTTCTCTTAATACAGGATTAAATCCAAGAAAGTTTTTTCGTTTAAATACTGATGATGCACAAAATTATTACGTTACTATACGTGAAATGGTAAATGGAAAAATAATTTTTACTGATTCAACAGACAGAATAAATGATGAAGCTTTGAGACTTTGTAATAATCGTTCAAATCTCGAAAAAGGTGATGTTTTGTTCTCAGGAACAGGAACCATAGGAAGAACTGTTGTTATAGAAGAAGATCCAGAGAATTGGAATATAAAAGAGGGTGTGTACACTATCAAACCAAATCAATCATTGATTAATTCAAAGTATCTTTCTTATCTTTTACAATCTGATGAAATAAAAAGAAACTATATGAAAAAAGTCGCAGGTGGTACCGTACAAAGTATTCCTATGGGAGATTTAAGGAATCAAACAATTCCAGTCCCTCCTCTAGAAGTACAGAATGAAATTGTCCGTATTCTTGATAAATTTACATCGCTAGAAGCGGAGCTAGAAGCGGAGCTAGAAGCTCGTCGCAAACAGTATGAATACTATCGCGACTCGCTTTTTACTTTTGGTGATGATGTAGAATGGAAAACATTGGGAGAGATTTCAACTATTTTTAGAGGTGAATACATAACACAGAAGAATTCAAAGAAAGGTAATATTCCAGTAATACTCGGTGGATTAGAACCTGCATATTATATAGATAAAGCAAACCATAATGGTGAAGTCATTGTTATTTCTCGAAGTGGAGCTTCGGCAGGATTCGTTTCATATTGGAATGAACCTATATTTATAACAGACGGATTTGGTTTTGAAGCAAATGAAGATCTTGTTACTTCAAAATTTCTTTATTTGTCTTTAAAGAATAAAGAAAAGAAACTTAACGAAATGAAACGTGGTGCGGGAGTCCCACATGTAAGTGGAGAAAAATTAAAGGCTATAAAGTTTCCGGTTCCTCCAATTGAACAACAGAACGAAATTGTTTCCATTCTTGACCGCTTCGAATCCCTCTGTAACGACATCACCTCCGGTCTTCCTGCAGAAATCGAAGCACGTCATAAGCAGTACGAATATTACAGGGATAAACTTTTGACTTTTAAGAAAAAAGTATGAATAAACAAGTTGATTTTACATAAAAAATTATGTAAAATAGTATGCAAAGGAGGCTTTTTATGGTTACTTTTGCGCGCAATGAAATAATTTCAAGTTCTCAGTTCGTCCGTGGTTTTGCAGGCTTTTTGCAAAGAATGACAAAATCTAACGATGAAAAAATCGCAATCGTAAAAAACAACCAAATGCAGGCTGTTATGATTCCTATTGACGAATATGAACGTCTTGCATCTTTGGCAGAAAAAGCCGAGCAAAAGGCAATTTTTGAAACTGTTCAGGAACGTAAAAACACCCCTATTTCAGAATATGTTTCTTACGATGAAGCAATGAAAAAGGCAGGTTTTTAATGGATTATGAAATCAAGTTCCATCCTGCGGCATTAATGGAAGTGTACAAAACGGCGGCAGATCGGAGATGAGTCATGTATAACATAGTCTTGGAATCAAACGAAGCAACTGTAGTTACAGAGTATACTCCCCTTAAAAAACGTCGGGCAGACTACCAGAGCGAGGCTGAGCTTGAAAAGAATTTCATCGGGGACCTCGTTGAACAAGGCTATGAATATCTTACGCTCAAAACCGAAGACGATCTTATAACAAACCTTCGCGTTCAGCTTGAAAAACTAAATCACATTACGTTCAGCGAAACAGAATGGGCCCGCTTCTACGGACTTAACATTGCAAACGACACAGAAGGAATTGTAGAAAAGACCTATACAATCCAGAGCGACTATATAAAAGTTCTTGCCCGTGATGACGGTTCAACTAAAAACATTTACCTTATCGACAAAAACAACATTCACAACAATTATCTTCAGGTAATAAATCAGTTCACCCCGGAAGGTGGCCGCTATTCAAACCGCTATGATGTTACGATTCTTGTAAATGGCCTTCCTCTTGTACATTGTGAATTAAAAAGGCGCGGCGTAAACATTCGTGAAGCGTTCAATCAGATTCGCCGTTACAGCCGTGACAGCTTTTGGGCGGGGGACGGACTTTTTCAATTCATACAGATTTTCATCATTTCAAACGGAACGAACACAAAATATTTTTCCAATACAACACGAGAAGCAAGCATAAAAGAGCAGACGAGTAAAAAAGGAAGCGGAAAGAAAACAAGCAATTCCTTTGAGTTCACTTCTTACTGGGCAGATGCCAATAATAAAATAATCAATGACCTGGAAGACTTTACCCGCACTTTTCTTGCAAGACATACCATCCTGAACATCCTTACAAAGTATTGCGTTTTTGATACGAACAACACACTTCTGGTAATGCGACCGTATCAGATTGCGGCCACAGAGAGAATCCTGAACAAGATTCTGGTATCAACCAATTACCATAAGGAAGGAACAATAGAAGCAGGTGGTTTTGTCTGGCATACGACAGGAAGCGGAAAAACACTGACAAGTTTTAAAACCGCAATTTTGGCAAGCCAGATGGACTGCATAGACAAGGTTTTGTTTGTTGTAGACCGCAAGGACCTGGACTATCAGACCATGAAGGAATACGACCGTTTCCAGAAGGATGCGGCCAACTCAAACAAGTCGGTTGCAATTCTTACAAAACAGCTTGAAGACCCAACAAAGAAAATCATCATCACGACAATCCAGAAACTTGGCATCTTCATCAAAAAGAACAAGGGTCATCCTGTCTTTAACAGTCACATTGTCCTTATTTTTGATGAATGTCACCGTTCCCAGTTCGGAGAGTTGCACAAGGATATTGTGAAATCCTTTAAAAAGTTCCATCTGTTCGGCTTTACCGGAACACCGATTTTCCAGAAAAATGCGGGGGCAAACGGTGCTGGCGGAATTAGGACTACTGACCAGGCTTTTGGAGAAAAGCTCCATACTTATACGATTGTGGATGCCATCAACGACCACAATGTCCTCCCCTTCCGCATTGACTACATCAAGACTATCCGCATGAAGGACGGTGTAAAAGACAAGGATGTTGCAGGAATCGACAAGGAAAAAGCCCTTTCTTCCCCTGAACGAATTTCTGCCGTTGTCTCTTACATAATCGAACACTTTGATCAGAAGACAAAACGAAACACTAACGGCGGTGTATATGAATTCAAGGCCCTGACGAATATTGCAGAAAGCGCGAGGGCAAAAGACAGAACCAGCGTAAAAGAGCAGAAGGAACTAAAGCATATTTCCGGTTTCAATTCCATGTTCTGCGTTCAGTCCATTGATACGGCAATCAAATACTATGCTGAATTCAAAAAGCAGGTTTCAGAAAACCCACAATGCGCCCTGAAAGTCGGCATGATTTATAGTTTTGGTGCAAATGAGGCAGAAGATGAAAACGGGTTTGTTGATGACGAAAATTCCGATGATACAGCAGGCCTTGATGTAGTAAGCCGTGATTATCTTGAAAGTGCCATCAAAGACTACAACACAATGTTCCATACGGACTATGATACTTCTAGCGATAAGTTCCAGAACTATTACAAGGATGTTTCCCTCCGCATGAAAAACAAGGAGCTCGACATTCTTATTGTCGTAAACATGTTCCTTACTGGCTTTGACGCCACAACCCTGAATACTCTCTGGGTAGACAAAAACCTTAAAATGCACGGATTGATTCAGGCATACAGCCGTACAAACCGCATTTTGAATTCAATAAAGACTTTCGGTAACATCGTTTGCTTCCGTGATTTATCCGAAAAAACAGATGAGGCAATAGCACTGTTCGGCGATAAAAATGCAAAAGGAACCATCCTCCTCAGAAGCTTCTACGATTACTACAACGGCTTTACCGATGAAAAGGATAGATATCACAAGGGTTACACAGAGCTTGTCGATGAACTCCTTACAAAGTTCCCGCTGGAAGGATTCAAGAATAATGTCATTACTCAGGAAGCTAAAAAAGAATTCGTCATGCTTTATGGGGCAATTCTTCGCATGCGCAACATTCTTACAACCTTTGACCAGTTCGAAGGTGACTCTCTTCTTGAAATAAACGACTTGCAGGATTACCAGAGCCATTACATCGACATCCACGACGAAATCAGGCCCGGCGACAAGGCCGAAAAAGAAAACATAAATGATGATGTTGTCTTTGAGATGGAACTTATCAAACAGGTGGATATAAACATCGACTATATCTTGATGCTTGTTGCTAAATATCATGATTCCAACTGCAAGGATTCTGAAATCCTCGTAGACATTACAAAGGCCATCGGAGGAAGTATTGAACTCAGAAGCAAAAAGCAGCTTATAGAAGACTTTATAGCCCAAATCAACACTTCAACCGATATACAAAAGGACTGGCAGTCTTATATCACAAAAAAACGGGAAGAAGAGCTTTCTGCAATTACGACAGAATTAAAGCTCAAACCAGAAGAAACTAAAGCCTTTATTGAAAATTCCTTCCGTGACGGTAATTTACGCACAACGGGAACAGACATAGACAAGATTCTTCCGCCTGTTTCACGTTTCGGTAGTGGTAATGGCGGAATAAACCGCAGCGAAGTAAAGAAGACTGTTATTGAACGGCTTAAAGGCTTCTTTGAAAAATACTTCGGGGTGTAATCCATTTACCGTGACAAAGCTGACAGACTTCTACGAATCCATTTTTGGGTGCAAGACTTACAAGATTTCTCTGGATGCAGGATGTACATGCCCTAACCGCGACGGGACAAAGGGAACTGGGGGTTGCATATTCTGCTCGCAATCTGGCAGCGGAGACTTTGCCTCAGACCGGAATCTTTCCATAAGGGAACAGGTAGAGCATGGCATAAAGCTTGTTGAATCCAAAGTCCACGGAAGAAGCGGAGAACGTCACGGTAAGTACATTGCCTACTTCCAGAATTTTTCCTCGACCTATGGAGATGCCCACACCCTTTTGGACAAATACCGCGAATCCCTTTTGTGCGAAGATGTGGAAGGACTTGCCGTTGCCACCCGCCCCGACTGCCTTAATGCCGACATATTGAACGGACTGGCAGAAATCTCAAAAAGCCACTTTGTGCAGATTGAACTTGGCCTCCAGACTTCAAACGAATCCACCGCAGGCATGATAAACCGCTGTTACACAAACCAGGATTACATTGATGCCGTACAAAAAATCAAAAACACCGCCCCGGACATCCACATCGTAAGCCATTTGATTTTCGGTCTACCCGGAGAAAGCGAACAGGACATGATGAATTCGGTCAAGTTTGTAGTTAAACACAATGGCACGGGACAATCCTTTGGCATAAAGATCACCGTCCTCTACGTCCTCAAAGACACACCATTGGCCTGCATGTACCAAAACGGCCAATACCAGCCACTTAGCCAGGAGGAATATTTTTCGCTCCTTAAAAAAGCACTCCCCCTCCTTCCTTCAAACTGCATAGTCCACCGCCTTACAGGAGACCCGCCAAAATCCCAGCTCCTGGCCCCCACATGGCCCACCGACAAAAAACGCATCCTGAACGAGATGAAAAGGATATTTTAAAGACTGACAATTTGAAACCTAAAGCATCTGGAACATGAAAATACATCCGTCATCGTAATCAGGTTTTACATGTTGATGAACAAACTGTTCACCTTCTTCTTCAAGACGTTCAAATCCCAGAGAACTATAGTGTTCTATAAGGCGATCTTCTGGTAAGGCGTAGATATATAAAGCCTGAATACCAACAAATGATTTTATATAACGAACAAGCGGTAGTATGAAATCATAAAACATCGATGTTCCGACCCGCTTTATATCCGGATGGCTTTTTCTATAGTTTTCATTTACAGCAAAATTAGACAATTCAATGCTTGGAACAGTGTAAAAATCTTCTTCAGATATTTTTACTGTAAACAGGCCTGTTCGTAATGCAAAATATCCTGCAAGTTCATGAGTATTTCGATCTTTTACCAGATATGTACAATTTTCTCCTGAAGATTCATTTTCTTCTGCGAGCTCACGCACAAAGTATGCAAGACCCTCGCCTTTATCTTTTTTTACAGTAAAACCCTTTATCAATGATGCATTTTCAGCTGAATCATGAAGATGCTCACAAGTAAAAACTGTATTTTCAAATTGAAGAATCATGATTTTTCTCCATCTGCCTTCAATTCTCTTTTTTGCTGCGATTCACGATACTCATCAAGCAAACGATTTTCAAATTCTCGTACATCATGCCCCATCTTTTCAAAATCTGGTTTTGGAGTATTCATAAGTCGAATGAGAAATCTTTTTCCAGGTGTATCTGGAGCTTCCCTTAGCAGCTGTTGATAGCTTTTATAATACATATTGAACCTCCTGCATACTTATAATATAACATAAAAAAGCAAAAAAAAATAGCATTGAAGCCGCATTACCCGCCAAAGCTCTTATTATTCCTTCGGAAAAACCAGCAAAACTCCGAACCATAATTTCATTCACTATATTGACTTAACCTCCATTTTCCTATAATATATTATCACTTCGGGACATTAGCTCAGTCGGTTAGAGCAGGGGACTCATAATCCCTTGGTCCTAGGTTCAAGTCCTAGATGTCCCATCAATTCTAGAATCCCAAGTCCTAGATGTCCCAAAAACTGTTGCAAAAGGGAGGCGCTTAGCCGATGAGACTGTAATCTTGATTTCCAATTTTTTATGTTTCTCTAAACATTAAGATCTTTATGGAAGTCGGTTACAGTTTTATTCTTTTTGCGTGATCCAGTGATTCTGTAGCTGGCTTCTGATTTCAGGAGGCCAACATGACAATTCAAATCAACAAACTTCACTTTTCATATCCACAATCTCATTCAAACCTGTTTGAGGATTTTTCACTTTCTGTTTACGACGGATGGACTTGTTTTGCGGGAAGCAACGGATGCGGGAAAACCACACTCCTTAAGCTGATTGCAGGCATGCTCATTCCAGACAGCGGTTCAATCCTTGTGGACGGCGAAAAAATCACGGATGCGGGGGAGGCAATCTATTGCGCACAGGAAACCTCAGAGATTCCGGAAAACCTTTATTCAGCATTCTGGTCACCGGACAACGAAGTGCGGCGCTTTTTCTCCATGCTCCACATCAGCGAAGAAATGCTTGAACGCTACGATTCACTTTCCGGGGGAGAGAAAAAACGCATTCAAATTGCATCTGCCCTTGCCGATCAGCCGAGGGTCCTTTTACTGGATGAACCGACAAACCACCTTGACGCAGAAACAGTTCAGATGATTACTCAAGCACTCAAGGCATACAGGGGAATCGGAATCATGGTAAGCCACGACCGCTCTTTTGCAGACTCACTATGCACGCATACAGTCTACCTTTACAATGAGTCATACGCATTTGCAGGTGGAAGGGATTGCATCGCTTACGGCACTTATTCATGCGGACTCAGCAAGGCACTTGAACTAAGGCAGTCAGGAGCGGAACAAAGCCGTGATGAATGGAACAGGCTCGATTCCAAGGCGGCATCGGAAAAACAGAGGAGTGCAAAACTTGAGGCGGAAAACCAAAAGTCCAGGGCAAGGCTTTCTAAAAAAACTCTGGACAGCCACGACCATGACACAAAACTCAAGATGGATGTTGCAAGAATCTCAGGAAAGGACAGGACCACAGGTGATGCAAAGGCACGTCTGGAAACGCAAATCCAAAAGACGGAAGCCGCACGTGACGGAATAAAAAAGGCCCTAAAGCGCAAGGACGGATTCTCGGTTGAAAAAACTGATTTCTCCAAGCCCATCTGCATAGAAGAAGACACTCTTTCGGCTGGAAGCTACTCGCTAAAGATTCCGCACATAGAACTGGGTCATGAAACCAAAATCGCCCTTACCGGACAAAACGGAAGCGGAAAAACCATGTTCATACGCCACACAATCTCTCTTCTGGAAAAGGCCGGCCGACTAAACGAGGTGATGTACCTGCCCCAGGAAGTTGATGAGGAAAAGCGCATGGCAATCCTGAATGAATTTCATTCGCTGGATCAGGATGAAAAGGGAGACGTGCTTTCCACGATGTTCAGGCTGGGAAGTGAACCGGAACGCATAACCGAGCTTCGTTCAACTTCAGGAAAAAATGGAAATGATTCCGACCAGAACCTTTTGAGCCCGGGTGAACTGCGCAAACTGATGATATCGCTTGCCGTTCAAAAACCTCTGTCACTTTTGATTCTGGATGAACCGACAAACCACATGGACATAACCAGCGTCCTTGCATTGGAAGAGGCATTGTCTTCCCTGAATTGTGCGATGATTGTTGTGAGCCATGACAAGGCATTCCTCGGTAAAATCACCAACACCAACCTTAATGCCATACGTCATGGAGACCATGGTGAAATTGTGGAGGGTTCAATGTGAAAAACATCTTTAATTGCGGACCAATTGACTTCACACCAACAAGCATTTAAACTATAATGGTTGTATGAAGAACAAAAAACTTGGCGCCGTCATTTTATCCGTCCTCTCCCTTTGCACCGTGTTTTTTTCATCCTGCTCAAAAAAACAGAATGAAGCGGTTGAAGAAAAACCCGTGGAAGAAAAAAAGCTGATCCTGGGGTTCTCTCAGATTGGCTCGGAAAGTGCATGGAGGACACGCAACACCCAGTCAATTTATGAAGCCGCCGCAGAAAACGACATTCAGATTATTTTTGACGACGCACAGCAAAAGCAGGAAAACCAGCTCAAGGCAATACGCTCGTTCATCGTGTATCAGGTGGATGTCATCGCCTTTGTTCCGATTGTGGAAGACGGCTGGGACAATGTTCTTACCGAGGCCAAGGAAGCAGGCATACCGGTGATTCTTGTGGACCGCCAGATAAATGCAGACCCATCGTTATATGCGGGATTTTTGGGAGAAGACGGACTTGAAGAAGGACGCAGGGCAGCCAGGTTTCTCTTGAACAAATGCCAGAACCGTTCAGGCACGATACGGATTTACGAAATGTCCGGAACCGAAAATTCTTCTGTTGTACGCGACAGGGCAAATGGATTCCGTGAGATAATCGAGGCAGAACCAAAGTTCAAGATAATCCATTCAGAAGACGGAGACTTCCTTAGGTCAAGGGGCAAGGAGATTGCGGAAAGACTCATAAGCCAGACGACAAAAAGGGACGGCCTGTATTTTGAAGGGCAAAAGATTGATGCGGTATATTCACACAACGATTCCATGACCCTAGGCATGCTGGATTCTCTGGAAAACTACGGTGTGTCAACAAAGGACACTATCATAATCAGTGTGGATGCGGAACAGAAATCAATCGACGCACTAACGGAAGGAAAGTTGAATTGTGTGGTAGAATGCAACCCGAACCTGGGTCCCATGCTGATGGAACTTGTAAAGCAGATTGCAGCAGGACAGACTATTCCACGCATTACATACAACAGCGAGACTGTCTTTACCGAAAACGATGACTTTTCACTTTACCAGCCACGCGGTTACTGATGAGGCAAAACGATGAGACGCAACAAGAGCCTTAAACGCACACTACTCGTCACCTATGTTTCACTGCTTTTCATCACGCTCATTCCTTCGATTTATTCTGTCGTCGTGTTTCAGTTTCATACCAAGCAATACAGCCAGATCATCAAGAACGTAAGCTCGGCAAACAACATAAGCTCCATTGCAAAAAATGAGATACCTGCGGAACTGTGGAACATTATCTGCGGCAAAAAGGAAATAGCGGACGGAAGCCAGAACATCATGCTCGATGAAATTTCCAGCGGCCTTTCGCTCATGCTCCTTACAAACAACAACGAAGAAAGCCTGGGCAAGCTTGAAGTTGCAAACAGGGCCTACACTACCCTCAAGCGCAACGTGGACATCCTCATCCAACAGATGAAAGGGGGAAGCCTTGTTACACAAAACGAAGCGACACTCGATGAAATAAGGACAATCACCTCACTTTTTTCCGACATCATGCTGGACTTTATCGAAACGGAAATTGACTTTGCAAATCAGACAAACCAGTCACTGCGAAATACATCAGTAACCCTCACTGCCATTCAGATTCTTATTACCATACTTGCAATCATCATTTCACTGTACAGTTTCAGGAGTGTCTCAAACGCAATTCAAAAACCGATTTCTGACATGGAAAACCTTTCCACAAAAGTTGCAAACGGAAACCTTACCGCACGAATTGACATTCCACATGTAAACGAGCTGGACACGCTTGCCGGAAACCTTAACACCATGACCGAACAGATTGACGTCCTGATTCAAAAGAACATGGAGGAGCAGAAGAATTTCCAGAAGGCGGAGATGAAGGCACTTCAGGCACAGATTACCCCGCACTTCCTTTACAACACGCTTGATACAATCGTATGGCTTGCAGAAGAAGAACAGACAGACGACGTTGTAAAAATCACAAAGGCATTTTCCGACTTTTTGCGCATTTCCCTTAGCCGCGGACATGAATGGATTACGATCGGGCAGGAACTGGATCACATTAGGAATTACCTTACGATTCAGAAAATCCGTTATGCAGACATCTTGAGCTATAAGATTGAAGCGGACGAAACCCTGTGCAATTCAAAAATCATAAAGTTAGTGCTGCAGCCTCTTGTTGAAAATGCCATCTATCACGGAATCAAAAACAAGAGGGGACGTGGAGAACTTTGCGTAAAAGTGCATTACAAAGATGAAGTAAAAAGCCAGATTGAATTTTCAGTTGAAGACAACGGAGCGGGCTTTACAGAAGAAAGGCTCAAGGAAGTTCGGGATGAGCTTGAAAAAGGAGAGCAGGATTCAGAAAAGCTTTCTTCGGTGTACGGACTTTACAACGTGAATAAAAAACTTCGGCTTTACTATGGCGACAAGACAGAGGGACTCAAAATAGAATCTGAGGCAGGCAAGGGAAGCCGCATAAGCTTTATCGTAGCAAGCATGATGGAAGAAACGGAGGGAAGTGATGTATAGTGTATTTTTAGTTGACGACGAACCGATAGTACTTGAAGGCATACGCTCAAAGATTGACTGGGAAAACAACGGCTTTACTTTTGCAGGAGAAGCCACCGACGGAGAAATCGCTCTTTCAATGATACACGAAATCAAGCCGGACATCCTGATTACCGACATCAAGATGCCGTTCATGGACGGACTTGAACTTTCCAAAGCGGTAAAGAACATTCAGCCGTGGATAAAGATAATCATTCTTTCAGGACACGATGAATTTGACTATGCAAAAAAGGCGATATCAATCGGAATCGAAGACTACATACTTAAACCGTTCACACCGGACGAAATTCTTGCAAGCCTGGACAAAACCGCAAAAGAAATAGACAAGGAACGCCGCCAGCTTTCTGACATTTCAAAACTCAAGGAAGAACTAAAATCAAACGAGAGCCTTGTAAAAAAAGAATTCCTCAATGAACTCCTGCACACATCACTTGATGTTCCGCTAATCATGCAGAAAGGCAAGGAACTTAAGCTTGACCTGATAGCCAGATTCTACAAGGTCCTTGTTAGCCGCATAGAAAGCACGGATAAAAACGACGATGAACTTCAGGAAGCAAAATCACTTTTGAATTCATATTCGGATGCATGGAACGGAGCGCTGTCGTTTTTCCATCACTCAAACCTTCTTGTCTGCATCTTCAAGGGGAACACTCAGCAGGAACTTGACGAAAACGCATTCCACACTGCAGAAAACATTTCGCACATAACCGGAAAGGTAAAATCATGCACAGTCACCACAGCGATAGGAAAAACCGTAGAAAGGATTCAGCTACTAAAAGATTCGTATTCCGACGCAAGAAAGATACTTGAAAAAACCGAAGCCGTACACACAGACAAAACCGACGACAAGGGAAGAACCGCCGGCAACAGAATCATCAGTTCGGACGACATCGCAGAAAACCCTGGAGAAGTTTTTATAGATGCAAAGGACAGCGATCCACTTGTAGACCGTCTTAAATACGCCAGCAAAAATGACATCAACGCAATCATAGAAGAATCCATGGCCCTTATACGCAACAACAAGGGACAGTTCAACGTATTTGCATCATATCTTTTGGTTGACCTGATTATGGCAGTGTCAAAGCTCGTGGAAAAACTGGGTGGAGACATAAAAGAATTGAAGCCTGAAATTCTGCAGAGGAATTTCATAGACAACGCTGTTTCGGATGAAGACAGCTTCAAGAACACAATGAATCAGGTTATGGCTTTTGCACTGGACTTCCGAAATTCAAAGATGACGGGAAAATACGGAGACGTGATTCTAAAGGCAAAGAAATACATAGAAGAAAACTATGCGGATCAAAACACAACTCTTACTACCGTGGCACAGGCAGTATGTCTTAGTCCAAACCACTTCAGCACGATTTTTTCACAGGAATGCAAGACAACATTCATCGAATACCTTACAAACGTCCGAATGGAAAACGCAAAACGCCTGATGCGCGAAACCGACATGAAGGGCTACGACATCGCCTACGAATGCGGATTCTCTGACCCGCACTACTTCAGCTACATATTCAAAAAAAACACGGGACTTTCGCCCCGTGAATATAAGCTCAGTGTGGAAAAATAAACTATCCCGCCATGTTGCCCAATTTCTTTTTCCTCTGAGAAAGGATTACGCTCTGCAGCAGGATGAAGAAACACAGCATAAGGCCGGTTGTAATGCTCTGCCAGTATGGTTCACGAAGACCGGATGCCACAACGATGTTGTTGATTGTCTTGAGTGACATTACACCAAACAGAGTACCGATGACACTACCCACACCACCGGAAAGCAAAGTTCCACCGATGATTGAAGAAGCGATTGCCTGCATTTCCGCACCGGTTGCATTGGAAGCGTTACCCGCACCTGTGTGCAGCAGATAGCAGAATCCCGCAATTCCAGCAAGAAGCCCACAAAGAACGTATGCAAAGAACTGAGTCCTCCTTACGTTGATGCCGAGCATGAGCGCGCTTTCGCTGTTTCCACCCACGGCATAAAGGTTGCGTCCAAAGCGTGTCCACTTGAGCATTGCCCACAAAAGGATGACCACAACAATTGCAATGATTACGCCGACTTCTATTGAAGATGGAATCCATGTACCGTTGCGTGAATATGTTCCCAGGAACGGTATGTCGATGTAATGTTCCTTGAGCGCGATGAAAGCTTCGTTGGTTGCAGTACGCGGGACCTTGCTGACGATTGTCGTCATACCACGCGTAAAGAACATTCCCGCAAGAGATACGATGAACGGCTGTATCTTAAGGTATGCAACAAGATAACCCTGCACAAGACCAACTGCAAGTCCGATTCCAAGGGAAATCAAAACTGAACTCAGGATTCCGCCACCATGATCTTCCATGAACACAACGGATGCCATTGTGATGAGCGCAACAGAACCACCGACAGAAATATCGATTCCACCGGTAATCATGACGATGGTAAGGCCACATGCAATTACAATCAGGTAAGCGTTGTTGTTGAACAAATCAAGGAACTGCTGTGGATTAAGGAAGCCACCGCCCCAGATAATCATGGCAAGAACATACATTCCAATGAAAGTACAAATCGTAATCGTAAGAAGCAAAGTCGTATTGGAAAGAGGCTGCCTGTTTTCTTTTTTACCAAATAGGTTTGTAAAAATATTTGCCATAATTATTTAGCCTCCACTGCAGGAGCAGCTGATTTAGCCGCAGATTTTTCAGAGATTCTATTCTTAAGGTGACTTATCCATGATTTTACGACAGGAGATCCGGCAATAACGATGATGATGATAACCACAGCCTTGTATGCCTTGACCGCTGTTGAAGAAACCTTCATTGCATAGAGCGTGATTGTCAGGGCCTGAATGATGTAGGCACCCATAATCGAACCGGACAGCTTGAACTTACCGCCACCAAGAGAGTTGCCACCAATTGCAACCGCAAGAATCGCATCCATTTCTATGTCAAGAAGGATTGTCTCATGGTTGATGAGGCCGATGCGGCACACGTTGATTGAACCGGCCATTGTAACACAGATGCCGAGTATTACAAAAACCGCAAGCTTCCACACAACAGGATTGATTCCGTTGAGTTTTGCGGCACGTTCATTTATACCAACAGACTGGATGTACAAACCGAGTGTCGTTTTCTTGAGCAGAAGGTTTATGAGTACTACGAAAATCACTACGATGATGATTGGCGTTGGAATCGCAATGTGAGGAATGAATCCACCAACATAAGTAAGGAGGTTTCCTTCGACATTTGGAGTGGCACCACCGTTAATCCAGTATGCAATCGGACGACCCGCCGTATACAGAATCAGGGATGCAATCATCGGCTGTATGTTGAACTTTGCAATCAGCACGCCGTTCAAGAGGCAGAAGATAATTGCAACGATACATGCAAACACCAGTGCAACAGCAAGAGAACCGCCGTTTACGCTCCATGCACGCAGAACCTTTACGAAGATGGATCCTGCAATTGCGGCACTTGCACCGATAGAAATGTCCTGACCTTTACAGGCAGACGTTACAAGCGTCATTCCTATTGAAAGAATAACCAGTTCGGAAGCTCCGTTCAGGATACTGATGAGGTTTCCGGAAAGAACCGTATTTCCCAGATTGTTCTTTTTGATTACAATGGAAAAGAAACTTGGGTCACGGATAAGGTTAAAGATTACCAGAACAAGCAGAGCCACAAGGGGAATTGCAAGCTGAGACTGGAAGATTTTCTTTACTGAAGTTTTGATTTTATTAGCCATTTTTTGCTTTTCCTCCCGCAATAGTCTTCATGATAACATCCTGACGCAGCATTTCATCCTTGAGCTCACCGACAATCTTACGGTCGCGCATGACGATAAGGCGTGAACAGACTGCAAGCATTTCCTCAATCTCCGAAGAAATGAACGTAATACTTACGCCTTCTGATGCCAGCTTCAAGACCTGTTTCTGGATTTCAAGCTTTGTACCGACGTCGATACCGCGTGTAGGCTCGTCAAGAATCAGGAACTGTGGATGTGTCAAAAGCCAGCGTGCAAGAATGACCTTCTGCTGGTTTCCACCGGAAAGGGATTTGATTGGAGTTTCCTTGGAAGCAGTCTTTATCTCAAGCAAATCGATGAATTCATCCGCAAGCTTTTCTGACTCTGCACGTGAAATAGGATGCCTGAATCCCTTGAGGACCTGGAGCGCAAGAATGAGGTTTTCGCGCACGGACAGATCCTGGATGATGCCGTCTCCCTTTCTGTCTTCAGGAAGATAACCGATTCCGTTTTTCATTGCATCTATAGGCCTTGTGATTTTTACGTCATTGCCGTTGACCTTTACCTTTCCACCGGTTACACGATCAGCGGCAAATATCGCACGGACACTTTCGCTTCGTCCAGAACCAAGAAGTCCAGTAAATCCGTTGACCTCTCCCTTGTTGATGGCAAAATCAAACGGCCGCACGCCTTCCGCACTGGAAAGACCATTGGCCTCGTAAACAATCTCGCCTTTGCCCTCGTAATTCCTTCTGGAATTCCTGAGGTTGGAAATATCCTCCAGATCTTTTCCGAGCATGGCGGAGATAAGCTGAACCTTTGGAAGTTCGCTTACTGAATATTCGCCCACCAGTTCACCGTTGCGCAAAACGGTAATCTTGTCGCACACTTCGTAAACCTGTTCCAAAAAGTGAGTGATGAATATTATGCCGACTCCTCGCTGCTTAAGGTCACGCATCAGGGAGAACAAAAGTTCAACCTCACATTCGTCCAGAGAAGAAGTCGGTTCGTCAAGAATCAAAACCTTGCACTCCATATCCACTGCACGTGCAATCGCAACCATCTGCTGAACTGCAAGAGAACAGGTTCCAAGCTGCTGACTGGCCTTGGCAGGTATGTTGAGTTTTGAAAGAATTTCACCAGCCTTTTTTTCCTGAGCGCGGCGGTTTACAAAATGATATTTTCCGCGCCCTATGAACATATTCTCTGCAACCGTAAGATTCGGGCAGAGTGTAATTTCCTGATAAACAGTACTTATTCCGCTGTCCTGTGCATCCTGTGGAGAGCGGATATCAGACTCTTTTCCGTCTACTTCAATTATACCCTTGTCTTTTTCATAAACACCGGTGAGAACCTTTACAAGAGTAGATTTTCCGGCACCGTTCTCACCCATCAACGCATGGATTTCACCTTCCCTAAGGAAAAAGCTCACGTCCTGTAAAGCCTTTACCCCGGGGAACTCCTTGTAAATCCCCTTTGCACTTAAAACAATCTTTTCGCCCATTTACTGTACCTTTGTCATCCTGGATTTATTTCAGGATCTTATTAATCGATTCCGAAACAAGTTCGGAATGACACATCACTTTAAAAAAAACGGCGTAAAATATGCACATACACACTTTACGCCGCATAGGATTTCACCTCACGCACTCCGAGATGATTTTAGTCACCAAGACCGTAAGTATCGATGTCTGACTGAGTAAGAGCCTTTGCATCGAATCCCTTTTCTTCGTTGATGATTTTCTTAGAAGGAACGTTTCCTGTCTTAATCATGTTTTCGATGATAGAAGCCTGGAATGGTGAGCACTGTCCGTCGTAGTTCCAGTTGCCTGCAAGGAGTTCACGCAAAGCCCACTTGTTGCAGTCAAATCCCATAACAACTACATCACCGTTTACACCGTGTGTGATACCAGCTTCATCAAGAGCAGCTACAGCACCCTTTGCCATACCGTCGTTTTCTGCATAGATTACGTTGAACTTGTCACCGCTGTTGATTACAGATTCAACAATCTTCTTTGCTTCTGCTTCGTCCCATGTTGCTGTCTGCTGAACAACCTTCTTCATTGTTCCGGCTGCGAATTCCTTGTCCAAAGCACCTGTACGACCAATCTGAGCATCTGAACCCATAGCACCCTGGATGTGGATGACATTGTATTCTGGAAGGTTCTGTGCCTTGAGCCAACTTACAGCTGTATCACCTTCTTTTGCCATGTCAGAAACAACGGCAGCTTCATACAGGTCATCAGCAACATTGATCATGCGGTCAAAAAGGAATACCTTTACACCGGCCTTCTGTGCCTTTTTGAGGGTTGATTCCCAACCGTCAGTTGCAGCGGCAGAAAGAAGAATGTAGTCAACACCGTCAGCAATGAACTGAGTTGCGGCATTCAGCTGTTCGTCATTCTTAAGGCTGTAGAAAGTCTTTACATCATAGCCCTTTGCAGCAGTAAATACTGTTTCAAAATCCTTTACGTTAGCGGCACGATAGCCTGATTCTGAAGGCGGGTTGTTGATAACACCAATCTTAATGGTTCCATCACTCTTTTTAGCTCCACCTTTATTGCAAGAAATGAACAATGAAGCTGCACACATAAGTGCGGCAACAATTACAACGCTCTTTTTCATCTAAATATCCTCCTGATAGATGTTTAATTCTTACGTGATTATAATACGCCTGAACAGCCCCTTTTTGAATGAATATTTTTAGGAATTTATTTTGAAATTTTTAGGTTTCTCCGTTTTTGGATCTGAGAAGAATAAACTGAAGGTGGAAAAATTTACTGAAAAAGGTGGAATTTTTACCAGAGGAATTTATTTTCCTGCCATATATTCCTCAAGCGTAATTCCCCGTCACACATCTAGCATAAAATCGTAAAATATACTATAATATGAGAATTATTATCGGAGATTATGTGAGTTTTGTCGACATTCTAAAAAATCCGCAGATTCCTACCGATAATTTTCTTGGAGATTTCCGTGACTTCTGGACATAAAACTGCATTAAGTTTACTCATAACCGTCCTCATCTTTAGCCTGATGTGCGTGTTTGCCTTTGCGGGCGGATTTGCCTATATCGAGATGCATTATTATGAGCCGCGAATCGTCAAGAACGTCAACCAAACACTGGACTCAATTTCACTTGATTTTGACGAATACATCTCCACACTCAAGCACAATTTCGCCGAATATGCCAATGATCCCAGGGCAAAGACCTTTTTTGAACGCGAAAGTTCCACCAGCGACATGCAGGACCGTCAGCTGCTTACAGAAAGGCTTATGGAGAACAATCCCGGACTTGAAGGCATCCGTGTAGTTGAATCCACTGACCTTCACATACATTACAGCACCTACCCTTCCGACCTGATGATGCAGACCGAGGAATACATATCATATCAGGATTATAACGACGCAATTCCGTTCTCCTCCCTGAGCATATATGATACGGGTGTATTTGCAGGCGACCCAGAAACTTATGCAGAATTAAGCACGCTTTATTTTGACGACGCAAAGGACCGCCTTATTTTCTCTTTCCCCTACTTTGACAGTTACACGGCATACCGTGGCACAATATTATTCTATGTCTATGCCCAGGATTTTACACGGCAGATAATCAACAAAAACCTCATTGCCCTGAACACAAGGTCAAAGGTTATTGCTCCAAAGGATTCATTCGGTGTGCGTCAGACACCCCAGAACTGCGGCATCGTATTCGGATTCCCCTCTGTGGGACGCGAACTGATTGACGGGAAAATACTCAACAACTGGACAAAAGGCCAATACGAGGTTGAACAGCTGGCACAGGACGAGAACGGCCACATAATGATCCTTATAACAGGAACAAACTCCCAGTCTGCAAAAATAGGATGGATCTGCAACGACGAGGAATTCACCTTCTCACAGCTGGAAAAAGCCCTTTTGCTGACATGTCTTTTCATCACCCTGTTCCTGATAATTTTCATGCTGTTCAACCTAAAGCACGATGACAATGTCGTAATCCGCGAAAGAATCCACAAGTTCGAGATGGCCCTTTTCCACGAGTATCTTGAACGCAAGGACACCGAGGACTGGAGCACATTGCAGAAAACAGCCGCATTACGCAAGCAGGACGTAAACGCAGAAATCATAAAGAGTCTTGGAGCAACCGGAAGAAAGCACAGTACGGAAATCAGCCGCGCACTTGACCAAAGCTGGACCGAATTCCTGCACATCATAAGCGGTTCATACAAGGAATCCCTTGAACAGCTTAACACACAGGCAGCAAAAAACAATGCCCCTGTACCAGAGACAAAAGTGGAGATTGTCGAGCCACTGCCAGCCCCAGCCGGACAAATGCAAAACGTCCCGGCAGACGAGGACATTCAAGAACTTGAGGAAGTTGAAGAAGTGGAGGAACTTGAAGAAATCCCCGAAGCAGAAGCAGTTCAGGAGCCTGTGGAAGAAGTTGAGGCTCTCGAGGAGATTCCGGAAGACATCCCCGACCAAGAAGACGTTCAGGAAGCTGAGGAAGACATAGAGGAGCTTGAGGAAGTTCCCGAACCCGACGAAGATCCCGACGAAGACCTTGAGATTCCACAAATAGAATCATTTGTTGACCCTCTGGACGGCACGGAAGATGACGAGGAACCGGAGCCACAGGAGCTGGAAGAGCTTGATCAGGAAGAGGACGACACCCCAAAGGAAGACATCCTTAAGAGAATTGAGGAACAGGATTTTGCTTCCCCCTCATTCAGTGAGCTTGATCAGGAAGACATTAAAAAGTGGCAGGATTAAACCCCTAAGACAAACAGATAAAATTCCGATACTTTATAGGTAGACACGGAGTTTTTTAAATGGCCGACTCATTCAACTTGAACGACAACTCAATTTCCGCAGAAAACAAGCCCCCCCTCAAGGGACTAATGCAGCGTGCGCTTTATGCCTTGGATGAAAACAAAACCAATACTCCTCAGGAAAATAAAGTAGAAAAACGGGCAATAATCCTGGAAAACGGTGTTTTTATGATAAAAGAAGACCTTGAGACCTCTGCAGTAAAACAGGACCCCAAACTCAAGGCCCTGGTCGATTCCGTACTGCGTTAACGTCTTGAAGATGATTTTTCGTTTACACTGACCTGGAAATTCTGCATAAGCTGAACAAAATTGAACAGCTGCTTGTAAACAGCCACTGATTTTTGCTTTAAATTTCCTTCCGCAAACTTATCCAAATCCTTCCAGTTAAGAATAAGCTCACTTCTTGGTGCCTTTGAAAAGTCCTCGATGCAGATTTTAAGCTGACGACCAAAGAGCACGTAGCACTGGGATGCCTCAAGTATTATCTCGCCGGCCTCGTCATTAACGTCTCCCAAAATCATCTTTATGATATTTGCCGCTTCCTTGTCACGGTCAGAACGTGGCAAATGAGTTTTAAGCTTTGTGCCGTATTCACCGCCCTCGGCTATCTTTTGATCAAAATCGTACAGATGGGATGAAATGGTCAGAAGTTTGTGATAGGCATCGCTCATCGGAACGGCTTTCTGCTGATTTGACCATTCACCGCGTACCAAAAGTATGTCTGCCAATTCCTTCATCTCTTTCTTGGTGTAATCATTCAGGAACTGGTTAAGATAACGGAGCGGATCACAGTAAAGGAATCCACGGAAACCTTTTTTCTGGAAAGGCTCGCTGTTTTCATCGTTATAGTTTTCAAGCTCCCCGACAGGACCGGAGAATACCATCGGCAAAAGGGTGTCTATCTTGCCTGTAGTCTGCTGTTCCTTTATGCGTTCAAGATTGCGTTCAACCTGATGCTTTATTTCCCCAAGGAATTCTTCCATTATGTGGTTTTCTTCCACGCGGATATGCTCACGGTAATCGGGTTTTTCGGTTATCAGGCGGACCATCATCTCAAGGATCCTGTGGTCACGTACCGGCTTGAGCCTTGCAAGAATCTTCTTCCATGTATTCAGCGGTACAGGTTCTACGGAATTCATCTTTTTGAGCAGCTTGAACAGATCGTCCCATGAACCGTCAAAAGGAAGCGCCCATGCCACCGCAATGAAATTCTTTATGTCCTCAGAAAGGTATGCCCCGGAAACTGCGTTGAAATGCGGAGTCAAGTCAAAATTCCGTTCCTTCATCAAACCGTCAAATTTCTTGAGCATATAGTAAAAGTCAAATTTACAGAAGCTGTCAAACAGAATGAGCTTGTTAAAAAGATCATCTCCCTGCCGGATTTTTGCAGAATCATACTGGGCCAGGAATCCCTCAAGATCAAGGCGGACTTTTTTCTGGAGTTCCTTTATCGGCATTGTGGAGGCCTGTCTTGCAATTACGTTCTCATCAAGGTTTTCCAACAGTTCGGTGGCTTTTTCGTCCATCATGTAGCGGATTACAACATTCTTGAATGTGTTTGTGTTTGCATTCTGGAACAAAACCTGAGCCGGTGCAATGACCTTGTAAATCTCGTAGATGAACTTTGCAAAAGAGGGGTCAACCTGATTAACACTATATTTATAAAAATGATACTTTGACTTGGAAAGATCCTTGGCAATATTCTTAAGCTGCTTTTTCTTTAGAACCTCAGGATCATTTGAGCCAAAAATTGAGGATATTATATTCTGGAAAAAATTAGAACCATTAGCCATACCTATATAATAGTTTATTATCAAAATATAGTCAAATCCAAAAGGCCAAAAAGCGGTTCATAATTCTTAATTCATGATTTCCATCAGACGGTGTGACATTTTCCAAAACTAATGCTATAATATTCCCAAATGGCAGCACAAGAGACAAAGCCGGACTGCTTTTCAACTTTTGGGGACAAGTTTTACCCTGGACGCGAGATGAAGATTAAATGCAAATTCGGCATGAAGGATTTAGGCATTCCTCAGTTAAACGACCGCTTTAGGATTGCATTCCTCAAAAAGGGACATGCAACCTTTACCAACGGAACCAAAAGCCAGCTGGTTGCAAGTCCTGCTGTTCTGGCACTGAACATTGAGGATGAGGCTGAACTTTCAAAATCAGATGACATTGAGATGGACATCGTGTATTTTTCGCCCTACTGCTATGACCGGTACAGCAGAGAAACGGATTACGACGAATGGAAGAATAACCTGGGGGTTGACTTCTATTACTTCCGACCTTTTTTTGAACGCGATGACAATTTCATAGGGGCAGTTTCCATACCGCAAAACATGGCATCCCACATTCAAAAACTGATAGATTCGACAGACAGCATACTGGTTAATCAGCCTGATGATTACTGGCCGTGCAGGAGCCGTTCATTCCTGCTGGAACTCTTGATTTGCGTGAATACGGTCTATTCGGAACTGGAAAATTTCTCCCAGCCGGTAATGACCAAAGCCACGGAAAAGATTCAGAAAATCGTGGAATGGATAAACGACAACTACAGCAACAAAATCAGCCTGGACGACATAACAAGGGAATTCAACACGAACAAGACCACACTCAACCAGAACTTTAAGGCGGAGATGGGTTCCACCGTCACAACATACATCATTTCCCTAAGAATGCAGATGGCATGCGTACTTTTGAAAAAGACATATCTTCCCGTAAGCGAAATAGTTGAACGAATCGGTTACAACGACGAAGCCCATTTTATCCGCGCGTTCAAAAAGCATACCGGAAGTACACCTGGAGATTTCAGGAAACAGGATGCCGAAAAATATTTCTGAAAATATTTCCAAAAAGCATATTTAAATTTTATTTCCGCAATTCAAATATCCATCAACCCCACTTATAATTGCATTATCAACAAACTTCAGGAGGCAATTATTATGAAGAAAACCATTTTATGTGCATCAATTCTTGCAGGACTTTTCCTTACAGGCTGCGGCTCCAAATCTGAGTGGAACATCCTAAAGCAGATGCCGGCCCCAGACGGAGGAGCTTCTTTTTTCGTAGGATTCCATGACCAGGACTGTGCCATCTCTGTCGGTGAGCATGGCTTGATTTCTGCCACAAGTGACGGAGGCGCAAACTGGATTAAGGCGGAAAACTCTTCCCTGTGCAGATTTTGTCTTGATATTGTGGATTCCCAGATTGCCTGGAGTGGCGGGAATGGAAACGATGTGCGGGTCACAAGGGATGGCGGAAAAACATGGCAGGCTGTTACAGACTGCAAGCTCGGAGCGGTTCACAGAAGCATTGACTTCATAGACGACATGAACGGCTGGATTGCAAACGAATTTTACATTGCATCCACAAATGACGGCGGAAACACATGGAATCAGATGAAACTCCCCAAGCTGAACGGGAAAATCCTTTCCCTATCAATCCTGTCTTCAACGGAAGGTTATGTATTGAACAAGGCCGGAGAACTCCTTTATACATCAGACGGCGGTGTAAACTGGAGCATCTCAAATATTCCGGAGTTGGCTGAAGCAGCAGAAGGCGGAGAAATCATCACCTGCGACTTTAACTTTTATGATCAGTCCAAAGGCGAGCTTGTTGCAAGCATCATAAAAGAAGGCGGAGCAGACATCCTGTTTCTTTCTACGGAAGACGGCGGAACGACATGGAAGCTTAGCTCCATAGAATATCCCAAGGGCAATATCGCTTACGAGGTGTATTTTTCGTCAAACGGCAAGTTCATCACCCTTACAAACGGCAAAAAGGACATGACTGTATTCAGGAGGCGCGCTTAATAATCCCACTTGTCCAAAGTCCCAAATTAAGGTATTCTATCTGCATGGCTTATGAAGTTACGGCGACCAGACGAAGGCCGCAGAGTTTTGAAAATCTTGTTGGGCAGGAATTTGTTGCTTCAACGCTGAAAAATGCCATTGAATCCAAGCAGATTGCCCATGCCTATCTGTTTTCTGGCCCCAGGGGTTGCGGTAAAACTTCCACGGCACGCATTCTGGCAAAGGCACTCAACTGCGAAAAGGGTCCCACCGCCACACCATGCGGGGAATGCTCAATCTGCAAGGAAATAACGGCAGGTTCATCTTCCGACGTAATCGAAATTGACGGTGCATCAAATACAAGCGTAAACGACATACGGCAGATAAAGGACGAGGTCATGTTCCCGCCCAACTCATGCCGTTACAAGATCTACATCATAGACGAAGTCCACATGCTCTCCAATTCGGCGTTCAATGCGCTCCTTAAGACAATTGAAGAGCCGCCGCCATACGTCATCTTCATTTTTGCCACAACAGAGCTGCAGAAGGTTCCCGCCACAATCAAGAGCCGGTGCCAGCAGTTCAACTTCCGCCTTGTCCCGATAGAAAAGGTCAAGGAACAGTTGGCCCAAGCCGCAAAAGAAATAGGCATCCAGGCTGATGACGAGGCACTTTACTGGATTGCACGCGAATCAACCGGAAGCATGAGGGACAGCTATACCCTCTTTGACCAGGTGGCCGCATTCAGCGACGGAAACATCACATACGAGAAAATCCGCGACAAACTGGGACTTGTGGGAATTGACCGCCTGAACGAACTCTTTGGAATATGCGCATCAGGGGCATCCCAGCAGGCACTTGAAAAACTGGACGAATACATTCAAAACGGTGTTTCAATCGAACAGCTTATCACAAACTGCGCCGACTACCTCAGGAACCTCCTCTTAATCAAGAGCGGAGTCACAAAGGAATCCCTTCTTGGACAGGCTCCAGACCGTTTCAGCAGGGAAGTTCTTGAGGCATGGTCATCCGTACAGATTGAACGGGCCATAGACATTTTCCTCAAGCTTTACCGTGACATAAGATATTCACTTAGCCCGCGGTACGAATTTGAACTTGCAGTAAGCAGGCTTTGCTGGCTCAAGGAATATGCATCCCCCGCAGAAGTAAAGAAAGCAATTGATGCAGTAAAACCCCTTATGGCAGCGTCCCAGGGGCATACACAGCAGGCAGGAACAGACAGACCAGGCCCTGCACCGCATAATCCTGCAATACCTCAGTTTTCAGCACTTCAAGGAGGCGCTAACCCTTTTCCTGATGGCGGAGCTGAACCGCCGAAAACAAATTCAGCGGATGACGTAGCAAGTGAATGGGAAAATACCGCCGCCTATGATGACTGGCCGGACGATAACCCCGCAAAAGAAAATACAGCACCTGAAAGTCCCATGCCAGAGGCAAACATAAAGCCGGTTCCCATACAGGATCTTAAGGAGGCCCTTTTCCAAAAGCTGAATGAAACCGAAACCATGCTTGCAAGCTTGATTCAGCACACCCAGAACTGGAGCGACCAGGGAAACGTGATCACATGCACAATCGACAAGCGTTACGAGCAGACACAGATCCAACAGCACTCCGCGGAGATTTCACGGTACATATCACAACTGTATGGAAAACAGGTAGGCTTCTCCATCACCCTGGTTGAAAAGCAGAATCAGCAGGTGGAGAAAAAACTGCCGGTTCAAGTTGAACTTTTGCGCGACACCTTTAGGGGCACCGTAATTTCGGGTGCATGACTATAAATTGGGAGGAAAAACATGAATCCATTTGAGTTGGTAAAGAATCTTGGCAACATGAAGGAACAGCTTGAGGAAGCACAGTCCAAGCTTTCACAGATAACTGCAACAGGCTCTGCGGGCGGCAACATGGTGACTGTAACACTCAACGGACGTTTTGAGATTGTGGACATAAACCTTGACCCCATTTGCGTGGACAACAGGGATGTGGGAATGCTTCAGGACCTGATAAAGGCGGCACACCATGCGGCCATGGAAAACGTTCAGGAGCAGATCAAGGGACAGCTGGGACCAATGATGTCGGGAATGAACCTTCCGGGCATGAACCTATGAACACCCTCGACGAAATAACCGAAAGCTTCAGCAGGCTTCCAGGACTTGGAAAAAAATCAGCGGCTCGAATTGCAAACCATCTCCTGAAGTGCGACCCAAATTTCATGCAGCGTTTTTCAAACCAGATTGCGACCCTCCAGCAGAAGATAAGGCCATGTTCAATCTGCGGTGCATGGACGGAAAACGACCCCTGCCCCATCTGCCAGGACCAGACCCGCGACAAGACCGTAATCTGCGTGGTTGAACAGCCCCAGGACGTAAGCACAATAGAAAACTCACACGAATTCAAGGGACTATTCCATGTTCTGGGAGGAGTCATTTCCCCACTTGACGGAATCGGACCAGACCAGCTGAACATAGCAAGTTTGATTGCCCGCGTAAACGAAAACGGCATAAAGGAAGTGATTCTTGCCACAAACCCCACAGTCGAAGGCGACACGACGGCCCTCTACATCCAGAGGCTGCTGCACGACAGGGAGGTAACAGTCACAAGACTTGCCAGCGGACTACCCGTAGGAGGCGACCTTGAATACGCAGACCGACTGACCTTGGCACGAAGCTTCCAGGGACGAATTAAGATTTAAGGCACTTTCCTGCCACCTTCTGTGAATTTTCTCACAATAACATGCAAATTCCCCATAAATTCAGCAAAATCACGTTCAATTCACATAAAATCCAAAAAATTCACTTTGACACTTTTTCCAATTAACCGTATATTATCAATATGAAAGCTGATATTCTGTGAAATATTTCACAGTAAAAGGAGCGCTTTTTGAAAGACATTCCTGAGCCTGCAAAAAAAAGACTGGTTCTCTTAAAGAGGCTGCTTTCCGGCTATGGGAATGAGCTTGTCACATCCGCAAAAATCGGCGAAATGACAGGCTGGTCGGCGGCGCTGATACGCAGGGACATCTCGCTTCTGGAACTAAAGTGCGGTGCAAGAGGCGGCTACAAGGTTTCGGAACTGAACGAGGCCCTGAACAATGCCCTGAATCTGGAGGACGGAGAAATCCGCTGCTGCATAGTGGGTCTTGGCCGGCTTGGGCAGATGCTTCTGGATTCAAGTGAAATCGAAGGAAGCCCATTCACTCTGGTGGCAGGATTTGATTCAAACGTAAACCGGACGGAAGTCTTGCGCTCCACTTTTCCGCTGCACCCGACTACGATGCTGGAAGATGTTGTCAGGAAGGAAGACATACGATATGCCCTTCTTGCGGTTCCGGTAACAGAGGCGCAGACCCTGGCAGACAGGTTGTGTTCCGCGGGAATAAGGGGGATTGTGAATTACACTCCCTGCATGCTTTCGGTACCCGCTGATGTGGCGGTTGAAAATGTAAGCCTTCTTACGGCGCTGGAAAACCTCAGTGCGCGTGGGATGAAATAAAACATAAAATAAGGGGTTTTGATATGAGCAGAGTGTATAATTTTTCTGCAGGTCCGAGCTGTTTGCCGGAGGAAGTGTTGAAGGAATGTGCGGCAGAAATGCTTGACTACAATGGAAGCGGCCAGTCAGTAATGGAAATGAGCCACCGCTCCAAGGTATACGAGGCCATTATCGAAGACGCAGAGGCAATGGTCCGCAAGCTGATGAAGGTTCCAGAAAACTACAAGGTTCTCTTTGTGCAGGGAGGAGGTTCCACACAGTTTGCAATGGTGGCACAGAACCTCGGAATCCACACAGGAAAGGCAGCCTATATCGAAACCGGTGTATGGGCAAAGAAGGCAGCCGCAGAGGCAAAGCACCTTGGAATCGACGTTGACGTAATCGCATCTTCAAAGGACAAGGGATACTCATACATTCCAAAAGTGGAAAAAATCGAAGGTGACTACGACTACGCATACATCTGCTTCAACAACACAATCATGGGAACCCACTACGAATACATTCCCGACACAGGAAAGATTCCGCTGGTTGCAGACATCTCTTCTTGTGTCCTGAGCGAAGAACTGGACGTTTCAAAATTCGGCCTCCTCTTTGCAGGAGCACAGAAAAACCTCGCACCCGCTGGAGTAACCCTCGTAATCATCCGCGACGACTTGATTACCGAAACACCACGTCAGGGAACACCGACCATGATGATGTACAAGACCCACGCAGACAACGGTTCAATGTACAACACGCCGCCATGCTACACGATTTACGTCCTGGGCAAGGTACTGCACTGGATAGAAAAGAACGGGGGAGCCGCTGGAATCCACAAGCTCAACGTGGAAAAGGCAAACTACCTCTACGACTATCTGGACAAGTCAGACTTCTATCATGCCACCGCAGAAAAGGGAAGCCGCTCACTGATGAACGTTCCGTTCCTGACAAAGTATTCCACAGGAGCCACCGATGAGGCAAGCCTTGCAAAGGAAAAGGAAATCAACGACAAGTTCGTAAAGGAAGCAACAGCCGCCGGACTTGTGAACCTCAAGGGACACCGCCTGGTTGGAGGAATGAGGGCAAGCATCTACAACGCCATGACACTTGACGGAGTAAAGGCCTTGGTCGCCTTCATGGAAAAATTCGCAAAAGAGAACGCATAGGAGAATTACAATGTACAAAATTCAGACTTTGGATAGAATCAGCTCAAAGGGACTGGACAACTTTCCCCGCGACGACTATGAAATTGCAAGTGAAATCGTAAAGCCGGATGCAATTCTGGTACGCAGCCACGACATGCTTTCCATGGAGCTTGACCCGTCAGTAAAGGCAATCGCTCGTGCAGGTGCAGGCGTAAACAACATTCCGTTCCAGGAGCTGGCACAGAAGGGTGTCGTCGTATTCAACACTCCAGGTGCAAACGCAAATGCCGTAAAGGAACTCGTAATCATGTCACTGCATCTTGCAAGCCGTCCGGTAATCGCCGCCAACAAATGGGTGGACACGCTCAAGGGCAAGGGAGCCGAGATTGCAGGTCTGGCAGAAAAGGGAAAGAAGGAATTCATCGGTTCAGAGCTCAAGGGAAAGACTCTGGGTGTAATCGGTCTTGGTGCCATCGGTGCCCAGGTTGCAAACACAGCGGTAGAGCTTGGAATGAAGGTAATCGGCTATGACCCGTTCCTTTCTGTTGACGCCGCATGGAGCCTCAAGTCAGAGGTAAAGCACGCCGAAACCCTGGACAGCCTGTTTACAAAATCCGACTACATCACCGTTCATGTTCCTGAAACACCGGATACAAAGGGACTCATCAATGCATCCACACTCAAGAGCATGAAGGACGGAGTTAAAATCATCAACATCGCCCGCGGAGGCCTTGTAAACAACGAGGACGTACTTGCCGCAATCAACAGCGGAAAGGTTTCATGCATGGTAACAGACTTTGCCGCAGACGAGCTTTTGGGAAACGAAAAGGTAATCTGCATGCCACACCTTGGAGCATCAACCCCAGAGGCAGAGGAAAACTGCGCGGTCATGGCAGTAAAGGAACTCAGGGACTTTTTGGAAAAGGGAAAAATCAACAACAGCGTCAACTTCCCAAAGACCTACCTTGATTCCCCAATTCCAGCCGGAGGAACAAGACTCTGCATCAGCAACAAGAACGTCAGCGGTGTAGTATCAAAGTTCACTTCCGTTTTGGGAGAGGCCAAGATGAATATTGCCAGTATCGTAAACCAGAGCCGCAACGACCTTGCCTACAACCTGATTGACGTGGACCACAAGGTTGACGACGCCACCCTCGAAGCCCTGCGCAATATCGAAGGCGTAATCAACGTGCGTCCAATCTTTGCATAAAAAAAAATTGAAGGGCGGAGCCCTGCTTGAAACTTCGTTGCAAATAGCCCTACGGCCGCACTCCGTTGCGTCCTACCCACCCTGCGGGGGCACTCCCCCGCAACGCCCCCTATCTTTATGCTTTTTGCATCAAGTTTTCCATCTCAGTTTTTCCCCATCCCAAAATCTTAGTCATATCATTCAAGGCTTTTTGAGTCATGGTTTCATCCACAAAAACCTCTTTTGGATATCGAACTTTCACACCGTAGGGGGTTAGATCTGAACAAGCGTTGTAAATTAAATCAGAGATTTCAATTGTCTCAGAAAGAGAATCTGCCAGAAGCGCAAGATCATGAGTTTTCTGAACATCTTCATTTTCAGATATTGCTATTAGTAGTGCCTTTAAAATTTTTTCCGCAGCTTGCTGACAATGGTAGCAGATAAGTTCAAGCGGTTTTGGATGCATGTTTTCAAACGTAAACGAAGCCATATTTGCATCCATATCAGCAAATTCAATCCAATTTCTAACAAGGCTTTCATTTTTCATAAAGGATTACTCCGTCTCGGAAAACTTCACGCTCAAGCGTCGGCTGGGTTTTGAGACGCTCAAAGGCACTTTCATGTCCAACAACAATGTCCACAGGAGTCTTGCGTATTCCACGAAGTGAACGATATGCCTTTTGTCCAAGAAGAATTTCATTTCCTGCATCATCTGGCATGACAATATAAAAATCATAATCACTGTCAGCTCTCTGGGTGTTTTTTGCATAGGAGCCGAAAAGATAGATTCTATTAGGATTCATTACAGTTTTCAAACGTTCATTTATAAGTTTTGCCTCTTCTGTAAGCACGTCCCAACCTCCTGCTTGCTTTATTATAACACACTTTTCTTTTTCTGTGTCAACTTTTCGTAAGTTTCTCATGGGCTTCTCTCTTCCCCTTTAAAACCTGGGGTCGTACAGGGGCACTACCCTGTAAAATCAAATGGTGTTGTTGTAACCATTCATATATGTTATACTTTTTATGTTTAGGATGGTGGACTGATGAAAAAGACCCTTATTGCTTTATTTTCTATCTTTATTTCACTTGCAGCTTTAACCGCACAGGAACAGGAGGAGGACCGTTTAGGCAAACTCTATTCCATTATGGACAACGACAATTTTGTGCTTTTGGTTCATTCAAGAAGCGGATTTGCAATTTCCAAGACCGAAGTGACCCAGGAACTTTATGAATTGATAATGGAAAAGAACCCTTCCAATTTCAAGGGCAAAAACCTTCCTGTAGAAAATGTATCTTACTACGACGCACTTGTCTTCTGCAACCTCTTGAGCATGGAGATGGATGTTGAGCCGGTGTACAGCGTGGACGGAATAACAGACCCCGCACAATGGGACAGTCTTGAAAGTGGTGACTGGTACGGCCTAAAGATGTCTCCTGTCGCAACCGGATTCAGGCTTCCGACAAAGGAAGAATGGCTTTTTGCGGCACGTGGCGGCGTAGAGAAAACCGAAAACAAATATATCGGCGGAGATGATGTTGATGAACTGGCATGGTACAGCGTCAACAGTGACCGTACAACACATGAGTCAGCCCAGAAAGAACCAAACGAAATCGGCGTCTACGACATGAACGGAAACGTATGGGAATGGTGCTGGGACGGAGCATCCAAATTAAGGCCGAACAAATTCATCATGGGCGGCGGATATGACACAAGCAAAAACGGAACCACACTCACAAACTGCGTATCAGAACTAATTCCGACAACAAAGAATCCGAACACAGGCTTCAGGATCATCCGGAGCATGAATGATGACGAAATCAAGGCTGAACAGAAAAAGGCAGAGCGTGAGGCATCCGCAAAATCAGTGCCACCCCTGTTCAAGGCAGGAAGGTCCCAGTATCCTGTAAGCCAGTGGCTGTGGTATTACGTGATGAAGGACTATCCTCTTTTGATTGCCGATGATTATGCCCCGGTCTACAACATCAGCTATTATCAGGCTGTCGTATTCTGCAACAGGCTGAGCAAGATCTGCGGAAGGACTCCGGTTTACGAACTGAACAAGAGCAACAATCCCAGCGACTGGGGAACAATACCGACATCTCCGGACAAAAAATGGGACAAGATTTCCATAAACAAAAAGGCAAACGGCTACATGCTTGAAGTCACAAAAGCAAAGGAATTTGACGGCTCATCGGTAAAGGGCTTTTATATCCGCATAGCAAATTAGGAGAAACCCATGCCAAGGTGGTTCGTTTATTTTTTGATATTCGCAGTAGTACTGTTTTTCATATGGCTCATGCTGTGGATAATCAAATGGCAGAACTCAAGGATAAAACCCGCCACAAGACAAAAACTTGTAAAGCGCACAGTGGAAAATGCCGCCGCACAGGGCCTGTTGATAAGCTGCCCCTTATGCAGGACACCGCTCCCCAAAGGAGAAGACTTGTACAGCCGCGTCTACCGCCCCATGAACGTACCACATCAGCTGTGCATCGTAATGGGCTGCCCCCACTGCTATCCAAAGATGGAGCCGGGAGTGAGGAGGGAATGCCCCGTATGCCACAAACCCGTCCCTCAGGATGGCCACCTTGTAGCACGCCTCTTCAACTACGCTGACGGCAAAAAACACGTCGCAGTAACCGGCTGCACCAACTGCTGCAAGAGTTCCGAATAAGGCTTGACAACGCCGTTCGGCTAATTTATAATTAATAAACAGGAAATAATGCCGTTCGGCTAAGAAACATCTCTTTTACCACAAACTAAGCCGTTCGCCTAAATTTGGAGATTGAATGAAAATCAGCGATGCACAAGAATTGGGAAAAGCCATCCGAAACCGCCGCAAGGAACTGTCATACACCCAGAAATACATCTCCGACGTCACCGGGCTCAGCGTGAGTTTCCTTTCAGACCTTGAAAACGGTAAGCCGACCTGCGAGCTAGGAAAGACAATCAGGCTCATAAACCTTCTGGGCTTAGATTTGAATATCGAGGCCAGGGGGTAAGATTCTAAGCATTTATAGTAAAAATATGCGTGACAAGATGCTTTACAAAGCTGTTCCACAAATCTTACAGAATTTATCATCGTTACCGACTGCTGTGCCGCATTTCGGGCAGAATGCAGTGTTTGCTTTTACAATTGCAACATCAGTACTTTCATCTTCCATGAATTTAATAATCTTACTGAATTCATCACTTTTGCACCATTTATTTATTTCGGATGTTCTTACTGATGACAGAGGATGACTAAACCACATTGTCGCAAAATATTGCATTGCCTTGTTCCATTTGTCATTTAGCATATTCTGATACGCTTCTGCTTGCTTCATGTACAGTTCTTTGTTGATGTTTTTTAGCAAGTCTTTTTTACCTGATGAAAGACGTAACATAACATTCTCTACATGCTCACTTCCTTTCATGTAAACTGCTGCTGCTCTATCCGCGGAAAGCTCGCTGCATCTGATCCATGAAGCAAATGCCAATTTCAACGGAAGTGTTATTAGATGTCCCAATCCTCCTAAAAAACTGCTTCCTGCTGAAAGTATTGCGAATCCGAGACTCCGATAAAGAACATGATGGCATGCTATATGCCCGCATTCATGAGCTATGACGGCAGAAAGCTCTTCTTGAGTCATCATATCGAGCAAACCTGATGTTATTGTTACAAATGTTTTCGAGTCTCCGTCAGTATAAGCTTGCGGATATGGATTCATCTCCAAATAAAATTGAGGTTCGGCTATTCCTAAAGTTTCGCAAATAGGTGGTAATAAATTATAAATTTCAGGAAGCTGATTAGGTCCGAGTCGAATTTTCATAGCCATATTCAAACATTCCGATGTGGTCTCGCTAAATATTTCCATGTATTTTTTCATTATGAGACCCAAACCTGGGATTGCTTTTAACGCCGCTAGAGCTTTTCTGTCTGCTTCATGATAATACATATCAGATGGAACCGCTTTCATTTTTTTCCCCTTGTATAAAATTAGTATTTTATTGTCCAGATTTTAACCAGTCTATTTTTACCATCTTTAAAGTTTCCAAAAAGTATGACTAAAAAATCTATGAGAGGCCAGACGAATACAATAATACTGCCTTGTATCAACATTGTAGCAAAAGTAGAAAAAACTATTGTTGTAGAGAGTAGTAACTGCAAAATTCCTGTTCCAATTTTTCCTACATAGAATCGATGTATTCCAAAAATTCCAAGAAAAAAAGCAAGAAGTAATGTTGTTGATCTGCTTTTAGGTGAAACAGCATTTTCCGTTGGTGGCTGTTGCTCAATAATTGATTTAACATGCCCTTCCTTTATGACGCTTTGTGCTGCTCCACAGGCTGGGCAGAAATTAGCTTCCTCTCCTATTTCTTTTCCACAATATCTACAGAACATATTATCCTCCTCGTTTCATGCTCCATTTTTCCATGTATTCATAATTCAATCATCTTGCAAGATGTTATAAGTCCGTTTATTATACCTTTCTTCTCATATTCACAGAAATCTCCTGCTTTATCTATACTTCCTGTTTCGCTGAAATGTCTTGCCTGACATGCTCCTCCACATAAGTATTTAAAATCACAGATTTTGCATTTATCAATACAATCTACTGTATGAGTTTTAAAGTTATTGTTTTTCGGGGATTTATAAATTTCTTCAAGTGTGTTCTCTTGTATATTTCCCAAATAGAATTTTTCATCATGCAACAATTGACATGGATATACATCGCCTGTGCACGAAATACTAAGTTCACCATCTCCCAAGGAGCATTTCATTATTGAGTGGTTTTTCATGTGGGCATTTATAATGCTCTCAATATCTGAGAATGGATTTATTCTTTCGTAAACACACAATGACTCATAGTATTCTTCGCCTGTAAGTATATTTGAATTGTCTTTAGCTCTTCCAAGTGGAAATAAAGGTTGGAAAGTAAGCGTTTCTCCCCATTTTCTGTTCATTTCAGAAATGTCATTTACATTTTCACGGGTAACTGTCATTGCTATTTGCACATTTGCGTTATAGGACTTTAGCAGTTCTATCGCATGTAAAGTTTTTTGGTAGCTTCCATGACCTCGGTAATAATCATGAATTTCTGCTGTACTTCCATCCATGCTGATTTTAAATAAATCGAAAATAGAAGCCAATTTTTCCGCATTACTTTTATCAATCAGAGTCGCATTCGTAAGAAGTCTTGTTGAATAGCCCAATTCTTTTGCATATTGTGCTGCTGGAATTGTATTTTCAGAAAGAAGAGGTTCTCCTCCAGTGAAGATTATGCTCATATCTCCATTGCTAATTTTTTTCGCTGAATTCAAAATCTCTCTGTATTTGTCCAATGTAAGAGCAGAAGAGCCCAATTCATTTCTAGAGGAGGCAAAACAATATGAACATTTGAGATTGCAACGCTCTGTCATGTTTAGATATAGGGCATTCAGAAAATACGGTTTATGAAAATGCTTTGTCTGAGGTTCCTCTTTGAATAAAGACATGTTATCCGCATTCTTAAGAAATTTCACAACACTTTCTTTTTTTATGCTTGAATTGAGAAAATTGATTTTTTCAGCAGTCTTTTCAAAGGATAAGCATTCTGCATATTCTTTTATCGTTGCAGCCCCAGTAATATTTGTTACAATCCATGCTGGTACTTTCGGATTCAGAATCAGATATGAATTATCCTTTGAATAGATATTTAGTGTTTCTGTAAGCATAGTTTAGCTGCCTGAACAACCGGTACCTAAACCACATATACCTCCACCTCCACTACAACCGGTACCCAAACCACATATACCGCCACCTCCACTACAACCGGTACCCAAACCACATATACCACCACCACCACTACAACCAGTGCCTAAACCACACAGTCCAGAGGCGCGAATTTTCTGTTTCACTCGATTTGCGTAAAAATTTGTTTGCATACCAAATGCAAGCGATGTTTCAGTGATATCTTTTTTGTCATAAACGAAATTCGCCAATTTCATAAAAACCCCTTAAATTAGAAAGTAAAATATTGTTCCCGCCATCTAAACAACATCAATATATTGTTGTTATACTATTCTACTTCAATATCTTGAATACGTCAATTTATTAACATCAAAATCTTGATAAAATGGAAAATATGGGATTCAAAGAAAGACTACGGGATGAGATTGAGTATCGCGGACTTTTAGTTAAAGAGGTTTCGGCTGCGGTGGGAATCAGCAACAGCACTTTTCTGTCATATATTGATGCACGTGGTGTTCTGCCTAATGTAGAGACTGCCGTAAAGATTGCAAGATTTCTAGGAGTCACAGTCGAGTATCTTGTTGACGGTGATGACGGTTCAAATCTCAGGTCTGATTTAAATCAGCGACAAAAAAATCTGAATGATTCAAAGGATGGTCTATCATCAGCAAAAAAGCAACTTAACGAATCCTATGACAAGCTTTCTTCCCACGACAAATCCATCCTAATCAAAATTGCAGCTGCCATGAGCCAGTAAATTAAAGCACCCCATGACAACTGCAGCAATATTCTTGTGAAAAATCCCTACTTCTTCTTGGAAGCCGACTTTGAACCTTTCTTATCCACGTCAAAGGTGTATTCGGTGCCGTCTGCGCTTTTAAATTTTACACTCTTTGTATTTTTGCCCAGTGTAAAGCTTATTTCCTTGGGCTCATCGGACCAACGGCCATTCCCTGCATGGAAATCAGGGAAGATGTATCCACCCGCGGCCTCATCCTCAAGATTAAGGCAAATATAATTGAAGGTTGACGTACACATGCCTATATCCTGATTGAATTGTCCAACATACAGGGTCTTGTACTGATATTCCCTAAAGTAATAGGTGTCCCCCTCCTTTCGCCATGTTCCCTGAGACAGAATGTAAAAGCGACTCCAGTCAGGCTCATCATTGGAAGCAGGCAACGTGGCAGGATCTGTCCATGTAATCCAATAATGACCGGTGTCATTGCAGGATAATTCCATTCCACCTTTTGAACTCTTCAGATACAGTGGCGAAGAAGGACTATAACCGCCGTAGATTTGCTCAAGCTCAACAACAGCGTTCACCACATTCTTCTTTTTTATCGCACCCTGGGCTTTTACCTCACTCTTTCCCACATAGGTTAATGGAACTTCAGACATGTTTGGCTTGTCTACATAGGCGCAACTATATAACTGAACTTCCACTACGAACTCTCCCTGCACACCGGGAAAAACCAGATCCATGTCGGAAAGCTGACGGTTCAAAGTGTCAATTTTTATTGATTTCTTCGCATAGCCAATGTTCTCTGCATATTCATCAGCATCAAAAAGGCTGACAAAACCATAAACAGACATAGAAGGCTCATTACCAGGCCATTTCAGGGAGACCTTTACATCAGGATAAACATAATCAGCATTGTCTCCGCCGCAAAATGCAGAGGCTGCAATCATCAGGCACCCTACAATCAATAGAAAGCATTTTTTCAAACTCATAAACGACCTCCTCGTGCATACAGTTCACAGTATAATGATAGCGTCCCGCAGACAATATGGCAAGTCTTTTTTTGATTCTGTCAGTTTTCGACCGCATCCCTGAACATCTTTCGGAGTTCGTCTATTGATTTGTGTATGTCATATTTCTTGCCCATTCCAAGATATCTGGCCGCTTCCTTTTTTCGCCTCTCATCATCAGACAGCCAGTAATCAATTTTTTTGGCAAGGTCCCTGGCGTTGCAGCGCTTGTAGATGCTCTCCGGGCTCAGGGCAAACTGTGATGTGGCAGTATATCTTCCCTTTGCAATGACAGGAACCAAACCGGTTTGAATGGCTTCCATGCAGGACATTCCTTCAACCTCTATGATTGCGCAGTGAATGTACAGTGAAGCTTTGGCATAGATCTGCTTGAGTTCATCCGCATTGCAAAAGCAGAATACAGGTGGAGTTTTTAGGATGCCTTTTTTTACAAGTTTATCGGCTTCCTTTTTCAGCATGGCTTCCGTGGGTCCGCGGCCTGCAAATACAAGCTTGATTTTGTCGGCATATTTTGAATAGCGCATTGCCTTAAGCAGGACCTTCTGTTTTTTTTCAACTGAATATCGTCCGGTCGCAACTATTGTATAAAAACCATCCTCCATCTCCCTGTGCTCAAGTGGAGCTGAATCCTCATTAAGCATGCCGTTTGAGATTACACGAAGCTCTGGTTTATAATGATAGCGGATCAGGCGCTCCTTTACATTCTCTGTCGGACACTGGATGATCTTGCAGTGATTGAAAACTGTGTTCCTCCATAAAATCATGGTGGAACAGTTAAGCGAACGGCTTTTCCTCAAATGTACTGAGGCAAACAAATTCTCTGGATGAAGATGATAGGTGCCGGTCATCGGTTTATTCTCTTCTTCCGCAATCTTACATACCAGCATCTCAAGGTCAAAAGGCTCTTCAAGATGAACGACATCAGCCCACCTGACTGCCTCGGTTATGATGTCCCTGTCCCTTTTGGCAAACGAATAGCCCTGCTTGCGTACAAGTCCGTCAAAAACAGGAATCTGTGCATCGGGCAAAAGATAGTCAGGCTTTTCTCCGTCCTCTCCTGCTGCGGACAGAATGCGCACATCCTCGCCAGCCTCACGAAGATACTTGACCGTATTTCTGCATGAACCGGCAAGCCCATTTCCTCTAGTAAAAGCATTGTTCATAACAAATAGAATTTTCATAAAGTACCATCCATCAAGGAGCCTTGATTCTAGCATTTTTCCTTATCTTTGTGAACTGGGAAAATTTAACTTTAAACTTGGAGCAAATGAAGCTGATGCCTTAAATAATCTTATACATGGGGCTTTGATTCGGGTAAAGCTCCAGCACATGTTTTTCGCATGGCAGGACCTCGCTTGGGTCATGAGTTACGTGAAGCAAGGTGGTAGTTCCGGTTTCTGCTATTACCTCAAGCAAATCCAAAATCTTTGAGCGGTAGTTTTCGTCCAAACCGTGGCATGGCTCATCCAGAATCAAAACGCGGGGACTTTTTACGGCGGCCCTTAAAATCAGAATGGCCCTCTGCTCACCGTAGCTCAGGCTCTTGAATGACTGCATTTCCCTTCCTTCAAAACCGGCGAGCTTTAACCATTGGCGTGCAGTGGCTTTTTCAAAATCACCGGGAGTTTCATAAAGGCCTATGCTGTCGTAGAATCCGCTGATTATAGCCTCAAGCAAAGTGGTGTCACCCACCATGCGGTATTCAACATGAAGACGGTAACTTACAATGCCAAGATTTTTCTTTATGTCCCATATTGTCTCACCGCTTCCACGGCGTTTTCCAAAGAGGTATATCTTTTCGCGGAAGACCTGCATGTTGTCGCCGGTAATGAGCTCAAGTATCGTCGTCTTTCCCGAACCGTTTGGCCCGCGGATAAGGTAATGTTCATTCTGTCTTACTTCCCAGTTCAGGTTTACAAGAACATGATGATCGCCCCACCCTACGTTAACGTCTTCAAATTTAATCAGGGCAGAATCATCTGAATCGTTTTGAGAAGTTGCTGCATTTTCTGATCCAGCCGAATACTTTTCCTGAATGTTCCTGAGCGACTCAAGGAATTCATTTCTTTCCTGAACGCGCTTTTCCCTGTCACGGTTAAGTCTTTCGGCAAGCAGGGTCTCGTATTCCTTTCTGTCACCGCAGAACGAAACTTTCCTGTCTGTAAACTCAAGCACACGGTTTATTGAATCGGGTATTTCCGAAAACCGTTCCATGCTCAGTAGTATTCTTGGGAATGCATAATCGTCGTCCCTGGAATTAAGCTGGCGGCTAACCATGGTCTCAAAGAATTCAAGGAGGATATGGCGTGATTCGGAATCAAGTCCTGCAAAGGGATCGCTTAACACCAGTAGTTTTGATCCGGATAAAAGTGAACGGCACAAAAGCGTACGGCGGATTTCACCTGTGGACATGTAGCGAAGTCCCCTGTCCAGAATATGTTCCACACCGCAAAGCTTTACCTGGGGCATGGTTTCAAGTCGATGTGCAATTGGAGGAAGCGGGGCATTCTTCTTGCTTGAACCACCCAAAACCTCGGCAATGTACTGGCGTCCAGTCCTACCGATGTCTTCCCTGTCCAGGATTTCACTTTCATCGCGTTCACGTTCTTCTTCTATCAGGCGGGCTGCCATCTCCAAGGACACCACGGAAACAGAGCCTTCAAATGAAGAGTAAAAAGAACCGCTTTCTTCGGGATTCATGGATTCAACCGGAACAAAATCAAGCTGGGAGTTCAGGGCCTTTATGAAGTCAGCCTTTCCACCGCCATTGGGACCGGTCACAAGCCAGCATTCACCCTTTTGCATCTGCCACGAAAAATCCGAAAGCAAAACCCGGGCACCATCCTGAATGCGGCAATTGAGTACAGATATCAAACTGGAATTTGTATTAGACTGCATGAGAAAAAAAGTGCCGGGATTTATGAACCAAAGAGTCCAAATTACCCGGCATATAAAGAATGTTTAGCAGATAACGACAGAGTTGTCTGTGTGGGAGAATGGAGCTGGAATATATTTGTCTGCTGCCCAGTCATTTTCCCAGCGTTTTCCATCAAGCAGATAGCGGAACTGGTATTCCTTGCCTTTTTCAAGTTCGATTGTAACGGAGAATGAACCGTCCTTGCCCTGCTTAAGAGGATTTGCCGTGCTGCTCCAGCTGTTGAAGTCTCCGGCTATAGTTATGGTTTTTACATCACGTGCGGCTTCTGCTTCAACAGTAAATGTAACCTTGCATTTTGTAGGGTCTTTCTTAGGATATGATTTCTTTAATGCCATATTATCCTCCTTTTTGATAAAAACCAATAATTAATTGTGATAGAGTGTATGTATTATATAAAACTTTTGCATTTTAGTCCATAGTTAAGGGGAGAAAACGAAAAAACTGTCATGCTGAACTCGACCATCCTACTATACAACATGAGGATTCCGGATCAGGTCCGGAATGACAGGCATAAAACCTACCCCTCAATCACAACCAGATTTCTTTCGTGGTCTTCGAGGAAGGGGACTGTCAGCGGGATTTTTTGATAGCTGGGGATTTGGGATTTTACGGTTTCCATTTCGGCCTGGATTTTTTCTGAGCGAGCCTTGTAGCAGGCAATAAAACCACCTTTCTTGAGCTTGTCCAAAAGGAGGCCTGCAATCTTTTTGTCAAAGGGATGAAACGCCCTGAAAACCTCAATGTCAATGCTGTGGGACTTTACGGCATCGGCCTGGGTGCAGTCAACACGAACGTTTTTAAGCTTCATCTGGGTAACGGCATCTTCAAGAAAACGGCAGCGCCTTTCCATGCGTTCAACAAGGACAAAATTTTCTTCCGGCATAAAAACCGCAAGAGGAATTCCAGGACATCCACCACCGGACCCAATATCGGCAATCAAAAGCGGCTCATCTTTATTTGATTTAATCTTTTGTGCAAGCTTTTTTATTTCCGTGGCGGCGGCAAGAGAGTCAAGCACGTGGTTTACAGCAACCTCTTCTGCTGTGGCGGCACGAATCAGATTGTAGGTTTTATTGCATTCAAGCACAAGCTGAATATAAGTCTCCAGGGCATCCATCTGCTCCTGACTCATATCCAGCCCAAGTTTATTTACTCCTTCGTGGAGCTTTTGCGTCATCAGTGGTTTTCTCCAAGATCGATTAACAGTTCCAGCTTCCAGTCGGGGTCTGTGGTCCTCATCGTAACAAGGTTTCCAGTCCGCACCGCACTCAGGTTTTCACGCTGAGAGAGCTGGTACAGGAATGAATACTCGTTCAAATAATCCTGGGTTACCGCAGCAGCCGCATGATAATTCTGAAGGCCGTTTGTATTCTGGTCTTTCTTGAACAGCAGGTGGAATGTCTCGGATCTGGTCTTTCCATCGCTGGCATATTTTCTGTCGCCAGTCACAAGGAAGGTACCGTCTTCCTGAACGTCAGAAATATAAATAGTCCGGCATGTGCGCAAGACATCGTAGCCATTTACAGAAAAGCGAATCAGTCTTGATGCCTTGGTTCTTGCAGCACTTGAATTATCAGTTGAAGTAACCACGGGGGCCTGAACCGCCTGGGATGCAACTTTTTCCGGAGCAGATGTCTGCTGCTTTATTTCTTCCATTTCGGAAAGGACCTGTTTGAGCAGTTTGTTTGTCTCTGATGAACTGCTTGAAGTGTACAGGTTTGAAAGCCCCAGAATCGAACTGTTTCCGGTCTTGCTTTCCAAAAGGGTTTCCAGCATTCCTGTTGAGCTTAAAGTCTGAAGGTCGCTTGCAGTCAAAGTTGAAAGTAGGTCCGAGGAGCTTTTTTTGGAGGCAGAATCCGCTTCTGAATCTGAGGCACTTTTTTTGTTCGATTGCTTTTGTGCGCTGTCGCTGGAGTTCGAATTGGAATAGGAAAATGAACTTCCAATTACCGGAACGGAAACCGTCGGCATGGTGGGAGCAGAAATGGTCGGCATGGACGGAGCGGTCAATCCCTGTGAAAATGCAAATCCGCATGCAAGGCAGATTGCAGTAAATGTGATGATTTTTTTACAAGTTTGCAAGGCTTTCCTCCACATATTCAAGTCTGGTGGTTAATTCATTTATTGTCTTTGTAAGTCTGTCACGTTCTTTTTCAAGCTTTGTGCGGGCATCAACTGACTCGGCCTTTTTCTTGAGCATCGCAATGACGGAATCCGGACTTTTTCCCTTTTTGATTGCATCCTGTGCAAGGGCTTTTTGTTCAGGCTTTTTTGCAGACGCCATTATCTTCATGTTTTCAAAACCGAGTTCGGCATCTTCTTCCGGCAGCATTCCCACTTTTGTAATCGACTGTGCGGTATTTCTGGGAAGCTGAAGGACACGGTCAAGATAATCCTCGTAGCGTATGTTGTTTTCCTCGCAGAGGGTGTGTGCCCTAAGAAGCTTTTTGCCAAACTCCAGCATCAAATGTCCGTTGGGTTTGATGAAGTTTTCCTTTATGTCTTTGGTCAAAGCTTCCAGATCAGGGCTTCCGGAAATGTCCATCTTGTAATAGCCCTTCTGTTCGGCAATGTCCAAAAGTCCGTGGAATTTGGCCCAGAAATAATTCGTGTGGCTTCTGGAAGAATGCATCGGCTCCCTTCCGCCGTTTTCCTTTATCTTTTCTTCGTTGATCAGGTGGTGGGTGTATTCGTGGATTGCCGTGTAGATGAGCTGGTTGTCTTCTTTGAAATTCTTATTGTGCAAAAGGATTTCCCTGGTTTCCGGTTTGTAAAGGCCGTTTACCCTCTTGCTTTCCTTTCCCGTCATTATAACGGAAAATTCCAGTTGAGTATCTTGAATGTCCAGGAGCATTTCCTTGATTTTAGCGTTGTCCATCAGCCTCCACCCTACTCATACAATGACCAACATTTTATCATTCAAGCGGATTCTTTTCAAGGGATTTGTCGGATATTAAAGATTGAAAAGTCAGCAAAGGACGCCCATGGAGCCTAGAATGATAGAAGCCGCCACAGTTGAAGCGGTTTCCGTCCTAAGGATTCTTTCGCCCATGCCAAGACGCACAAAGCCGTAATCCTGCAAAAGAGAGCGTTCTGCATCCGTCCAGCCGCGCTCGGAACCTATGGCCGCCACCGCCGGATTCTGCATTGTTGCAAAGGCAGTTTTTTCTCTGGTGCAAAAATCCCACAGACTGCCCGCGGGGTTCACGTTGTCCAAAGCCATTTTGTTTTGTGCCTTCGCAAAGTCCGGGTAGCACGCCTTTATTTCCTCAAGGCACGAGCGCAGATTCCTATGGACCGCCACTTCAGGAATAAAGGTGGATCCGGCCTGAACAGTTCCCTCCAGAAGCATTTGACGTGCCGCCTCCGGACTGGACATTGTTGATGACATGTATGATTTTTCGCCAAGCTCGGTACCGGTCAGATGAACAGCCATAACGCCAAGCCCTGCCATATCCCTTAGGAGTCTCTTAAGCTGAATGGGACGCGGAAAGCCTATGACCATCACAAGCGGATGAAGCTTTTTCCCCTCTGATTCAGGAGTAAACGTGAACGAAAGTTTTTCTGCAACCGAGTCAATCACAGCTGTACCGGATGCCCCTCCGATGATTCCTGCGGTAAAGGTGTCGCCTTCTTTCTTGTGGAGGATTTTTATGATGTGCTGTGCGCGCGGATCTTTTATCTCAAGAGGTTTTTCGATTTCTTCCTTTGAAAAAAGACAGATGTTCATTTCCGGGACTTAATGGTTAAAGCCGTATTCTTTCTTAACGGACTCGTGCTGTTCATCAAGGAGTTCCATAACGTGGTCTATCATACTCTGCTTTGGGTCCTGGGTGTCAGCGGGAAGTTTTGCCATGTATTCGCTTCGGAATGAGCGGCATTCAATTACAGGACTTGCGGTAAATGACTGACGTGCGGGTTCAACCAGATCGTTGAGCATGTCTTCATCCTGAATTTCCAGAATTGAACCGTTCACGCTTACAAGAACCATATAGTCAAAGAGGCGGAGATAGCTGTCTATTTCCCTGAGGCCCCTTTTTGTATCGGGATGCCCCGGACGATATCTGGTGCCTGACGGGAAAACAAGAATGACCTGACCACGGCGCTTGCATTCATCCATTGCACGCATTGCTGCCATGTTGATTTTGCGGGCCTTCTGCTCCTCTGCCTTTATAAGTTCAGCTGACTGGCCATCGGCTTCAACCTTGCTCAAGCTTCTGGGCGGATATATTACGACACGGGTAAAGCTTTCTGCAAATGCCTTGACCACAGGATTATCCTGATTCAGCTTCATTCCGGCAATTGCAACAACATTTTTGGAAAGGGCTTCCAGCTTTGGATTTCCTGATTTTTCAAGCAGATAACAGAACGCAGGCAAGTCTGTGTTTGAATAATGTTCCATCAAAATCAGGCCGGATTTTCCCTCTTGAACCAAATCATATAATTTCTCAAAATTTTCAACACCGCCAATGAAACTGTCCGGAGTCGTGTTGTCAGAGACAAGTTTATCCATGAATACCCTGGTCTTGGGATTTGCCACCTGATAGACATTTTCATCACTGATTGTAGAAGATTCAATAGATACCTTTGACAGATCGGCAAAAAGATCCTTATATTGTTCCCTCAAAGACAGTTTAGACATGTACAAGCTCCTCATAAAAACAGTCTAGTACCAATTGAAAATACCATCATTTAAAAATCCCTTTCATTCTATAAATAAAATCAGAGGGTGTCAAGGAATAATTCATAATTCATAATTTGTAATTCATAGTTGAATGATGTTTTGGACTTTTTTCCTTTTCTTGTTATTGTTTATGTGTTAAAATGAGTATATCGCCTAAAAGGAGGCTTTACATGAAAACAATGTTCAAAAAAGCTGTTATGATTTTATTATGCTTTTCTTTTTCCTTATCATTATTTTCAGAGCCAGACAGCCTAAATCTTACCAACAGTGATGTTCAAAACTGGCTAAAAAACCTGCAGCCAATAGTCGAGGAAGTTAATGAACTCAAGGCATATACCTATTTTTTCGGCATCGGACAGATAACAGCACCCGACACACAAAAAGACGATGTCATCAAGATTTTGCATAAATATGGAATCCGAGGTGCAAACTGCATCGAGAAATTCAACATGATGGCTCTTGGAAGTTTTGTTATAAGCCTTGAAAAAGGAATTCTGAAGGAAATAAATGCAAAAGACTATTCGCTACTTCGCTCATATTCAAAAGATGTAGCGGAAAACTACGAAAAACTAAACCCTTCCTACGCCGCTTTACAACAATTACAACAAGAATGGAACAAGGCTTTCAAAGAACTGGAAGATATTGATTGGAATACCGAATTGGAGCAGGCACTCAAAGAATTGGAAGACATTGATTGGTCTTTCAACGAACCTACAGGATCCAGCACTAAGGCTACAAAAGTCGGTATCTCCTTGCCTACAAAAATCTTACAACGCTGGAACCAAGATGGTGCAAACATGAAGTCACAGTTGGAAAAACTCGGTTATCAGGTAAACCTTTGGTTTGCGGACAATGATATCGATACTCAAATTTCGCAAATTAAAGATATGATAAATAACAACTGCAAGGTTTTAATCATCGCCCCTATCGATGGTACCGTCCTTAAAAATGTTCTTGAAAGTGCAAAAAAGAAGAAGATTCCCGTTATTTCCTATGACCGACTGATAATGAACTCTGATGCAGTTTCTTATTATGTTACTTTCGACAACTACAAGGTTGGAACAACGCAGGGCGACTATCTCGTAGAAAAGCTCGGACTCAAGAGGCGCTTAGCTTCAAATCCAGTTTACATGGAATTCTTCACCGGTGACCTTAGAGACAACAACATCAACTTCTACTTCGGAGGTGCCATGGACGTTCTCAAACCATACATAGACAATGGTGTAATCGTATGCCCATCCAAACAGACGACAAAGTCTCAGTGCGCAACATCGGATTGGTCAACAGAAGAAGCTCAAAAGCGAATGGAAAACCTCATAAAAGCTAATGGATATGGTCCAAAAGGCAAAAAGCTTGACGCAGTCTATTGTTCTAACGACTCCATAGCAAACGGCGTTACAAATGCCCTTATTTCAGCAGGTTATGATGCAAGCAATTTTCCGATTATCACTGGACAGGATTGCGACATCCCATCTGTAAAGAACATTTTCAAGGGCTTCCAGTCAATGTCAGTTTTCAAGGATACACATACTCTCGCTTCAAAGACGGTTGAGATGGCTGACGCAATCATGAGGGGTTCCCATCCATATATCAATGATACTATAACCTATGATAACGGAGCAGGTATCATTCCCTCTTATCTTTGCGAACCGCTTTTTGTAACGAAGGAAAACTACAAATCATTGTTGATTGATTCAGGATATTACACAGAAGAACAACTCAAGAAATAAAACCATTTTTGTCAAAGCAATGCCTCGGGGTTCTTAGGGGGCACCCCTAAGCAGTGCCGCGGAGAGTAGGGGTTAAAGGGGAAGGGAGGAGCTCGCTTCTGAGTAGGGCTTCTCCCTTCCCCTTTAAAAATCGGGGGTCGTACAGGGGGACTCCCCTGTAAACCCGTTTTTCAATGGACTTTTCTTCATTTATGCTGTATATTATCCAATAGGTGGAGGATTCATTATGGGAAATAAAAGATATCTGTTTACTTCTGAATCTGTTGGCGAAGGTCATCCCGATAAAATCTGCGACCAGATTAGCGACGGTATTCTTGACGAATGCCTTAGACAAGATAAAGAAAGCCATGTTGCCGCTGAAACTTTTGCATGCCAGGCACTCATCCTTGTTGGTGGAGAAATCAACACCGAGGCATACGTTGACGTTCAGCAGGTGGCACGCGATGTTGCAAAGCGCATAGGATATTCAAATCCGGATTACGGTCTGGACTACAATTCAATGGCGGTCATGAACATGATTCACGCCCAGTCACAGGACATCAACCAGGGTGTCGTTGGAACCGGACTCAAGGAATTTGAAGGACAGCAGGGTGCGGGCGACCAGGGCATGATGTTCGGTTTTGCATGCAAGGAAACCCCGGAATTTATGCCTGCTCCAATCATGTTTGCCCACAAGCTCATGATAAAATCCGCGGAAGTAAGGAAATCAGGCCAGGTCAAATGGTTCAGGCCGGACTCAAAGGGTCAGGTCACAATAGAATACGAGGGCCATAAGCCTGTCAGGATTGATACTGTCGTCCTTTCACAGCAGCACGACCCCGGAATAGAGCACGAGGAAATCAAGCAGACTGTAATCGAAAAGGTCATCAAACCGGTTCTTGAACCCACAGGCCTTTTGGATTCAAATACAAAGTTCTTCGTAAACCCGACAGGTCAGTTCTGCATCGGAGGTCCTGTTGGTGACTCAGGCCTTACGGGAAGAAAAATCATCGTGGACACTTACGGCGGAATGGGAAGACACGGTGGAGGCGCATTCAGCGGGAAAGACCCCAGCAAAGTGGACCGTTCTGCGGCATACATGGCACGCTACATCGCAAAGAACGTCATCGCGGCAGATTTAGCCGAGCGTTGTGAGATTCAGCTTGCCTATGCAATCGGTGTTCCGTTCCCGGTAAGCATCATGGCGGAAACTTTCGGTACTGCAAAAGTCCCGGAGGAAAAAATCGTCAAGGCGGTAAAGGAAGTCTTTGACACAAGCCCTGCTGGAATCATAAAGACCCTGGACCTAAAGCGCCCGATTTACAGCGCAACGGCAACTTACGGACACTTTGGAAGGGACGAGTTCCCATGGGAAAAGACGGACAAGGTTCAAGCCATTCTTAAGGCCATAAAATAGACTTTACGCCCCAGAACCAGCTTCGTTTTTTACCTTATATATAGTGGGGAAAAAGCCGATAATTCAACGGGGGTAATGTGATGAAACTTAAAATCACCGTCTTTGCAATTTTATTTTCTCTTTTGTTCATTTCCTGCAAGACCACAGAAGGAAAAACCATTAACGGTGATGGAACTGTTGTCGTTGACCTTTCCATGCAGTTCAAGGATGTTACTTCCACAGACGCAAACAGAATTCACCATCTTACCCAGGACCTTGATCCGACAAAATACACTGAAATAGAAAAATACACTGAGGATGTTTTTATCCCCAAAGGTTCGGCTTTACTTGATCTTGCACGTCATGAGGAAGAATTCCAGGGCTTTACTCCAGCCGGTATCATCATTCGGACTGATCCTGATGAAGTTATGGCGGTTTACCTCTATTACACCCGCAATACAGTAACCCTGACATTCAAGCTGAGCGGAGGAAAAAATTCCCACGGTTCTTCAACAAGCACGCTCAAGGGATTATACGGCTCTCCGTTGAATGTATTTGAAAAGCTGGACATAGGCCCATATTATCTGGGTTCAATTACAAGATGGCCAACGACATTCCCTCCTGTGGACACAAGCTATGACACTGCAATCTTTGCAATAAACGATTTCATCAAGGAAGTTCCTTCTGGAGACACATACCAGAGGATCGAGATGGGCCCCACATACATGATAAACATGGGTGACTACGAGATAGCAGCGGTAGAAGTCACGCAAGTCCTTTACTATAACATCATGAAGGAAAATCCAAGCCATTTTAGCGGAAGCATAAGGGTACCTGCTGAAAACGAAGTGCAGGACTACAGGCCGGTGGAAAACATCAGCTGGTTTGACGCTATAAAATTCTGCAATCTCCTGAGCATGAGGGAAGGTCTTGAACCCGTATACGTCATAACGGGCACAAGCAATCCGGACCAATGGGGAGAAGTTCCGGAAGACGACGAAAGTTCAATTCTTGGACTGTGGCAGAGGGTCACTGCAAAAGCGGATGCAAACGGATTCAGGTTACCGACACAGGCAGAATGGAAAAAAGCGGCAGGAAACGGAAGCTCCTCCTGGAATGCACTCAACAGCAATGCACGCACTCACGAAGTTGCAAAATTCAAGCCCAATGCAAACGGCCTTTATGATTTAAGCGGAAATGTTAGTGAATGGTGCTGGGACAGTTCGGCAAAATTTGTCTCCGAGGTTTCATCCGACGAGGCTCTTGTAAACGGCTTGTACAGAATCCAGCAGGGTGGAACATATTACGCACGCGAAAACATCAACACCAGCTCAAACAGCCCTTATGTCAGGACAAGCGGCTATGGTTTCCGTCTGGCAAGATCAATAACTGACCGATAAGCAAAGGCTTTGGCAACAGCTTTTACCAGATCATTTACTGTCTTTATCTATTGACTCTTCGTTATTTACGGATTCTTTTGCAGCATGGGCACATGTTTTATTTTTTCCAACGGACATGCATGCCGAACAGTTCATTCCGCATGAATTCTTCCCCCTTTTAAAATTCCTGACCATCACACAAACCGCCAGGATTACAAGGGCAAGAACAATCAATGAAACAACAAGCGTCCACATACACAAACTCCATTAAAAAGCATATACCATATAAACGGCAAAACTACAATAGCCGGTGACACACAGCTTCTCCCTAGATTTTTTTCAGGCTTTATGATAGATTGGGTTCGAGAGGAGGATACATGATTACTAAAGTACTTAGTGTGGGTGGTTCAATTATTGCACCCGATAAACCAGATGTTTCACTGCTAAAGAATTTTACCTCAATGGCAATTTCATGGCTCAAGGCAAACGAAGATTCCCGTCTTATTCTTGTAGCCGGAGGTGGAGGTCCTGCACGCACATATCAGAACGCATACAGGGAAGTCGCATCACTTTTTGACTCAGACGAAAAGGCTTCCTGTGGTTTTGCAAGCGAGGAAGAAACCAATTACGCATGTGACTGGCTCGGAATCATGGCAACCCGCATGAATGCACAGATCCTCAAGACATGCTTTGGCCCGCTGTGTCCCCACGAAGTCATAACCGATCCGACTGCAGCTCCTGATGAATTTCCTGGACGTGTCCTTGTGGCTGCCGGATGGAAACCGGGATTTTCAACAGACAACGACGCCGTTCTTCTTGCACAAAAATATAAGGCTGATACTATCGTAAACCTTTCAAACATAGAAAAAGTCTTTACCGATGACCCGCGCAAAAATCCTGATGCAAAACCTCTGGATACGATTTCATGGGCGGACTTCAGGAAAATGGTCGGCGATGAATGGGTCCCAGGCAAGAACTGTCCGTTTGACCCTATCGCAAGCAAGAGTGCAAGTGAAAGCGGACTTACGGTAATTTGTGCCGCCGGAAAGAACATACCCAACATTCGTGCCATTCTGGACGGAAAAGACTATATCGGAACCGCAATAAAATGAGCCGGGTAAAAAGCTTTTCAATTCCCGCCCTTTTATTAGTGCTGTCTGCCCTGTTCCTTACAGGTTGTGTAAGCCTTGGACACAGGCAGCCGGTTTCGCGCAATCTTAGTGACCCTGCAATAAAAAACCAAAATCAGCTTGTAAAATTCTTCATGAAGCAGAATCCTGAGGCAGATAAAAAACAGGTTAAGCGGCTTGCAAAATATTATATAGAAGAAGGTCTTGCAGAAGGCATCAACAGCGACTGTGCCTTTGTTCAAATGTGCCTTGAGACTGGTTTCCTGCGTTTTGGGAATCTTGTGACCCCGGAAATGCACAATTACTGCGGACTGGGAGCCATAGACGAAAACAACCGCGGCGAATCCTTTGAAACCGAACAGCTTGGGGTAAGGGCACACATCCAGCACCTTCACGCATACGCCACTACAGAGGACATTCAGCTTGCAAACGAATTGATTGACAGGCGCTACAAATGGGTTCAACCACGTGGGAAAGCGCCTACCGTCTTTGAACTTGCGGGAACTTGGGCCGCCGACAGGGAATATGGGAACAAACTGGATACCCTGCTTTCCAGGCTGGAACAGTTTTAGGAATGAGCCTGAACCATTTCCTGGATTTCATTTGCCATGTTGTCCAGGGAAACCTGTTTTTGAACCGCTCCCATCTCAAAGGCAACCTTTGGCATACCGTACACCACACTGGAATTTTCATCCTGACCTAAAGTCCACGCACCCTGTTTCCTCATCTCACAAAGCTGTACAGCACCATCGCGTCCCATACCGGTCATGATTACACCCAAGGCACGGTTTTGATACACCTTTGCCACTGATTCAAAAAGAACGTCAGCGGAAGGCCTGTGACCGTTTCTCTGCGGTTCCTGATTAAGGCGGATTACATTGCACAGTGATGATTTTTCAACAGCTATGTGATAGTCACCAGGAGCTATGTATATCTGTCCAGGATGTATAAGGTCTCCGTCCTCGGCTTCCTTTACATTCAAAGGACATACACGATCCAGGCTGGAGGCAAATTCCTTCGTGAATCCCGCAGGCATGTGCTGAACGACAAGTATGGGCTTGGGGAATTTTGCAGGTATCTTGGCAAACATTTCCCTCAAGGCATTTGGACCACCTGTTGAGATACCGATTGCAACAACATCTATGGGGCCGCCATCCCTAAGCGGAGTGATTACCTGAGGCTCTTTTTTTGATGACATGAACAGATGCGGATTAAATGCAGGTGCTGTTTCCTTGGCGGCAGGCTTAATCTTATCGAGCAAACCTTCCTTTTCTGCGGCATTCTCGGCTTCCTTGAGCTTAACCTGCTGCATGAAATATTCCATAGGATAGGTTTCTTTGCCATGCCTGCGTGCATAACGTCCACCGTAAGAAGCAATGTTTTCAATTATCCTGTGGGAAACCGCAGAAATGTTGCTGGAAATGGCACCGTTGGGTTTGGTAATAAAGTCACTTGCACCCAACTCAAGACAATTCATTGTAACCGCCGCACCCTTTGTTGCAACAGAAGACAATATGATTACGGGAATATCAATTCCCTGCATCTTGCGTTCCTCAAGAAACTGAATTCCGTTCATCTCGGGCATCTCTATGTCCAGAAGAATTACATCCGGTTTCAGCATGGGTATTTTCTGAAGGCAGAATTTACCGTTCATTGCAGTACCGACAGTCTTTAATCCAACAGTCGAGTCTACTATCCTTGAAATAAGATTTCGCATCAAAGCTGAGTCATCACAGACCAAAACAGAAATATCATCCATTTAATATTCCCCCTCGCTTCTTGTTATTATTTCTTCAGGAAACCCCTAAAATATAAAACTACTGGTTTTTAGTCTTTACTCTTTTTTCTGATATAGACAAGCCCAATCAGTTTTTAGGAATTCAAATTTTGTGTCCATTCCGAAAAGGCTTTCTGAATGACCGATAAACAGATATGAATTTGAGGCCATAGCCTTATAGAACCTGTCAATCGTAGCTTTTTGTGCCGCCTCATCAAAATAAATCAATACATTACGGCAGAATACAACATCAAGATTACGGGAACCGCTGTCGTGGCGCAGATTGTGGTAGTCAAAGCGTATTGTACTCATCAAATCCGGCTTTACCTGATATCCCTTGTCGCTTTTGGTAAAGAATTTGTCCAGATAATCCTGTGGAATACCGGAAATTCTTGACTCAGGATAAAAGCCCTGCTGTCCGACCATAAGTGATTTGAGTGATATATCCGATGCAATAATGTCAAAAGTGTAAGGAGCGGGAAGCTTGTCCTTTAAAATCATTGCGATTGTGTAGGGTTCCTCGCCGGTTGAGCATCCTGCACTCCATATATGAATCTTAGTCTCGCCTGTCTTTTTCTTGTTTTCGATTACATGTGGAATTACATAATTGATTAGAGCGTCAAAATGCGGCTGATTTCTGAAAAAGCGGGTCAGATTTGTGGTGATGCTGTCCAGGAAAGCCTTGAATTCAACTTGATCGGATGTAACAAGCTTGTAATACTCCATTACGTCGGTCATCTGCTTTTCACGCAGACGTTCTTTTATACGACTATCCAAAATGGAGCGGTTTGTATCCGAAAAAGTGATTCCGCTGGCATCATAAATTAAAACGCGGAATTGGTCAAACTGAGAATCTGTAAGCAAATCTGACATATAAAATAATTATATCCCCACTTTGGCAAAATGTCCACTGATATTTTTTTAGTTCAACTCAACCCTTAATTCAGGATTGATTGAATTGCCGTTCTTGTAAACTGTAAAATGCAAATGGGGACCTGTACTTTGACCTGTGCTTCCAACTTTGCCAATCTTCGTCGTGGTGTAAACATACTGTCCTTTGGAAACCAGAATTGAACTCATGTGACCATAAAGGGTTTTATAACCTGAATGGTGGCTGATGATGACATAGTTTCCATAGACATTGCTCCAGCCTGCTGTAATAACCTCTCCTTCAGAAGCTGCATAAATCGGGGTACCAGTAGGACATGCCATGTCAATACCGCCGTGATATGTACGTTTTGATGAATCGAACGGACTTACGCGCCAGCCGAAACGTGAAGAAATGTAGTAGCTTGAATGAAGCGGATTCTTAAAGAGGTCACCGTTAATCTCAAGCTTGGTGATGCGGTCCATCTTTGCACCGGTAACAAAAACTGTGCGTCCGGCATTAAGTGAAGTGCTTTCCTGCAGGGAGTTTGCCATGGCGACTTTATCTGCCGCAACTGAATATTTCTGTGCGATTGTAGCGGGTGTCTCACCGTCTGTCTTTACCGTATAAAGAATGCCTTCCAGTGTGGGAATCTTAAGGTACTGGCCTACCTGAAGCGTTCTGGATGACTTGATGTTGTTTACGCTGATTACTGTATCTTCGGTTATGCCGTAACGGCTTGCAATCTCACTGATTGTATCTCCGGATTTAACTCTGTATGAAAAATATGAAAGGACATTGTCTTCTGTTGGGTCAACCTGAACTTCTGCAACGGCTGGTTCTGACTCTTCCTCGATTTCGCTAAGGAGGCTTTCTACAGGAAGATCGTCCTCCAATCCACGGCCAAGCTCAGAAATGTCAACTTCCGCAAGTTCTTCAGGCTCTTCCTCTGCAACTGGCTCAACTGCCGGCAAATCAGCAAGATCCGCAAGAATCACGGAAGAAGGAAGGTCTTCCTCCTGAACAGGGAACCTTTCGCTTAAATCTGCATAGAAATCCATGCTTAAATCCGGAATCCCTGGAGTCTCCAAACCGCCCATGCCACGGTAATTGTTATGATGCACCACTGCAACCGTTGTACCGATTACCAAAGACGCCGCACCTAAGACGCTAAGAGAACATACCAATCCGAATTTTACAAAAGACTTCATTTTAGTTCTCTTACTATACCAAATTTTGTCACCAATTACAATTTTCTTTCCCATAAATTTCCCACTTTTTTTAAAAAATTCCAAGATTTATGGCTGTCCCGGAACTTTTTTCTTTAATCCCACCAAATATGTTTCAAAAGACTCTGATCTACATGCCTCGGGCTTAAATCCCCTTGCCGAAGCAAATATCTCCTTCATTTTAAGCAGCTCCTTCTGCTGGTTTCCGTTCTGGAAGATTTTTACGCAGAAATTGCCGTTTGGCTTAAGCATTTGTCCCGCATACCAGATTGCCATCTCCACCAGGGCCTTTGAACGGGCTGTATCCACCGTCCTGTTTCCTGTAGTAAGGGGAGCGGCATCACATACAACAAGGTCATACGGGCCGTTCTGCTGAATCTTGGTACGGATTTCCTCACTCAAGAGGTCCCCCTGGAAAAACACCAGATTCTCACCTTTTACGGTTGAATCAAGCGGGTTCAAGTCTACGGACACCACTTTGCCCGTACCGCCAAGGTTCCGCAAAAGCCATGTCGTCCAGCTTCCGGGTGCAGAGCCCAAATCGAGCACGACATCCCCTTTTTTCAGCATACCGAATTTCTTGTCGATTTCCTGAAGCTTGTACACACTACGGGCCGGATACCCTTCCTTAAAGGCTTTTTGAGACCAAAAATCCGGCTTGCTGTAGCTATTCTGTTTGGACGGCATAGTAAAATTATCGGAAAAATGAGGCTAAATTATTAGAAAACAAATAAATAAGTCCCAACCCGACCTTAAAATTTCAATCAGCAACTTTCAGTTTTCAACTTCCAGAGGCAGTTTTTGAATTAATCTTTTTGACAAATATATCCATGTTTGTATAGACCATTATGGTGATGTAAACGATGATGCAGACCGCAAAGGCAACCGAGAAATTGAAGGTCAGGACGCTGAACTGGGTGAACAATGAGCAGAAGACCAGAATTGCAACAAGGAAGGCAACGGCATACAGGATCCATGCCACAAGGGAAAGCTTTTTTTGCTTTGGAACGTAATCCGGATCAATTTTGCGCAGGGAATCGGTAAGCGACTGTGTGTTGACTGGAGAATTTATCGTAAGCGGGCCTGCCGCTATTTTTTCCGCACGGGAGATGGCCTTTATCTCTTCACGGCATTTCGGGCATGTAAGCAGATGCCTTGTGACCGATTTAGGTATTTTTTCCCCCTTGTCCAACGACAGGTAGGTGTTCATGCATTCCTCACAGTTTATCTTCATCTTCTTCTCCTTTTTCCTTCTCTTACCGCCATCTGTCCCTAATTCTTATACGAATATTCAAGCAGTTTTTGCCTGAGCACTTTTTTGGCCCTGAAAATATGTGATTTTATGGTATTGACCGGAAAACCGGTAATGATTGCAATTTCCTCATAGCTGAAGTCATAGAAAAAATAAAAGTCAAGGCAGATTGAATAATTCAGAGGCAATTCCTTTATCGCCTCCCGAACAGCTTCCTTGGTAAGATTGAACAGCTGCTCCTCTTCCGGAGTCTTGAAGCTGGACTTAAGCTCAACATCCTCGGCCAGTGACTCGCAGTCTTTTTTTGCATTTTTGGCATTGATTGCAGTGGTATAGGCTATTCTGGTAATCCATGTCGCAAAAGAACTCTCTCCCCTAAAAGAAGAAAGGTTCTTGTACACCTTGATGAAGACTTCCTGCATGAAATCCTCGGTGTCCGTCTGGTTCCTGAAAAACTGAATGCCAACCGCACGGACACGGTTTTGATAAAAAGAAATCAGCTTGGCAAAGGATTCGTTATTGCCTTCAAAACATTCCTTGATTAGTTGTGTATCGCGTTTGAGAATTTGTTTTTTTTCTGCTTCACCGGAATTATCAGGTTTCATTTTCCTTCTTGTGCTTAAAGTTCGGGTTCACCTTGTAAAACAAAAGCAGTGAGAGCCCCACCATCAACGGAATAGCACCTCCAAGCAAAGAAAAGGTCAATCCGTCAATCAACAGAAAAAGAACCGTCAGCACAAATCCCACCCCGGTAAGGCACAGGCCTGTAAGGAGAGAGAATACCTCAAGATTAGGATGAATGGGCTGATACGTTCCCTGCGCAATCCTCTGCTTGTTTTCCCGATGCTTCCACAACAGGGCAAAAAACAAAATGACGGCACCAAAACAAATACCAATTATGGGAACTAAAGAAACAATAACCTGAGCTGCAGGTGTAACAGATTCATTCATAACTTAACCTCAACTTAATAGACAAGGCTGATTCCCATTTGTTGCAACATTCGGCAGTCTACTACTGAAAAAACTGATATTCATCAAAATACAGTTTGGTGATTTTCCCCATAACAAGCTGCTCGTTGATTTGCTCGGTGAGCTCTTCCTTTATTTTCTTTTCACCGGTCAAAAGAAGCTCTTCCTTTGTGTGCGTGGTAAAATATTCGAATATGATGCTTTTGATCAACCTGTCTTTTTGGGAGATTTCCTCGTATAACGGAGTGTCATCGTCCGGGAACGAAAACCACGGCGTAACAACCATAACGGTTCCTGCCTCAGTCTCTGAGGGTGCCCTGGTGATGGGACGCATCTGCCCAAGCTCATTGTATGTGGTTACCTTGGTCTTTGACCTTTTGCTGCGGTTTATGACTTTTTGCGGAGTCGGATCATTCCTGCGGTATTGGTTCTCTGCATTTTTATTGAACGCTATGAACAGGATTCCGGTTGACACAAAACCAACGACCACAACCATCAGAACCACTGACAGTATCTTTGGAAGCCTGGGTGTTTTTACAGTCTCCGGATAAACATTATCCCTGAAAAATTCCTGTGCCCTTTGTGTATAAGGATTTTCCCGATATTCCATTTAGAACCATTCCTCCCTAGCTAAACTATAACCTATTCTTCCAAAAACCTCAAGACAAAAAACTCACAGTGATTTTACAATGTATGGTGACAGCAGTGACAGTGTCCGTGTGGTGGCGTTTCCGTCCTCATGCAAGATGCCGGGGATCCTTGCCTCAAGCTCTATCGTGTCAGAAAGCCATTCTTCCTTTTCTATCGTGCCGTTTTTCCTTACCAGCTCAACAAGGTGGTTTTGAGCCATCGGTATGCTAAAGTTCCTGAGTTTGCCCAAAAGGATTTCGGTCATCTGTTCAAGCAGAATGTCAAAGCCCTGCTGTGTATGTGCCGAGACCTTTACCGCATCAGGGAAGGCCGTATTCAGCTCTGCAATTCTTTCAGCGTCATCCTGAACTGCATCTATTTTATTGAGCACGACCAGTCTTGGAATTTCACCCGCATGGATTTCGTCAAGGACACGCAGGACCTGATTGTACTGCCACACGCACTGGCTGTCACTTGAGTCCACCACAAGAAGCAAAAGGTCACAGATGGACGCTTCTTCCAGAGTTGAACGGAACGCATCGATAAGCGTATGGGGAAGATTTGAAATGAAACCGACAGTATCCGTAAGCAGAACGGAAGATGCCTGTGAGATGGCAAACTTTCGGGTAGTCGGATCCAGGGTTGCAAAAAGCTTGTCTTCAACAAAAACGTCGGCACCGGTTAGGGCGTTCAGCAGACTGGACTTTCCGGCATTGGTGTATCCCACAAGAGAACATGTTGCAACGGCTGTCTTTTCCCTGAGTTTCCTTTGGGTTTCACGGTTAGAGGCTACCTGCTCAAGTTCCTTTTTAATCTGAATGATCTTGTCTTCTATCTGGCGGCGGTCAAGTTCCAGCTGGGTTTCTCCGCTTCCCTTTGCACCATAGTTTCCACCCCTCTGACGTGCCATGTCTCCGTACATGTGGCTCAATCGCGGAAGTGAATATGTAAGCTTTGCCAGTTCCACCTGAAGTGTGGCTTCCTTTGTCTTGGCGCGCTGTGCAAAAATGCGGATGATGATTTCGTTTCGGTCACAGACGGGAATGCCTGCAAGTTTTTCCCAGTTGCGCTGCTTGGTCGGCTCAAGCTCCCAGTCGAATATGATGGTGTCGGCAAAAATTTCCTTTGCCCTTTCCGCGATTCTTTGTGCGGTTCCGGTTCCCATTCCGTATGCGGGTGTCGGCTCACGTCGTGCGAGTACTATGACTCCGGCGGTTTCCATGCCCAGCGTATCCACCAGTCCCTTGAGTTCATCCGGTTCCCTGTCGTCCTTGTTCGGGTTTCCCACCAAAAGGCAGCGTACCTTTCGTTCTTCCTCTTCCTTAACTTCAACCATAGAAAAACATTGTAGCATTTTAAGTTGAAAGATGAAAGACTTTTGATTTGACATGTGGAAGGCAAATGGAAATATCAATGGGGAAGCACTTTCATTCCCGGCGGGAACCGTGTCAAGCCTACATGATGTACGGTATAAGGTATCTGACTCGCTGTCGCTCGCACCGCACAAATGTATGCTTGCCCCGAACCTCGCCTGCATTACAGTGCTTCCCCACTCATCGGTTTTACCTTCCACAGCTCTCTCTCAAACATACTTTCACTTGAAACTTCCTCTGCTTTTCTTTAATATTGTTAGAAATTACTAATAAGAGGTGCAGAAAGATGAAAAAGTTCAAACGTACATTGGCTTTAGCCCTTGTACTCATCCTTAGCGTGGCAGGTTTGTTTGCTAAAACAACTCCTGTAGAAAATCTCCACCAGTACCAATTGGAAAATGGCCTTACTCTGTTTGTGGCGGAAAACCACTCCGTGCCGCTCACTTACATCGAGATTGCCGTACGAACTGGTGCCGTGGAACAGACTCCTGAAAATGCAGGTCTCTTCCACCTTTATGAGCACATGATGTTCAAGGGAAACGAGCTTTATCCAAGTGCCGCCGCCATACAGAACGCCCTTTCTGAAATGGGTGTTGCCAGCTGGAACGGTACCACAGGTAAAGATTACGTAAACTACTTTATCACGGTTCCTTCTTCTCAAACAGAAAAAGGTCTTGCCTTCTGGAATGCGGCCGTAAGAACACCGCTCATGGATCCAAAGGAATTCGAAAACGAAAAGAAAGTCGTCATTTCCGAAATCACAGGTTATGAAGTCAATCCGGGAAACATCTATCAGAATTATGTCTCAAACACACTGTTCCCAGAATCCGGCTACCGCAATGACCCGGCTGGAACCAGAAAGACAATTCAGAGCGCAACAGTCGCACAGCTCAGGGACATTCAGAAGAAATTCTACATTCCTTCAAATGCGGCCCTTTTTGTTGGCGGTGACGTAGACCCGGAAAAGACATATCAGCTTGTAAAGGCAATCTACGGAACATGGGACAACAACGGAAACTCTCCCACAAAGCCACATGACCAGCCTACAAAGACTCCGCTCAACAAGATGAAACTTGCTGTCATGCCACATGATGCAATGTCACCATATGTCGCACAGGTATCCGTTACATTCAGGGGACCGGACACAGACTTTGACCTTGACGACACTTATGCCGCCGACTACCTCTGTTCCCTTCTTGCTGAACCGGATGGTCTCTTCAAGACAAAACTGGTCCAAGACGCTGAGCTTGGCATTCCACAGTCCGACTATGCAAACGGAGGATATACAACCGTGCGTGCAAGCGGAATGTTCAACTTTAGTGCAATAATGCTTCAGCCGGAAAACAACCTCCCGGAACGCTCAGTCAAACTCCTTAAAAAGATTCAGGACGATATTTTGCCTCAGATTGCAGCTGAAAAATCACTCTACCAGAAGAGCAAGGTAAAGCAGATTGTTTCAATTATGGAAAGCGACAGGATTTCTTCTACCGATACCGCAACAAACCTTCTGTCTTTGCTCAGGTTCTGGTGGGCTGCAACATCAAGCGACTACTACTTCTCATACTATAAGAAGCTTGGAACCATTACACAAAAATCAATGCAGAATCTTGTGAACGAATACTTCACCGGAAAGAATGCACTGGTTACGGTTCTTGTAAATCCGCAGGTATATCAGCAGACTGTGGCTCAGTACAAGGCTCTTGGATTTGAAGTAATCGACGCAAACAACGCCTATTGGTGGAACAACCCCAAGTTCGTTCCCGATGCAAAAAAGGTTGCGGGCCTTACCGACACGTCATCTCCGGAAAAGATTCCAGTCTACAAGCCGGCACAGGATTCAGGCAAGGACAATGCCACACTCGCAAAGGAAAATGTAACGGAATTCAAGCTCAAGAATGGAATTCCAGTTTATGTTCTTACCGACAAGACAAAGAAGATTGATACAGTATCTGTCTGCGTAAAGGGAGGACTTTCTCACCTGACCACAGAAACCTCAGGTCTTGAAGGAGCCCTGTTCCAGATGATGTCACAGTCTTCAGAGAAATACAGCTTTGAGGCAAGGCAGAAAATCAGCTTTGAGACAGGCGCAAACCTTAACCATTACACAGATCCTGAATACAGTACGCTTTCACTGTCTGTTCTTGACAAGAATCTTTACACTACCCTGCCGATGATGCTCGACGGTCTGGTGAATCCGAAGTTTGACGAAAGTGTCTTTGCCAACAACATGAACAATTACCTTCAGGAAATTCAGCAGACCCTGAACAATCCTTCATCCCTCATCATGTACACGGCACAAAAGACCGTTTACCAGGGACATCCGTATCAGACCACAACTTCCGTTACACAGGATTCAATCGGAAACATCAGCATTGACGCAATGAAAAAGCTGCATTCAGAAATCATCAATCCAAACGAGATGTTTATTGTTGCAGTTGGAAACATCAATGCAAAGAAACTTGTAACCGAGCTGAACAAATCAATCGGAACGATTCAGGCTAAAAAGACTGAGGCCACAGCAAAACAGGACGTTCCAAAAGTCAGCATAAGCGGAAAGCCTGTTGTTCTTGGAAACAAAAACGTGGCAGGAAACGGATATGCCCTAAGGGTATTCCCGGCACCTTCCGTTACAAGTGCTGATTACATCCCGGCATGCATTGCAAACAAAATTTACTCAGACATCATGTTCAATGTCGTAAGGGAAAGGAGAGGCATCTGTTATACGCCACTTTCAACGACAAACCGTTCAAGGGCACCGATTGGAGCAGAAGTTCTTGTAAACCTTACCGACTACAACAATTTTGCAAGCGCAGTGTCAGAAGCCCGCAACCTTATGTCCAGCGGAAAGGTGATTAAGAGTCTTGATGAAAAGGGCAACTACACCTTTGATACCCTTGCAAACAGCCTTGAAAGCTACAGGAACAAGTACATCAACTCAAGCTTCAGTGAGCTTGCAACAAGCATGGGAAAGGCAGCCAAGTTGATTGACAACCTGGTTTACTTTGAAGACATTGCACACGACACAAAGGAAATGGAAGAACTCCAGGCCATTAGCGCCAGCGACATCCTCCGAGTATTCAAAACCTACTGGGTTGACGAGGGTTCCAGATGGTTCGCCATCGTAGGCCCCGGAGACGAAAACCGTTTGAAGTTCAATTAAAAAAAATACTAAGTATCGTCATGCTGAACGCCTGTCGTCAAACAGGTGATTCAGCATCTTGATATGAAAGCTCTGGATTCCGGATCAAGTCCGGAATGACGGGTGGAAGACTTTCATCTTTCAACCTACCACTTCCCAGTGTCCGTTCTTGTCGGCACCCACACGGCGGATGAGGTTCTGCTCCTGCATTTTCTTCATGTTTTCCTTAATGTTTTTTACGGCTATTCCAACCTTCTCCGAAAGCTCTTCCTGAGTGATATGGGGATTTTTCTTTATGGCCTGCATGATTTTCTTTTGATTTACAGTCACCTTTGCAGTCACCTTTGCAGTCACCTTTTTTGATTCCTGAGCTTTAATGCTTTCATCTATTGCATTTCTGAAAAGGTCAAGCATGAACTCAATAAAAGCAGTACTGTCCGCAGAAGTATCACTGACATTCAATGCTTCATAATAGTCAGACTGATGTTCCTTAATCATGGTTTCTACAGGGAGCCATGCAAAAATCTTTTTCCAGTCCTTTAGGATTACAGTCTGCCACAGCCTTCCCATCCTTCCGTTACCGTCCTCAAAGGGGTGGATGAACTCAAATTCATAATGGAAAACACAGCTTTTAATAAGCGGGTGCTGCTTGCTTGTCTTAAGCCAGCCGAACAGATCTGCCATCAAAAGCGGGACTCGGTCAGCAGGAGGGGCAACATGAACTATTTCTTTTCCATCAAAGATTCCTACGCCACCAGAACGGTATTTCCCATTCCTCTTTACCAAATCCGACATCATAAGGCGGTGAGCACGAAGCAAATCTTTTTCTTCATAAGGATTCAATTCCAAAAGCAAATCATAAGCCTGAACTGCATTTTTAACTTCCTGAATCTCATCGGGAGCTCCTAATACACGTTTTCCCTCGATAATTGCCGTAATCTGCTCTATGGAAAGAGAATTGTTCTCGATGGCTAGTGAAGAATGAATCGTTTTTATGCGGTTTGCCCTTCTAAGTTCAACATGCAGAGGGTCTTCCGAATATGCGGTAAGCATACCGAGTTTTTCAGATATTTCCGAAATCAGGTTTATCGACCTTGCAGTTATGATAAATGGAGGTTCATAGCTCATGCTTCAATTATACCACAAATTCGATGCTTGACCAAGTTCCAAATCCCTTGATTTTTTAGCCTATTGTGACGTATTATTAAAGCAACATTCAGTAAAAAAATCCACATTCTTAATTCCGAATTCCTCATTCCGAATTAATCAAAAGGGGGCAAAGAAATGGACGACGCTGTTGAGGCTGCAAAAGAAGTTACTGCAGAAGTTGCCGAGACAACCAAAAGCTTTTTACACATTGACGATTTACAGAAATATCTGACATGGCCAAACATGATGAAAATAATCGCAAGCCTTGTGACTATTTTCCTATTCTTTTTGGTCTATAAACTAATCCGGCATCTGATGAACAAAACGGCTTCAAAAAAATTCCAGCCGCACACAATGGTAATCCTGAACAAGCTGTTACGCTACCTGTTCTTTGTACTTGTTGTAATGTACGTGCTGAGCCTTTTTGGAATCGACTTGTCGGCAGTTTGGGGAGCTGCGGGTATCGCAGGAATTGCCATCGGTTTTGCGGCCCAGACATCTTTCAGCAACCTTATAAGCGGTTTCTTCATCATGGTGGAACGTTCCATGAAAATCGGTGACTACATCGAAGTATCGGGTGTAAGCGGCATCGTGGACAACATCGGCCTGTTGAGCGTTTCAATCCACACTTTGGACAACCAGCTGATACGCATTCCAAACAGCACCATCATCGGAACAAACCTCATAAACTACAGCCACTTTGAAAAACGGCGCTTTGTATTTGACCTGCCCATAAGCTACGACTCTGACATGGACCTGGCTCTGCAGGCGGCAAATGAAGTTGCGGACATCTGCATGAAGGAAGGCATCGTTTTAACCGACCCGGCACCCAAGGCATACTACGACGGATTTGGATCTGCGGTAAACCTTAAGCTTGCCATCTGGTTTGACAGGACAAAACTTTTGGATACAAAGAATGCCGTATACATCACAACTGTAAAAGTATTCAACAAATATGGAATCGTCATTCCGTTTACAAGATACGACATTTCGATTGTGGAAAAACCGGAAACTAAGACCGAACCCAAAAAGCGGATTACAAAAACCAAGTAGACTGGAGGGAGGGAGAGAGATGGAACTCTGGCAGATAATACTGATTGTTGTACTGGGTATAGTACTAATAGCGGGCATTGTCATCACGATTATAGCAAACAAATTCATAACAGCCTTTTTCATGCCCAAGACAAAAGCATGGAATGCTGTTCCATGGAAGAAGAAGTCCACCCCCAAAACAGACAGGGAAAAGGAAATCCAGGAATGCAAGGATTCAACCAGAAAAAAGGCCCAGGAATGGAGGGATTCAAGTACTGTTCAGGACCTGTGGGTAAACTCAAGGGAAGGTTACAGGCTTCATGGATTTTTCTATCTTGCAAAAAAAGAAAGCCACAAATATGCACTCTGCATACACGGCTACAGGGGAAACACCGCAAACATCGCACCCTACGGACTGCACTATGCAGAAATGGGCTTTAACGTGATTCTTACGGAAAACCGATGCATAGGTCAAAGCGAAGGCAAATTCCTTAGCATGGGCTGGAACGAAAAATACGACGCGCTTGCATGGCTCAACTGCATCACCGAAATGGACAAGGATGCACAAATCATCCTCCACGGAGAAAGCATGGGTGCCGCCATTGTCCTTATGACACTTGGAGAAGCGGTTCCCGAAAACCTGAAGTGTGCCATCTCCGACAGTGCATTTGACACCGCATGGAATCAATTCAAACACCTTGGAAAACACAAGATGCATAAAAAAACAAATATGGGACTTTACATCTGGAAAATCTTCATACGTCTGAGGCTTGGCTTCAGCCTAAAGAAAGTTTCATGCATAAAGCAGCTTAAAAAAGCCAGAACACCGGTTCTTTTGATTCACGGAGGAGCAGACACTCTTGTTCCACCGACGATGCTAAAACCGATCTACAATTCAATATCTTCACCCAAAGACTGGTTCATTTTTCCTGAGGCAAAACACTGCCATTCGATTTTTGCACACCCACAGACCTACTGGGAAAAAATCCACGAGTTCATCTACAGGACTGCCCCGGAGCTGTTATGATAAAAAAAAATCACACGGATTCGAAATTGCTAACGCAATTTCTGACTGTTGAATTGTCTTGATTGTCTTGTTTCCACTCAAAATGCTTGGTTTAGTAAGCTTCTCCTTCAGAAACTAAAAATCCTGTCTAGAATTACTAGCAGTCAGATATCTTAAATTTAAAAGAAAAATCGTTAGATTTTTCGAATCCGTGTGACAAAAAATAGAGGTGCAAGTTTTTTTTTACAGTTTCTACAAAATTCCCTTGCACACCTAAAATATTAATTACTCCTCTTCAGCATCATCATTTTCTTCAAGGCCCCAGTCAAGTTCTCCCAGGGCTTTGAACATATCCTTCAAACCTTTTGCAGTTTCCTTATGAACCTCTTTTGCCGCATCGGTCAATCCGTCAGTCAAGGCTTGTGCGGCATCGGTCAATCCCTGCTCAAGGCCTTCCACATCGATTGAGTCCACGATTTCATCTGCAGCCTTGTCCAATGCCTCGCTCAGTTCATCATAAGATTCTTCCTTCTCTGAATCCTTCTTTTTATCTGACTTGTCCTTTATTGAATCGAAGACTTCATTCCATTCTTTTGAATTGACGATTTTCTGGCTGGTCTTTCCCACATTGTAGAAACATACAGCACATGAAATGAACACTATCGTACAAACTGCAGCTCCAACTATGCCCATTACCAAACCCGCTGTTGCCTTTCCGTCTTTTCCATTCTTATTAGCCACAACACCAAATACGATGGCCAAAACACCAAGAACAAGACCTATCCATGCAAACATATTAAATAAAATTGATACCAGCGAAAGAATTCCACATACAAGCGATGCTACTGCCATGCCGTTTGTTTTTTTCCCTCCGTTGTTCTGTTCATCTGCCATTTTTCATGACCTCCTGTTTTCAGTTATATTTTCTTTTCTGTTTTAATTAGCACTTTCCTAAGCTTTTACAACGAGACTCTCAGCAATCTTCTGAACCTTTTCCAATGGAAGTCCGATTGCTTGAGATATCTGAACATCTGTAAGAACGTTCATTTTCAAAAGGTTTTCGGCGGTTTCCATGGCTTTCTGGGAGGCCCCTTGGACCATACCGGCAGATAGACCTTCGGCGAGACCGTCTTCGTAGCCATCCTCGCGGCATACCCTTTTGAATTCTTCTTCATCATACTCCGTCAAACTCATGGCTGTCACCTCTTCCTTCTGTTCCTTGAAAAATCCACCCAGCAGCCTTTCCCTAATCGCCCATTCCATGGCTTCCTCGACCGCTGCCTTTTTGTCCATGCCGGACTTCCTATTGTCCCTTATCCTGTAAACGTACCTTATGTAATCATACAACGCTTTGCAATTTTTTTGAAGTGGTTCATTACATTTTGGGTTGATGTTTATAACATCCGCCGTCCATTCAAAATCACCCGACCTGTCCTCGTTCATGAATGCATCCGACAGCCTCATTTTCCATCTGCTCTCTTCATCTTCATTGCCGTTGTAGAATACAATGAATTTGGGCGTTGGAATCCTTACAGTCTTGCTGCTTAAAAGGCTCCTGTTCATCTTTGTAAGGTAAACCTGGTAGAGCTGAGAGAAATACATAAGCCCTCTCAGAGGCATGTTCGGGTTATGAGTCGACTGCTGCTCCAACAAAACCATCTGGTCATCAATCAAAAATGAAACGTCATTATGCATGTCGCAAGCTATCGCTTGCTCTTCGAGTTTTTACTTGCTCGCAAAGGCTCGCATTTTTTGCAGGCAAAAAAACGCAAAAACTCCCATTATTACATTCCTGCAATTAGATTTGTATGGGAAAAACTAATTATGAATTATGCATTACGAATTAAGAATTATTATTAATCTGTGTCCCGCCCGAATATGGCCTTGAACAGCCTGTCCTTGTATTCCCGTTGAGGTTTAATCGAAAACTCCATCTGATACTCCTTGATAGAATTGAATTAGCAGGGAAGAATCTCCCCTAATCTATAAGTGGTGTCAGAATTTGGGTTTTAAACAATTTTTGAGGGAAATTTTTGAATTTTTTTTATTGTCACGCAGATTGACGCAAGCTTACGCTTGCTAAAGAGTTTTGCTTTGCTCGCGAAGGCTCGCATTTTTCGTATGAAAAAAACATCAAAACTCTGCCTATAATTCGGTGGTAATTCCTTAAAAAAGGATTTTTTTGTTTGGCTTTTGGGGGTAGTGGAAGTTTTTTGGGATAAGCTGGTGTATAGAAATCGACTTTTCTTAACCCAATCGGCAAGAGACAACATCTACAAAATATACAACGCTAAGATTCCGGGTCAAGCCCGGAATGACCAAACAGCAAGATGTAAACACCAACTAGCAAGACAACTTTCTATAGGGAAATGCCGTAGGCATTTCGAATCCGCGTGACAAACCTCTTTTTCAATCACCAACCAGCTAGACACAAAGCAAATCAGCAAGACAATCTCAATTCATAATTCCGCATTATGCATTCTTAATTAACTGTAATCCGCGTGACAACAACTTTTTTTTCAATTACCAGCCAGCAAGACATAAAAAAAACCGACGAGCTATATTGCTCATCGGTTTAATAAAGACAAGAATTAATCTTTATATTTAATTACTCGAAATCTGACCAGTCAATGTCTTCAAGAGCCTTGTTCAACTCGCCTTCCCAGTCATAATCTTCAAGAGCTTTCTGTGCTTCTTTCAAAGACTTTTTATCTATTCCCAAAGCCTTAGCTCCAGCATTATAGCAAAGTGTACATGCAATAGCAAAGATTGCGCTGATAACGATACCGATGATACCCATAATGAGACCACCTGTAGCCTTACCATCTTTGCCCTTCTTGTTAGCCATAACTCCAAGAACTACAGCTACAATACCAAGTACAACACCAATCCATGCTGTGATTCCCAAGAATCCCAAACATACTCCAAAGAATAATGAAAGGATACCACAAACGAGAGCTGCAATAGCCATTCCGTTTGACTTCTTTACTTCATTGTTCTGTTCATCTGCCATTTTAAATGACCTCCTAAATTCCTTTATAAAACTCCCTCAACTAACAGTCAAAGTTTGTTTTATTATGAAAAAAATTATAACACATTGACTGTAAAAAAACAACCAAATTAAGAAAATTTTCAATTTTTTTTTTATTTTATCAGCCCACTGAGTGCCGCAGCACCGCAACCGACACAGGCAACACAAGCGATTGTAGACAAAAGGCCCCATGCAAGAGCGATAATGCCGCAAACAAGTCCCACAGAAGCCTGCCTGCCAGAATCAGCATCCTTTTTGCCGATTATTCCAAAAATTATGGCAAGTACTCCACAAATCGAACCGATCCAGCCCAAATTGGCAACCGAACCACCAACAGCAATCACCAAAGAGATGATTCCCAAGATCAAAGATGCAACTCCCATGCATGCCTCCTTATATTACTTGAAAAAATCTACAAAAATTTAATTATTCAGTCAATAGCCGTAAACAATCCATTACCCAATTCTGAATTACCATCTATTCCCTGAACACAAGCGAATCCCGGTGCAAGTCTGAACTCGGCTTCCACTCCTGCAACAGGCTTCCGTCGGCATCGTTTCCGTTGGGGTCACCTGTCTTTATGAAGTTGCACAGGTAGTTGCACATCTTTCGTGCCACGTCATAATGTTTTCCAACAAACGGCCTCCAGCATTTGGCAAGGGTTTCAAACCAGAACCACAGGTCAACAGAATGGAATTTTCCGGGATTGTCCCAACCGGGTATTCCCACATCAAACTGATATGTATAGACAGGATTTTTGTCTCCGTTTTTCTGGGTCAGCTCCAGGAATTTTTTAAGCCCCTGTTCAATTGCATTCACCTTTTCATCTGAGCCGGGTAAGGCAAAGGTAAACTCGTCTGTTGTCCAGCCCATCAGCATCGGCACTGACTTTACGGCATTTTTTTCAAAAGCTTCGAACACTTCATATTTGATGAATTTTTCATCACGCACAGGAAGCCATGTTGCGATAGATTTTGCATGTCCACCGTATTCATCCCACTTTTTGCGCAGTTCTTCCGTAGTGAATTTCCTTGCCTCTTCCAGATTTTTTGCCCCGATAAAGTTAAAGAAATCCTCACCCTTCTTTTCAGCTTCTTCCAGAGTTGCAGGGGTCATAATGTTGTTTCCCGGCATGACAAAGATTCCGCTGTGGCATACAGCCCTGTTAAAGAGGCCGTTTTCCTGTCCATACAGAATCTGGTTCAAGACGCTGCCACCACCCGCCGACTGACCACCGATGGTTATGTTGTCCGGATCTCCGCCAAAAGCCTGAATGTTTTCCTTTACCCACTTGAGCGCCATCCTCTGGTCCAAGAGTCCGAAATTGGCAGGTTCATCAGGATTTTCCGCCGTGATGTCCTTATGGCACATAAAGCCGAACATGTTCAATCTGTATGCAAGGGTAACGACCACAATCTTTCGTCGTGCAATGCGTTCCCCGTCAAATTCCATTTCAGCAGTAAATCCAGTCTGAAAACCGCCTCCATAAATCCAGACATAGACAGGAAGCTTTTCATCCGCCTCATTTGCAGGAGTCCAAACATTAAGGTAAAGGCAGTCCTCGCTCATAGGAATGTCCTTGTCCACCGACCATTCACGACAGTACAAGTCATTAGGATCATAATACGGTGTCGGCTGAACAGAGATGGGAGCAAAATTCCAAGCCTTAAGCGTCCCCTCCCATTTTTCCGCCGGAACAGGAGCATGCCACCTCAACTCCCCCACAGGAGGCTTCGCAAACGGAATCCCCTTAAACGCAGTAATCCTAGGATCCGCCGCCGGTATCCCTTCAATCTTCCCCAACTTAGTCTGAACAACCCTAAGCATCAGTCTACCCCTTTTTTTTCTTCAAGAATTGATTATTCCATTCTACCACACAATCCCCATATTGCAATGTAATTCTCTGGTAACACTCTAAAAAATCCTTTCGCAAGCTGACGCTTGCTAAGGAGTTTTGCTTTGGTCGCGAAGGCTCCCATTTTCCCTTTGAGAAAAACAGCAAAACTCCCATTTCGACATGACTTAGTTTTTTCTATTTGAGCCCTTTAAAAAAAATCCGTATTGTTGTAGAATAAAACAATGGTTCAAATGTCGACTTTTGAAATGCAAGCAAAAATTGACGGAAGCTGGGTTCCTACGGGAAAAACATCTGCACAAGCATAGCGCGGAAGCCGTTTTTCACGTAGGGTTCCAGCTGGGAGTCAATTTTTTAATTCAAAATTTATAAACTCGACATTTGAAACATTCAATTTTCTTATTTACAGAGGAATTTTTTTTATGGCAATGGTTATTTTAACTTTGAACTGCGGTTCTTCATCTGCAAAATATCAGGTTTACGACTGGGACAACAAGGAAGTCCTGGCCAATGGTGTTGTTGAACGAATTGGAATTGAAGGTTCAGGCATCACCCACAAGGCAAAGGGCAACAAGACAGAAATCAAGAGCCCCTGTCCAACCCACAAGGAGGCCATTGAGCTCATCCTCAAGACAATCACAGACAAGGAAGTCGGCGTAATCGAAGACATGTCCGTAATCAAGTCTGTAGGCCACCGTGTTTTGCATGGAGGCGACAAGTTTACAAAGAGCGTTGTCATTACACCGGAAGTTCTTGAGACATTCCGCTCCGTACAGGATCTGGGACCACTACACAACCCCGCAAACATCATGGGTATCGAGGCCGCACAAAAGGTCATGCCAAATGTTCCTCAGTGTGCAATCATGGACACAGCATGGCACCAGACAATGCCGGAATCTTCGTTCATGTATGCAATCCCGCGCGAATGGTACACAAAATATTCAGCACGCCGCTACGGCTTCCATGGAACAAGCTTCCTCTACACCGCAAAGAGGGCATCGGTACTCCTCCACAAAAAGCCTGAGGAAACAAACGTCATCATCTGCCACATCGGTAACGGTGCATCTGTATGTGCAGTGAAAAACGGAAAATGCTATGACACATCAATGGGCATCACCCCTCTTGAAGGTCTTGTCATGGGAACTAGGTCCGGTGATTTGGATCCAGCCCTGCCGTTCTACATCATGCGAAAGACTGGAATGAGTGCCGCAGAAATGGACACAGCCTTGAACAAAAAATGCGGACTTTTGGGAATCACCGAAAAATATTCTGACCGCCGTGACATTGAGGTTGCAGCCGCTGAGGGAGATCCCCTTGCACGCCTTTCTATAGACATGGAAGTTCAGAGGCTCAGGAAATACATCGGTTCATTCATGGCAGAAATCGGTCCTGTTGACGCAATCATCTTTACCGCCGGTGTTGGAGAACGTTCACCAATCATCCGTGGTGCATCCCTCAAGGGCCTGGACTTCATGGGAATCAAGATTGACCTGCAGAAAAACGAATGGAGCTTTACAGGAAACGCCGAGACATGCATCTCCGCAGACGACAGCAAGGTAAAGGTATTCGTAATCCCGACAGACGAAGAGCTTGTAATGACAGAAGACGCATACGCCCTGATGAAGGGAAACTACGACGTGCACACAAAGTTCACATACAGCTTCCAGAGCCCCGACTACGTAAACAAGGCACGCGAAGAAGGACTCAAGAAGGACATCGCAAAGAATCCTAACCTCGCCAAGGTTGTGGTTCGTCCGTAAAAAACAGTCCTCCCGAAAGTCTGACATAATACGGCTTCAACATATTAAGGGAGACTTTCAAGGAGGATAACCGTGATTTCAAAAGAACTGCTTGATTTGGCTTTTGCCTACAGAAAGGCCGCTCTCTGGGAAAAAATTGGAGACAGGGATATTTTTGCCTTCCGACTTGAAACTGGAGAGCCGGTTCTGGTTGCCGTCATGGGGAAAATAGGTGAGCACTGTGCCATCGCCGCCTATCCCGGAAACAGGGGACTAAAAGCCTACATCAGCGCACTTACGCCTCCTCCACCCAACCAGAACAGCCTTAAGCGCTTTGAGTCTTTTATTTCGCAGGACTGCATTCAACTTGAACTTACCCAAAAAGACAAAGTGCTGGAAGATGAACTTGAGGAAATAGAGGTATACGCAAAGAAAAAGGGCATAAGCTTGGATGGGAACAAGGCCTATCTTTCCTTTGTCCGCTACTTTCCATACCACGAGGCCGGAAGCCTTACCCAAGAAGCCGACCAGAACATTCTAGCCACCGCACTCAAGATGGCAATCAGCCTTTCACTAAGTCTTGAATTCATTACGGCACCATCACTTGGAATCCTAGGCCTAAAAAGAAGATCGGATCCAATACCGATATTCAGGCTTGAGGACGGACAACTCTACCCCGACGGAGAATGTTATTTCCCCAAAGCCGCAGTTTTTGAGAGTGACTACCTGAAGGCTGACAACCCCATGCTTTCGGCAGAAACAAAAAAACTTCCGCGCAGCAAAAACTACTTTTTTGCGGATCTGGGCCATGTTCCAAGAATTACCAGGGACAGCGATGATTCCACCCCCTATTTCCCGGGCGTTCTGTTCATGATAGACAAAAACTCTCCGATGGGTGACGGCATTACTTTCAAGGCGGATCCTGAGACTCAAGGCCAAAAAGCCATCCTGGAATTTGACTCTTACTGGCTAAGCCACGGTTATATTCCCGAGGGAATTGTCTGCGTTTCGGAAAAAACCTACGCATTCCTCAAGGATTACTGCGAAAAAACCGGAATAGAAGTGAACCTGGACCCAAGCATGATGGAGCATCTGAATGACATAGAGGAGTCATTCTACCAGCGCTTTGAAGGCGATGTGAGTCTTGACGAAGATATAGCTAATTTAATTCAGATGATTCTAAAAATGAACAAAGATGAAATAAAAAATCTTCCTGAGGATCTTGTATCCAGCTTGAAGGACATGATAGCTTACGGTGCCTTCACTCCGGAAATAAGGCAGCAGCTAAAGGAAAAACTGAATTAAACCCACGGACCGCCCTTAAACTCAAAAAAAACAGGACGGCCCTCAATTGTTTATCAAATTACGGGAAAGGACAGCACTCAGGCTTTTCAGTTCCGCAGTAAACGTACATGTCGTAGGAAGAAACGGTGCCTGTCTGGCGGTAATCAGCCGGAAGAATCTGGAAGTAGTCTCCGTTCTCGTCTTTTTCAAACTTAAGGTAAACAGTATCTGTCTTTCCCTTGCAGACCAGAGTAGGACCGTTCAAGGTCTTTGGTTCAGCATCATCCATCCACGGATCCACCCATTTTACCGGATCAGAATTGATGTATGAGCATGTTCCGCTGGATTTTTCCTCCCACCATGCGTTTTCCCAGTCTTCATCTGTTGCGGCAGTGTATATTGTCCATTTTCCAGACTTTACGTACAGAAGTCCCTGGTCAATTCCGGTGAGCATAAAGCGGTAATATCCGTCCTTTATCGCAACGCTCGGCTTTGTATCAGTTCCTCCCGCAGAACTTGAAGCTGTAGTTGTAGAACTGGAAGCAAGGTCAGGTGCCGCTTCATTTTTAGCAGAATACCAGACATAGGGATTGTATGAAGAATCCGCCCTTGGATTTGAGCTAAAGCGCGTCACAGGAATGATGAAGCCAATGGTCCCCGCGTTTTCATCATAGACAAACTGTCCCCTGGCCTCTTCTTTTCCTGTCTTGAGCCATGAATTCCAGTTGATGATAAGGCGGCCGTCTGATTCAAGAGGATTAAGGTATATCTCTTTTCCGTAAAGCCTGTATTCGCATGCAGAGACAAGGATTCCGTTCTTGTACTGATACCACTTGTCGCCGTTTATGACTATCATTACGAGGTCTTTTTTCTTTGGATCCGTCTGGCCTTTGGGAAGATAAGTTCCCGCCTTGATTGTGGCATACTTGGCCTTGTCGCTTTCTATTGCGCGGCGTGTAGAATCGATAAAGTGGCTTTCCTCCATGCTTTTCTTTGTGACACCGGAAGCCCTGTCAGTTACATACAGAACAAATGTAAAATTGTAGGCGGCGCAGTTTACGATAATATCCGAGTAACCTGTTTTGAGCCCCTTAATTGTAAAGTGCGAAAGATCAAATTCATCCTGAACAACCTGAGCGACATCCTCATTGATGACTGTGATTTTAATCGGATAACCGTTTTCAACAGGTTTGGAAGTCGCCGTAAAACTGAATGTCCTGTCAGCGGAAGAAACATCCATCTCCAAATCTGCCGTGGAATCGGTGTAAGTTACTCCGTCATGCGAAACTATAACACCGTTCACACCGAAATACTGCATTGTAGAAGAACATGAAGCAAGACCAGTCAGAAAAAGCGCGCATAAAAGAACTTCAACACAACCAAATACCTTTTTCATACTTTCCTCCTTAATTTGAAAAAAATATTTTTATAAAGGCATCAATAAATGCCGACTATTACAGGATCGTTCCACAGGGAGCTATAGCTGGCGGTTGCATTGCTGGCTTCCTCCCAGACGGATTGAAGTGCATAGGTGCGGGGCCTGTAGACTGTGCGGCTGTTCAATAGCGATGGCTTAAGGCTGTTTACCTTTCTACTAAATGCAATGTGCTGGCCTTCCAGATTTCCAAAATAGTATTCCACAGGATTCTCTATGGCTGTAAACGAGCTGTAGGGCAAACCTGCGGCAAGGGAAACATCAACCGGGAACCATCCGTATTTTTCAAAGTAAATCTCTGACCACCAGTGACAATGGCAGTTTGAATTTGAATCAACATAAATACCGCTCATGGAAGCACACGGAATCTCTACGCTGCGGCAAAGGGCTGTAAACAGCATGGTAAAATCATAGGCATCGCCAAAACCGGAATCAAGCATGTCGGTAACGGAAATTGAGCCTGTCCTTACCTCTTCCTGAATCTGATAGTTTGCAATCATGTAATCGTAAATCGCCTTGGCCTGGAAATAGGGGTTTTTATTCTTGCCGATTATCTCCTGAGCCAAAGCCTTTACCCTTTCGTCATCACTTGGAACGCATGAATCCGCAGAAGTGTAAACTGAATACAAAAGCCTGGATTTGGCCGAGAAACGGGCTATTTTTGACGAATCAATTCCCGCTGAAATTGAATATGAATTTATGACATAGTTCTGGTTGAACCTTAACTGCTCCGTGGTAGAAGGAGTTAATGTTACCTGATGAATCATGTCGAAAGGATCGTCCTGAATGAGAGGAATCGGGTTTACCTCATCAACGCTAACCTTTGGTTGGGCATAGTATTGGGAAGGACGTGGCATAAAGAAAGTCACACGGTTTTCTTCCTCAACATCCCTGTTCTGCACATCTGCCGAAACCTTTATGACATAAGTGCGCATGGAAGAAAGGGTCTTTTTTCCCGCAGGAGCACTCACAGTAAGCTGCTGACGAAGCGAATTGCCTTTGTCGGTATGGACATAAACAGGACCAGAAGCGGCCCCATCAGGGATACGGACCTTTATCTCGGTATCAGACCATGACTCGTAGTCGTAATCCTGATCATTTGCCGCTATGAATTCATACTCGTCGCCAAGGATCAAGTTCAATCCCTGGGCACGGTCAGCTGTAAAATATACAAGGGAGCCGGAACGTACAGCCCCGAAATTTGAGCCTGTAAGAGTAAGAGAATCTCCCACCGATGCAGTCGTAACGCTGATTGAATCCAGCACCGGAAGCGAGATTCTTGGATCAGAACGGACCGTAACAGGTATGCCGGCTGAATTGGCAAAGAAATTAGGCTCAGAACGACCTGCCGATGTCTGGACACACAGCAAACCATCCTGCACATTATACGGAACAATGAATTCAATCCTGGTATCCGACCAAAAGTGAATTCCGCTTGTAGTAATCCTTGAGCCAGAGATTTCCACAAATGAGTTTTCTTTTGTATCTCCGAAACCAGTTCCGCTTATAACGATAAGGTCCCCCGGAGAACCAGTGGGGGGCACGACAGAGACAATCTCGGGCTTTTTTTTATTTGTTTTGCCTGCAACAGGAATACAGAACAAAATGGCGATTATAATGGCAAGCCAGATCCCCACCCTGAACAGCGGAGACCTGCGCCACAATTCCCTAACAGACCTCAGGTTCACTTTCCATCACCCTGGGCCTTGAAATGGAACTGTCCGAATGAAAATTCAACAGAAAAAGTATTCTTATCCTCGTCACCCTCTTGTCCCTGAACCGCCTGAACCTGATTCATTCCCGGCTGGAGGACAAAAGCATCCTGTCCGTTTATCTTGAAGACCATACTGTTCTGATTATTCTGTGTAGTCATGCCTGCCGTCGTGATTCCGGGGTTGGTGTATCCCATAGTCCCAATCGGTGTCCTGAGCGGGCTGATTCCAACATCGGTGTCAACAACTTCTCCGTCTGCAAAAAGATTTCCCAGGGATTCCGGGCTGATTTCTCCATCCATATGAATAGGAACATTTGACGGATATGAAACCTTGGTGGCCAATGCCACAGGAGGGACCTGCTCGGCAACCTCCATCTTTTGCTCCGGCTTCTTCATCAACTGAGACGGCAATACAAAAACAGCCAATGCTGCGGCGGCACCTGCAAGTGCATAAACGGCCTTTTTCGGGGTAAATGTAAGCACACGCTCATCCTTTGTGTGCCTTGAATAGGAAAGACGGGCCTGCAGACGGTTAAAGCTGTCGTCCAGATCACGCTGCGAAAGTTCCATGCTTTTTGAGTCCTGGCTGAAAACCTTGTGCATCATGCGTAATTTTTCCAGCTTAGCCTTACATTCTGGACAAGCGGCAATGTGAGCCTCATATTCTGCGACATAAGCTGCCGGCAGTTCATTATCGAGATAGATTGAATGAATATCTTTTTCAGGACATGTAGACATCTTCTTCTCCTATCAGTTTTATTAACTGTTCCCTTGCACGGAATACCCGAACCTTGACGTTTCCTTCGGTAATTCCAAGCATCTGACCAATTTCCTTATAATTCATATCCCCGTATTCACGGAGGACAAGCACTTCCCTTAATTTATCCGGCAACAGCTCAAGTGCCGCCTTAACCTTATCCACTGTCTCTGACTTAAGGAGATCCACTTCTCCTCCGTCCATCTGCTGGCGTCCCTCATAAAGGGCCTTATGGTATGCCTTTGATTCCCTTGTCTTTCTCTTGGCGTAATTCAGGGACGCATTTTTTACAACGCGGATAAGCCAGAATTTCGCATCATCAAGACTTGGGAAAACAAGTTTTTTCTCGTTTGCCTTGATGTACGAGTCATGCACCAGATCCTCGGCCGCTTCCTCTTCGTTTACAACACGGAAAGCCACCTTAAAAAGCAGCTGCATCGTGGCATCATATAACTTTCTGAAGTCATCAGGATCATCACAATGGATTTCCCCGGTCTCTTTCTTATCTATTAACAATTTATTTCCTCTTGCGTTACATACAATTTTAAGAAAAATGCCCTATTTTTTCCGTTCCCACACAGGTCCGCCAGGAGTATCGGTGACCACGATTCCACGGGCTGTCAGCTCATCACGAATCTGGTCCGCACGGGCAAAATCCCTGTTTTTCTTGGCATCTGTCCTTTCCCGAACAAGGGCATCTATTTCCGCCGCCTCAGGATCTCCCTCATGGGCATCAATAGCGGCAGAACCAGCTCCGGATGCAGAAACGTTCATGGCTCCCTGCTTATCCAAAGCATCAAAACCTCCCTTTATGACATCCAGGCTCAAGACGCTGTCCATCTTCAAGATTGAAGCAAGGGCAGCACCGGCCTTTATTCCTCCTTTGCCACCGGCGGCTTTTTGCATTGCGGCCATAGCGGCAGGAGTAGCAAGGTCATTCTCTATACCCTCGCGGAATTTTGTAAGAGACTCAGCGTCACATTCAATTCCGCCCAAAACGTCCTTATAATTTTCTTTTGTAAGCCCAAGTCCTTCCTCGCTGTTTGCACGTGCAATCAGTTTTGCCACACGACCATGCAAGGCTATGCGGCTGTTTTTGGCACTGTCCATGGCATCAAAGCTGAAAAGAAGAGGCTTTCTGTAATGTCCGCCCAAAAGGAAAAAGCGGTAATCCAGAGGCTCATACCCCTTGTCCTTAAGGGAAAATCCAGCCTCCTCAGGCAGGGATGTCTGCAGGGTTATGAAATGTCCGCTGGACTTGCTCATCTTTCCGCCCTCAAGAATCAGGAACTCGTTGTGCATCCAGTAATTTACCCATGGCCCCTTTGCACGTTCCGCCTCGTCAAAACTTCCTTCACTTTGGGCAATTTCGTTTGTATGGTGCACCGGAATGTGGTCTATGCCGCCTGTGTGTATGTCAAAATGTTTTCCCAAGTACTTCATGCTCATTGCGGAGCATTCAATATGCCATCCCGGATATCCCCTTCCCCACGGGCTGTCCCATGTCATGGCCTGATCCTCGAACTTGGAGTTAGTGAACCAAAGAACAAAATCACCGGGATTCCGCTTGTTCTCATCAATAACGACAACCTTCCTCTTGCCTGCCCCAGCCTTAAGCTCGTCAAGATTCAGATTTGCAAGCTTGCCGTAATCAGGATAGGTCGAGATATCGTAATAAAGGTTTCCTCCAGCCATGTAAGTGTGGCCGTTTGCCTCTATTTTCTTGATCAGCTCAATCATGTCATTGATATGCTCGGTAGCCCGGCAGATTACATCAGGATGACGTATGTTCAGGGCGTCGATATCCTTCATGAATGCATCCGTATAGAAATTTGCCACCTCAAGCACGCTTTGATGTCTCTCGGCAGCCGATTTTTTCATCTTGTCCTCTCCGTTGTCCCCGTCATCAGAAAGGTGTCCCACATCGGTGATGTTCATGACATGCTTGATGTCGTATCCCAGGAAAGATAGAGTCTTGTCCAGAATATCCAGAAAAACATAAGCACGGAGATTTCCTATATGAGCATAATTATAGACAGTGGGACCGCAACCGTAAAATCCGGCATATCCCGGTGTAATAGGAGTAAAATCCTGCAAAGTACGGCCCATAGTGTTAAATAAACGTAATCCCATAATTCCTCCGCAATTTTATAACTGCTACTCGATTTTTTTACATATTTGTGCCATAATATATGGCATGTCTTATAGCATACGTGAAATAGGAGAAAATATCAAGAACTCTCCCCTTTTCGAAGGTTCAGTTGAATACTCGGTTCCTCTCAGTGATTTGACAACTATGAGGGTTGGAGGACCGGCAGAGATATTCATACGGCCGCAGAATGAATTGTCGGCAGCGGTGGCGGTGTCCATCTGCAAGAAGCTGGGTGTAAAAGTGTTTATCCTTGGTGGTGGAAGCAATGTTGTCGTAAATGATGAAGGTTTCTCTGGAGCGGTTATTGCAAGCCGTTCAATGTCAGGGATTTCTCTTGTGCCCAAGGTTTTGGATGAATACTCAACAGAAGACTACCCCAACGCCAAGGAAGCCGTAACAGTTGAGCTTACGGTACTCGCAGGAACTCAGATACAGGAACTCAACCAATGGTGCGAAAGATATGGAATTACAGGACTTGAGACCTTTGCAGGCCTGCCGGGAACAGTCGGAGGGGCAACCTACATGAATGCCCGCTGTTACGAGACGGACTTTTCATCCACAATCAAGGCGGTGAAATACATCGATATTGATGCCATACCGCAAAGAATCGAATCCATGTCCACATATGACATAAACCCTGATTCATTCATCAAGACCTACACGATGACGGAAGGAAGCCAGGACTGGGGATACAAAAAATCACCGTTCCAAAAGACAAGACGCTTCATCACGGAGGTCATCATGGAGCTTAAGGCCCTGGACCCCTATATTTGCGGCGGACAGACTGCCAATCCGGCCATTCAGGACTACATCAAGCAGAAAAACCAGGCCCGCATACAGGACAGGCAGGACAAGGGACAGTTCAAGGCCCCCAGCGCAGGCAGCGTATTCAAGAACAACCACAGCTACGGAAAACCAAGCGGTGCCATAATTGACGAGGTAGGATTAAAGGGGACAAAAATCGGCGGGGCACAGGTAGCTCCCTGGCATGGCAATTTCGTCATAAACACAGGTACGGCTACGGCAGCTGACATAAGGCAGCTTGTGGCATTTATCCGGGAAAAAGTGCACGAAAACACAGGATTCAACCTTGAACCTGAAATAATATTTGTGTAATTCACTTTTTTATCCGATAATGAATTGAATAAGCATCTTAAAAGCTAAGTTTTTTAGATGTTTCCTTGACAGATTTTACTATGAAAATTATACTTTTATATAGAGGGACAGGAAAGTGCTGCAGTTAGCGTTTGTAAATTTTAAACCGAATTCTTACATTCTAGTTGAAGGTACCCCGGGTATTGACCGTTTTTTCATCATCCAGAGCGGTAAAGTGAGTTGTTACCATGAGACTCAGGTTCCAGGGGCACAACCGACAATGCTTGGGCCTGGTGACTTTGTAGGAGTTATTCCCTGCATGTCCGGACACAGCCAGTCGGAGAATGTTATGGCACTGACCAATGTCGTTGCAATCATGGTTCGCCGTGACCAGTATCCTGAGCTCATCATGCGCAATACACCTGTTGCCATGAAGATTGTACGTGCATTCACCAAGGAAATGCGCATTTTAAACGACAACCTTACCAAACTCACACTCAAGAAGACCGTTGCAGAAACTCCGGAGCAGCTTTTCTCTGTTGCCCAGTACTACGACCGCGGAGGCTTCTCTGACATAGCAATTTACGCCTATTACCAGTACATAAAGGCTTGTCCGCAGGGAATCCGCATAGAGGAAGCAAAGAAGAAGTTCGTTCAGCTCAAGGGAAGGACCCATGCGGTATATTTTGAAAGCAACGGTGACCTTACACGCGATTACCCCAAGAATACGATGATTTTTGCCGAGAACCAGTACGGAGGTGACATGTTCATCATCCAGGAAGGTTCCGTAAAGATTACCAAGGTTGTAGACGGTGAGGAAGTTACCCTTGCCATGCTTAAAAAAGGCGACATGTTCGGAGAAATGGCCCTTCTGGAGAACAAGCCGCGTTCAGCATCTGCAATCTCACACGACGCCTGCCGCCTGATGGTGGTAAACCGCGAGAACTTTGACCAGATGGTTGCTACACAGCCCCAGATGATTTCCAGACTTACAACAATGCTTGCAGACCGCCTGTGGTCCATGTACAGACAGCTGGCAAACACATCTCTTGAACACCCGAAAGAAAAGATGATAGACATGCTTGCCCTTCAGATCGAAAAGCAGAAGATTACGGTTGCAAAGGGCGTGCCATATCAGACGGACCTTACACCGGAAGACATCGTAAACCTGTGTGGAATTACACAGCACGACAAGGCTCAGGCAATATCAGAGCTGTACAATGACCCCAACGTAAAGCTTGTTGGCGGAAAAGTAAAGATTCCGGATGTAACAGAACTCATCAAGCAGGCGGCATTCTACCGCAAGCAGAACACAAAGCGAGAAAAATGAAAAGATTAATTACGTCACTTTTATTGATATTAGTTCCCCTCTGCTGGATTGCAGCACAAAGCTCCCTGCCCAACGGATATGCAGGCATTCACCTTGGAATGACAGTTGATGAAGTAAAGGAGGCCCTGCAAAAAGACGGTCAGTTCGGCTACCGTGGAGACAGGGATGTTTCCCTTTTACCTGGAGAAAACCGTTCAATAATAGAGACTGACACATCACGCACAGCCCCGTACTCTTTCCTGGACAGATGCTGGTTCCAGTTCTATGAGGACAGGCTTTACATCATCACAATCAACATCAAGACCGAGAAAATGGACCACTATTCCGTTTTCAGCACACTTTGCGGTAAATACGGCCTTCCCAATTCCCTGAACCCCTCAAAATCAGAATGGACAAATGATTCCGTGATGATTTCGCTTGAACGTCCGCTTTCAATAAAGTACACCGACAAAAAGGTGTTCGACAGCCTGCTTGAGCAGTCACGTGTGGACAAATCCGTATTAGAGAACAATCAGCAGCATTTCCTGGAAGGTCTTTGATCAATGAAAAAGTCAGTCTCCTTTCCCGTTTTTCTTTTGCTGGCTTTTGTTTCGTTTTTTTCATGTGCAGGGAAAAAATTCAACCTCCCCGTCCGTCAGCTTGTAATCTTCAGTCAGCAGGATTCAGGCAACGAGGCGACCCTTTATGTTGACGCAGAGCTTGCAGTAAAGGAAGAGGAAAGAAACTACGGCTTCATGAACCGCAAGAACATCCCCGACGGCACAGGAATGCTTTTTGTATTCGAAAAGGACCAGGTACTTCACTTTTGGATGAAAAACACGCCGCACCCGCTTTCAATCGCATATATCGACAGCACAGGCATAATCTCGGACATCCTTGACATGACACCGTTCAGCGAGACTTCAATCTCCAGTTCACGGTCAGTACGCTATGCACTTGAGGTTCCTCAGGGATGGTTCAAGAAAAACGGCATTAAAGCAGGCGACAGAGTTGAATGGGTCGGACCGGATAACGAAGTGCGGCCTTTGCGCGGAATCAAATAATCCCCTAAACTTCCTTGGAAAGTTCCTTTAACTCAGCTTTTGCAATCGGATCCTCGGGGTCTATCTCAAGGACCGTAAGGAAATACTGGCGTGCCTCGGCTTCGTTTCCACTCTTCAGGCTCAGGAATCCAAGGTTGCTTATGATTTTTGTGCTGTCAGGATCCATCTCCAGGGCTTCCACAAGCGTATTCTTTGCCTCAGAAAGCTCTCCGGTTTCCATCTGGCATATTGCAAGCTCATTCAGCGTATCGGCATTTTCGTCTCCACCCTCACATTCACGGGCTTTCTCAAATGCCATCTTTGCATCAGCAAAACGGCCCAGACGGCGCAGTCCCCAGCCCAGCATGAACCATGCATTCCAAACGGCGGGGTTTTCCTGCAGGAAACGGCGGATCTCTTCAATTCCCTTTTCCTCTTCTCCCCTTGAAATATAATCGTAGGCGTTGTGGAAATGCTCGTTCTCCAGGTTGCGTGTTTTGATTTTTGTTATCTGATCCTGTGCCTCATGCTTTTTCTGTATGCCGTTTTCTCCCATTTCATCATCCGGGGTATCGGCACACAGGGCAAGGAAACTTTCAAAGGCACCGCGGGCATCGGCAAAATTACGCTTCTTGAGGTAGAAGTATCCCACGTTAAAGAATGCATCCGGAATCTCGGGGTCTGCATCCATGGCTTCCTTATAATACTGCAGGGCCATGTCGTCAAAGGCATCGGCATCTTCCGTCAGATTGTTGCGCCTGTAGCTGTCTGCCTTCTGGTCATAAAATAATGCCATGTTCAAGATGATTGCCTTGTTTTCGGGATCCAGTCCATGCAAAGCCCACCAGATTTCCTCTGCAAATTCCCAGTCCTCGTCGCGGGTCTTTAGTATTGCGGCTTCCTGAAGCTCCTTTTTTATTGAAGGACGTGCAGAATTGATTACGCTGCGGTAATAGTCCAGGTTGGGATTGCTGCGGTCATGCGCAAGAACAGTCAGTATACCGGAAAAAATCTGTTCCTCGGTAAGCTGAGACGGGTCAAAGACTTCTTCCTCCTGACCATCCTTTTTCTGCACCGGAAGGGGAATTGACGTGTCTATCTGAAACGCATCCTTGCTAAGTGAAAAATGCTCCGGGAAATTTACAAAATATACTGAGTCCAAGGGATTTGAAGAATTCATACCTGTTTTACCTTATGAAAAAAAAATGTTCTCTTAAAGATCAGGCAAAGCATTTGGGTCAGCCGATGTCTGCGGGGTTGCCAGCTGAGACTGCGTGGCCTGTGCCTGCTGAAGCTGTGCCTGAACCTGAGCTTGTACCTGGGCCTGAGCTTCTGCTGCAAGACGTGCCGCTTCCTCTGCCTTGGAGTTCTGGACTGCCAAAGCACGCTGCTCCTTGATCCTCTGGGCCTCTGCCTCTGCCTGCTGTGCCAGCTCAATCTGTTTTGCCTGATTTTCCAGCTCGTTCTTTCTTAATGAAGACAGATAATTGTTTATGTGAACCTTGTAAGAAAGCGGAAGTGAAGCCTCGTCAAATTTAATGCTTACGGCAAAAATATCCTTTCGGCCTTCTACCGGGAGAGCCTTTATGATGGTTCCTGTAAGTGGAATGGTCTCGTACGGATTGTCAAATTCAAGATTGAGCAGGATTATTTTACCCACAAGGAACTGTGCAAGCCCCAGAACAATAACCTTTGCACCGCCAAAAGACAAATCGCGCAAAATACAGCGTCTAGGAACATTCTGTATGGAAATAACACATTCTTCACGCGGAATACCAAGCTTACGGCATGAATCCGCATTGATTATGATGCGGTCCTCCCTTCGCCTTACGGAATTCTCGTTTGCGTCAATAAGATGACCTATCATCTCGATAAAATCATCCGGCGGCCTCTGTGTATACTGAATGGCCACTATTGCAAGGTCCTTGCTGTTCATGTAGGAGCTTATGGATACAACCTTTCCCGCTACATAAAAACTTACAAGCTGACCGTCTGCCTTATGGAAAGAAAACCTGACGCTTGCCGCAGGATTATCCTTTTGTGCCAGCTCCTGGAAAGCGCCACCCCTGGTACCGACAATAATCTTAGCGTACTGGAATGAGGTAGAGTTAACGATGCAGGGCCACTGATTTCCACTGCACTTTACATATATTTGTCTGGGATCCATAGACAGGGTCTTGATGATATCCCTTGTAAAGATGATCTCAGTAGTGCGATAATAATCATAATAATGCTGCAACTGTTGAGCCGTGATAATAGCCATAAAAGTATTTTAGAATATAAAAGCAGAATTGTAAAGAGCAATTCATAATTCTTGACAGCCACACATTCAAGATGCCGCTTGAATTTCACAAATCATAAGAATATTTAGAATATTGCATAATCTAATTGAAAAAAAAATAAAAAACTGCCATAATATAACCGATTTTATTTATATTGGGGTTTTTATAAAATGGATTCAAATAATCAGGATTTTAGCAGTACTGTACTCACAGCCGTAGCAAAAAAGCGTGAATGGTTTGATACCGTTCTTCTTCCAAAAGTTCAGGACAATTACCGCCTTCACTTGACTTGTGTAAATACCATAATAGAAGCTCTTGTCAAAAAATCCTTGATAAACCCCGACCCATACAAAAAGGACAAGAAGATTTCTTCAATTGTTTTACCCGATGACCACAGCTTTAACGAAAACGAGAGGGCAACACAGCTTGGCATCCGCCTCAGTGATTACCAGAGCATGCTCGACTATATCTGCAATTACATGAAGTTCACAGTCGAGCAGCTGAACACCGAGAAGATCCGCAAGCTTTTGGATTTAAACGCCGTATTCAGCTGGAACAATCTTTCGCCCAACTCCCCAAAAATCAACTCACGCAGCCTTTTCATCTGTATTTCTGAGGCAAAAAACGGTTCCCAGCCGCTACAGATCGCAATGATAAACGACAGCCTTTCAAAAACAAAAGAGGCCCTCGACATCATCAATGCCGGACTTTTGGAATTGAGCAATTTCATCAGGGAACTCTATAAATGCGATATCAGGCGCACAATTCTGCAGAACAAGGACTTTGACAGGACAAAATACAATGCAAACGAAATGCTGGGTGAAATCAAGAGGCTTTTCCCCTCATGCATGCCAAAGCGTCCTTTTGCCACTGACCTTGTAAACGAGGTTATCGCTGAGGAAACTTCACCAAATAAGGCTGATTTACAGACCAAGCTCCTTGCCAAATTCAAGATTGAAGACAACGGCAAGTCCGAGCAGAAAAAGAATACCGTTACAACCCACGACATCCTTATGGACGCCCTCAGGATTCTGGGAACAAGCAACGAACAGTATGCAGTCATTCAGGACAAGCTCAATACCAACCACAACATCATCCAGAACGGCAGGAAATCATTTGGAGACAAATTTGCAAGATTCTGGCGCAAGGTATTCGGTTTGCCCGAAAAGCCGGAGGAATACCAGGTTACCCTGATTGACCCGACCACAAAAGAAAGCAAAAAGGAAAAGCTGAACTATACTGAATATTACGAAAACCTGACAAAGCGCATCAAATATTATTCAGCCATAGTGTCCAAGCAGAGCCTCGTCTATCAGAAGCTGGACGCACAGGAAGATACAAAGACACTTGAATTCCTTAACAAGCAGATGACGGACAACAACCAGCTGCAGATAAGCCTTTCAGCACTTGATGAATACTTTAAGTCAAACGCACCGGTGGCAGACCGCTCAAAAATCAAGGGTATAAAAATGGATCTGTCCATCATAAAGAACATACTCATCAAAGTGAACCAATACCGCGCAGAATATGTCGCCATGCTCGAAGAAAAAGAGCAGATGATGAAATTGGGAATTACTGAATGAAATTAAAGCAGCACCTGGCACATGCCTTTTTTGCCCTGATTTGTCTTCTTTCCGCAAACTTGGCTTTTCCCGCTGACATCTACAGCAGGCCGGATTTTTTTCCTGAGGACCAAAGGAACCTTGTAATCCTGGATTATCCCCACGAATACGACCTGAACCCTTTGACCGCAAGCTATTCAATAGAAGCACAGATTCTTACGGGCCTTTATGAGGGTCTTTTTTCCTACAACCCAAATACTCTGGAACCTGAATACGCAATCTGCTCCTCATACAAGATTTCACGCGACAAAAAAAGATGGACCTTTACCCTACGCTCTGACGCAAAATTCAGTGACGGTGAACCAATTACGGCATCTTCAATCAGGGACTCATGGCTTACCCTCCTTTCTACAGAAGGTGCCCCGTTTGCCTCCCTTTTGGACTGCATCTCCGGAGCAGAAGAATACCGCACAGGAAAAGCCGACGCCGATCAGGTTAGAATAAGTGCAAGAGATGACACAACCCTGGTAGTACACCTTAAGGAACCCACAGAACATTTGCCGAGCCTGCTTTGCCATCACGCGTTTTCTGCCATCAGTTCAAAGCCGGACGTTTATTCAGGACCGTTCAAACTGAAATTTTACAGAAACGGTGTCCTTAAGATGGTCCGGAACCCATATTATCACGACGCAACCACAGTTGTGATTCCGGGCATCACCATCGTACAGACAGAGGATGCAGAAGAGAATACCCACCTCTACAACATAGGTGTCGTTGACTGGCTTACTGCAGACGTTGATGCGAATAAAATACTTAACAGCGAATCCGTACACGTAAACGCTAATTTCGGAACGACATATCTATTCTTCAAGAACCGCGGCGGCATCTGGGACAGCACTGAAATCCGTCAGGCACTTCTTGAGGCCGTTCCATACATAAAACTCAGGGCTATGTTCTCCATTCAGGCAAGCACACTGGTTTACCCCCTTTCAGGTTATCCGGTTGTCGCAGGCCTCCAGGATTATGACGAGGAAGATGCCAAACTGATGATGCAGGATGCCCGTAAAAAAGCAGGCATACCGCAGGACAAGACGCTGGACCTCATATTCGGAATCTACGACAGCCCTGTTATGCGCTATTGGGCACAGACACTTAAAGATGCATGGAAACCCCTGGGCGTGAACCTGATTACACAGACAACTTCCGTGGAGGACTATAATCCTTCAATTCCATATTGGGACGCAGATTTGTTCACTTATTCATGGATAGGGGACTATGCGGATCCTCTGGCCTTCCTTGAACTGTTCCGCGGCAAATCCACATTGAATGTGGCAAATTACCTCAATCCGGAATACGACAACCTTCTTACCGAGGCAGCCCGAACCACAAATGCCAGCGACCGCTACAAGCTTTTATCCAAGGCAGAACAGATTTTGCTCGATGATTCAATGGTCATCCCGATTTCCCATTCCGTAAGCCTTAACATCATCAACCTTTACAACATAGGCGGATGGCAGAGCAACGCATTGGACATTCACCCGTACAAATACCTTTACATCAGGCGTAACCGAAAGCGCATCCCCAACTCAATCTGACAATATTTTTCAAACAAAAAAAAAGGCCTGCCGGTATTGCTACTGACAGGCTGTTTTATATTTAAATGTTTATTTTATTTTCTTATTTTCCTAGAACCTTTTTCAAGCGGGAAAGTGCCTTTTCATCTGCATCCTGTGATGCCTCACGAAGCTTTTCTGTAACGGTGTTGATGTTGTTTACCATAAATACAGGCTGGAGTGTTGCATCAAGACAGTCACGCCAGAGTGAGCTTTCCGGATCCACGATGTTCCTCTTTAATGTTGCCATTGAGATCGGAATGTGGACATACTTGTCATGAACAAGGCCAACGACAATCTTTGTCTTTCCGGCCATAGCTGCATGAACGGCGTTGTTTCCAAGCCTCTCGCAATAGATTGAATCATTTGCAATGGTAACGGCTGCCCTAACCTCATAGCTTGGGTCAATGTACTTAAGGTTGATTGGAATTTTCTTTCCCTTGAAATATGCGTTGATGCTGTCCTTAAGGAATATTCCTATGTCAGCAAGCTTTTTGTTTCCAGATGCATCCGTCTGATTGGTAGAAGCCAGAAGATCCTGACCTGCTCCCTCGGCTACAACAATAACAGCATGTCCCCTGCGCTTAAGGCGTGCCTCAAGATGATTAAGGAAACCGTTTGGACCGTCCATCTCAAATGGAACTTCGGGAATAAGGCAGAAGTTTGTCTCGTGACTTGCAATTGCAGCGGCAGTAGCGATAAAGCCTGATTCACGTCCCATGAGCTTAAGGAGTCCGATTCCGTTAATCTGGGATTTAGCCTCCATATGGCATGAGTTGACTGCATGTGTTGCCTTCTGAACTGCTGTCTCAAATCCGAAAGAGCGGTCCATGAACTGAAGGTCATTGTCTACGGTTTTTGGAATTCCGACAACGGCAATCTTAAGTCCACGGCGTTCAATCTCGTTGGCAATATCAAGGGCACCCCTCTGGGTTCCGTCACCGCCAATGATGAACATGACGTTGATGCCAAGGCGTTCAATTGAATCAACAATCTCCTTTACCCTGTCTCCACCGCCACGGGAAGTTCCAAGATATGAACCACCGATTTTGTGAATTGTATCTACAATATCAGGATTCAGGTCAATGACTTCAAAGCCTTCCTCCTGGAAAAAGCCGTTATAGCCGAACTGAATGCCCTTAATCCTGCGTACACCATAACGATTCCACAGACAGCGTACAACCGCACGGATTACATCGTTCAAGCCAGGACACAATCCACCGCAAGTACAAATACCGGCCGTTACATGCTCCGGATTAAAATAAATCTTTTCGCGGGGACCTGCCTTTTCCATCAAATTGGTCTTGTCATTTGCATCTGCCTTGTGGTCTGCAAAAACATTCACCTCATTGCGGACATAGGAAGTATCCTTTACATAAGTTGCCCTGAAATGACCATGTTCGCGGGAAAGCTCTATTGGAGACGGAACAGTGCATTCCCCCAAAGTTTCAACTGTGAAATCATATGTGATTTGAGCCATAAAAACCCTCAATAAATATATATAAGTGAAAAATTTTTATTTTCATTGTAGAATACCCTAGAATGGCAAAATATTCAATAGATAATTGAAAAAAATCAGCATAAAAGCGATATGATAATATTGACGATTATAGGGTTTTATCAGTATTTTTTTTAAACATGAAGCAGAAAAAACTTTTGAAAAAGCTTGCTTTCTCCGAGCAGGATTTTGAGGACATCAAGAACGCAGTATCAGAACAGGAAAAAAGCACCTGTGGCGAAATAGCCCTTGCAATTGCACCGGAAAGTTCATCTTATGCATTCTGGGAGCTTTTGCCAGCACTGTTTTTCGCCCTTATCGTAATTGGATGTCTAATTCCCTTTTCAAACCACATTTCTTCTTTGATTGACCTGATTTCATGGCCTGAGCGAATATGGGTGCTCCCCACATTCTATGTCCTGGCTGGAGTTGCCGCCGCCGCCATCGTTTACATCTTATGCAACATTTCCGCCGTAAAAAGACGCCTCATCCCCATTGCAGCAAGGAGAACCGCCGTAAACAACCGTGCCCTCCGTCATTTTGTACAGAGCGGAGTATATAAAACAAGCGGACAAACCGGAATATTGATTTTCGTGTCATATTTTGAACGTGAAATACGCATCCTGCCCGACTCAGGCATAAATTCAAAAGTGTCACAGGACCTGTGGAACATTATTGCAGACGAAATGACAGATTCCCTTGCAAAAGGAAATGCCAAGGAAGCCCTGATTGGTGCCATCAACCGCTGCGGAGAACTTTTGTCCCAGAACTTTCCCCTTGATTCTCATGGAGAAAATGAACTTCCCGACGGTCTGGTTATCCTGGAGAATGAACCCTGGGTCTAAGCACGGAAAATTAAAAAAATTCTTCACATAGAATCATAATTCCCCTTTCCTTATTCAACTTTATCTGCTATACTTATTTTGTGGATTACATTCTTGAATTTGACATCAGCGCCTTATTCATCTCCTTTGCTGCCCTGCTTATCTTTGTTTATAAAAAAGACAGGCATAAAAGGCAAAACAGGACTTTTCTTGTTCTGATTCTGACTCAAGTTTTAACCACGGTTTGCGATCTTGTCGGGGCCTACACAATCAAAAACAATCTTTCAAATTTATGGGTCCTTTCAAATGCAGTCAACCTGATTTATTTCATCTCCCATACTTTCCTGCCCATTCTTTTTACGATATACATTCTGGACTTGACAGGCATCATCAAACGGCACAACAAAGCCCTTGGTCTTATTTTTGTTCCATACCTCATTTTCTTTATTCTACAGATAACGAACCCCTTTACTCACCTTGTATTTACGATTGATCCCAACCTGAACTACCATAAGGGACCACTTATCTTGCCCATGTATCTGACAGCCCTGATGTACCTGATTCTCTGCCAGATCCTGATTTTACGTTTCCGCACGACAATCTCATTAAACAGGTTTTTGCTCTTAACTGCCTTTACGATGATAATCCTTGCATCCACAGTCATCCAGTTCTTTGTACCGCGTCTTTTAATCGAATGCTTTGTTCAGATTACGATGACTTTATGCCTTTTGATTACAGTGGACAATCCAAGCGAGATATTCAACCTTACAACCGGAATCTACAACAGGAACACTTTCCTTCTGGACAACATCAACTTTTTAAGGAACAAGGTTTCCTACAAGGTCATCATAATCAAGATCCTGAACGAAGAATATTACATGTCCACTTTAGGCTATGCTTACATGCAGGAAATCCTTCAGTCCATAGCACAATGGCTGGTCCTGATTACCAGCGAGGACTGCGTTTACGACTTGAACAACGGCAATTTTGCCATATTGCTATACGGATCCAAAATCAAAAAGGCGGATCAGATTACGACATACCTTACCAACCGCTTTTCAACCGACTGGCTTCACAAGGATGTCATACTCAGTCTTGAAACACAGATTTGCGACATTGACGTTCCTGCCGACGTTAACAATGTGGAAAGCATCGTTACAATCGTTGACGCACCGGGAATCAAGCAGAACACCAGGGTATCGGTAATCAAGCGCGAACAGCTTTCATTCATGCAGAGGATAAAGGCAATCCAGAACACCATATCCTTCGCTTTGGACAACAATCTTTTTCAGGTTTACTATCAGCCGATTTACGACGTCCAGGCAAACAAGATACACAGCGCCGAGGCTCTTGCACGTCTTCATGACGAGGAACTGGGCTTTATTTCTCCCGAAGAATTCATACCTATTGCCGAAAAAAACGGGTCAATCATTGCAATAGGACAGTTTGTCTTTGAGGAAGCATGCAAAATGTTTTCTATCGAACAGCTCAATGGCATAGGGATTGATTTCCTTGAGGTTAACCTTTCCACCGTGCAATGCAACAACAAGAAGCTCTCGCAGATTTTCCTCAACACACTGAACCATTACAACCTTAAACCAAGCGCAATCAACCTTGAAATTACAGAAAGCGCCGCCATCAACAGCCAGGAAACTTTCCTTCAGACAATAAAAGACCTTAACAATTCCGGATTTACATTCTCGCTTGATGATTATGGAACAGGATACTCAAACGCCTCTTACATATTCAACATGGACTTTGACATAATCAAAATTGACAAAACCATATTGTGGGAAGCGGAAAAATCTCCGTCCGCACTCATCATCCTGCAGAACACCGTCCGCATGATAAAGGAACTTGACAAAAAGATTCTGGTTGAAGGTGTTGAAACAAAATCACAAAGGGACCTTATGGTTCAGATGGGAGCCGATTACCTGCAGGGCTTCTATTTCTCAAAGCCGCTTCCAAAGCTTGATTTCATCCAGTTCTGCAAGATGTTCAACAGGACACATTAAGTGTTTTAAGAACATTTTCTAATTCATTTTTTATTTCCCGAAATGATTCAGGACAAAAAAAATCCCCCGCTGGAAAACGAGGGACTTTCTCAGAAGAATTATCCTACCATCTGTAGTGTGCAAATGCCTTGTTGGCCTCTGCCATCTTGTGTGTATCTTCCTTCTTCTTATATGCGGTACCAGTATTGTTATAGGCATCCAGCAATTCAGCAGCCAGTGTTTCTGCCATACCATGACCTGAACGATTGCGTGCAGCAGCGATCATCCACCTCATGGCAAGAGCTTCACGGCGGCTCTCGCGGATTTCAATCGGTACCTGATAGGTAGCACCACCAACGCGGCGGCTCTTTACTTCTACCATCGGTTTTACATTGTCCAAAGCCTTAAGGAATACTTCCAGAGGATCCTTGTCGGTCTTTCCCTTGAGTTTGTCCAAAGCCTCATAAATAATCTTTGTGCAAACCTGCTTCTTTCCGTCCAGCATCATGCGTGTAACAAACTTGCTGATGACAGGGCTGTTGTATTTTTCGTCCGGCATAACTGGGCGATTAACTGATTTCTTATGTCTTCCCATAATCTCGCCTCCTTATTATGCCTTAGGTCTCTTGGCACCATACTTTGAGCGGGCACGTTTGCGTCCGTCTACGCCAAGAGTATCTTTTGTACCGCGGATAATGTGATAACGTACACCAGGAAGATCCTTTACACGTCCACCGCGTACTAAAACAACTGAGTGTTCCTGCAGGTTATGTCCAATTCCAGGAATATATGCAGTAACCTCAATTCCATTACTCAAACGAACACGAGCAATCTTTCTAAGAGCTGAGTTCGGCTTTTTTGGTGTCATAGTCATAACACGTGTACAAACACCACGTTTCTGCGGGCAAGACTGAAGCGCGGGAGCTTTAGTTCTGTTAGCCGCTGACTGACGACCCTTACGAATCAATTGGTTTATTGTAGGCATTGGCCTATTCTCCTTTATTTTTGCCGAGCAGCACCTCGGACAATATTGACAAAATAATAGGTGCTAATACTATACCGAATTTCACATGATTCAGTCAAGAGAATTCCCGCTTAATCACGTAAAATTCAGGAAAAACAAAACCTGCCGGATGCAAATTTCTGTAATTCACACACCGGCAGGCTTATTTGATTAATCTTCTTCTCCCATATCTGCTGTGCCCATGGACATTTCCTCTGCCTGCTGCTCAAGGAGTTTCTCCTGTCTGCGCAATTCAAGGATTTCTTCCATCTTGGCATCAAGGTCAGATGCAGAAGAGTCAGAAAGCTTAACGTTATGATACTGCCTCATACCGGTTCCAGCCGGAATCATGTGGCCGATAATTACGTTCTCTTTAAGACCGTGCAGGCGATCCTCAGCTCCGGCAATGGCGGCATTTGTAAGAACCTTTGTTGTCTCCTGGAATGAAGAGGCAGAGATAAAGGAATCTGTTGCCAAAGCAGCCTTTGTAATACCCTGGAACATAGGACGTGCGATGGCTGGTTCACCACCCTGTGCAATCACGCGGTTGTTTTCCTCGTGGAATGCATACTTGTCCACCTGCTGGCCGTAGATGAAGCGTGTATCGCCTACCTTTGTTACCTCAACTTTCTTAAGCATCTGGCGGATGATTGTACCGATATGCTTGTCGTTGATTGTAACGCCCTGTGAGCGGTAAACTGACTGAATCTCATTGAGCAGGAAGTTCTGCAATTCATTTTCACCAAGAACTGCAAGAACATCATGTGGATCCTTTGCTCCGTCGCATAATGGCTCACCGGCCTCAACCTGGTCTCCGTCACGAACAAGAAGGCGCTTGTTCATTGGAACTGCATGGCTGAATTCCTTGCCATAATCACTTGTTACGATGATTGTCCTCTTGCCCTTAACAACCTTGCCGAATTTGACAAGACCTGAAATCTTAGAGATAACAGCCGGGTTCTTTGACTTGCGGCCTTCAAAAAGCTCAGATACGCGTGGAAGACCCAGAGTAATATCGTTGGCCTTTGTTCCTTCTTTCGGAAGTGTACCAAGAGTTACACCAGCATCAACCCACTGCTTGTCATCAACCTTGAGTGTTGTACCAACAGGAAGGTGATATGAACCGACCTCTTCTCCAGCTTCCTCATCACGGATAACAAGGCGTGGCTGCTTTACATCCAGGTGCAAATCTGTGATGCGGCGCTCAACAGTCTTTTTGCCGGTGTTCTTGTCCAGTGTCTCACGTTCCTCAACCGTCTGGCCCGGAATAACGTCCTCATAATGAACATAACCGGAAATCTCAGCGATGATAGGCTCGTTGAACGGATCAAATTCACCAACCGGAACATTCTGTTCTGCCACAGTTCCACTCTTTGTGAATGCGGCATAAACGATTGAACCGTTTGCTATTTCAACCTTCTGGTCGTTACTTACCAGATAAACTACATTGTCCTTTATGATGATGCGTCCGTTGTCAGATGCGGTGACTTCCTTTGAGCCCTGCTTGAGGATGACATTACCCTTACGTACACGGGCACCATTCTGAACGACGACCTCGTCCGTTTTCTTGAACGGATAATTGCCGAACATCTTTGCAACAAGCATGGTACCACGACGGGTAAACAGCCAGTCACCGTTTGCCTTTTCAACATGGGTTCCGGTAAGACTAAAGATGTAAACCGGATACTTCATCTTGATGTGGTTGTCAGATGCAGAAGTTTCAGCGGCACCACCAGTATGGAATGTACGCAGAGTAAGCTGTGTACCAGGCTGACCGATTGACTGTGCGGCAATTGTACCGACAGCTTCACCGATTTCTACAATCTTGTTGCGTGCAAGGTCTTTTCCGTAGCACTTTACACAGATTCCATATTTGCTTTCGCAGGTAAGAACCGTTCTGAGCTTGACCTTTTCTACACCTGCCTTGTCGATTTTATCTGCAAGGGCTTCGTCGATGTACTGGTTTACGTCGCACAAAAGTTCACCGTTAACCGGGTCAAGAACACGTTCAATAGAGAAGTGTCCTGCAATGCGGGATGCCAGGCTTTCAATAACGGTTTCTCCGTCCTTGATTGCGGCATAGTCGATACCGTTGATTGTACCACAGTCTTCTTCGTTAACCACAACATTCTGGGCAACATCAACAAGACGACGTGTCATGTAACCGGCATCAGCTGTCTTAAGAGCGGTATCAGAAAGACCCTTACGTGCACCGTTTGAAGAAATGAAGTATTCAATAACAGAAAGGCCTTCCTTGAAGTTTGCCTTAATCGGAAGCTCAATGATTTCTCCGTTAGGTTTCTGCATCAAGCCACGCATAGCTGCAAGCTGTGAAATCTGCTTCTTTGAACCACGAGCACCGGAGTTTGCCATCATGTAGATGGTGTTGAATCCATCCTTGTCATTTGCAAGCTTCTTGTACATGGTGTCTGTAAGCTCATCACCAGCCTTTGACCATTCAGCGATGGACTTTTCACGTCTTTCCTTTTCGCTTATGGCACCCTTACCGTGATCCTGAATGATCTTGTTTACGATTTCTGTTGTCTTGTCTACGATGTCCTTCTTTTCGTCCGGAATCAAGATGTCATCCATAGAAAGTGTTGCACCGTAGAATGTTGCATTCTTATAACCAGTTGCCTTGATGTCATCGAGCATCTGGATTGTAAGCCATGAACGGTCTGAATTGTAAAGATCGTTAATAAGCTTGCGCTCCTGCTCTTCTGTCATTGGAACAGAACGGTTATAAACAGCATTTACCTTTGCCATGAGCTTTTTGTCTGCAACAACTTCAGAAAGAGTCTCTTCCTTTAATTCAGTAAAGCTGAACTTTTCTTCAACAAGAGCCTTTACCTTTTTGTCGCTTGTCTGCTCAGTGTGGTAAACACGTTCAATCATCTTGCGGAGCTGTTTGTCTCCAAGCTGCTCGTTATAGTAGTCTACCTCAGCCGGCATTGCCTCGTTGAATGCAAGACGACCTGCTGATGTAGCAATGTACTTTGAATCAGGCTCAGGATCGTTGTGAACACACTTGTTAAGGATGTTCTTTGGCACACGGATAAGTGCCTGCCATTCGATTGAACCACTTGATGCGGCAAGCCTTACTTCATCTGCAGAACTGAAGATCTTTGCCTTTGAAACATCACCGTTTTCCGGAGCTCCCTTTGAATGGGGCTTGATTGCTGTCATATAGTAAATACCCAGAACCATGTCCTGAGAAGGATATACGATTGTGTTTCCGTTTGCAGGGTCAAGAAGGTTGCGTGCAGAAAGCATCAGGTTCCAGCATTCCATCTGAGCTGCCTGAGTCAGAGGAACGTGAATGGCCATCTGGTCGCCGTCAAAGTCCGCGTTAAATGCCTTACATGCAAGCGGGTGGAGCATCAAAGCCTTTCCTGGAACAAGAACCGGCTCAAATGCCTGGATACCCAGACGGTGAAGTGTAGGAGCACGGTTAAGCATAACAGGATGCTCACGTACAACTTCATCAAGGATTGCATATACTTCTGAAGATTCTGTGTCAACATAAGTCTTTGCCTTTTTGATGTTGCCGGCAATTCCCTTGTCCACAAGCTTCTTCATGATGAACGGCTTGAACAGCTCCAATGCCATCTTTTCCGGGAGACCGCACTGCCACAGCTTAAGCTCTGGTCCTACAACGATAACGGAACGTCCTGAATAGTCAACGCGCTTACCAAGAAGGTTCTGGCGGAAACGTCCCTGCTTACCCTTGAGCATGTCGGAAATTGATTTGAGCGGGCGGTTTGATGCACCCTTTACAACACGCTGCTTGCGCTTACCGTTGTCAAAAAGGGCGTCAACTGCTTCCTGGAGCATGCGCTTTTCGTTGCGGATGATGATGTCCGGAGCAAAAAGGCCCTGAAGCCTCTTAAGGCGGTTGTTGCGGTTTATAACACGGCGATACAGGTCGTTAAGGTCAGATGTGGCAAAACGTCCACCTTCAAGCTGAACCATTGGCCTGAGTTCCGGCGGAATGACAGGGATTACATCAAGAATCATCCAGCTGGCCTTGTTTCCAGATGAACGGAAATTCTCTACGATTTCGATTCTCTTGAGTGTGCGCTTGTCTACTTTTGAGCCACCCTCACGCATCTGCTGCCTGAGTTCAACTGCAAGAGAGTCAAGGTCAAGGTTTTCAAGAAGAGTCTTGATAGCCTCTGCACCCATTCCTGCAGTAAATGACTCACCATAACGCTCGCGTGCATCATTATACTCGTCCTCTGTAAGAAGCTGCTTCTCCTTGAGGTCGGTGTTTGCACCCGGGTTGATGACGATGTATTTTTCATAGTACAAGACAGAACGCAAGGATGCCAACGGAAGATCCAGCAAAAGTCCCATTCTTGACGGAACTGAGTGGTAATACCAGATGTGGCTTACAGGGGCAGCAAGTTCAATGTGTCCCGTGCGTTCACGGCGTACCTTGAAATGGGTTACTTCAACACCACAGCGGTCGCAGATGACACCCTTGTAACGGATGCTCTTGAATTTACCGCAGTAGCATTCCCATTCTTTTGTCGTACCGAATATTTTCTCGCAGAACAATCCGTCGCGCTCCGGCCTGAGGGTGCGGTAGTTGATTGTCTCCGGCTTTTTTACCTCACCATAAGACCATGCACGGATGGTTTCCGGTGAAGCCAATTTTATCTTAAGGCTGGCAAAATCCTGAATATCACGCATTTTCATTCTCCTTATCGAAACCAGCACCTGCTTTGTCTATCAGTTCCTGATCTCTTTCGGTTAGGGCAATCTGCTTGTTCTTTTCGTCATAGATTGAGAAATCCAGAGCAAGACCACGCAACTCCTGAACAAGAACGTTGAATGATTCCGGAACTCCAATCGGGGCACTCGGATCACCCTTTACGATTGACTCGTAAACCTTTGAACGTCCATTCATATCGTCAGACTTGATTGTCATCATTTCCTGCAGGGTATTGGCGGCACCATATGCTTCCAATGCCCATACTTCCATTTCTCCAAGACGCTGGCCACCGAACTGGGCCTTACCACCCAACGGCTGCTGTGTAACAAGAGAATACGGACCTGTTGAACGTGCGTGCATTTTGTCGTCAACAAGGTGATGCAGCTTCATGAAGTAGATTACACCGACAAAAATCGGGTTCAGGAAAGGTTCTCCTGTAAATCCGTCGTGTACAATCTGCTTGCAGTCCTTGCTCAAGCCTGCCTCAACAAGCTTTTCTGCAATCTGTTCCTGGCTTGGGGTTTGGAATGCAGGTGAATTGTAGAATTCATTCAGCACCATACCTGCCCTACCAAGTTCTGATTCCATTATCTGACCGATGTTCATACGGGAAGGAACACCAAGCGGGTTCAGACATACATCAAGAGGAGTACCATCGTCAAGATACGGCATGTCTTCTACCGGAAGAATGCGGGCTACAACACCCTTGTTTCCGTGGCGTCCTGCCATCTTGTCACCAACAACAAGCTTACGCTTATCGGCAACAAGAATCTTAATCTTTTCACTTACACCTGGAGGAAGTTCGTCACCTTCAGATCTCTTAAGGCGTTCTACTCCGATTACAACACCCTGAACACCATGCTGGAGTTTAAGTGATGAATCGCGTACGTCCTTTGACTTTTCACCGAAGATTGCATTCAAGAGCTTGAATTCCGGAGTTGTATCGGTTTCGCTCTTTGGTGTAACCTTACCTACAAGGATATCGCCCGAGTGTACTTTAGCACCTATGCGGATGATACCTTCGGCATCGAGGTTTTCAAGAATCTTTTCCGGTGTATTTGGAACTTCACGTGTAATCTTTTCCGGACCAAGCTTAGTCTCACGGATGTCTGTCTCAAACTCATGGATATGGACAGAGGTATACATGTCTTCTTTTACAACACGCTGGCTGATGAGAACGGCATCCTCATAGTTGTATCCATTCCACGGAACGAATCCAACAAGAATGTTGCGTCCAAGGGCAAGCTCACCGTTGAATGTTGCAGGACCGTCTGCAATTACGGCACCCTTCTTTACCTTTTCTCCAACCTGAACAGTCGGCCTCTGGTGATTACATGTATCGCTGTTTGTCTTCTGGTATTTGAGGAGTGGATATTCATCAAGAACATCTCCCTTTACTCCGGTCGGCTTAATCTTGATAAGGTCGCTTTCTACCCATACAACTTCACCATCGCGTTTTGCCTTAACAAGAACGCCTGAATCGTATGCTGTCTTCTGCTCCATACCGGTTCCTACATATGGTGGCTCCGGGAACAAAAGCGGTACTGCCTGTCTCTGCATGTTGCAGCCCATCAATGCACGGTTGGCGTCATCATGTTCAAGGAACGGAACAAGGGAAGCAGATACAGAGATAACCTGACGTGGAGAAACATCCATGTACTGAATGTCCTTTGGAGAACGTGTTGAATAGTCTCCGCGGTGACGGCATGAAACGAAATCGGTTGGGAAAGATCCGTCCTTTTTCATTCCTTCTGTTACCTGACCGATGTAGTACTTGTCTTCGTCGGTTGCATCAAGATAGTCTACCTTGTCTGTTGCCTTTCCGTTTTCTACCTTGCGGTATGGTTCTTCCAGGAATCCGTATTCGTTGATGCGTGTGAAGATTGAAAGAGAAACGATAAGACCGATGTTCGGACCTTCAGGAGTTTCAATCGGGCACATGCGTCCATAGTGTGTATAGTGAACGTCACGGACTTCGAAACCTGCCCTGTCACGGGAAAGACCACCCGGTCCCAAAGCGTTCAAGCGGCGTTTGTGTGTAAGCTCGGCAAGCGGGTTACACTGATCCATGAACTGTGAAAGCTGTGATGATCCAAAGAACTCTTTAACGGCAGATACAATCGGTTTGATTGAAATAAGGTCCACCTGCTTGAGGGTTTCAACTTCCTTAAGGTTCATGCGGTCTTTTGCAATGCGCTCCATGCGGGCGAATGCAGTCTTGTACTGGTTTGTAAGAAGTTCACCAACAGAACGGATGCGGCGGTTTCCAAGGTGATCCTGGTCGTCTACAAGTTCCGGCTGAAGATATACTTCGATCAAATGCTTCATCGTATTGATGATGTCATCTGTTGTAAGAGTCAATTCTTCTCTTGGCGGATCATAGTTGAACCTTTTGTTCAGCTTATAGCGTCCAACACGGCTCAATTCATAACGGCGCTCACTGAAGAACATGCTCTGGAGGTCCTTTTCGGCCTGCTCAAATGTGCTTGGCTCACCAGGATTCAGGACATCATGCACTTTCTGGATGCAGTCTTCCTTTGTCGGCTCGTCGGTGATTTCCTGCCCGTCTTTTGCAAAGATGATTTCCTCACGCTCAAAGCAGTTGATGATCATCTCGCTGTCCAGTGACGGATTGAATTCTTCTTTCTTGCCAGGATTCTGTCTTGCATTAAACTGAATGACGTTCAATGTCTTTACCTTGTTGGCAACAAGGTCGTCGATGTCATGCGGATGAAGTTTTGTTCCTGCGCGGAAAAGCTTTCTTTCTTCTCCTGTTTCCTCATCCTGAATAATAACTGCACGAGACAGAACTCTTCCCACGATCTTTTCACGTTTGGCTGCATCTGTAGGAATCTTGATTTCTTCGCTGGTATAGAAACAATCTATGATTTCCTCGCGTGTTGAATAACCCAATGAGCGGAGGAAGATTGTTGCAAGGATTTTCTTCTTGCGGTCAATCTTTGCATAGATAAGGTCTTTTTTCTGGTCAATTTCAAATTCAAGCCATGAACCACGATATGGAATGATGCGGCTTGAGTAAACGCCCTTCTCATACTTGAAGATTACACCAGGCGAACGGTGGATCTGACTTACGACAACGCGCTCAGCACCATTAATGATGAATGTTCCGCGGTCGGTCATCAACGGGATGTCGCCCATGTAGACGTCTTTTTTCTGCTGAATGACACCTGTTTCGTTAAATGTCAAGTTAATGCAAGCGTGGAGGGGCACCTGATATGTAAGGCCCTTTTTCTTGCAGTCAAGTTCGCTGTACTTGATATTCTTTTCATCCAAACTGTAAGATACAAAATCCAGCGTCATGTCGCCATTTGGACTTTCGATTGGGAAGGTAGAAGTGAATACTTCCTGCAAGCCCTGGTTTAACAGCGGCTCTCCTTTGTCCAGGCGTTCTTTTTGAATGAAAAATTCGTAGGAAGAAAGCTGGATGTCGATTAGATCGGGGAGATCCATAAAGTCCTGGATATCCTTACCGATGTACTTACGTTCGATTTTTCTGCTTTTTGCGAACATCTTTACCTCTGAGGGGTGTGTGGAAACTGGTGCAACCGGAACTGCTACAAGCAAAGACTTTGCTCAGCACAAGAACCAGTGCCCTGCGGGACGTTTCGGTCCGGGCAACGTCATGCGTCAGTCGACATGCCAAACTGTTTTAAGACGCACAAAGCCTCAAAAAAGCCATCTCCCTGTGGAAACGCTTTTCTGAAGCCTAATAACCTTGTTTTTGGACAGTCTGAAGTTCAAACTGTCCATTAATTATCAACAGCCAGTAACTGCTTATTTCTTGCTTGCAACGCCACCAGCAGCCTTGATGTCTTCGATCATCTTGTCTGCATCAGCCTTAGATACGTTCTCTTTGAGTGTCTGTGGAGCTCCTTCAACAAGAGCCTTTGCTTCACCCAGACCAAGACCTGTGATTGCACGAACAGCCTTGATAACAGCGATCTTCTTAGAAGCATCGATGCTGTCAAGAGTAACTGTGAATTCTGTCTGCTCTTCAGCAGCAGGACCAGCAGCTGGACCAGCAGCTACGGCAACAGGAGCAGCGGCAGAAACGCCGAACTTCTCTTCCATTGCCTTTACCAAGTCAGCAGCCTGCTGAACTGTCATGTTTGCGATTGCGTCAAGGATTTCATCATTTGAAAGTGCCATAATTGTCTTCTCCTGTCATACTTTGATGACATGTCATTTATAATGACCATTCGTTGCAGAAGGAAACATACCGTCACCTTGGTTCTGCATACGTTTTTATTTTCCGCGGATAGTAATCAGCACTTTGAAGCCTAACCGCGAATAGACAGTGCCTTGATTAAAGTTTACATGCACCGTCGTTTCGGCTCCCATACGGAAACCGATGGATTTAATTTAACCCGTACAAAAATTATGCTTCTGCAGGGGCAGCTGGTGCTTCTGAAGCAGGAGCTGATTCAGCTGGAGCGGCTTCTTCCTTAGCGGGAGCAGCAGCGGCTGGACCTTCCTTTTCCAACTTTTCGACATATGCCTGCAATGTACCGGCGAGCTTGCGTGCTGGACCGTTGATTGTAGACATAAGCATAGCGATGAGCTGTTTCTTTCCAGGCAGCTTTGAGAGAGCCTCAATCTTTGCCTTGTCATACACCTCATTCTCTACCCATGCACCTTTTACAACAAGGGCAGGAGTATCTTTTGCAAAGTCAAAGAGAACTTTTGCTGACTCGTTTGCATCCTGCTTTACCATTGCGATTGCAGTTGGTCCAGAAAGGAATTCTGCAACTGAGTCGTTCTTGAGTTCATCAAAAGCAACACGTGCGAAAGTATTCTTAAACACCTTGAGGGTTGCATCTTTTTCGCGAAGTTTATCACGAAGCTTTGTAATCTGCTCTACGGTAAGACCACGGTAATCAACAAAAATGTAGTCACTGTATTCACCAAGAATCTTCTTGGTTTCTTCTATAGCTGCGGTCTTGGCAGGCTGTAGTTTTTTAGCGATAACTGCCATTATGCTTCCTCCTTGTAGTCAATCCAGACACCTGGACCCATTGTTGAGCTCAAGGAAACTGAGCGGACGAAACCAGCCTTTGCATCAACCGGCTTTTTGCGTGCCAATTCAGCAAGGAATGCCTTGACGTTCTCTGCTGTGTCGTTTTCAGACATGGAAACCTTTCCAACAGGAATGTGAACAACTCCACCCTTGTCTGCGCGGAATTCTGTGCGTCCCTTCTTGAGTTCTGCAACAGCACCTGCGATGTCAGCGGTAACTGTTCCTGTCTTTGGGTTAGGCATAAGACCTCTGCGGCCCAAAACCATACCAAGGCGACCAACATCCTTCATCATATCTGGAGTAGCAACTGCAACATCAAATTCTGTCCAGCCACCCTTTACCTTGTCGATGTATTCAGTTGAACCTGCATAAGTTGCACCGGCATCCAAAGCTTCCTGAACGCGGTCTTCCTTACAGAAAACCAAAACCTTCTTTTCACCGGTAAACTGATGCGGGAATACCAAAGTATCACGTACAGTCTGGTTCTTCTCGAGCTTGAGTGAAACTGAAAGTTCTACAGTCTCATCAAACTTTACATAATGCAAATCCTTTACCAGTTTGCAGGCTTCTGCAATTTCATACTTCTTGGTAATATCATATTTTGCAAGTGCATTACGATACTGCTTTCCGTGTTTCATTACTGAGCCTCCACTTCTACACCCATACTGCGAGCAGTACCGGCAATAATCTTCTTTGCAGCCTCAATGTCATTGGCATTAAGGTCTGGAAGCTTCTGCTTTGCGATTTCCTCAAGACTCTTCTGAGAAATCTTGCCTACTTTGTCGCGAAGAGGATTTCCTGCACCCTTCTGAATGCCTGCAGCCTTTTTGATAAGAACTGCTGCTGGAGGTGTTTTAAGAATGAATGTAAAAGACTTGTCCTGATAGACAGTGATGACGACAGGGATTATGAGTCCCTTTTCCATACTCTTGGTGCGGTCATTGAATTCCTGTACGAACTTTGGTGCAGGAACACCGTGAGGTCCAAGAGCCGGTCCGATTGGTGGAGCTGGTGTAGCAGCGCCTGCAGGGCACTGTAACTTGATGACAGCTGTAACCTTTTTTCCGGCCATAATATATCTCCTTACATTGGTGTGGTCGGGTTTTGTAACAAGTGACCCGTCCTAACGAAACGCCTCTATCCAACGGACTTGCGCTTCTCCCAAATAAAGCTAAGTGCGGTTTCCCACACAAATACTTTCAAAAACCAGAAAGACTGTTAGATCTTTTCAACTTGTAAAATATCAACTTCAACAGGTGTCTCACGGCCAAAAATCTGAACGTTGACACGAAGCTTGTTTTTATCTGCATAGAACTCTTCTACAACACCAGTAAATGTTGCAAATGGTCCTTCAATAATCTTTACCTTATCATTAACTTCGAATGACTGCTTTACGCGTACCTTCTTCTCGCCCTTAAGATCACCTGACTGCTGCAGGAGGTTCTTTGCTTCCTCTGAACTGATTGGACGCGGACGTTCGTTCGGGTTGGTACCGACAAAACCTGTAACACCCTGGATATGGCGGATGGTATTGCATGTAGCCTTCCATCCCAACTGAGGCAAATCCATCTCCAGCATGATATAACCGGGAAGAAGCTTGTTGTTGCGTGACTTTGACTTTCCGTCCTTTACTTCTACCACAGTCTCCATAGGAACTTTTACACTGGTAAGCACCGCAGGATCAATCTCCCCGGAATTCAATAACATATTCAGAGTACGTTCAATTTTCTGTTCATATCCTGTGTAAGTATGAATAATGTACCAGCTTTTTGCCATAAACAGTTCCCTTGGCTTACTTTATAAAGTTGCCTGTAAAGATGAAGCTATACAAACCGGTAAACAGGAAGTCCATAGCTCCCAATAACACGGCAAGCACAAAAAGAGAAATAATCACAACCTTGACAGAGGAAATCACTTCGCCAAATGTAGGCCAAGAAACTTTTCTAAGTTCAGCGACACATTCCCTGCAAAACTGGAAAAACTTTTTCATCTTTCATCCTCTTACTAAAAAATCAAAAATTACAGGCCAGGCAGGACTCGAACCCGCGACAACCGGTTTTGGAGACCGGGACTCTACCAACTGAGCTACTGACCTAAGATATTCGGCGGGCTAGTTGGTAATCCCGCCATACCCCATCAGGGCTTTAACTGCTTATTTAGCCTTTGTTTCCTTGTGCATAATTGACTTACGGCAGAAAGGACAATACTTATTCTTCTCAAGCTTACCGGTGATGTTCTTGCGGTTCTTGTATGTGGTATAATTCTTTCTCTTGCACTCTGTGCACTGCAAGGCGATAATTTCTACGGCTGACTTCTTTTTGCTTGCCATAACATGCTCCTTAACTTGACCTAAATTGGACTAAGCTCCCGAGCGGAATCGGACCGCTGACCTCATCGTTACCAACGATGTGCTCTACCGACTGAGCTACAAGAGCGAAAAAGACACGTGAACAATTTACGTGTTTAGCAACTATACAGAAATTCTAGAATTATGTCAAGCCGAAATTCTGAATTTTACAGGGTACCGGCTGTTTTTTTTCCTTTACGACTGAGTAAGAAGGGTTTTGGGAGGAACAGATTTGGTTACCCAGGTATTGCCGCCTATTGTACTGCCCTCGCCAATGACAGTTTCACCGCCCAAAATCGTGGCATTTGCGTAGATTGTGACGTTATCCTCGATTGTCGGGTGGCGCTTTTTGTTCATCAGCTCCTTTTTTACACTAAGTGCCCCTAGGGTGACACCCTGATAAATCTTTACATTGTTGCCTATTGAGCAGGATTCGCCTATTACGACACCGGTTCCATGGTCGATGAAAAAGCTTTCCCCTATTGTTGCGCCGGGATTTATGTCTATGCCGGTTTTACCATGCGCATGCTCGCTCATGATTCTTGGTATGACAGGAACTCCATTTTCGCATAGGAAATGTGCAATACGGTAAACGACAATCGCCTCAAGCCCCGGATATGAAACTATTACTTCCTCGGTGGATTTGGCGGCCGGATCCCCCTGGTATGCAGCCTGAACGTCAAGCCCGACCTTTCTGCGTATCTCAGGGATTTCCTCAATCAAAGCTTCGGCTGCCTTTTGTGCAAGACTGAAACAATGGCAGTTGGAGACCTCCGTACCCTGTGTAACGTAAATCAGGGCCTTTTTAATCTCACGGGTAAGCATGGATATGATCCTATTGACCTTTTGCCCGGTAACATAGCGCAAAGTCTCACAGTCAATGTCCTCGGCAGTGCGGAATCCAGGAAAAATCAAGCTGATTATGTCACGCAGGATCTCCACGACATTCTGGCGGTTTGGGAATTCCATCGCCTCCTCCAGGTTAATTCCGCCATATTTATTGTAGGATTCCAATATATTGTTGACAGCATTATCAATTGAATGCATGTTTTCCATCTTTTCATCACAAAGCATGGGGATATAATAGCAAAATAATGGGGAAACGTAAAGGGTGGAAAATTACCAATATGACACAAAAAAAAATAGAGGTCCCAAACAGCAACGCCATTCGAGACCTCTACCGTCCGATTTCTCGGACATCGGAGAGAGTTTATCAGCTTATTTACAAGCTGTTTTTAATATACTCCAATCAAGATTAATTGTCAAGTTTTTTTAATAAAGATTTACATTTTATTTCAATAATTTTATTTATTTTCCAGAAAAAAGGGCCTGGACAAGGTTTTTGATTGAATCCACCGCTACGGCATCCTCCTCTGATGAAGGGGCCACAGCACGGGAAAATCCCAGTTCTTTGGCGGCCTTGAGCCTCTGCTTGAGTTTGGACACTGGCCTGATTTCTCCTGCAAGCGAAAGCTCACCCACAACGACGGTCTGCTCAGGGAGGGGGATGTTGGTCCTTGCCGAATACAGTGCCGCCGCCAAAGCCGCATCAATGGCACTTTCGGTAAGGCGCACACCACCGGCAACATTGATGTAGATGTCCTGGTCGGAAAACTGAATGCCCGCCCTCTTTTCCAGTACAGCAGCAACACGGCTTACACGGGCTGAATCAACCCTGTCGGAATACACGCGGTTCATCGATGCCTTGGCAGGAACCGTCAATGCCTGAACTTCCACCACAAAGACACGGCTTCCCTCAAACACAGGCACACAGGCCACCCCAGCCGGCAATGCCCCCTGCCTCCTTGTCAAAAAGAGAGAAGAAGGGTCCTGAACTGGCTTAAGGCCGTCTCCGTCCATCTGGAAAATTCCCAGTTCGTCAATTGAACCAAAGCGGTTTTTCATGGCACGCAGGAACCTTACCTCATCGTTGTTGCGTTCAAATGAAATGACGGTATCTACCATGTGCTCAAGGCTTTTGGGACCTGCTATCGTTCCGTCTTTTGTAACATGGGCGGTCATGATGAGCACGCTGTCCCTTTCCTTTACCCAGGAGATGAGTTCATTAGCACAGTATTTGAGCTGGCTTACGGTACCGGGCACAACACCGGCCTCAACGGAATAGACGGTTTGAATCGAATCGATTATCACAAGGAGCGGATTAAGGGAATCAAGGGCATCAAGGATGTCTTCCAGACGCAGGGTACACAGAATCTCCAGGGAATCAACCTTGAGCCCAAGTCGAATGGCACGGCTTTTTATCTGTGAGGCAGATTCTTCTCCAGAGACATAGAGGACGCGGGCCTTTTCCATTCCGGACAAAACCGATGCCGCAGTTTGAATCAAAAGAGTCGACTTTCCGATGCCAGGTTCACCACCAAGCAAAACCGCAGAACATTTTACAGCCCCACCGCCAAGCACACGGTCGAATTCAGCATTACCTGTGGAAACACGGCCTTCTGACTGTACCTGGATTTTTGAAAGGGGAACGGGACGTGCCTTTTTTGCCGTTCCATCAGCATTCATCCTTGGGGAAGAAGCATTCGGATCTACGATGCATTCCTCCAGCGTATTCCACTCACCGCACTGGGGGCATTTTCCAAGCCATGCAGGTTGCGTATATCCGCAGTTTGAACATTTATATACTATACTGCCTTTTTTCTTTGCCATAAAACCAACTCCTATTTTGAATAATTCATGCTAAAACGACAGAGCATCCACCTTATCAGATTCATTTCCTTCAATTTGGACAAGGATTTCGTTGGGAAGACATGCGCTCCACTCCCCCACAGAAGAAATCGGCGCATGCTGTACACATGATTTTGTGGGACATGGTGATTCAACAAAACGGACTTTACCGTCACTCACCTCTATCACAGATGTACCAAGCCTTCCCTGAACCTCATAAGTGCCATCATGATCCATGGAATACGAATATTCCTTTCCCATTCCCATGATGACAAGAGTTTTTTTTCCTCCGCCATGAGCCTTTATGAAAACGAATGAAAGCACTACCAGCGCAAGACACAGGAGAATTACAAGAATATCACCCGGACGGAATCCCGCTTTGTTTTTCATTTAACCTGTTCCAAAACAGCCTTCAAATCTACCTGAAGGAATCCGGTCCTGCCTGTCTTGTAAAAGCTTGACTCTTCCCATGCCACATAAAGAGTGTCACCCGCTATTGCAAAATCACCATAGGCATATCCTGCCGGCAAAAGAGGAAGCCTGAATGCCGCCACCGAGGAATTCTGAGCTGTATCGGAGGAATTCAAGATATAGGTTGTTCCGTCTGCAAAAAGGAGTGTTGAATATTTTGAAGAATGAGAACCGTTTGCCATAAGGGGAACGGAATTTGATCCCTGCTGATAATAACTGACCGCAGAGGTCCCGGAGCCATCCTTCCACAAGATGGAGATTGTGAATTCACTTGGAATCGAGGCACACAGCTTTTTCAGGTCATCAGGAGCCGCAGAAAACTGTTTTGGCATGGAAAGATTCCTGTATTCCTCCTCGGTTGAAGTCCTGAACGTGAACAGATCAGGATTTGCAAGCGCAGGAGAAAGCTCTGTCAGCGGTGCATAGGGTTCCCAGTAAAAATAGGTAAAGCTTACACGGTTGTCTACAATTTTCTTGGCAGAACAGGCCCATGTCTCACCGTCCCAGAAATAGCCTGCAATCTGTTCCTCATCACTAAGCTTAAGGTTATCGTACGAGACAAGGGGGAAGAATGCCCTGGCAACAGGATCATATTCAACAAGGAATGGTCTTGTCGGTTGAACCGCATTTGTTATGGATTTCTCAAAGTCTACATTAAAGAAACTGCTTCTGTACAGGTAAAAAAGCGGGCTCTTATTGCTGAAAACAAGGGAATCGGCCGTAACACCGGAAAAAATCGAGGCATCCGTATGGAGTTCAGGTCCATTTTCATCAAGAACAAGCATTCCCAGCCTGTTTACAAGTGCATATCCAATTGAAGGATCAGGAGAAGTCGAAGCCGACGTTATTCGCACCACCTCCGTCCATGCCTTTTCTGAAACCATCGGAGAATGCTGAGGCAAATCCACGGTAAAGAAATTCATATCCGTGAAATAATACCACACATGGCTTTTCTGCACGGGTTTAAGCTCCATCATGTCGCCAAGGGGAGACTTATTCTTTTTGTCAGAGCATGAAGTAAACAAAAGCCCCAGAGTAATTAGAACTGCGACCCAATTTTTATTTTTCATATACATAAATATACCACATTTTCTCCAAAGGTTCAAACAGCAATTCATAATTCATAATTCTTAATTTGAATATCGCTTTTCCTGAACGAACCCTTCGCTATCGACTTTACGATCCTGTCCATGTCCAAAACCCAGGGATCCTCATACAACGCACATTCGTCATAGAGCCTCTGCCAGTTGAATCGCGCAACATAATCCTGAACTCCACCGCCCTCCGACAGACGGTAGATTCTGGCCAAAACCTCAGCGACAAAGCCTCCAGTCACGTCCATTTGGCATGAATAAGGATACACGGCTCCCACCGGCCTTTGCCTGAACCCGTCCGCCACAGGATATGCCAGAACCGCGGACACATAATTCTTCGGGACAGAAAAAGGAAGGGACCTGCACCCGGGATTAACGCGTAAATGACTTTCAAGCTCAGGAGATGACACGCAGAACACATCGATTGCCTCAACTTTACCATCTGCCACCTCAGTAAAGTCATCCAACTCTGTTTCCATGCAGAATTCCACATTTTCCGTAAGAGAAAAAAACGAACAGCACGAAAAGACCGTCACCACAGCCAACATGGCCGTTGAAACAACAAATATTTTTCCCATACCATATAATTAGCACGGGAAATGATGTTTTTAACACAAAATCAGAAAAAAAATAAAAAAAGGACACCCCGAAAGATGTCCTTTATTTGGCATTTCACTATGAGGGCAGCCTAAGCCACCCTTCCATTTTCTACTGGAGCAAAGAGAGAACGTTCTGTGAAGTCTGGTTTGCCTGAGCGATCATAGCTGTACCAGCCTGCTGCAGAACCTGGTTCTTTGTAAAGTCTACAACTTCCTTGGCCATGTCTGTGTCGCGGATGCGGCTCTCAGATGCCTGGAGGTTCTCTGCACCGATGTCAAGTCCAACAACTGTCATCTCAAGGCGGTTCTGGTATGCACCAAGGTCAGCGCGCTGCTTGTTGATCTTCTTGATTGCTT
>JAEEGL012376177.1_pt1 | contig 192574 bp, 177 predicted proteins | sample 9134231 | NCBI WGS metagenome assembly JAEEGL01 (sample SAMN16246548, study PRJNA631951) | gut metagenome | biome: gut microbiome; feature: rumen; material: fiber-attached | host: Bos | place: Iran: Karaj | collected 2018-10 | reverse complement strand
TACTACAAGAACTTTTATGCGGATATAATCGGGGAGGCTTTTTCGGAGGATAAAAAAACTCTGCGTATATTTTTGATGGCGGTGCGGTTTTACAATCAGGACAAATTTGAAAAATCCATCGTTGGGTTAAAGACAATCAAACCTTTGTGCAGGACGAGTGCGGAAAGATACTGCGTGAATATTTTTCTTGCGCTGAATTACACTGATATCGGTGACAGCGAAAATGCGGAGAAAATCTATGAGGAAATGATTGGCTCTGGTATTGCGGACACCCGTGTGTTTTCCAATCTTTCGGATTTGTACAAGGATTGCGGGGACTTCGAAAAGGCTCTGGCTGTAGGTAAGCGGGCCGTTGACTATGACAGGGACAACTACATTGCATACAACAATCTTGCGAGCGCATATTTCAAAAATGGTGATTTCGAAAACGCGGCTGAGTCTGCAAAAAAATGTCTTGAGCTGAAAAACGATTTTCTTCCCTCAATCAAATTGCTCTATCTGATTTACACTTTGGAAGGAGATAAAGAACAGGCTGAGCTTTACGAAAGAAAGTCCATTGCGAACGGATTTTCAAAGCGGAGTCTGGAGGAAGTCGTGGAGTATTACATGGACGGTGAGGTCTGATTTGGACTTTAACAAAGAGCCCTTTATCCTGTGGAATGCAAGATGAAGGGCTGCATTGATTTAGTCTTTGCTCATCACTTTTTTTGACCAGCTGTATTTTTTGCACTCTGGGCATTTCATGAATCTGGTTGTGTTGAGGTGGGGCGCGAACATTGCGACAAAATAATTCTTGGGCGTAAACTTGTGGTGGCACTTTGCACATTCGTAGTACCCGGCATCGACTTCCAGCTTGAGTCCATAGAAGGCGATAAACACCAACAGAGCTGTTGCGGCACAGATTATCGCACCAAAAAGCGGCCCTTCTTTTAGTGTCAGACTTGCAAGACCTATAATGCCGATATAGAAAATCACGGCGCTTCCTGTCATAATGTACATGCTTGTTATGAGCTTTTTGTTTTTGAGTTGCTCCTGCCTTGTCATCTCAACCAATAATTCCTCTGATTTTTTGTTCATGTTTTCCATATCAATCTTTTCTCCTGTTAAAAGTTCATTGACGTTAATTTCCAAAATGCCGCACAAGTCCAGCATTTTTCCAGCATCCGGCAAAGACAGTCCTCTTTCCCATTTTGAGACTGCACGGTCGGTAACATAGAGTTTTTCCGCCAGCTGCTCCTGGGTCAGATTTTTGTCCTTCCTACAGTTAGCTATAAACTTTCCGATTTTGATTAAATCCATAAGTTTTGCCTCCTTTCATGCTAAAATTATAGGCTGAGTCAATGAAAATTTAAACATACCATTGGTTGAGTTGGTGTTTTTTTGAGAAATCGATTTACTTTGCTGCCCTTGCATTAGTCCTGAGGCTTGAACAAATCAGATTTTATGAATTTCTCCAGGCTGTCTTCCCACGAAGGAACCTTGAATTTCATAAATGACGTGAGTTTTTCTGTGCTCAGAACGGAATATGCCGGTCGGGTCGCTTTCAATGCGAGGTCCGCGCTTGAGATGGGACTTATGCGGCAGTTGTTTGAAATCTTCTTGTATTTTTTTGCGAGCGCATATATTTTTTCGGCGAAAGAGAACCATGTGGCTTCGCCGGCATCAGCATAGTGGTAGACTCCATAAGGGATTGCCGCGTTTTTTCCAAAGAGGTGATGGGCGTTCATGGATGTCTGCATGATTTTGATTGCGACTGATGCAAGTGTTCCTGCGAAAGTGGGGGAACCCTTTTGGTCCGCTACGACTTGCACGGTGTCGTTCAGTTTCATTTCCGAAATCATTTTGTAGACGAAGTTGGGACGGTCGAATCCATAGAGCCATGAGGAGCGGATGATGTAGTACTGGGTCATTTCCTTCTGTATGGCCTCTTCTCCCGCGAGCTTTGACTTTCCGTACTCATTTATTGGATTTTTTGGATTGTCTTCTGAATATGGTGATTTTGCCATGCCGTCAAAAACATAGTCTGTGGAAAAATGGATGAATTTCGCACCGATTTTTCTTGTGGCACGAGCAATGTTAAGGGCTCCCTCGGCATTGACTTTCATCGCTTTTTCGGCGTCGTCCTCGGCTCCGTCCACATCGGTATAGGCCGCACAGTTTATGACCCACTCAATCTTGGCAGGAACCTTCTTTTTTGCCACGGAATATCCTGTTCTGTTGGCTGACTGATCGTGTGATTGAGTAAATGTCTCAAGATCCTCTGCTTTTGTGATGTCAACTTCGGAACCGCTTCCAATCCAAGCCAGACCCATCTGTGTAAGCTGTCTGCATACTTCCTGACCAAGCATTCCGCTTGCCCCAATAACCCATACCATATTTTTACTCCTATTTTTACATTTATTATAAATCAGAACGGAGGTTTTGTTCAAGTGGATATTTAAACCTGTCCTGAAAGCGAGATTCCAGAACAGGTTTAATGTTTTTTGAGAGAATGGAGATCTTAGAACTTGATGTGGGTTGAGAGGGCTCCGCTGTAGATGAACTCGTCGTAGTTTACCTTGTCGAATAAACTTCTCAAGTCTGCGCATCCGCTGAGGGTGAACTGGAAGATTCCCGCGTTGAAGCTGAGTCCGAGATAAACCTGCGGCTGGATTCCCTTGAGGTTCCAGAGTCCGTTTTTGATTTCATCATAGCTTTCGGTGGCCTTGTCTGCTGTTACATAGCCTGAATCTCCGTCTGCTACAGATATGCCAAGTGTCTCATTTTCTGTCTTGTAGTTCCATGCATAAGTGGTTTTTGTGTTGGAAAGCAGTCCGCGTGCACCAATGAACGGCGTTACAATGCCGAAACTCTTTGAGACCTGTGCCTGGAGATAGAAAACCTGTGTCTCGAATCCCATTGCCATGTCGGCGGTAGTAGTCTGGACACCGTATGAGGATCCGCCAACTGTTAATGTTTCCTCGCTGGTTGTTCCTACCTTGAAGTTACCCTTTGTGTAGGTGTAGCCGATTCCGAGGGAAATCATAGGCATTACAAGGCTTCCTTCGTAGAAACGGTAGCGGATGTCTCCACCGATGGTCAGATAGTCAATGGAGCCGTTAAATCCGAGGAAGTTGAAATTTATGGCTTGGTTCATGTCGTAAACAGATTTCGGGTCGTCAAGTTTTACCTTGAAAATGGACGGGTTTGTCATCATGGCGCAGAGCCCGAAATCAAATGGAAGCACGAATCCACCGATTCTTATGTCAACGGATGCTGTCGGTATGATGAATTTCTCTGGAATCTTTCCAAAATCCAGGTTTGGTATGTCCAGATTGGGTATTGAAGAAAGCAAATCTGCTGTGGAATTGTAGTCTCCAATCATGGTGTCGGCGGCCTTTTTGAATCCGCTCATGTCAATTGCTGTTCCTCCAAGCGTGAGACCGAATCCGAAGTGCTTGTTGATGTTCGGATAGATGTTTCCGATGTATGCGTCGGACCAGACATTTTGCTGTGTGGCTGCCTCAGGGACTGTGAAGAGCAGGGTTTCGGCAAATTCCTTTAGTCCTTGAGAGACTTCATCCTTGTCAATTACAATTTGCGCAAAAAGATTGCAAGATAAACCTGCCATCAAAAGTGCGAGTATTATTTTCTTTGATACATTCATAGTAACCTCCAATAGGTCTTAGACCTGTAAATGAGTGATGAATAGCTGACAAAATGTAAAACAATATTTCATCACCCATAGTTACTATCATAATGCTTTTTAGAACAAAAAACAAGGTTCGCAGTAAAAAAAAATTACAGACCGGTTTTTCTACTCAAGCTGCACCGAAATCTCGCCGCTGTTTTTACCCAGAGTAAACACTCCTTTTTTATCTCCCGCGCAAAGCTCGTATTTCCCCCTGTAGCCCTTCATGCTGATGTAGCCCTCCGAGTCGCTCTGAACCTCAAGCTTCGTATGCCATTCTTCCTTAATCAGCTTTTGCAGTGTTTTATAGGAAGGTTTCAGAGAACCGTCTTTTCTGATTACGCCGCTGGGTGCGTTAAGCCATGCTCCGTCGCCGAAGTCCCAGTTTGTGATGGCGGTAACAAGCGGATGATTTTCAAAGAGCCGTCTGTACATTGCCTCAAGGGACTCTGCCTGCTTCTGCTCGTATTCCGGTGTGGCCGCGTCATCGTCGTAGTGTGCGTCCTGAAGGTCGTCAATGGAAGGATCAACCAAGGGACCTGCGACAATGGTGTTCTCGGTAAAGTGGATGGGAAGTCCGAAATGCTCGAAGCGTGAAAGAATCTCGTTGGTCTTTTCCTCGCTCCACACTCCCTGATGCTGGTGGGACTGGAGCCCGATCGTCTTGATTGGAACTCCCGCGTTGAGGCATCCGTCAATCAGAATCTCGTAGTTTGATGAGAGATTGAAATCATTTATAAGGAAGATTCCGTCTGGATTGCTTTCCTGAGCCGCGTTAAAGACTTCCTTGACCAAAGCCACGCGTCCTTTTTCCTTGCAGATTCTGGTTATGGCATTGTCGTATTTGTCGTAGATTGGCATGATGACGACTTCATTTATCACGTCCCACATGTCAATCAGCCCCTTGAAGCCGGAAACCTCACGGTGGATTCTTTCAAGCTGCTTTTTGAGGATTGTCGCATTGTCGTAGTTCATGAGCCAGGGTACGCATCCAGTGTGCCAGCAGAGCGGATGTCCCTTTATGGCCACGTCCTTTGACTTAAGGAATTCGGCGGCTTTTTTCAGAACCTCGGTGTTGGGCTTTCCTTCCTCGGGCTCAAATCCACCCCAGTAGAACGGAAGCGTGCCGTAGTTAAAAAGACCGAGCCATTTCTGCATCCTGTCTTCCTGTTTTTTGCGGAATTCCTCTTTTTGGTCGTCGGAAAGATTCAGTTCCTTTGGAATAAATCCGCTTGTGTATGGAATCGACTCGAATGCACCGCATCCAAAAAGAAACTCGTGTCCAATCTGATTTACCGTGACCTTCGCACCACCGAGCGGCTTCCCGTCTTTCCCATAGACCCTCAGTTTTGCGTTGGACATCCTGCATTCCACATCTGCCATAAAACCCTCCTCAAAATATATACAATCAGAATAACCCCAAATTTTCCACTTGTCAACTCTAGTGTATTGCTTGATTCTCATAAATATTGTAAAATATTTACGCAAGGAGAATTATTATGGGAAAAAGACAGAGCGGTGTGCTTTTGCACATAACATCACTTCCGGGAACTCCTGGAATCGGGACGCTGGGAAAGAGCGCGTTTAAATTTGTGGACTGGCTGCATGAGGGAAAACAGACTCTCTGGCAGGTTCTTCCCTTGGGACCCACCGGTTATGGCGACAGTCCCTATGCGAGTTTTTCAACCTTTGCCGGAAATCCCCTGCTGATTGATTTGGATGATTTGGTGGAGCGCGGCTGGGCAGAAAGGAGCTCAATTGTTCCCCCGGATTACATCAAGAGCGAGGGGCCCGTTGATTTTGGTTCCGTGGTCTGGTGGAAGACTCCCGTGCTTTATTCCGCCGCAGAGTATTTCCTTTCACACGCTTCTGACTCCGACAAAAAATCTTACGAGACATTCAAAAGCGAGCAGTCAAACTGGCTGGACAGTTTCGCTTCCTTTATGAGCATCAAAAAGTTTTACGACAAAAAAGCTCAGGAAGAAAAAGTCGAGGGCGCGAAGAGCATGTGGAACCGTTTCTGGCCAAAGGACCTCGCTTCCTGTGACAGTGCCGCCGTCGCAAAATGGAACTCCGAAAATGCGTCCGACATTGAGCAGATAAAGGTAATCCAGTTTTTCTTCTCGGTTCAGTGGAAGGCACTCAAGGATTATGCCAACTCAAAGAATATTAAAATCATCGGTGACATCCCGATTTTTGTCGCAGCTGATTCCGCCGATCTCTGGTCAAATCAGGAGCTCTTCCTTTTCAACACGAAGACTCTCAAGCAGAAATCCTGCGCTGGTGTTCCCCCGGATTATTTCAGCGAGACCGGCCAGCTTTGGGGAAATCCTCTTTACGACTGGAACGCGATGAAAAAGACTTCCTACCGCTGGTGGATTGACAGAATCAAGAACATGCTCCGTCTTGTGGACATCGTGAGAATTGACCATTTCCGTGGCTTCGATGAATTCTGGCAGGTTCCCTTTGGTGCGGAAAATGCAATCGGCGGCAAATGGTGCAAGGGACCGGGTACCGCATTGTTCAAGGCAATCAAGGCTGAGCTTGGCACGCTTCCGATTATTGCGGAGGATTTGGGCATTCTCACTCCCACGGTGGAAAAACTTCGCGACGCTGTTGGATTCCCCGGCATGAAGATTTTGCAGTTTGCGTTCAGCGGGGATGAGTGGTCGGTTGAAAGCTCAAGAAACGCCTATCTGCCGCACAATTTCTCTAACACAAATTGCGTGGTCTACACCGGAACTCACGACAACGACACGACCATGGGATGGCTCAAGTCTTCGGGCGACGGAGTGAAGAAAAATCTCTGCGCTTATTACAATCTCTACGACGGTGTTGACGACATGACCATTGCGCACACGATGATCCGATCCGCATTCTCATCAGTCGCCGACACATGCATCGTGCCATTGCAGGACGTTTACAGCGTGGGGGCGGAGGGCAGGATGAACACACCCTCAACCACAGGCTCAAACTGGAGCTGGCGCATGGGCGATGACATGATGGACTCACGCGGGGCTTCGGAACTTGCATGGTACTCAAAGATTTACAGAAGAAATGAAGACTAAGGAGAAAGCAATGTCTCAGAAAAATAATGCGGCGGAAGGACATAGCGCGATTACCGGCGACAACCACAAGGCACTCTGGAGCGGAAGATTTGCTGAGGGACCCGATGCGGCTGCCGTAGAATTTGAAACCTCGATTTATGTTGACGAGCGCATGGCATTTGATGACATCCACGGTTCCATCGCACACGCAAAGATGCTCGGTGAGCAGGGAATCATCAGCAAGGAAGAGTCTCGTTCAATCGTGCAGGGACTTGAATCCATTGAAAAAGATTTGAGCGACGGAAAACTTCCCATCGACTATTCCGCCGAGGACATTCATTCCTTTGTTGAGGCGACCTTGACCGACAGAATCGGGGAGGCTGGTAAAAAACTCCACACGGGAAGAAGCCGCAACGACCAGATTGCATTGGACGAAAGGCTCTATCTCCGCCGTGTAATTCCGACCGTGCAGGACAGCATAATCACATTGATTGAAACCCTCGTGAAAATTGCGTCGCAGCACAAAGAGACTCTCCTTACCGGATACACTCACATGCAGCACGCACAGCCCGGAACCCTTGCCCAGCATTTGCTCGCCTGGTCATTTATGCTCCGCCGCGACTGGTCCCGCATTGAGGACAGTTTGAAGCGCGTTGATTTTTCACCGCTCGGTAGTGGAGCATTGCAGGGAAGCACATTGCCCCTTGACCGTGCCATGGTTGCCCGCGAGCTTGGGTTTTCTGGAGTCACCGAAAACTCCCTTGACTCATCAAGCGACCGCGATTATTGTCTTGAGTTCACGTCGGACTTTGCAATCCTCCAGTCACACTTGAGCCGCATGTGTGAGGAAATCGTGCTTTGGTCCACCACCGAATTTTCCTTCATTGATTTGAGCGAAAGATGGTCAACCGGAAGCTCCATCATGCCGCAGAAAAAAAATCCTGATTTTGCAGAGCTGATTCGCGGACGCACCGGAAAAGTTTACGGCGACCTGATTAATTTGCTCACAATGGTAAAGGGACTTCCGCTTGCTTACGACAGAGACATGCAGGAGGACAAGGCACCTTTGTTTGATGCCCTCGACACAGTCCAAAACAATCTGACGGTTTTTACCGCGATGATTTCTTCGGCAAGATGGAACGTTCAGAATCTGGAAAAAAGCTGCGAGGGTGGATTTGCAAACGCAACCGATGTGGCCGAATATCTTGTGCGGAAGGGAATGCCTTTCAGAACCGCTCATGGTGTCGCAGCAAAATGTGTTCGCATGGCCATTGACTCCGGGCTTTCCCGCATTGAGGATCTGCCGATAGAAAAGCTCAAGGAAGCGTCTGATTTAATCTGCGATGACATTTATTCGCTCATCACACCCAGGGCATGCATGGAAGGACGAAAGACCACAGGTGGACCTTCTCCCGAATGTACGCAAGTCCAGATTGAGACCCTTGAAAAATTCTGCGCCCAAAGCCGAAAGCTATAGTTTCTGAGCAGATTGTATTGAGCGGGAATTGATTCGATGGACATTCATCAGAGGTTTACACAGTCAATCATCACGGCAATGCGGAGGGATGTCCAGGAGGCTTCCGGTAACGAAGTCTGTTGGCTTGGAACCATAAACGCAGACGGCCGCGTAATCAGCGTGAAAGTCGGTGCGCGTGGAAATTCCGGCATGGTGCTTGTAAATGGTGCCATGAACCGTGATGTGATTGATGAAAATCAAACCTCTGAAAATCCCGATGGTGAAATCTCCGAGGGTGCCGGTCATGTGGTGATTCATAATCATCCGTCCGGTAATCTCCAGCCATCCGACGCGGATATGGAAGTTGCGTCCAGCTACATGGAAATGGGTGTCGGCTCGTACATCGTGAACAATGAGGTTTCCGATGTCTACGTGATTGTGGAGCCTGTGCGTCCAAAAATCCTTGAAGTGCTTGATGAGGATGACACAGCGTTTTACCTTTCATCCACCGGTCCCCTTGCGAAAAAAAATCCCGCGTATGAGGAGCGACCCTCACAAATCTCGCTCGTAAGAAATGTTGCGTCCGCGTTTAACGGTGGAAAGATTGCCGCGTTTGAGGCCGGAACCGGAGTCGGAAAAAGTTATGCCTATCTGATTCCTTCCATATTATGGGCGGTAAAAAACAAAGAGCGTGTGGTAATCTCAACCGGTACAATCAACTTGCAGCAGCAGCTTGTTGAAAAGGATATTCCTGCCGCACAAAAAATCGTCGGAAAAAAAATCAAGGCAATCCTCTTGAAAGGAAGACAAAACTATCTCTGCCTCCGACGCATGAACGACGCTCTTTCCGAAATCGATATGTTCACGGAGGATCCCGCGGTTCTTGAGAGCATTGACGCTTGGTCAAAGACTACGGAAAACGGAAGCCGATCCGACCTGAGTTTTATGCCCCCGGATGCCGTGTGGACAAGGGTAAACTCCGAAAGCGACGGATGCATGGGCTCGCGTTGTCCGTATCACGACAGATGTTTTGTTATGAAAGTCCGAAAGGAAGCCGCCGATGCGAATCTGATTGTGGTGAATCATCACTTGCTTTTTGCCGACATTGAAAGCCGCATGAATGGAGCGGGGTATGAGGACACAGCGGTTCTCCCTCCCTACAAAAGGATTGTCTTTGACGAGGCACACGGAATTGAGGACAGCGCGACATCTTTTTTCAGCGAGACAATCAACCGCTTCAAGCTGCTCAAGCAAATCAATTTGATGTACCGCAATCACCGGGGCTCCATCGCTGGATTTTTAGTTCAGGCTGCGGCTCTTTCATCCGTGGATGATTTTTATGAGACTTCAACTGAGGCTGTGACGGAAATAAAGGAAAACATGGCGGCACTTGAAGAGCTTGCGTCCGATGCAATGGAAAATGATTTTACATCGCGCCTCACATCCGCGACACACCCAAGGTTCCGTGCTGTGTTAAAGGGCATGGACAATCTTCGAGCGTCAATCGGAAAGTTCACGAGTCTTGCAAGGGAAGTGCTTGAGGGCATTGCGGATGATGACAAGGATGCTCCCTGTGTGTTCGAGGCCAAAACCGTTTTGCGCCGTCTTGATGATATGCTCCATCTCTGCAAGGATTTTGTGGAGTGGGAAGAAAAAGAGGACACCGTTTTCTGGATGCAAAAAACAAGGATCCCACCGAAAAAAGCGGGCGAGGATTTTTTAACGTACATCCAGTTCACGCAGACACCTCTTGATATTGCACCTCTTATGAACATGGGAGTCTTTGAGCCGATGAGTTCCGTTGTGTGTACCAGCGCGACATTAAGGACAGGAACCTCCTTCGATTATTGGATGCACCGCACAGGTCTTGCTTTCGTTGAGGAGTCCAGACTCAAATCCGAAGTTTTTGACTCTCCTTTTCCGTACAAAACAAATGCAATTTTCGCAGTGCCGTCCGACGCACCGTTTCCCGACAATCCCGCGTTCCAGTCCTACGTTGAGGATGTCGTCCCTCGCCTGATTCTTGCATCTGGTGGACGTACACTTGTTCTCTTTACAAGCTACGATTCTCTCCGTCATGCGTACAGCGCGTCATACAATCAGCTCATACAGGCAGGGATCGACGTGTACAAGCAGGGTGATGACGACCGTTTCCGCTTGCTTGAGAAATTTAAGGATGACAGGGAAAGCGTGCTTTTTGCGACCGACAGTTTTTGGGAAGGAGTTGATGTGCCGGGGGACAGCCTGAGTCAGGTAATCATCGTGAAGCTTCCTTTTGCAGTTCCGAATGATCCCGTGTTTCAGGCAAGAAGCGAGTCCCTTGAAAAAAAAGGCCGCTCGTCATTTATGGAGCTGAGTGTTCCGCAGGCAGTCATAAAATTCCGGCAGGGATTCGGTCGCTTGATTCGCCGGGGTGACGACAAGGGTGCAATTGTTGTTCTTGACCGCCGCATTGTGGAAAAAGCCTACGGAAAAATTTTTACGACCAGCGTTCCTATGACACGAAGGATGTACAATCCCCTGAGCGATATTCTCAACGCAATAAAAAATTTCCTCGCCTGATTTTTTATCGATTGAGGTTCAGAGTTTCCATTTATTTTTTTATCGTGACAAGGGAATCATCATTAGTAAGAATTCCCACCATGTTTTTAACCGTGTTGGTTATTCCTTCGCCTCGGTGCTTGTCGATAAAAGCATTGTCATAAACTTTGGAAAAAATCTTATTGCACAGTTTTTTTGTGAGAATGTCTTTTGCTCCGTCGCTCGTGATGACTTCAACTTCCGAGATGGCATTGGATGCGACCACAAGGATTACATTCTTGTCTCCGTTTTGATCCATCTTCCATTTTTTGAAATGCTGTTCCGCATATTCATGCACATTCGGTTTCCCGTCCAAGATGTAAACCGTCATCACTGCAAATTGTATGCCTGTTGTGTCGTACAGATTTTGAAGAAACGATTTTAGCTCGCGATGCTCCTTTGGTGAGAGCATGGTTCCCTGGTCATAGACAAAGCTTCCGTTCCATTCATACAATCCCTGCTGGTCCCTTTTATATTTGTGCATGATTGTGCTTTCAACGGCCATATCCTGTGAAAAAACATTGGCTGTGCACAGGGCAATCAGCGTGAGCATAAAAAGTTCTTTTAAAAATCCATGTTTAATTCTCATATTTTTTTCCTTGTTTACTACCAGCTGCTGCTTGCTCCACCGCCACTTGTGCGACCACCGCCGCCAGAACGATGTGAGCTGCTGGAGCTTGATCTTGATGAACTGTAACTCGACGAAGATGACCTTGAAGAAGAGCTTCCACTATGTGAATGGCTTGAGTAATAGCTGCTTGCGGCCTTTCTTTGTTTTTCTCTCTCCTTGGTTATTCGTTTTCTTTCTTCGGGTGACAGTGCCATCCAAGCCTTTTGTTCTTCCTGCCTTCGTTTTTCTCTTTCGCGCTTTTCTTTCATATCTATCAGTTTGTTTATCAGCCAGATGAAGAAAACAAAGAGAACCAATCCTGCTATCGGTATAAGTACCATCCAGTTAGAACCTTCTTTAGTTTTTGTCTGAGGCACAAGCGACTCGTCCTGAGTGATGATTACGGCCACTTTTTCCACGGCTTTTAGTATGCCCCAGTTTTGCTCATGGTTATTAAGCGCGGATTCAAAAATATCGTCCACAATCTGTCTGTTCATCTCAGATGTAAGCAGGTTTTGTGCATTAGGCCCCACTCCCATGCTGAACTGAAGTTTGTCCTGGGCATAGACAATTAACGCTCCGTTATCAAGACCTGTGTGTTCAGTTCGCCATCTTTTGTAATATCGATTAAGCACATCGGCAGTGGGTTCTCCGTCTATTCCACCCGTATCAGGCAAGGTAAGCACAACAATCTGTGTCTCATTCGTGGCATTGACTTTCGCAAGCAGTTCGGAAATACTTTTACGGGTGACTTCTGTTATCACATCCGCAGCGTCTATTATGCCGCTGTCATCCCATTCGTAAAATCCATCCGCATCCATTAGTGGCGCCGGGACAGTGACGAGCGATTTATCCTGCGTGAGGAAGCCAGCCATATTGTGCACTGCACTGATTATGCCTTCTCCATTTTTTCCTTCGCGCAATGCAGGGGCAAGAACATTGTCAAGAATTTTTTTGCAAAGAATGTCAGTCAGTATGCACTCCGCGCCGTCTCCTGTCGTTATGTCCATTCTGTGGTCATTGAATGCGACGGTCAGAATCACACCGTTGTCAACGCCTTCCTGTCCGAGCTCCCATTTCTCAAAATGCCGTACCGCAAAGTCGTGTATGTTTTCGCCGTCGGTTGTCGGAACTGTCAGAACCGCGATCTGTATTCCTGTTGTGTCGTTCAAATCACGAAGAAATTTTTTCAGTGTAATACGCTCGTCTTTGGAAAGGAGACCTGCCGTATCAAGCACGAAACTTCCGGTCCAGTTGTATAGACCATTTTTGTCCTTTGTGAAATTTTCTGTTTCTGAATCAAATGCAAGAAAATCATCGGAGCTGGATTCGTGTTTCTGAGAATCATTTAGGTTCTGCAACTTAAGATTTTCGTCCGCATGAATTGCCGCAAAAGAAATCAGGAAGAGAACGAAAATTGCCGCAAGTTTTTTTAGAAACTTTTTCATTTAAATCATCCTGGGTTAATTGAAGTCGAGCTCCATTGCACCGACGGGTTTTGTAACATCTACATTATCCATTTGGAACATGACTTTCTTGGGATAATCTTTCGCACAGAGTTTTCCAGGGAAACTGAGGATGTACGTGTTGAATTCTTTCACTGCCTTGTTGTACCTCGTCTGTGCTACGGTGATTCTGTTGTTTGCGCCCTCTATTTCGGTCATAAGATTCGTGAACTGGTCAGGGAATTTGAAATCAGGATATTGCTCGCTTACCGCAAGAAGACGACCAAGACCGGCGTTAAGTTCCGCTTGTGCCTCCTGGAATTTTTCCATCTGTTCTGGATTGGAAATTGTGTTTGCGTCCAACTTGATTTGACCTGCTGCCTGTGCACGTGCTTCAATGGTTCCAATCATCGCCTCAATCTCAGCATTCTTCGATGCCTTTACGGTTGAAAGAAGTTCTGGAATGCGGCGGAGCTTGTTGTCGTACTGAGTAGCAATATTGCTCTGTGCCTCCTCAACATTTTGGTCCAGCTCGATGATTTTGTTCTCAATCAAAAAGCAGCCGGAAAAGTTAAAAACTGTTGCCATCATCAATGTTATAAAAGCTACGCTTCTAATTTTTTTCATAATCACATTTCTCCTAAAAGTAATTCGCATTATATCATAAACTGTCCATTTTTTTCAACAAGTTTTGATTTATTGTTTGTACCGAATAATCAATTTTTTCTATAGCATTTGTTCCGTCTTTCTGATATAATCAGATTGTGTAAGGGGGAAAAATGCACACAATACATCGGATAAAATGCGGAACTGACAACTGTTACATAGTCGAAAACGGAAAGGATGCCATTCTTGTTGATACGACAAGCGCTCCAGGATATGAGATGGTTTTAAGTGAGTGCAGCAAGTATAATATGAAGCTTGTTGTCCTTACCCACGTTCATTTTGATCATGCGGAGAATGCCGCGAAGATTGCAGATCATTTTGGAATTCCTGTCGCAGTTCACAAGGCGGATCTGGAGCTCTTTGACAGCTTTGACAAACAGCCTCTGAAATCTTACGGATTGGTTGGCCGCGTTGTCCTTGGATTGTCATTGAAAGTTTTGCGGGAAACAAAAGTTGAAAAGCCCTCGAACCTAATTTACGTTTCCGACGGAGACAGTCTTTCTGATTACGGTATTGATGCTAAAATCCTTGAGCTTCCCGGACATACAAACGGCTCAATCGGAGTTGATGTTGGGGGAACTGATTTGCTCGTGGGTGATGCGCTCGACAACTGGATAAGTCCCGCCACAGGTCATCTCTACAGTGATTTGGATGCCATCAAAAAAACTGCGGAAAAAATCAAGTCGCTCGGAGAAAGAACCCTGCATTACGGACACGGTAAAGCGACGAAAAATCATTTTAAGATTTTGAAATAGGAGCATCAATAATAACAAAAGCGAGGTTGATTTAAAATGGAAATGATTTTGAGGGAATATAAAAGTGAAGACGCGGCGACAATCTGCAAGTGGCTCAGGACGGAAGAAGAACTGTACAAATGGTCTTCCGACAGATTCAACAAATTTCCGCTTTCCGAAAATGACATGAATGAAAGCTATGCGCCCCAGCTTGAGGGCAAAAGATTTTTTCCACTCACGGCGGTAGATGAAAATGGAAATATTCTTGGACACTTTATAATCCGCTATCCGAATGAAGGTGACGACACATCGGTTCGCTTTGGTTTCGTCATCTTGAATCCTGAACTGAGAGGCAAGGGACTTGGAAAGAAAATGCTCACGCTCGGAATTGAATATGCGAAAAAAAATCTGGGTGTGCAGCGAATTGATTTGGGTGTGTTTGAAAATAATCCCGGTGCAAGACATTGTTATGAGGCCGCCGGTTTCCGCGAATACAGCAGACGGAATTGCAATTTGAAAATTGGTTCGTGGACTTGCGTTGACATGGAAATCATTTTGGAAAAGAAAGAATTCATTTTTCCATGTGGCTCTGAAACTTTTGAAAGCGAAAGGCTCATAATGCGGAAGTTCACTTACGATGATGCCGATTCAATGATGCGTAACTGGGTTTCGGATGACTATGTGCAGGAAATGTATGGTGAGCCATCTTACAAAACCAAGGAAGATGTGAAGGGGCTTTTGGACAAGTATATCAATGCGTATCAAAGCGGCGTGTATTTCCGCTGGGCGATAATTGAAAAGTCATCCGGCGAGTGCATCGGGCAGATTGCATATTTTCTTGTGGATCACAACAACCATTTCGGCGAGATTGAGTATTGCATCGGAAAAGATTTTCAGAGACGCGGATATGCGACGGAAGCGACAAAGGCTGCAATAAAATTTGCTTTTGAAAAAATCAACTTCCATAAAGTGCAGATTTGCGTTCGACCTGCAAATATACCGTCAAGAAAAGTGATTGAAAAATGCGGCTTTACCTATGAAGGTACCCTGCGCGATTATTTTTTCAGAAAAGGAAAATACGAGGGCAGAATGTTTTATTCGATTTTGAAGGATGAGTGGAAATAGAAGTAAGTGCTTGTATAAAATAAGGTTCCCATAAGTAGCAAAAATGCAACTGCGGGTTTATGTAAAACTTACGCCTGTTTGTGTAAGATGTTTTTATAAGAAATCTAAATGATGATTTTAAGGAGACGATTATGATTTTTTCGGAAAAGCTACAGATTCTTAGAAAAAACAGGGGACTCACTCAGGAAGCACTCGCTGAAAAACTGAATGTGTCCAGACAGGCAGTTGCAAAATGGGAGTCCGGTCAGGTCTACCCGGATATTTTCAACTTGATTCAAATCAGCACATTGATGAATGTGAGTGTTGATTATCTTGTGAAAGATCAGGACTGTGCCGTGAATATTTCAAATGAACGGATAACGGATCTTGATGAGTTGATTTCGTTCAGATTAGAGGCCAACGTAAACACCTATGCGGCTTTTATGAATGAGGTTGAGTCCACTCGTCCTGCCTCCCATGATTTCCGCTACGAAAAAGGAGATTACGTCTATCACGACACTTATGTGGGCGGCGAGCAGTTTGCGGGTGAGGAGTCGGTCTGTAAAAAGGGAACGGCATTGTATGCGATGAACTATCTTGGGCGTGTGCTTGACGACCGTTTCAGCGGAGATTTTCTAAAAGAGGCTCTCCGTCATGCGGACAAAAAGATGCCCTACCGTGGACCAGAGATTTATCAGTCCGGTGAGTTCACGTACAAATGCAGCGTGACCGGCGACTTCAACTGGTTCCAGGGTTTTGAGGAAATCTATTTGAATGAAACAAAAGTCTACGAATGTGTTTTTCACGGCGGGACTTTGAGATAGAAGATTTTATTTCGGAGGGATAAAATGAACACACTTGATGCAATAAAAAGCAGAAGAAGCTACCGAGGAAAATATAAGGCGGAGCCGGTACCGCGTGAGGATTTGCTTGCGATTCTTGAAGCAGGACTTTCCGCACCGTCTGGATGCAACAAACAGACAACGAGTTTGATTTGTGTTGATGATGCCGAGACGCTGAAAAAAATTAAATCGGTAATTGAGCCTCCTGTGTGCGAGACGGCACCAGCATTGATTTGTGTACTTTCGCAAAATATAAACGCGTATCGTGACAGATGTTTTGCCGTTCAGGATTATTCCGCCGCAATACAAAACATGCTGCTTGCGATTGTGGAGCTTGGCTATCAGAGCTGCTGGTACGAGGGACACATAACCGACGAGGACAGAATCTGCGACAGGATTGCGGAGATTTTGAATGTCCCCGAGGATTACAATCTTGTGTGCATTCTTCCTGTTGGTAAGGCTGAGTCTGAGCCAGGTTGTCCGAAGAAAAAAACATTTGAGGAACGCGCTTGGTTCAATTCGTTTAAGGCATGATTTGTGTTGATAAGTTGAGGAGTGATGATGTGTGAAAAGATAGAATACCGACTTGCGACGGAAAATGATTTGGATGAAATCTGTGTGCTCATAAAAGCTGCCATTTCGGAAATGGACCGGCAGAAAATTTTCCAGTGGGATGAAATCTATCCTGCGCGAGAGGATTTTCTTTCTGACATAAAATCGAAATCTCTTTTTGCAGGTCTTATAGATTGCGGAAATCAAAAGAGAATCGCGGTCATCTATGCTCTCAACAAAGAGTGTGATGACGAATATAAAAACGGCGAGTGGAAATCCGACGGTGAGTGGAGGGTTGTTCATCGTCTCTGCGTCCATCCAGATTTTCAAAACCGTGGAATTGCAAAGGCGACTTTGAGTCATATTGAAAAAGAAGTGCTTTCCCTCGGAGTTAAAAGTCTTCGCCTTGATGTGTTCAGTCAAAATCCGCATTCACTAAAATTGTACGAACATTCCGGCTATTACAAGACCGGAGAGACTTCGTGGCGCAAGGGACTTTTCTATCTGATGGAAAAAGTGCTTGAAGAGAAGACTCTTTATGTTACTGATTTGGACGGCACGCTTTTGAACAGGCATGACAGCGTTAATCCATTCAGCATTCAGACTATCAACAGTCTGGTTGAAAAGGGAATGCTTTTCACTTATGCGACTGCACGCTCCCTGGTGTCTGCGTCGAAGGTGACGAATGGTCTTTCCACGAAGATTCCAATCATCGCGTACAATGGAACATTTATTTTTCAACCGTCAACCGGCGAGATTCTTTCCGAAGAGGGTTTTACCGATGAAGAGAGAAAGTATGTCCGCGACGTTTTGACCGAGCACAAAATCAGTCCGCTGGTTTATTCTTTTGTTGAAGGAATCGAAAAAGTTTCGTGGATTCCGAAATTTGAAAATGACGGCATCAGGCGATATTTGAGTGTGAGAAAGGGAGACAAGCGTTTTCGCTCCGTGGATAATGATGACTCGCTTTATGAAGGCAAGATGTTCTATTTTACGTGCATCGGTGAAAAGGATGAGCTTGAGAGAGTTTATGAGATTTTTTCAAAAGACAGCCGCTACCGTTGCACCATGCAGCAGGAACTCTACCGGCCCGAATACTGGTGCGAGATTATGCCGACCCTTGCGACAAAATCAAATGCAATCAAAAAGCTGAAAAAAATGTGGGGCTGCACAAAAGTAATTTCATTCGGGGACGCGATAAATGACATTCCCATGTTTGAAATTTCAGATGAGTGCTATGCCGTATCAAATGCTGTGGACGGACTTAAGAAAATTGCGACCGGAATCATAGAAAGTAATGAGGATGATGGTGTGGCCAAATGGCTTTTGAATAGAGTGGGAGGAAAATTATGAACATTGTTTTTGGCGAAGCAACAAAGGATGATATTGATGAGCTTATCCGAATGAGGATTGCATACATGAAGGATGATTTCGGAAGTGTAAGCGAGCATGAAAAAGAATGCATGGAAAATCAGCTCCGGGATTATTTTGGACGCAAACTTGGAACTGAGCTTGTAGCCTTTGTCGCAAAAGATGTGGAAAAAAATACTGAAAAAATTGTTTCGGTCGCTTATCTTCACATAATCGAAATGCCCGCGAATTCTGTTTTGCTGAATGGATTTTACGGAACAGTTTTGAGTGTGTTTACCGAGGACGAGTATAGAGGAAAAGGTCTGTGCACGAAGCTTATGCAAAATCTAATTGCGTATGGAAAGGAGCATGGGCTTGGACGAATCGATCTTTCTGCCACAAATGACGGATATCGCATTTATGAGAAACTTGGGTTCAAGGAAAAAGACAATCGCTACAGGGAAATGCGGTACAAGTTCTGAGCATGAAGTTGCTGGAGGAAAATTATGTGTTTGATATGTGACAGAATCAATATGATAAAAAATGGGACGAATCCGTATTTTGTAAAGGAACTTGAGACTGGCTATGTTGTGATTGGGGACAATCAGCACTTTTACGGCTACACTTTATTTTTGTATAAAAATCACAATCACACGGAATTGTTTCAGCTGGACATGGAGGAGCGAACGAAGTTTCTTCAGGAGATGAGCATTGTTGCGCAGGCTGTTGCAAATGTTTTCAAACCGGACAAAATGAATTATGAGTTGCTCGGAATGGGAGACGCGCATCTGCACTGGCATCTTTATCCGAGACGAAATGGTGATATAGAAAATTATGGAAATAACGGCAAGGGTCCTGTCTGGTGGTATCCGATGGAAAAAATGTATTCGGATGAAAACCGTCCGACTGAAAGTGAACTGGAGGATATGAAAAATAAACTGCGCGAGGAACTTGGAGGATTAAATGCCGCTTGTAAGAGTTGAGATGATTAAAGGAAAAAGTCCCGAGTATAAAAAGTCAGTTTTGACTAATATACACGAGGGATTGATGGAATCTTTTGACATTGCCGACTGGGACAGGTTTCAGCGTATTGTGGAAATCAGCCCGGAAGATTTTGAACTGCCCGAGGGAAAGACGAAAGATTTTATGATTATAGAGCTTACCGTTTTTCCGGGAAGGACAAAGGAGCAGAAACGAAAGGCGATAGAGACTATCACTGGAAAACTGCATGACTCGCTTGGCATTGCACCGACGGATGTGTTCATAGTCATCAACGAGCCGCCTCTTGAAAACTGGGGCATGGCAGGAAAACAAAAGGGAGAATAAAATGGATATTGTTGACAAGAGAATTGACGAAGGAAAGGCATTTGACTGGGGAAGAACATCGGCAGATTACGCCCGCTTCCGTGACATTTACCCGGAGATTTTTTATAAGAAGATTGTGGACAGGGGACTTTGCGTTGCTCCTCAAAAAGTTCTTGATCTTGGAACCGGAACCGGAGTGCTCCCAAGAAATATGTATCGCTTCGGTGCGAAATGGACTGGAACGGATATTTCTCCTGAGCAGATTGAGCAGGCGAGACGGCTTTCAAAGGAAGCTGGCATGGATATTGATTTTCAGGCTGTGTCTGCGGAAAAAATAGATTTTCCATCGGAGTCATTTGATGTGCTTACGGCGTGTCAGTGTTTCTGGTATTTCGACCATGAGAAAGTTATGCCGGAGTTTGCGCGTCTTTTGAAAAGCGGCGGAAAACTTTTGATTCTCTACATGGCATGGCTTCCCTTTGAGGACAAGATTGCCGGCAAGAGCGAGAAAATTGTTTTGAAATACAGTCCCAAGTGGTCCGGTGCGGGAGAGACGAAACATCCAATCTGGGTGCCGGATGTCGCAAACAAGTATTTCGACTTGGAAGACCATGAGGAATACGACGTGAAGATTCCTTTTACAAGGGAAAGCTGGCACGGAAGAATGAAAGCATGTCGCGGTGTGGGTGCGTCTTTGTCTGGAGATGAGCTTGCCGCGTGGGAAAAAGAGCATTGGGCAATGTTGGAATCTGAGACGCCCGAGCAATTTGAAATCCAGCATTATGCTGCCCTTAAGATTCTTCGGAAGAAATGAGGAAATGTAAATGAAATACGGGATTCTTGATTACGAGACTGTCGGAAACGGTGTGCCTGTCCTTATAATCCATGGATGGGGAATCAGCAGACTTACGATGAAAGCCGCGTTTGAGCCTGTCTTTACTGAGCTTGACGGCTACAAAAGATTTTACATTGATCTTCCCGGCATGGGACAGTCCGAGCATGGCGACGTAAAAAACTCCGACGACATTCTTGACCTGCTTCATGAATTTGCCAGCGATGTAATCAAAGACAAATTTATAATCGTGGGTCAGTCTTATGGCGGATTGATTTCCAGAGGTTTTGTAAACAAGTTTCCCGAGATGATTCAAAAGATTGTCCTTCTTTGTCCTTGCATTATTCCGGGTGTGAAAAAGGGGCGGGTTGAAAAGTTACGTGTCGTTCAAAAGGATGATTCCCTGCTGGACTCGCTTTCAAAAGAGGAGCGCGAAAGTTTTACGGAGATGAATGCCGTACTCACTCGTGAGGTTTGGAATCGTTACAAGGATTTTTTGGTGCCGGCTCTTGCATGTGCGGACTGGAAATTCTTGGGACATGTGCTTGATGGAAAATTTTCCTTTGACGTTGACAAATTGGAAAAGCCGTGCGAGATTCCCACTTTGATTATAGCGGGAAAACAGGATTCAGTCGTCGGTTATAAGGACCAGTATGATTTGATGAAAGTTTATCCTAACTCGACTTACTGTGCCATTGAAAACGCCGGACACAATCTTCAGATAGAGCAACCTGAAATGTTTGAAAGCATTGTAAAATCATGGCTGAGGACGCATTGACATGAAGAGGATTTTGATTGACGGAAAAAACTTTTCAAATCAGGAAGAGTTTTACACGGAGATTGACAGGCTCCTTACAAGAAATCTCGACTGGAAAACAGGACACAATCTGGATGCATTTGCCGATTTATTGTGCGGTGGATTCGGCTTCCATGAATACGGGGAAAAACTTGAGATAATCTGGTCCGATGCGGAAAAGAGCAAGTCTGATCTGGGAACGAAGTTTTTTGAAACAGTGGTCGAAATAATGAATGAGACTGATTACGATTTTTCCTGCGACTTGAAACTCGTTGACTTGCGGATTGTTCCTTATGAGGAGAAATATAAGCGGAGCGTTTTTGATTTTACCGATCATTGTTTTCAGGACTTGGGAAAAGCTTTTGAGCCGAATGGAAGACATTTTTTTTATAATGAGATAGAAAGTGCGTTCGATTCGTTCTGGTGCTTGATTGCGGATTCTCAGGTGATTGGAACTGTCGCCTTGAAAAAAATTGATGATTCTACCGTTGAGCTTAAGGCACTTTATCTTTCAAATGAATTCAGGGGCTACGGATTGGGTCGAAAGCTTTTGGAAACGGCTGTCTCATCCGCAAAGGAAAAAGGATATGCCCGTGTTGTTTTGGATTCCATGGCCAAGTACAAAGACGCGCGAAAACTTTATGAAAGCTTCGGATTCACAGAAACAGAGCGTTACAATGACAATCCGTATGCGGATGTCTTCATGGAAAAAAATCTCTAGTTTTTGTAAAAAATTCACATTCGGTTAATGTTGGACACTTTTTAAAGAAATATTCTCATGCTATTTTATAGGCATGAATGATTTTATTCTTGAGTTTCAGGACGTTACAAAAAAATATGGTTCTCAGATTGCCGTGGATTCTGCGACTTTCTCACTTGAGCGTGGCCGAATATATGGCTTCGTTGGTGAGAATGGTGCGGGAAAAACGACATGCATCCGTATGATGTGCGGGCTGACCAAAGCTGACAGCGGAAAGATTGTGCTTTTCGGAGATGATGGAAGCAATGGTGCAAAATCACTTTCGATGAAGCGCAGGAAAATCGGTGCTCTGGTTGAACAGCCTGTATTCAATCCATTTGCGGATGCGAGGGAAAATCTTTTGGAACGCGGCATTTTATACGGAATGAAATGCGATGAAAATCGGATTGAAAAAATCTTGGAGAGAGTCGGACTCGGTGGATGCGGAAAAAAGAAAGTGCGTGATTTTTCTCTTGGCATGAGACAGAGACTTGGAATTGCACTCGCATTGATTGTAAATCCTGAGTTTTTGATTCTGGATGAGCCGATGAACGGACTTGACCCAATGGGGATGATCTCAATTCGCCGCCTGATTCAGTCCTTGTGCAGGGACAGCGGAATTACCGTGCTTCTTTCGAGCCATATTCTTTCGGAGCTTGAGGAACTTGCCACGGACTACATTTTTATAAGCGGTGGAAAAATCCTCAGACTTGCAAGTGCTTGCGACATTTCGCTTAAAGGAAAATCCCTTGAAAAATTTTATCTGGAGCTTTTGGGCTTGACAGAGGAAGACATTGTGGAAGGAGGAAAATGGAATGCGTGATTGCTTAAAATGGAAAATGCATTGTTTCGCACATTCTCTGTTGCTGCCTATATTGCTTGTAGCAGGTTTGCTTTGTGGAATGAGTTTTATCCTTCTTTCACACGAAGATGGATTTGCGAGCGGAATTGAGTTCATGCGTGCATCGGTTTCATTTTCGTCTTCATTCCTTGTTCTTGCAGCCGGGGTTTTTTGCGCGATGAGCATAAACTGCAGCGTTGTTTCAAGACAAGTTTCGGTATGCGTTATGTCAGGTGCATCCAGAGCCTCCGTCATTTTTGGGGAATGTCTTTTTTATATTCTGCCCTTGACAATCTTTGTGCTTGTTTCTTCGTTGGTGTCGTTTGTTGCAGGAAGCATTGTTTCTGGCTCACTCGGCATTACTTCAATCGCATCAGCGTTTTTTGAACTCGCATGGCTCCTCGTTTCCCTGCTGGTGATTGCATCTTGTTTTTGCGTGTGCGTCCCGCTTGCTCTTTTGATGAAAAGGGAAGGTGGATGTGCCGCTGTATGTCTTCTTGCAAATCTTGAGCTCTACAGCATGGTGCAGTCGCTTTTTCAAACCGAGACTCCGAATGAGGGACTGATAAAACTTGCGTCTTTCACTTCTTTCGGACAGCTCTTTCTATTCCCAGTTTGTGATAGTTTGTCGGGAGTGATTACGGCATTCGTGGTTTCTCTTTTGACTCTCGCATTGTTCTTTACCTTGGATTTTATAATCTTCAGGAGGATGGAGTTAAAATGAAAAGAACACTTGGATTTTTTACGTCATGTTTTTTATTGATTTTTTCAGGCTCTGTTTGTGCACAAGAGTTCGAAAAACAGATTGCAAGTGAAATTGAAAACTATGTCGATGTCCGAAAGGGAGGACTTGCTTCTGTAGCCGTATCCGTTTTTCAAAATGAGTCAACCGTTTATGAAAATTATTTCGGCATGGCGGACATTGAAAACTCTGTGCCGGCGGACGGTGATACGGTTTATGAGTGGGGATCCGTTTCAAAGATGTTAGTTTGGACTAGCGCGATGCAGCTTTATGAGCAGGAAAAACTTGACTTGAATGAAGATGTCCGTACTTATCTTCCGACGGGATTCCTTACCAAATTGCATTATGAGGAGCCTGTCACAATGCTTCATCTGATGAATCATACGGCGGGATTTCAGGAATGTGTTTATCAGAATGAGTCAATAAAGGAAGAGAAACTTTTGCCGCTTGAAAAAACATTGAGGAATCTTGAGCCGAACCAGGTTTTCCGTCCGGGCACAGTAATGTCTTATTCAAACTGGGGTGCGGCACTTGCAGCTTTCATTGTTCAGTGTGTTAGTGGTGAGGATTATGTGGATTATGTTCATCATCACATTCTTGAGCCGCTTGGAATGACACAGACCGCTGTTTCTGGTTCTCACCGCGACAATCTTGATGTAAAAGAACGCCGTGAGAATTTGAAGACTTACAATATCAACAGTGAGGAAAACGATTCGTTTGGAATAAACGTAAGTTATGTCGATGTGTATCCTGCTGGAGCCGTAATCAGTCCTCTGTGTGATCTTGTGAAGTTTGGGAAGGCATTTGTTCCTTCGGATGGAAAATCACCCTTGTTCCAGAAATCGGAGACACTGAAAGAAATGCTTTCGGTATCTTTGTTTTATGGAGATACAAATGCTCCGAGAGATTGCCACGGTCTGCTTGTTTCTTATTACGGAAAGACTGTGTTCGGACACGGAGGAAATACTGCCGGTTGTACGTCAAATCTTTTGTTTGATCCGGAGACAGGAAAGGGAATTGCCGTTATTGTAAATGAGGTGGGTGAGACAGCTTTCACTATGGGGCTTCCGTCTTTGCTTTTCGGTGAGTATAAGGACAATTCTTATTTTGGAGAAGGAAGCAAATCGTCATCGAAAAGAACTCCAGATATTTCAGGCTTTTACACGGAGAGCCGCTCCTTCATAAAAGGCTTTTACTGCATGGCACAATATACTTTCTTCTTGCCCGTTGCAAAAATGAATGAGGACGGAAAATTCCCGATTATTGGCGGTATGGGCGGAATCATAAGCGATGTGGGCAACAGCTTTTTCATCCTTGACAACCAGAACGGAATGCAGATGCCACTTTATCTTTCCCGAAACGAAAAAGGAAGGAATGTCTTGCAGATGGAATGTTATGATTACATCCATGATCCGACATTTTTTGTAAAAGCTGCTTTTATCATCCTTGTGCCTGTGCTTGCTCTTATTGCTTTCATTGTGATTTTGGTTCAGATGATTAAATTTGTTGCGAGAAAAAAATCAAGGAATTTGTCAAATGCAAAAAGCTTGTCGCTTGATAAAAAATCTGTGGCCGCTCTTATGGCGAAGCTTACTCCGATTGTGATTACCATAATTGTGCTCCTCTTTTTCTCCACTTCAATTTGTGTAAAACCTTTTGCCGTAATTTCTGCGATTCTTGCGGGATTTTTGGCTTTAAGTTCTGTCGCAAATGGTGTATACTTAATCAGGAAGAAATGCTGGTTCTCTGCTCTTTGTGCTTTGTATTCCGCATTCTTTATCTGCTACTTTCAGTTCTGGAATTTCTGGGGCGTGTAAAAAACTCCTGGAAAAGCGAGGTGTGTGATGAATGAAAAGAAGATGATTCTTGTTGCTGATGATGACGCTGAAATAATCTCTCTTTTGCGGCTCTATCTTGACTCCGAGGACATGGAGGTGATTGCGGCGAGCGACGGAGAATCGGCTTACAATATTCTTGAATCCGAGAGGATTGATCTTGCGCTTGTTGATGTGATGATGCCGAAACTCAACGGCTTCGAGCTGATTAAAAAACTTCGCGTCTCACATCATCTTCCGGTTCTGGTGATTTCCGCACGCACTGAACTTTCCGACCGTGTGCTTGGTCTTGACTTGGGTGCTGATGATTATATTCAAAAACCATTTGAGCCTCTTGAGGTTGTTGCGAAGGTAAAGGCGCATTTGAGACGAAGCGATGCAATGAAATCTTCTCCGGGAAAAGATGAGCAGGTTCAAAATGCGAATGTCATTCAGTTTGAGAACCTTGTTTTGAATCTTGACTCATGCACAATCACTGCGGATGGAAATACAAGCAATCTTACAAAGGTGGAATTCCTTGTCCTGAAAATGTTCATGGAACAGCCAATGCGTGTGTTTACCAAGGACCAGGTTTATGAGTGCGGATGGGGTGATGTCGCCGTGGATGACAATACAATCCGTGTAATTATAAGCAGATTGCGTGACAAAATTGGGAGTTGCCAGATAAAGACTATACGCGGTCTGGGGTATCGGCTGGAGAAAGGCATATAGGTGGAGGATGTATGAAAAAACTTAGGACTAAAATCATCTGGTATTTTATTCTTTGTGCATTTCTTCTTGAGATTGCTGTTTCTTTGATAGACGATATAGCCGGGAATTTTATTGATACTTGTTTGACTGAGGATGATGGTGGAAAATTTGTTCTTTTGCTCTTTTTGTTTTTTGGATTGACCGCGCTTTCTTTTGCTGGGGCCGCGTTTCTGTTTTTCATACTTACGAAAAAAGCGATGCGGAACGATCAGAGAGACGAGCTGGACAAGCAGAGTCTTTTATATTCAAGTCTTGCGCATGATTTGAAGACACCGATGACAAGCGTAATGGGATTTTCCGCCGCCCTTTGTGACGGTAAAATTCCTGCTGAAAAAATCCCTGAGACCGCAGAGATAATCCGCACGAAAACAAAAATGATGAATGAGCTTTTGATGGAAATGATTGCCCTTGCGAAAACTGGAAGCTCCGCATATACGCTGAAGAAAAAAAAGACTGATGTATGCGCTTTGGTCAGGGCTGTAACAGCAATGGAATACGATTGTTTTGAAAAGAAGGAGATTCAACTCGCGATGGAAATTCCTGACGAACCGATTTTTGCGATGCTTGATGAGATTGAATTCCGCAGGGCTTTGAACAACATCATTGTAAACGCCTACAGACATAACAAGGACGGTGCGCGCGTAAAAATATCTGTCGGAGAGAAAAAGGGGCGGGTGAAAATTCTTGTTGCTGATGACGGAGAGGCAATTCCACAGAATCTTGCGAGAAAACTTTTCAATCCTTTTGTGAGCGGAAACGAATCCAGGACGAGCGGCACAGGGAGCGGACTCGGGCTTGCGATTGCGAGACAGATTGTGGAAAAACACAGCGGTAAAATTGGAATATCGGAGGATGTTCCTGAATATACAAAGGCATTTTTCATAGACATTAAGGAGGAAAGAAAATGAAAAAGAATATTTTGTCAGCGGCATTGATTTTGATTTTGCTTGTTCCGGCTTTTGCCAAGCAGAAGAAAATCCCTCCGTCGGTAAATTTGACTGATGCGGACGTGATTGCTTTTGCGGAGCACTGTGTAGATATTATGGATGATATTGAGGATGCAGGAGTTGAGGAAGTCAACGATGAGTGCACCAAGGCTGAGAAGGAGGCGGTTGAGAAAATCCTTGAGAAATATGGAATCTCGGGGCCAAACCGTTATGACAAGCTGGAGTCTATTATTCTGAGCTATTCGAAATGCAAGCTCGAAAAGGAGATGAAGGACTCGTCTTGGTTTTTGCAACTTACAATGGCAAAGAAAATCAAAAAACTCTTTGATGAAAAAATAAATCCTGATGATGAGGCTGTCGTGGCAAAGCATCTGAAACTTCTTGATGAAAAATTTGGTCCGATTCTTGAGGAGGGAGATTTCTAAATGAAGACAACTGCTTTGAAAAAATCAATTCTTGCGCTTTCTGTGATTGTGTTCTTTTCATTCATTGCAGAATCGTGCGTTTCAACCCCAATTACCGACGTGGGATCCGCAAGTTCCATCTCGGTTCATGGGGAGCCCTTCGAGGATGAGCCGAACATGGAATTCATCGGGTTCAAGCCTGAGATGACTTTGCTTGCCGTGACATCGCAGATTTCCAAAAATGAGTCATATCTTGCAGATTTGCTCGGCGGCTCTTCGGAATCAACCTTGGAGTATTTTTCCGATTACAATTATTGGATGAAAGTGAGGGACACAAAGACATTCAGAAGATTTGGCTCCACGCTTTCTAAATTGAAGATGGCCGATGACTGCTCCAAGCTCTATTTTGGTGAATTCACCCCGCAGGATCTTGTCATGTACAAGAGTGCGAAACGTTACGTTGCCTTTGTCTCTGTCCAGGAAACTCAGTTCCTTTACCATGACACGGCGAAGACCCAGCAGGCATGGACAAACGCAGGATTCATTCTTTCCATTGGAGGAGCGGCTTTCATTGCTTCCATGATAGATGATTTTCCGCCTGACACATTGGGAAAGAAAGTGGAGATGGCTCTCAGCGCAGGAAGCTTTGGAGTCGGGCTTTTGTGTTTTATTCCCCAGTTTTTTACGCCGAAGACAAAATTCGCGTTCAAGGGAAAGTATGCGATCTGTGTGTATGACACGAAGGAAAAATGTCTTGTGGCGAAGGAACCGATAGAAGTTGAATGGATGGAGGAATGGAACGGTTCCATAGAAAGCGATAAGACTGACCAAAAAATGATAAACAACTTCTGCGCGTTTAAACTTGAGAACGCATTGATTGACGGATTCAGAAAAGTAAGCGGTGAGTATCGCTAGGAAATCGGGGCTGTCGTTTGTGTGTGCACTGGCTACCGGCGGCAGCTTTTGATTTTTGGGTGTGGTTCAATCATATCCGCGGATCTCCAAAAACACTGACTCACATTCTTCAAGCCACAGGCAGATTTTTTCCGTTACGTTCTTTATCTTCTGCCTTGATTTTTTTCCGCTGATTGCGCATTCCCACACAACGCAGACTCTCCAGCTCATGTCCTGATATTTTTTGATGTTTTCGGAATCCCTTTTTTTGTTGCGCTCAATCTTGTTTTCCCAGAACCCAACGTTGGATTTTGGAATCCTGAATCTGGAGCAGCTTTCGTGTCCGTGCCAAAAGCATCCGTTTATGAACACGACGGCATGGTAGTGCGGAAAGACTAAATCTGGAGTGCCGGGATAGCGGCGGTCGTTTTTTCGGAAGCGGAGACCGAACTTAAAGAGTGCGGAGCGGATTTTCTTTTCCGGCTTTGTGTCCGAGCTGTGAATTGCAGCCATGTTTTTGTGCCTTTGCTCTGCGCTCAAGCTGTCGGTGGAAAGTGATATGCGAAGAATTTCCTTGTAAGGATTGCAGCGCGCAAGACCGAGAGAGATGACTTTTGCTGATTGCGGCAGAATCGATTTTTCAAACAAGGAGAAGCCTTTTTCAAATTGCGAGTGCGAAAGCTTTACAGCAAGGGCAATGTGCGGAACCCAATTCTGCGGAAGATAATTCCTGTTGTCTCCGGCTTCAAAATGCGGTATGAACATTTCGTGCAGACTTGAGTTCAAATCCTTGAGAAAAGTGAAAGTCGGAGAGTCCTTTTTCAATGAAAGAAAAATCACCTTGTCCATAAAAGAATCCGCGCCGGAAAAATCCACCGGGAAAGTCCTGCCTGCTTTTTTTGAAAAATCACGGAACAGATTCTCCAGCTTTTCCAAGTTCGCGTCGCTTGCATGAAACATTCCCAATGTCAGATGCGGCGGCACTTCATTTTGAATCATGTAATCATTTCCGCAAATCTCCGCCAAGTGCGATATGGCCGAGCGAATCAGGGTAGTTGAGTCCGGGTCAAAATACAGGGTGACGGCGTAGGTCGAGGTTGGGTTGGACGGTGGTTTCATTTTGCCTCCGTTTTGCAATCTTGCCTGAGCTAAAGAAACAAAGCGAGCAGCACGATGTGGAGTATAAGAATCAGCGGCATGAAAATTACGAAATACCAGTGCTTCGTCTTGTGCCTGAAAACATACATCCCGAGCCACGTGCCGAGACTTCCTCCGATGAGACTTGCCAGGAACAGGGCCTTTTCAGGTGTCCTCCAGCCTTTGTTTTTCGCCTTGTGCTTGTCAATCCCCATGAGAATAAACCCGATGATGTTCATAATCAGCAGGTATACAAAAACTGTGTTTCTAATAGTCGCGTTCGTTGTCATCGTAGTCCCCTAAATAATCCTTTTTGCTTGACCAGCCCAAAGATTTTTCCCGAAGCATCTCCGCATCCTCGCGCCCCTGGAAAACCCTCCACTCATTATAATGTGTGGAAGCAGATTTGTCATCACTTTGCTCTTCCTTGTTTTTCTCATGCAAGTCTTCGATTCCGTTTGCCATAATATTTCCTCCATCTGACTTTATGTGCTCTCTGATTCTCCCAAATCATGTTTTCAATGGGGAGATGGGCAAAAACTGGATTCCATTCAGCCAAAAGCCTTGACTGCCAGAATCGCCCCATGCGTCCGTTGCCGTCCATAAATGGGTGAATAAATTCAAACTCGTGCAGAGCCGTTACCTGTTCTTCGCTCAGAGTGTTGCCCTCAATTGCAAGTGTGCCGTGAATTGTCTTCATGCGGTTCATTTTGCGCATCATGATTCCGTCTTCCATCTCCATTCGAATGGCAAAACGCTCCAAGTTTGCGGAGATTTCTGAGATAAGGTTGATTGCTCTTGCACTGATGGCAAAGGGTGGTGTGTACATGGTTCTACCATACTCCTTATTAATAAATTTATAGGGGGGGAAGCCCTTTATAATCCCTGAAGATTGTCGCAGCAGTGTTGTGACAATTCTAAAAACTTATGTAAAAAAAATGCGTTTCATATAGGTATCACAGTGTTCAATAATCTGTTCCGAAATTCTTGAAATGTGTTCAAATATTTTTTATGCCATTCGCATTTTCTATATGTCTCCTTACATTCATTTTGAAAAAATAAAATCAAGGAGCTGTTTTATAATTTCTTCATCAGGTTTCTTTTTCATTTTTCTAATACGAATACCAAATTTACCAATATTTACTCCTTTTCTTACTGGGGTAATTTCTATTTCTAATTCCTTCTGCACTGATTTCCAATTTTTCAGGTGTGAAAAATCCTTCTTTGGATTATAAATAATACTCCACATAGTTTCCATTTCTGTATGTTTATTGATCCACTTATTTGAATTTGCAAAAATCACTACCGAAATGTATTCATTTTCATAATCAAGTTCTTGTTCAACATACGAATGGTCTGTATCAATACCATTTGAGTATTGTTTCAATTTTTCGTTTAATTCATTAAATGTCATACCGTCCATATCCTTACTATTTTTAAGTTAAGTATTAAATTAAAAGTTGGGCATTATATATTTTCGTATATAATACATTTTGTAGAAGAAATCTATAAAAGATTCTTTACTTTATCTAGAATTAAAATATCTGCAGGAAGCCAATCTACGGAATTTAGAGTTTCCTTTGTCAACCATTTTGCATTTTCATGTTCTAGAAGCTCAAGTTTTCCACTCAGAATTGTACATGCATAACAACGCATTGAAAGATGAAACTTTGGATAATCATATTCAATTGTGTCAATATATTCTCCAACCTGTATTTCTGTTGCCAGTTCTTCTTTTATTTCACGAGCAAGAGCTGATTCTGGGGATTCGCCTTCTTCGATTTTTCCTCCAGGGAATTCCCATCCGTCTTTGAAGTCTCCGTATCCGCGTTGAGTTGCAAAAACATTCTTTTTAGAATTTTCATCTGTCCTTATAATAATAGCAGCAACAACATTTACATTTTTCATTTTAACCTTCCAAATATGCATAAAGATTTTGGGGAACAGGTGTTTTCATATCAAACTTTATGTTTACGACAGGAACCTGTCCTTTATCAGAATTCATAGTTGTATCTTCAAAAGATTCAAATTTCATGTCACCCATAAAATAAAAATCCGATCCCTCCGCATCATCTTTTTTTACAAATAACATGATTCTAATATTGTTATCCTGCTGATGAATTAATGCGGAAACTTCGTCAGATTCTGATGTTCTGCGGCTTCTTGAATACCAGTTAAAACGTGTATTGTCAATAAACACATCCTCGTATTTTATTGAGTCAGAAATATCATCTGATTTTTTATAAGTTACAAAGATTGGGCATGTGTATTCTGGTGTGGATGTTTCTGTTTTATAACCATATACTGTTGAAGAGCAGTCACTTTTCCAGTTCAATAATTTACAAACATCTTTACGAGAGTATTTTCGATATAAAACAAGATTATTTTCTGTTTTTATTTCGTTTTCTTTCAAACTAGCTTTTTTTATCCCATAACATAAGCAGTCATTTAATTCATCAACGTATGATTTATTCTTTATTAAATCAGCAAATTCTTTGGTACGAACAAATATTTTATTGGTTTTATCAAAAGTAACATAAGTTATTCCGCCATACTTTTTCTTGTCAGCTTGAGTGTAGAATTCTGGTGAAAGTAAGCGGCATATACCATCTACGTCCTTTTCATTTAATGGGACACTGTATGTTTTCAATGTTTCTGAAAAGTCTGAATATGAAATATGGTCTTTGTTTAAGAGCATCTTCAATAAAAGAAGTTCATGAATTCTAAAGCCGTGAGCAAATTCAAGTGAAATAAACTGTAGTGAGCATAGTTCCTTTGGTGATAGTAATGTATCTTGTTTTTCAACTTTGCATTTAAAGGCGTAATAACTTCCAGCATAATCAATAAATAAAAGCGGATCGATGAATCCATTTTCAACAAATTCTATCATTGTTGGAATATGTGCAAGACGGAATTTTAGTTTTGTATATTCTTCTTTTAGGAGTTTAAGTTGAGAAAATGAGGTTTGATTTATTGAATCAAATATCTTTTGCTTTGCAATTTCATTTATTTGAATTGTTGAAGAACCAGGAATGCATGCTGAACCTGTTGAAAGAGCCCGTCGTAGATTATCTTTGTTATATGAATTATCTCCGAATAGAGCAATCGGGATAAAGAAATTGTTTTCATAATTTCCAATAAAATCTATTACACTTACAAAAGATTTTCCCTTATCTTTTCGTAGACCTCTTCCAAGTTGCTGGACAAAAATAATTGCAGATTGTGTTGGACGAAGCATAACAACTTGATTTACGCATGGAATATCAACTCCTTCATTAAAGATATCCACACTGATTATATATTGAAGAGGATCATCATCGCTCTCCAGCTTTTGAATTACTCGCTCGCGTTCGGAATCGGAATTTTCACCGGTAAGATATGTTGTAACAAAACCGTCTTTATTCAAAAAGTTGCTCAATTCCTTTGCTTCTTCAATTCTACTGCAAAAGATGAGTCCCTTTACAAGTTCATCATTACTTTTGTATAGTTTTATTGCATGTTCAATATGTCTGATTCGTTCTGTGCTTACTAGCTTTGAAAAATCACTTTTATCATCTATTATTTCATTGTTTATTGTTAAATCACTTAATCCATAATAATGGAAGGGGCAAAGCAAATCTTCTTCCAAAGCCTTTTGTAACCTTATTTCATATGGAATATTATTGTGAAACAAAGCAAAAATATCAAATCCATCGGTGCGTTCTGGTGTTGCTGTAAGACCAAGTAAGAATTTTGGTTCAAAGTATTCTATTACCTTTTTATAACTTTCAGCCCCGGCATGATGAACCTCATCTACGATAATATAATCAAAATGATCTTTTCGGAATGTTTTTAATGTTTCATCCTTGGCAAGCGTGAAAATTGATGCAAATAAATAATCCGCATTGAAATCTTTTTGTGTGCCATTTAAGAATCCTGTCTGAATGTTTGGTAGCAAAGTTTTGAAACTTTTTTCGCATTTGTTAAGAATCATATCGCGATGAGCAATATAAAGAACTCGATGAGGATTGACTTGCTGAACATCAAAAATAGAAAGATAAGTTTTTCCAGTTCCTGTAGCAGCAATCAAAAGAGCTCTGGTTTCATCTTTACTCCGCAACTCTTCAAGGGAAGCCATTGCTTCTTTTTGCATTGAGTTCGGGACTATTTCCAATTCGTTATTTTCATCAGATAATTTGAGATTTTCTTCTATTGCATGATCCGCTTGGAGTTCTTTTATGGCATCCTTCGGAAGAGATTTTAGCGCAACTTTTTTTAGATTGTAGTCTATCGTATAGTCAGTAATCCATTCTGATGTTACAGTTTCTGCCTCTTTCCAGACGCGTTCGAATTCGTCTCGGACCGAAAAAACTATTTGTCCGTCTGTCAATGAAAGAAACTTTATGCTCCATTCCTGATTTTGACTTAATGCACTTGCGGTTAAATTCGCGCTGCCAACGATAATGGAATAATAATTGCTTTGTTTAAAAATATATCCTTTCGGATGAAATCCACCTTTTGTGTATGCACGGACTTCGATATTTGGAAATTCTAGTAACTTAGATAACGCCCCTGGTGAAGTAAAATTTAGATAATTTGTTGTAAGTATTCTTCCTTTAATATTTTTTTCTGCAAGATATTCTAGTTTTTGAAGAATTGAAGCAAGCCCTGTATCATTTATAAAGGCAACCGAAAAATCGAAGGCTTCACAAGTTGAAAGTTCTTCTGTAAGCGCTGAAAGGATTTTTTTGCTTTTATGATAATCATTTACTAAGAGCGTAGGCATAAGGTAATTATCTGAGGAAATCTGTCGTGAAATAAATCCTGTTCGAAGGCTTTTTAACAGTTTTTCAGTTTCTAGGACATCCATTTATTACGCTCCACCAAAATTGTTTCATAAATAGTATACCAGTTTTTTTTATTTATTTCAATCTCACAAGGTTGTCGCTTGGGGTTTTAGGGGCCGCAACCATACGCACTTGCTTTGTTTGCCCCTAGGCGAGGGGGTAGCCGATTCTTTAGATGAGGCGCAGGGGGAGACTTCCCCCTCATTATGGAGGGTATTTTTAATTTAGTTCACGTAGCTTTTTATTCTTCCGGCCAGATATAGAGGGACGTTTATCAAGTCGGACTGGACTTTGTATTCCAGTGTGGAAAAACGGATTGCCTTTTCAGGATTCTCTTCTTTTCTGTAACGTTTAAAACTAGCAGACGTAACATTTCCGCCGGACTTAAACTCGCGGGCTCGGGCTCCGGATTTTACACATCCATAAAAAAATTTTTCATTCTCCTTTGACAGTTGCGTTACGAGGCTTCTTAAAACAAGCAGAATTCTGCCTGCGTTTACTTTTCCGTTGTAAATTTACACATTTTCGCAAATTCCGTTCATCACAAAAAAAGCACTTTCCACTTTCCACTTTCCACTTTCCACTTTCCACTTTCCACTTTCCACTTTCAACTTTCAACTTTCAACTTTCCACTTTCAACTTTCCACTTTCAACTTTCCACTTTCAACTTTCCACTCGCACCCCCCTCAAACTTGACACCCCGGGAACTCCCTTGTATAATTGAAATAAAGGGGGCTTTCATGTCTGAGAACAGCGGCAATGCAATGGAAGAAATGGACAGGAGACGGTTTTCGCTTACGGGACGTGTTTTTCACGCGACTCTACTGGGCTCCCTGATTCTGGGGCTGATCGTTCTGATTATAGGGCTCGGGCTTTACACTTATGCGCTCGTGGGACAGTATATCTCGCAGTCATACAGCATCTCTTGTTGCGCGGCGTCCATTTGTGAGAAGGTTGCCGATGTGGAGTCTTTTTCGGATTCTGTCATGGGGCGTTACAGGAGCCTGAGCGATTCGGAGATTGCTTCAATGGGCAGCAGGGATTACCGGAATCTTTTTTCAGATTTGGAGGAAAACCCAGCGTTCGGTTCCATTCATTTCGTGCTCCATGAATTTCTTGACGCGGGGGATGTTGACGCCGTCTACCTTGCCACCTTCGATGAGGAGAATGGAAGAATCGTCTATCTTGTGGACCCGGATGATGTTGTGAGCAAAAAGCTTATGCCGGGCGACTGGCAGGAATTCAAGGCCAAGACCCTGAAAAAATTCATGCACTGGGACGGGAAGGGAAAGCTCTACGACATCGGCAAGACTGAGATCTACGGATGGCTCTGCATGAGCGCGGCTCCCATAAAGCGAAGTGACGGCTCTACTGTCGCGTTCGTGATTACGGATGTCTCTCTGAAAAATTTCCGTGTAGGAGTCCGCACCTTCCTTATCCAGTACGTCATCGCCATGTTCATCCTCATAAACGCGTTCTGTTTCCTTATGACGAAGCACATGAAAAAGCGGATGGTCGTTCCAATCAATTCCATAACTCAGGCGGCGCAGGATTATATCCTTGACAAGTGCGCGGGAATTTCCGGAAACAATCACTTCGCGGCGCTTCAAATCAAGACCGGGGACGAGCTGGAGAACCTGAGCGTAATCATGGCGGAGATGGAAAAGAGCCTTGCCGACTACGAGGAGAGCCTTACGCTTGTGACCGCCGAAAAGGAGAGGATCGGGACGGAGCTTTCACTTGCAACTCGCATTCAGGCCGACATGCTGCCTAGTGATTTTCCCGCGTTCCCGGACAGAAATGAATTTGACATCTATGCTTCAATGAATCCTGCGCGCGAGGTGGGCGGTGATTTTTACGATTTCATTCTGATTGATGACGACCATCTGTGTCTTGTCATTGCGGATGTTTCAGGAAAGGGAGTGCCGGCCGCCCTGTTTATGATGGCATCGAAAATCGTCCTTGCGAACACGGCTCTGATGAATAAGTCTCCCGCGGAAATCCTTGAGTACACCAACTACCTGATTTGTCAGAACAACACAGAGGATATGTTCGTCACCGTCTGGCTCGGCATCCTTGAGATTTCCACCGGCAAGATGAAGGCGGCGAATGCAGGGCACGAGTATCCGGTGATAAAAAAGAAGGACGGTCAGTTTGAGATTCTTGAGGACAAGCACGGATTTGTGATCGGCGGTCTTGAGGGAATGAAGTACAGTGAGTATGACCTGGAGCTTTCTCCCGGCTCCAAGCTTTTCGTTTATACCGACGGTGTTCCAGAGGCGACGGATAGCGAGGGAAAGATGTTCGGACCGGACCGTATGCTTGACGCTCTGAACCGTGCTTCTGATGAGTCTCCGTATCTGATTATTACGCATGTGCAGGATGCCGTGAATGGCTTTGTGAACGGGGCCGAGCAGTTTGATGACATGACCATGCTCTGCTTTGAGTACAAGGGGGGAGCTTCCGGGGATGGCAACGGAGCAAGTGACGTGCTTGAGATTGAGGCTGATACTTCCCGGATTCATGAGGTGTACGAATACATAGAGAAAAAGATGGACGGGATTCATTGCTCGCAAAAGAGTCTCATGGAGATCAGCGTGGCGGTGGAGGAGATTTTCGTGAACATCGCGAATTATGCCTATGCCCCCGGAAAGGGAAATGTGATTGTGAACGCTGAGCTGAGCAGGGACCGGACTTCGCTTACAATAAGTTTTTCGGATTCGGGAAAAGAGTTCAATCCACTTGACCGCATTGATCCCGACATCACTCTTTCGGCTGAGGAAAGGGACATCGGAGGACTCGGCATCTATATGACGAAGAAAATGATGGACGAGGTTTTCTATGAGTACAGGGACGGCCACAATGTTCTTACTCTGAGGAAGGACTTGGAGAGCTGATTCTGCCGCGGATTTCAAATCAGAAAAAAACACGAGGATAAAAAAAGGCCGCCTGAAACTGAGTCAGAATCAGACGGTCTTTTAACATACCCCTCAAAGCGAATGCCAAGAGAGGTTCGGTTGCTTCTGAAAATTACAGAGTAGCACCAGGAATTTCTTTTTCAAACTCCTTGTTGCCGTGAGTGTAGCTCGGAAGAATCTTCGGAGAAACTGCGTCGCCCTTGATTCCTGCCGCCTCACGCTCCTTTTCGAATGCCTTCACGTGGTCGAGGTTCAGCTTGTCGCTCAGGGCAATGTTCTTGAACATCTTTCCTGCCTCAATTCCGGCCTCGCGTCCGAATACTACGACGTCAAGAAGTGAGTTACCCATCAGGCGGTTTGTTCCGTGGACTCCACCGGATGCCTCACCTGCGACGAGGAGGTTCGCTACGTTTGTGTGGCATGTCTTGTCGATCTCAACGCCACCGTTCTGGTAGTGGAGTGTGGGATAAACAAGGATGGGCTCCTTTCTGATGTCGATTCCGTACTTGATGAACATATTGTACATGGCGGGAATTGACTTGAGGATTGTTCCCTCGCCGTGGATCATCTCGATCATCGGAGTGTCGAGCCATACAGCATCCTGCACGTCGTTCTTTACTCCGCGTCCCTCACGAACCTCGCGGATGATTCCGGAAGCGTTAACGTCGCGAGTCTCAAGAGGATGGATGTAAACCTCTCCGTCCTTGTTGATGAGCTTTGCGCCGAGTGAGCGGACCTTTTCGGTAACGAGCTTTCCGAGGATCTGTGTCGGGTAAGCGGCTCCTGTCGGGTGATACTGCAGGCTGTCCTGATAAAGAAGCTTAGCACCTGCGCGGTATGCCATGACAAGACCGTCGGCTGTAGCACCGTAGTGGTTTGAGGTCGGGAATCCCTGATAGTGCATGCGTCCGGCTCCACCAGTTGAAATTACAACAACCTTTGCCTTTGCGATGCGGATTTCACCTGTCTCAATGTTCATAAGAACAGCACCACAGGCCTCTCCCTTGTCGTTCTTGATGATTTCGATCGCCGCCGTAAAGTCTACGACAGTGATTCTGTCTGCGCGGTTGAATGTCTCGTCGCGGAGTGTGCGCATGATTTCGGCACCGGAGTAGTCCTTGCATGCGTGCATTCTCTTGCGGCTTGTTCCGCCTCCGTGGGTGGTTACCATTGTGCCGTCGGGCATCTTGTCAAATTCAACGCCGAGGTCGTTCAGCCATTTGATTACGCTCGGAGCCTTGTTTACGAGTGTGTAGACCAGCTCGGGCTTTCCGTCGAAGTGTCCGCCTCCGAATGCGTCCAGATAGTGCTGTGCGGGTGAGTCATTCGGCTTGTCCGCAGCCTGGATTCCACCTTCGGCCATCATTGTGTTTGCGTCTCCAACACGGAGCTTTGTGACGAGGAGAACCTTTGCTCCCGCCTCGCTTGCCATGATTGCGGCTGATGTACCGGCTCCACCGCCACCGATTACAAGGACATCCGCCTCGTAGTCAATGTGTTTCAGGTCGATTCTCTCCGGCTCAATGCGGGGTTTTGCCTGAAGCATTTCCGCAAGCTCGATCGGAGCCTTCTGACCCTTGTTCGGACCAATCTTGAGCTCAGTGAACTGTTCCTTGATGCGGTCGGGATGGAACTTCAAGAGCAGGTCGTCCTTCTGTTCTGCTGTAAGACGTGCATGTTCAAACTTAAGGTTTGCTTCGCGTTTTTCAGCTACGATTTTCGCAGCATCGTCAAGGTAATTTCCGTACATTTTCTCTCCTCCGTCTTACTTCTCTATTTCACGAGTGTTATACAGATTCTTGATCTGCTCTTTGTCGCCGGTAGACATTTCTACAAACTTCTTGATTGCTTCTTCGCACGCACCGGAATCAATCTCCTTAACGCGGTCAATCAGATGCTGTGACTGTGGCTGTATGTACTTACCGTTCAGACGGCGAGCCAACTCTGCAACCTGTGGGTGACTGATTCCTGCCGGACAACGACTTGAGCAGCATCCGCACATTACGCAGTCAAATGAAAGATCCGCGCACTTTGCGAAGTCTCCGCGCTGTGCATAGGCGATGTACTGCATTGTGTTGAGGCTCTGTGGACATGCCCTTGTACAGGCGTTGCATCCCACGCAGGAATAAATCTCCGGGTAGAGCTGCATCATCACGGCCTGCTCCGGCTTGATTGTGTTGATGTCGTAGATCTGCTTTACGAGCGGGAAGAAGGGAAGAGTGGCAATGTACATGTCGTTCTCAACTTTCTTCGAGCAGGCAAGGCAGGTCTGGAGCTGGTTGTTGCCCTTGATTCTGTAGATGGTGGCACATGCACCGCAGAATCCGTTGCGGCATCCGCATCCACGCTTGAGCTGGTAGCCCGCGTACTCCATCGCATTCATGATTGTAAGTTCTGCCGGCACCTCATATTTTTTGCCGAACAGATATATTGTTGCCATTTCTTTTTCAGCCATTTAATATCTCCTTATATGTCATTCCGATTTTACCGGAATCTTTGGATGCTGAATCTTTTAGCCTGTGACGGCTACGCTCAGCATGACAGTCATTAATATTCAGGGGGAAGCTCTCCCAGCTGGTCAAAGCTGAACACAGGTCCGTCCTTGCAGACAAACTTGTCACCGATGTTGCATCTTCCGCACTTGCCGATTCCGCACTTCATACGCATTTCCATTGTGGTGAAAATCTGCGTGTCCACGAAGCCCATCTTTTTCAGCTCGGCCAAAGACAGGTGAATCAGGATTGGCGGTCCGCACATGATTACCGTCATGCTTGTGTCGGGCTTGCACTCCGTCACGTATGGGGGAACGAATCCGACGTGTCCGTCCCAGCCTTCTTCCGCGCGGTCAATCGTCAGGTTGATTGAGCAGTTGGGCTGTTTCATCCAGACATTCTGCATCTCGTCCAGGCGAACCAAGTCAGCCTTTGAGCGGGATCCGTAGATTACCTGGATGCGTCCGTAGTTCTCGCGGTGATCCATCATGTAGTTCACGACGGAATGAACCGGAGCGATTCCGATACCACCGGCGATTACAAGGATGTCCTTTCCACGGAGGGCTCCCTCAACCGGGAATCCGTTTCCAAGAGGTCCGCGGATTGCAATCTCCTGTCCGACTTCTGCGGAATGGAGCCAGCTTGTGAGCACACCGCATTTTTTTACGCTGAACTCAAGGTGGGTTTTAAGGGTGGGTGAGGACGTGATACTGATCATCGACTCTCCCAGTCCCGGCACCATCAGCATGGCACACTGTCCGGGGATATGCTCGAAGGGTTTTTTGCCCTCAAGGTCCTGTATGCAGAACGTCTTTACGTCCGGCGTCTCTCGTCTTATTTCCACAATCTTGCAGACGTGTGGAATCAATGCGTCATTGATCATTGTGCGTTTCCTCCGTCAGCATTTTCATTGTAAGTCTTTATGACCTTCACGATGTTCATGTGAATGGGGCAGCTCTCAAGGCATCTTCCGCATCCTACGCACTGCCAGTTGTCCTCGTGGGCCATCGGATAGTATACCAGCTTGTGCATGAAGCGCTGCCGGAATCTTTCTTTCTGCGTGAGGCGTGGGTTTGCCGCTGCCATCTGGGTGAAATCTGAGTACATGCAGGAGTCCCAGCAACGGAACTGTTTTACGCCGTTCGCGCCTGAGTCGAAGTCGCGGATGTCGAAACACATACAGGTGGGACACACATAGGTACAGGTTCCGCATCCAAGGCAGGATTCCGAGAGGGAGTCCCAGATCTTGGAGTTGAAAATCTTGAGCATGTCCTTTCCGACCCACTTTGAGAGGTCAAGGTTCGCGAATGGAGTAGCGGCGCATTTTTTGCGTGTTTCCTCCTGCTGCTTTTTGACCGGAGCCTCATCGCCTTCCGCAAAGAGAGACTTCGCGGACTCGATGATTTTCTTTCCCTTGTCGGTGTTGGGCTGGAAGTAGAAAGTGCCGTCACAGAGCCATGCGCTTACATCCCCGGCAGGAGCAGCTGCGTCAATCTTGTATGCGTGGCAGAAACATGTTTTCGCAGGTTCCGTACATGCAAGAGTGATTACTGTTCCGTGGTCGCGGCGGTTCTTGTAATAGGAGTCCACCGGATCCATGTTCAGGTAGACGGCATCCACAATCTCAAAGCTCTTCGCGTCACATGCACGGACACCGAAAACCACGAAGTCGTTCAGTTCCTTTCTCGGATCCTCGACCGTAACGTGCTTTCCTTCCATTCTCAGGTTCACGAGATTTTCCGCCTTGGGGAAGAAGAAATCCTTTGCAGAGCGGACGGTCTTCAGGGCGCTGCTGAGTTTTGCCCCCTCGTTCCAGAGAGCGAAGTCAGCCTTGCCGGTATTGTTGTCCTGGGGAATGTAAAGTTCACCCTTTGAGGCAATCAGCTTGAAGAATTCATTTATTTTTGATTCAGGAAGAGTAAACATCATTTTGCCTCCTGTGCAGCCGCTTCACGCTCGTGGACAATGCTTGCCTCGCAGTCGTCCGTGGTGTATGTGAGCATTGGCGGTTTTGTTTCCATGTCGCTTCCGGCAATGTAAGGTCCGTACAGCTCGTCTATGTCCTTCGTGAACTTGCGGTTCAAGAGATGGAGCGGAATGTTCTGAGGACAGACACGTGAGCACTCACCGCAGTCAGTGCAGCGTCCGGCCACATGCCATGCGCGGATAATATGGAAGAGATTTTCCTCGAAGCTGTTGACGGCAACCTTCTGTGTCGTGTACAGATTGTTGTTGTCGAACACGCATTTTTCACATGTACAGGCGGGACAAACGTTGCGGCATGCATTACAGCGGATGCAGCGGCTCAGCTCGTTCTGCCAGAATGCGAATCTTTCGGCGGGACTCATGTGCTCCAGTTTTTCCACCATGTCGTAGCGGCCAGTGTACTCAACGAAGGTCTCGTCTCCCAGAATCTCATCACAGGAAACATGCTTTTTGTTGCGGCAATGGTCGCATCCTTCGCCGTGCACGTTCTCGTCCAAGGTACAGCTGCAAGGAATTCCGACGGCATACACATCGTCGCGTGTAATGCGGTTTTCCTTGATGAGCTGTGTGAATGAGTGGCAGTCACCGGGCTTCAGGAACACAAGGACCTTTTCCTGTGGAATCGGCTGCTCCTGTGCGTTCGGATCCCTCTGCTTTGCCATAACATTGTTCACCCTTGTGGTGCTCTTCGCAATCTCAATGTTTGCGGTGTATTTCACAAGGTATTTTGAAAGGTTTGCCCTGCAGTATTTGTTGAACACGAAGTTCTTTTTCAAGTCCTCCGCATCCTTGAAGATGGAAGGGGTGATGTCCTCATCAAAAAGTCCCTTTCTCCATCCGATTACGCCTTTTACAGTGCCGTCTGCAAGCAATGCCACTGCGCGTTCAATCAGTTTTTCTTGCATCTCAAGTCCTCCAGGCGTTTGTTTTCTCCGAGCTCCGTAATCTGTGCGACGAAGCTGTTCATGATTTCCGCAAAGCGAACACCCTCAGCGGCGGAACACCACTCAACCCTTGTCCTTTCCTTCTCAATGCCGAGATAGTTCAGCATGGAGAAAAGAAGCGTCATGCGACGGCGGGCAAAATAGTTTCCGCTTGTGTAGTGGCAGTCTCCGGGATGACATCCGCAGAGAATCACTCCGTCGGCTCCCCTCTGGAATGCGCGCAGGATGAAAAGCGGGTTCAAGCGGCATGAGCAGGGGATGCGGATAATCTTAACGTTTCCGGGGTATTCCAGGCGGTTGTTTCCGGCAAGGTCCGCTCCGGCATAGGAACACCAGTTGCAGCAGAAGGCCACAATCTTCGGTTCCCATTTTGTATTTGTTGAAGTAGTCGTAGTTTCTTCCATAAGCATTCTCGCTGTTTTGATTTTACAAAACTGCATCCACCTCCGCCATGATTTGTTTGTTGCTGAATCCGAAGAGATCCATTGCTCCAGATGGACATGTTACCGTACATGCACCGCATCCATGACACATGGCCGTGTTGACCTGTGAGACGTGGCGTGTGATTGTGGTACGGTTGGGTCCACGGAAGTCCTTGTCCACATAAGAGATTGCCCCGTACGGACACACGTTCGCGCACTGACCGCATCCGTTGCACATATTCTCATCGGGATGTGCGGTACACGGATCGTTCTTGAGCTTGTCCTTTACCAAGAGACAGATTGCCTTTGCGGCGGCTCCAGATGACTGTGCGACTGTCTCAGGAATATCCTTCGGTCCCTGGCAGCATCCGGCAAGGAAGATACCGGCTGTCGGGCTTTCCACTGGACGAAGTTTTGCGTGTGCCTCAAGGAAGAAGTCGTTGTTGTCCATTGAGGTTGTGAGCATGGTCGCAAGGGGACGTGCGCTCTTGTCTGCCTCGATTGAAGCTGCGAGAACCACCATGTCCGCCTTGATGTGAACCTGACGATTCAGAATCAGGTCGCTTCCCTGTACGTCAAGCTTTCCGTCTGACTGCGGGGTGACTTTTCCGACCATACCCTTGATGTAATGCACTCCGTACTGCTCGACGGCGCGGCGGTAGAATTCATCGAAGTTCTTTCCCGGGGTACGCACGTCAATATAGAATACATAGCACTCTGTGTCCGGATAGTGGTCGCGGGTAAGGATGGCGTGCTTCGCGGTGTACATGCAGCAGACCTTTGAGCAATACTCATGTCCCTTACTTGCATCGGCAGAGCAGCGGCTTCCCACGCACTGTACGAAAACGATTGTCTTCGGCGGCTTACCGTCAGATGGGCGGAGGAGAACACCGTTTGTCGGTCCCGCGGCATTGCAGAGTCTTTCGAACTCAAGCGATGAAACCACATCCTTGCTCTGTGCATAGGCGAACTCGTCGAAGTTCTTGAGGTCAATCGGATTGTAACCGGTTGCCACGACAATGGCTCCGTATTTTTCTTCTATTACAGTGTCCTTTGCGTTGAAGTCAATGGCACCCACGCCGCAGACTTTCTGACACATTCCGCAAACATTGTCCTTTCCGTTCTTGAGTGCCTTCATGTGCAGACAGTATCCAGCGTCAATTGTGGCCACCTTCGGAACAGCCTGTGCGAAAGGAATGTAGATTGCGGTCTTGTTGTTCAGGTTCAGGTTGAAATCATTCGGAACCTTTTTGTTCGGGCATTTTTCAATACACGCGCCGCATCCGGTACACTTGGTCTCGTCAACATAGCGTGCCTTTCTCTTGATCTGTGCCGTGAAGTTTCCGACGTAACCCGTGACGCTCTGCACCTCGCTGTAGGAGAGAATGCGGATGTTGGGGTTCTGTGAAACCTCGGTCATCTTCGGAGTGACGATACATGAGGCGCAGTCCAAGGTCGGGAAGGTCTTGTCGAGCATGGCCATCTTTCCACCGACAGTCGGTTTTGCCTCAACGATGTCCACCGGGAATCCGGCGTCCGCAATGTCAAGGGCTGCCGTAATACCTGCGATTCCACCACCGATGACCAGGGCCCTCTTTGTCATGGGAGTCTCACCCGGGGTCAGGGGAGTGTCAAGGATTGTCTTTGCAATGGCAGCTTTTCCAAGTGCGATGGCCTTTTCCGTAGCCTCGTCCATGTCCTTGATGACCCATGAATCCTGCTCGCGGATGTTCGCAATCTCAACTTTGAAGGGGTTAAGTCCGGCGCGCTCCGCACAACCGCGGAACGTCTTCTCATGCATACGGGGAGAGCAGGAGCAGAGAACCACACCGGTGAGTCCCTTTTCCTTGATTGTCTCCTCAATCATCTTCTGTCCGGCTGAGGAGCACATGTAGGTGTAGTGGGTTGAGAACTCAACTCCGGGAACCTTGCCCAGCTCATCCGCCACCTTTGCTACGTCAACCGTACCTGCGATATTCGTACCACAGTGGCATACGAAAACACCAATCTTTTCCATCTACCACTCCTTATTTCTTGTATTTTCTGAATGCGCTGACAATGGCCTGCTGGGGCATATCGTCATCCAAATATTTAGCGACATCCTCCGCACCGAGGTGATGCGGACCTCTTTGCCTTTCAACTGCGAGACGCACGGCCTCAATCAGTTTTGCGGGCTCCACCTGACGCGGACATCTCTCAAGACATGCGAAACATGAGAGACACTTGTAGATTGAGGGGGAGGCGACCAGTTTTTCAATCTCGCCGTTCTCAACCATCTGCACAAACTGATGCGGGTGATACTCCATCTCGTCGTAGTTCGGACATGTTCCAGAGCATTTTCCGCATACCATGCATTTCTTCGGATTCACTCCGCTGATTGCAAGAAGCTGTGCCTTCATCTCTTCCATTTCGGATTTAAGCATTTGCGGCCTCCTTTACTCCGAGCGCCTGTGCAAGAAGCTCCGTAAAGTAGATTACATCCAGAGGGCTGTCCCCCCGGTTCTTAAGCAGATTGTAGCGGCAGAGCGGGCAACTCGTGACAAGGAAATCAGCTCCCATGTCGGCTGCGTTTCCAAGGATTGCCTGAGTGCGTTTCTGGGGGATAGAACCATCCTCCAATGCAGTGTATGCGCCACAGCACTCGTTTCTCTGAGCGTAAAGGACGGGTGTTCCGCCAATAGCCTTTATGAAATCTTCTATAATCTGTGGGTTTTCCGGATCATCAAACTGCAACACCTTGCCGGGCCTGAGCAAAAGACAACCGTAGTAGGCTCCGATTTTCTTTCCCGTAAAAGGATTTTTCACAGCTTTTTTTACGTTGTCCCAGCCAATTTCATCCCGGAGAATCTCAAGGAAATGCACCACTTTTGTCTCGCCGTGGTACTCAATGCCGTCATGGGCAAGGTAATTGTTCACCCTGAGGGCAATATCCTCATCCGTCTGCATGTCATTGTTCACCTGCTTGATTACATTGTAGCAAGCCGAACAGAGCGTGACCAAATCCTTTCCTTCCTTCTGAGCATCAGACAGAGCTCTTACAGAAGAAAGCTTTGTGGCAATTTCGTCTTTTGCAAGGGGATATTCTCCTCCGCAACATTGCCATTCAGGGATTTCGTCAAGCGTGAAACCGAGCGCCTCCGCAGATGCCCGTGCGTAGTTGTCAAGGTCAAGAGCCTTGTTCTTTAGCGTGCATCCGGGGAAGTAAGCGTAATGTTTGGTGTTCTCCATCTGAACTACTTCCTCTTCCAAAGTGTGAGAGAGACCGACTGTAAATCCGTCCCTTTTTTTAACTTGAAATGTGGGATTTACCACAAGATTCCCTCGAATTTCCTGTGTTGCGCAGTTGTTTTGAGGGCAGGAAGAAATATGGCAAATATTCCTCCCAGATTCTACGATTATAAACGATTCCTATTAATTTTTCTAGGTTTTTTTTATAATTTGATGAAAGATTAGCTAATGCTAACTTATTGTCTCGGATGATTTTCTTGAATTTTTTTTGAAATTTTTCCGGATTTTTTTCCGCGTGCTTATTGACATAAAAACGTGTTTGTGATAGATTAATTTTGTCGATTATATGGTGCCTGTAGTTCAGGGGTAGAATCCCAGATTGTGGATCTGGTTGTCGTGGGTTCGAAACCCACCAGGCACCCTCCTGAACGAAGCGGACTGTAGCCGATGAATCGCGTTCGTAGCTCAACTGGATAGAGCAACGGACTTCGAATCCGTAGGTTGCACGTTCGAGACGTGTCGGACGCAAATTGGTTATGTGTTCGGGCGGTAATTCCGTTCAATAGGGCGATTAGCTCAGCTGGTAGAGCAACAGACTCTTAATCTGTGGGTCGGGAGTTCGATCCTCCCATCGCTCATTATTTGAATCATTCCCCGTTTGGTTGCCGTTTCGGTATCTTTTAATGCGAGAGTGGTGAAATTGGCATACACGCCAGACTTAGGATCTGGTGCCCTAGGCATGAGGGTTCAAGTCCCTCCTCTCGCAAATTGTAAATCCCTTCTTTAGATTCAATCCTCCTGAAAATGATTTCTTGTTTTTTATGTGATACAGAAGTGTCAGTTGTGTGAGAATGGAATTCCGTTTGAACTGAAGCTGACGAAAGACCCTTTTATTTACTCCGAGGAGAACATGAAATATCTCCGGCAAAGCATAGCCCAGATAGAAAATGGAAACGGCAAAGTACATGAGCTCATGGAGGATTCCTGATGATAAAAGTTTGGTCGGACATCAGGTGTTCATGGCTAAAATTAATCTTGATTTTTCATTTGGATGTGGTATAATAATGTGAGATGTGTGCGTAAGCAGAGGTCTGTTTTTGATTGCGGATGGAGCTTATGGGGAGATGGGGGTAGGACGATAGACCACTGGAGAGGTTTGGGAGGTGAAGATGAAAAAAATAATTGTTTTGGTATTTTTATTTTTGCCGTATCTTTGTTTCTCTCAAGGTTTTGACCTAAAGCATTATTATGATTTTTCTCAAAATTTTGATGGTTGGGCATGTGCTGAATATATAGATACACTAGATGAAGATGAGTTAAAATATTCAAAAGTATATTTAGAATATATGGTTTGTGAATTTGAAGAAAAAGAATTTACAATTTTGAACAAAATAGCAAAACAAAATACATGGCTTCTACAAAAAGCTATGAATGAATGGGAATATAAAGAAGGCGAGATATATATTGTAGCATGTACATCTTCTGCAAATGCAGAAGAAGGAATATTATTCTTTCTTATAATAAATGAACAAAAAACTTTTGATTGGATTGCATTATATTTTTCTGAAAGTGATTTAGAAAAATTTGATAACCCATTTTCGGAAGATTAGTATTTTTTTCCAAAATATGATATAATTTGAATAGCTTAGGAGGTCTTTATGTCAGATTTGGCTTATTCATATTATAAACAATTAGATACCCTTGATTTACCAGATTTGGAAATTCTTTTTGATAAAATCAGTAATTTGATTTTTTCAAAGAAAAAAGCATATAATTCTGAAATTGAGAATGGACTCGCTTTCTTTGACAGTATAAAAGGAAGTGTTAATCGTGAGATTAACGAAAAAGAAGAATTGTTCTGTATGCAATAATCCTGATTGGAATGATTTAGAAGATGGCCTGCAAATGAAATGTGCCGAAACAGAAGAGTTGGATTATATTATTACTCGGGATGAAAAAAATGGATGCAAGAATTCTCCTGTAAGAATTATAAGGCCTGTGGATTTCTTGAAAATCAAAAAATAAAACTTAACAAAGCTCCAAAGCCGAATGGAGGACAAAACTCTAGAAAATTTTGAAAAACTGTGATATATTATAGATAGTAAGGAGGTAGAATATGCCATTGACTGCTGTTCAAGAAAAACTCAAATCAATTCCAGAAGAGTATATGGCGGAGATATACAACTATTTGGAACTTTTGGAATATAAGATTTTGTATAAGAAACAACAGGCGAAAACTGTTAAAAGATTTCCTAACCGCAAGGCAGGAATCTTGAAAGATCCAAATTTCTTTATGTCTCCTGATTTTGATGAGCCATTGGAAGATTTTAAGGAGTATATGTGAAATATTTATTAGACACACATGCCTTGCTTTGGTATTTGTATGGTAACGCAAATCTTTCAAGCAAGGCAAAAGAAATCATTGACAATGAAATTTGTTATTATAGCAAAGTTTCTTTATGGGAAATTGCGATAAAACAAACAAAAGGTCTTCTTCAGTATAAACAATCAATTCAAGATATTATTGATGCTTGCAAGATAGAAGAATTTGAAGAGCTTTCTGTAACATCAAATTCGTTGGAATTGATAAAGTCTTTGCCTGATGTTCATAGAGATCCATTCGATAGACTTCTCATTACAATGGCAATGGACAATGATTTGACAATAATTACAACGGATTCTAAAATTCCGTTGTATAATGTAAAAACTGTTTGGTAATTACGGATGGAGCTTATGTGGATATGTGTGGGGGATACGGACACCCGCGCCTGTGTGCTCCCAAGGAGATAAAAATGAGTGTTTTCAAAAAATCAAAAAGAATTGTAGCTATCTGTTTTTTTATATTTCTTTGTATATCATCAGGTTTTTCTTCAACTGTTCGTGAACATGAGTTTGAGTGTCCAATATGCTCTACAAAGTTTAATTATAGAGTCCAGTATTCGTATTCATTATTTGGTCAGAATCTTGATTTAAAACCTGTTGGAGCGGCAATAATTCCTACTCCAATTCCGAAGTGCGAAAAATGCGGTTTCGTTTTTGAAGATGAACTTTTCTCGGAAGAAGAACTTAAAATATTGAAAGAATATTTGTCTAAAAACAATCTTCCAGATGCAGATAAGAACTATCCAAATTATTATTATTTGGGTCAAGAAATGCTTATATTAAACAAGCCGATTGAAAATATTGCCTGGGTTTTTCTAGAAAGTGTTTGGGAAAATAATAATGAAAAGAATAAAAGTTATTTAATGTCAAATGCCATAAAATATTTTGAATTGGTTCCGGAGACATCAGAATCATATGAGAACTTTTTATTAATCAGAGTTGATTTGGAGAGGCGTAAAGGAAATTTTGAAAATGCTGCTAAAATCATTGAAATTATAAAACAAAGAACAGATTTTTATAAAGGATATATTATTGAAATAGTAGATTGTCAGGAAAAGCTTATAAAAGCAAAAGATATCGAGGAACACTCGTTGCCATAAATAACGGAATATTTTTTAATCGAGTCAAAACAGACATTCAAGGAGATGTTATGAAAAGAAAATTAATTTCGCTGTTGCTTATAATGGGATTTGTCTTTGCTGATTTAAATGCAAGTGGAATAAATCTAAAAGCCAAAAAGACTAAGGAAACAAAAGTCGATCCGATTTATATCCAAAAGGTAGAAGCTGCTGCAGAAGGAAAAAACGGAGAAGAAAAGAATTTAGAGGGGCTGCTGTTTTTATTTGAAATAACAAAACTTCGGAAAAATGACAAGCACTTCTATCTACAGGAATTGAGGGATTTCAAAATTGATGGTATAAGTTATGCCCAGATTACCAAGGAAAAAACAGATTTGGTAATAGAACCTCATACAGAAATTTTAGAGTCTTATAAATTTATCGAAAGAAATCCTTCTGCTAAAAATATTGTAAAGAATCCCCAAAAAGGAATTATAATGCAGACGGTTATTTATGGTGCTGAACTTCCAAAGAGCGGAAATGTGACCGTAACTGCCCAAGTCGGATGGGCGGATTTAAATGAAGAAGAAACAGAAATGATAAATGGAAAAATAGAGGATTTTGTCTTTGAATTTGATTTGTCTGCATTGGTTGATGAAATCAGTCCTTCTGAGATCTCGGAAAAAGAAAAGAACGAGTTGTTGAGATTAATCAGTAATTTTAAGCAGGATAAGGACTTTTCTAAGAAAAATTTGAAAAACTATTCATATATTATTGAATTCGCTTCAGAAAGTGATATCGTGCAAATCACAATAGATTCTAGTTGTTTCCCGGAAGAGATCGCTTCAAGTGAATATTCAGCGCTATTTCTGTTAGCATATGTTTGTGGAAATTTGGAGAAGCAATTGCTTTCTGGTGATTATAATAATGCCCAAAAAGAAGGCATTGAATTTGAAGTGTTAAAATATAAACAGCTAAAGGAACTGGATAAAGATATTAATATTTCTTTTCTTGAGGATTTAATGTAAAAAAACGCCTATTGCTGAATTCGGTTTCTGTTTATGAAAATACGATTGGAGTGAAAAGATGACAAACATTTATGATGCTGTGCCGGTTTTTGAAAATGACCGATGGCTTTTGCGCTTTGTGGAAAAAACTGATGCCGATGATTTGCTTGAGGTCTATGGCGATAAAAATGCGCTCCCGTTTTTTAACAGCGATAATTGTGACGGCGACAATTTTTATTACCATACAAAGGAGCTGATGGATAAGGCCATGGATTTCTGGCTCTCTTCATATAAAGAAAAATGGTTTGTGCGCTGGGCAATTATTGATAAGTTAAGCAGAAAAGTTATTGGCACAATTGAATCTTTCAAGAGGCTTTCGGAAGATGCGTTTAATGAAAGCGGTGTCCTTCGGCTTGATGTTGGAAGCAGTTACGAGCGAGCTGATGTTTTAAAGGAAATCATGTCGCTCATTGTTCCCCACATTTTTGAAATGTTTGAATGCAGTCAGGTTGTAACCAAAGTTCCGATTTATGCAGTTGAACGCATGGAAGCCGCAAAGAAGTTCGGTTTTGAAAAAACGGATGCCCTTCTTGTTGCAAAAGATGGGGTAGCATTCAACGGATATTGGATTTATAGGTCTAGGTAAAAATGATTGACTATGTTTCAGAAAATATTCAGAAACAAAATTGCGAACTTTATTGTTCACTATCAAAACAATGGCTAATATAATTACCGGTGTCAGAATCCTTTGCAGCATGGCTTTGCTGTTTGTCCCACCATTCTCAAAATTTTTCTACGTGTTGTACCTGACGGCGGGTGTGTCCGATATGATTGACGGAACTGTCGCGAGAAAGACTGGAAAGGCAAGTGAATTCGGCTCTAAATTTGATTCAATCGCAGATTTTTTGTTTGTGGCGGTTTGCCTTGTAAAGTTGATTCCAGTCCTGGACATTGAAAAATGGCTTTATATGTGGATTGCGATTATCGGAGTAATCAAGGCTGTCAATATTGTGTATGAGGTGAAAAAATATAAAAGGATTGTTTTCGTCCATTCTGTTTTGAATAAAATAACTGGCATATTGGCATTTGTCTTGCCTTTGACCCTTCGTTTCATTGAGCTTCGTTATGCGGCCGCAGTCGTTTGTACAATCGCCACAATTGCAGCGATTCAGGAAGGGCATTATATACGAAATCAGATCAAAACTGATTTTCCGTCTTGACGATACCTCTGCTTAACGTTAGTATATAGTTATGGATGTCAGCAAGATGAATTTCTCCAAAGATTTGAATATCTCTGTAGGTAGAATTTGTATATGAAAAAAAATATATTGAGAGTTTTATTGACTTTATGTCTTGTGTTTTCGCTGGGGGCGCAGACTTTTGAAGGGAAGGGTGCGGACTCTCCCGAGGATGCCGTAAAGAATTACTTGAATGCACTGAAAGCTTGTGACTATAATCAGATTATAAGTTGTTATGCGGTAGAGACCTTTGTGGAAAACTACAGCATTGACCGCTTTATAGAAAATCTGAATTGTGCCACTGTGACAATGAAAATGATTTATCCGAAAGACGATCTTCTCCGGGAAACTGGCAAATTTGAAGTCTTGGCCTCAATCAACAAGATGATAAAATATCAGATTTGGAATTTAAGCGGAAGTGATTTTTTCAAAAAAAGCAGTGTCATTGCTTTACGTGACAATGTTCAAAGCGTAATAGACGAAGCATTTCCCAGCAATGCGGAACGAAGGTTGCGCGCCATTAAATTTAATGAGTTTGTTCCACTTGAAAGGATTTTGACGTATTATGCCGGTAATTATCCTTATTATGATTCTTGCGATGAAGATTTGCTTGATGAGTTTAATCAGACAATAAATAAAAATCTTGAGAAGTCAAAAAAGATTTACGGCTGCAAGGACATTAAGGACGTTACGGCCAGCTTTTATGTTGAAGGGACAAAATATTATTTTCTTGCGGAGACAATTAAATACGGAAAGAAATGGTATATAAGTCCGAATCAGGGAGTCGTCGCGTGCATTTCGGGAATGGACATTCCAAAAGGTTGTATTTCTGCCGCGGAAGAGCTTGAGTGGGCCATTGTTGATAAAGATGATTCAAAAAAATCTTTTGTAATAAAGCGTGAAGGGAAAAAAGTCACCGCGACGCTCGGAGGAAATCCCATCTCAGATTTTTCAAACATAGATCGTACCGACCCGACGGAAGTTTTGGCCACTTTTTTCGTGAGTTATTTTAATCAGTCTGATGCCTGGAAAAACTATGTCTGGCATTCAGGTATTGCGGATGAAATTGTTTCGTTTGAAAATGCATGGGAAGAGCTTTATGGTCTGGTCGATTATATTTCCGTCACAATCAATCCAGAAAACTTCCATAAGTACATGGAGTACTACACAATAAGAATCTCCGCAGCATACCAGGGTGAAACTGTCGATGATTATGACCAAGTATCGATGTGTCAAGACGAGCGCACGCACCAATGGTTTGTTGTTGAACTGCCGAGGTAAAACACGGATTGTCTGTGCCGGTTCTCAGGGGGAAAAATGAAAAAGAGAAAAATTATACTGAATGGCATTTTGATATTTCTTGTTGCGGCTGCGATATTTTTGCTTTGCTTCGGCAGGGCAATTCCGTCATTTGTTCCAAAAGGAAACTATATGGCTTACGACACATATTATTTGAAGATGGACAAAAATCTTTTTTACCGGCAGACACTGAATAATTGCGGACCTTACTCGGTTATGGCCGTGGTGAATATTCTGCGAAACGAGGAAAAAGATCCCGAGCTTCTTTCACAGCAAATGAAATGGCGCATCTATAAGAATCTCACGTTTCCGCAGGGCGTGGTGAATCAGTTGCATGAGAACGGAATCAAGACCAAGGAATATGTTTTGAAGTCAAAATCCGATGAGGAAAAAATAAAGTGGATAAAGGAAACCGTGTGGCAAAAGCGTCCAGTCATTTGCCTTATAAAAATCCATCACATCCTTCATTATGTGACGATTCTAGGCTATGATGAAAACGGCTTTATGCTTTACGACTCAATGCAGGACAAGAGTGCGGAAAATCAGCGCAAGACAGTGATTGATGAGAAGTGCATGGAAGGAAACCGGTATTATACTTATGATGAGTTCCTGAAATTGTGGAACGACGGCGGCTATAAAATATTTTTTAAAAATTGGGCAATAGTTTGCAGATAGGAGACAAAAATGGATTTGAAAAAATTGGAAAAGTTCATCGACAGGCAGAAAGTGAGTTTTGTGTGCTCTGTGGACAATGAGATGTTCCCGAACGTAAAGGCCATGCTGAAGCCAAGGAAGCGGGTAGGCATAAAGGAGTTTTATTTTTCCACAAACACCTCATCAATGCGTGTCAGGCAATATCGGGAAAATCCAAATGCAAGCATATACTTCTACCACAAGGGTCTCATAAAATACGAGGGACTGATGCTTGTCGGAAAGATGGAAGTGCTTACGGATCAGGAAACAAAGAGCGCTATCTGGAGAAGAGGGGACTCAATCTTTTACAAAAAGGGCGTGACGGATCCTGACTATTGCGTCCTTAAATTTACCGCGAGCAAAGGAAGATATTATTGCGACTTAAAGACGGAAAATGTCGATGTTGCATTTCTTAGCGCTAAAATGGAGTAGAGTATGAAAAAATTTTTATTCTTATTAACAATCATGTTGTCATTTGGTTTCGCCTTTGCACTTGATTGCGTGGATTCCTCAAAAGTCAATTTTATCCTCGCGGATAAGACAAAGGGCAGTGAGCTTCTAAAAGAGGAAGATGATTTTACGAACAGCCTTTCCGAGTTTGATATGTCCGCAAGATTGAAGACAAGCAGAAAGGTAACAAAAGAAGAATACCTTGATTTTATCAGCCGGCAGACTTTGGACTGGGATGATGTTGAATCTCTCTATCTGAATGTGGCTTTTACAGAAATTAAGGACCTGCTGAAAAAATATAAGATTATGCTCCCGAAGGAAATTTATCTTGTAAAGACAACCGGAGCCGAGGAAGGCGATTCAGCATATTGCCGAAAACAGAATGTCATAGTCCTTTCAAAAAACATGATCAGGATGGACAGCCTTTCTGCCATGGAAGAACTTTTGATTCACGAGCTTTTCCATATTTTCTCAAAGAACAATCTTGACATAAGGGAAAAACTTTACAACAGCATCGGATTTTATAAAACGAAGAATCTCACATTCACAGGTCTCATGGCTCAGTATAAGATTACGAATCCAGATTCCGTGAACAACAATTACTATTTCAACACGACGATTAATGGGCAGGCAGAAAAGGTCATGCCGATTTTGCTTGGTGCCACTGATTACGACGAAAGCAAGGGCGGTGAATTCTTTGACTACATGATTTTGGCATTCTGCGCAATTCAGGAAGATGAAGATGATTGCAAGGTTAAAGTTGTGAATGATCAGAACTGTCTATATTCATTTAGCGAGATTCCGAACTATCTTTCGCTGGTTGGAGAAAACACAAATTACATCATTCATGCGGAGGAAATCCTTGCCGACAACTTTGTCCTGCTCGTGACAAATTCCAAAAAGGTGAAGACAAAGAAAGTGATTACCAACATGAAAAAGATTTTGAAAAAATAACGCCGCGAAATGAGTTGTTTTTGACATCTACTTCACAAATCCGGGAAATCTTCCGATAATGAACGAAGAGCCATATTGTTTTTAGTTCGGGGAGGCTCATTGTCCCCCGCTTACGGGAGACGGAGGTTTAGTGAGAATGAAGTTTTGTCATAAAATATTTTTCGTTGCGGGATTTTTTGCCCTTGCTGCACAGACTCTGCCTGCTCAGGATTCTTGGTCGGATGACAGCGGAACTGAGATGGTGGAGCAGGACAATCCTGTTCCTCTTTTGCTTGAGGGAATCTGGGAGAACTACAACCGCTACGTGGTTTTTGACACGGGATATGTAAGTCCGTCGGGTGAGGCCGTGCCGCATATCGTTCTCAGGACATTCTATCAGTGGTACGATGACAGGGTGGCGGAAAGCAACGAGTATTCTGCGGGGACTCAGCGGGACACAAACAATGCGACCCAGACATCATCTCCGGCGCAGGAAGTGAAAATCCGCTTCGTTCCTCTGACCGACCAGCTTTTTACGTCGGAATACGGAATCACCACGGTGCAGGAGGACGGCGACATCCTTTTGGGAGAGAACCTCTGCTCGGGCGCGTGGGACATGCAGGTTGAATTCGGTGGCAGACGTTTGGGCGGAAAAAAAATCTACCATATACCTGTCGCTGTGATCGGGGACAAGCTCTATCTGAAATTCGCAATCAAAGTTGAGGATTCTGACTCGCTTCCCGCAAGTCCTTTCCTGAACGGAACCGTGCTTGAGTCCGGAAACAAACTTGCCGGCTACTGGCAGAACTTTGGAAACGCCAACGGAATTTTCGCCTCTCCGCCAAGGGAAAGCGAGGAGCTTCTTTCATATTACGTGACCGACAATGCGGTTTATCCGATCAGATACTGGAAGACTGACATGGAGTACGATCCCGCCGCAATCGCAACTTTCAGCGAGGGAGACGAGACCTACAGCGTGCCCAAACATCTGTGGATCGGAGACCAGAATTATACATGCACTCTTGGAAAAAGAACCGGAATCAGGAATCTTGTGAAAAGCGACTCGCTGCCTAATCCGCACACCGTAAATTCAGTGCTGGTTGAAAAACATTCCACCGATGCCTATGGAAACCCCATTCAGTATACGGTGCGCACTACCACAATCTGTGCGTTCGGGGAGCCTTATCTTACGCTGACTGACGGAACTCGCACCATTGAGGAAATCATAGCGATGAACCATCAGCTTAGGAAGCCCGCTCCGCCGCCACTTTTCCCGCCGCATGGAATCCTGGATTTTGACTGGAGCATAATTGAAAGACCGCCTAAGGATTTTAACCGACGCGTGCTGGACCTCGGAAAATAGGCAGTCTTTGAAGGGTGGGAAAATTCTGGAATGTGGCGCTTGTTACTTTCTTTTCACGAACTGGATGTAATCAAGGAACATTCCGGTACCGCCAATCTTGTTGCCTGAGTTCGCCTGGATTGTCACGAGGATTGTCCTTGGCTCGTCAATGGTGAAGTAGATTGGGGCCCTTGTGGTCAGCTCGAAATTTCCCGTCGGCGGATTGCTCGGATAAACCCTGTAGGCATTGTCATCGATGTAGACATAAAAAGCCGACTGTGCGGTGGAATAAGCCTTTTCACATAAAAGACACTCATAGGTTCCTGCGGGGAAGCGGATTTTTATCTGTGCCCTTGAAGCGTTGTTCTCAATCTTGATTGCGTATTTGCTGCTTGCGCTCTCATCCTGAACCACCGATGTCTCTTCCAAAAGCAGGGACTCACACTCGTACTTGATTCCCACGCCGGTAAAGGCGATTATTGGCATTTGGGTGAGGAGAAGGGGCTTTACAATCTCTTCCTCCGCTCCGTCCTGATTTTTTCCATCTGTAGTATTTGTTTCATTGAATGTATTGTTCATTACCGGCTGCTTGTTTGATGCACATGAGATAAAAAGTGCGAGCGTCATCAGCAAAGATGCCACAAAGCCAATTCTTTTCATATTTCCTCCAATTCGCCCAGGGCGCTGAATTCCCATGAGCGCAAATCCTCATAAAATCTTACTATAAATATCGGTTTTTGTGAAGTAGAAAAATATTTTTTTCCCCGGCACTTTGATTTTTCCTCTCTCCACTTATTTGACAGAATCCAAAAAAAAGATTAAAATATCAACATGAAGACAGTATTGCTTTCCCCGTCCATCCTTGCCTCTGATTTTTCCAGGCTTGGAGAGGACATTAAATTTATAGAAGAGAACGGCGGCGACATGGTTCACATTGATGTCATGGACGGTCATTTTGTGCCTCCAGTCACTTTCGGTCAGTGCGTGATTTCGTCAATCCGCAAGTGTACGAAGCTTCCGTTTGACGTGCATCTGATGATTGAGCGTCCTGAGAATTTCATTGAATCCTTCATAGAGGCCGGTGCCGACTCAATCACTTTCCATTTTGAGGCGACGAACCATGCGGACCTTTGCGTTCAGAAAATCCATGCGGCGGGAAAAAAGGCCGGAATAGCAATCTGTCCGACCACTCCGGTCAGTTCCCTTGAGAATCTGCTTCCGCTGGTGGATTTAGTGCTCGTGATGACCGTGAATCCAGGGTGGGGCGGTCAAAAACTTATTCCATATACTGTTGACAAAGTGAAAAAACTTGCCGATATACAGAAAGAGAAGAATTATGCATATCAGATTTCTGTGGACGGCGGCATAAACTCTGAGACTTTACCCGGCGTGATTGAGGCAGGAACTGATGTTGTAGTTTCCGGTTCTTCTTTCTTTCGGGGGAATCTTAGATGGAAAAAATAAAGAAGCTGCTTTTTAAGACTGCATTAATATTTTCTTTCTCTATGCTGCCCTTGTCCCCGATTTATGGACAAAGTGGTGTGGACGAAGTCAAGAGCGACTTTCTTGTGCAGGGATACGAGGCATACAAGAACAAGGACTGGGTTTCGGCATCCCTTTTTTTGCGAAAGGCCGTGACTGAGAACCCGAATGCCGTAGACAGCACATGGTACATGCTCATTTTAAGCCAGATGGCCACAGATTCCTATGATTCGGCCGTAAAAGATTGCGACACATTTATCAGTAAATTTCCAGACAGCCCGCTTTTGCCGTACATCACGTATCAGAAGGGGCGCGCTCTCCACCAGATTGGACAGAATGACCGTGCCGTTATGGTCCTGAGTGATTTTTGTCATCAGAATCCTGACAGTCCCATGTACGCGTCGGGTCTCTTTTGGATGGCCGAGTGTTTTTATGACGACTACAATTATGAGATGGCGGAGTCCCTTTATTCCCAGGTCATCTCCGAATACCCCGATGATGAAAAAGCTGCGGAAGCCGAGCAGAGACTTTCCGAAATCAGACAGAGCGAAAGGGAACAGAAGCTGCTCTATCTGCTTAAGATGACCGGCGAGGAGTATCTTAGCGCGAGGGAATATTACGAGAGACAGCTTGCCCAGAGACCGGCTCGTACCGGCGGAGAAACAAGCGGAAGCGCTGGAAATGCGGGAACATACAGCAATGTGAGCACACCCGCTGAGGATTTGGTTTCGTCACAGGCTCTTGATGATGCCAACGCACGTATTGCGGAACTTGAGGCGGAGCTTGCGCGAAAGGATAAGTCCCTGCAGGATGCCCTTGAGGAAGCGGAGAACGCACGTCTTTATGCTCAGGAGCAGATCGCTAAGACAAATGCGGATGCGGATGAAAAAATTGCCGCGGCTTTGGCTGATGCCGAGGAATCAAGGCTTGCAAAGGAACTCGCTGAACAGGAAGCGGAAAAGGCTCGTCTGGACGCACTTGAGCAGAGCCAGCAGGCACAGGATGAGATTGAGAAGGCAAATGCAGAGGCCCAGGAGCGCATAAGACAGGCGCAGGAAGCCGTGGAAAAAGCAAGAAAGGCGGCGGAGGAAGCTCAGTCCGAATCTGACCGTGCAAAACTTGAGGCGGAAGCAGCGGCGGAACAGGCACAGCTTGAGGCACTCATGCAGATTGAGGCCGCTAAAGCAGAAGCAGACAAAAAGGCTCAGGAAGAGATTGAGAAGGCCAACGCAAAGGCCCGTGAGGAAGCTCTCGCGGAAATTGAGAGGGCAAATGAGGAGGCTCAGGAACGCATTAGGGCAGCCCAGGAAGCCTTGGAGAACGTAAAGAAAGCGGCGGAGGAAGCTCAGTCCGAGTCCGACCGTGCAAGACTGGAAGCGGAAGCGGCGGCACAGCAGGCACAGCTTGAGGCTCTCATGCAGATTGAGGAAGCCAAGGCAGAGGCAGACAGAAAGGCTCAGGAAGAGATTGAGAAAGCCAACGCAAAGGCCCGTGAGGAAGCAAAAGCGGAGATTGAGAAGGCAAATGCAGAGGCCCAGGAGCGCATAAAGGCAGCCCAGGAAGCCTTGGAGGACGTAAAGAAAGCTGCGGAGGAAGCTCAGTCCGAATCCGACCGTGCAAGACTGGAAGCGGAAGCTGCGGCACAGCAGGCACAACTTGATGCCCTCATGCAGATAGAGCAGGCCAAGGCAGACGCGGACAAAAAAGTCCAGGAAGAAATTGAAAAGGCAAAGGCAAAGGCAAGGGAAGAGGCTCAGGCAGAGATAGAACAGGCCAATCAGGAAGCTCAGGAAAGACTCAAGGCCGCTCAGGAAGCCCTTGAAAAAGCGAATGAGGCCGCAGCCCAGGCACAGAGCGAAGCGGAAAAAGCACAGCTTGAGGCACAGGCAGCCGCACAGCAGGCACAGCTCGACGCTCTCATGCAGATAGAACAGGCCAAGGCGGAAGCAAACAGGCTCGCACAGGAAGAGATTGACCGTGCAAAAGCGGAAGCCGAGGAGTCCATAAAAGCCGCACAGGATGCCGTGGATCAGGCAAACGCGGATGCTGCCAAGGCACAGAGCGAAGCGGAAAAAGCACGTCTTGATGCGCTTGCAAAGGAAAAGCAGGCACAGCTTGACGCACTCATTCAGGTTGAGAATGCAAGGGCAGAGGCAAAGCAAAAGGCGCAGGATGAAATCAACAAGGCCAACGCGGAGGCAAACGCGCGCATAAAGGCAGCACAAAAGGCACTTGATGATGCAAATGCGGAGGCTGCAAAGGCACAGAGCGAAGCGGAAAAAGCACGTCTCGAATCCCTTGCGAAGGAAAAGCAGGCTCAGCTTGACACAATCCTTCAGGTGGAGGCCGCAAAAGCCCAGGCACAGGCAGACGCTCAGGAGCAGATAAATCGTGCGAATGCGGAGGCGGAAGCAAAGATAAAGTCTGCGGAAGAGGCTCTTGAAAAGGCAAATGCGGATGCAGCTGCTGCAAAGACTGACGCGGAAAAAGCACGTCTTGAGGCACTCGCAAAGGAAAGGCAGGCTCAGCTTGAGGCGCTCCTCAAGGAAAAGGCCGACAAGAACCGGGCTGAGGCGGAGGCACTTAAAAATGCGAATTCGGGAAGCTCCGGTAAAAGTAATGGACAGAGTGCCGAAGATGATATAAAATCAAGAGCAGACCAGCTGCGTGTTTTGACAGAGAAATTCGAGCGTGGTAAGCGGATAGAGGCTCTGAAGGAAAAGGCAAAGATCCTTCAGCAGAAAATAGAGGGTCTGGAGTAAAGTATTCGGCCTGTTCGGAATGCAGTTTGTTGCTGGGAGAATGAATTATGATGAAGAAAATATACATTTTGATGTCAGAAATTATTTTGCTTTCTCTGTTTGTAGCCTGTGGAAGTTCATATAAGCAGGTCCCTGTCGTATTATATACCGACGGAAGCGGCGCCGTATATGCCAAGCTTACTGAAGGCGGGGAGCTTGTCACCGAGGAATCAGATTCTCCAAAAAGCGAGTCAGAGGCTGGAGCGGAAGTAAAACAGAAGCAGCCCGTTAAAACGAGGAAGCCCCAGACAAAAGCGGCGAAAAAAGGCGGCACAAAAGAGTCCAGAATGAGGGAGCTGCAAACCGTCGATCCATACACCGGATGGATTTACATTCCTGAGGAGCATTTTACAATCACGAACGGCGACATCAGGATTGATTTGGACGGACGCACGGGAACTTACTGTATCTTTGCCGTAAATGAAAAATCAAGCACTATACCCTTGCTTTCCATATATGACTCATTCAGCTCTTCATTCTTCTCCGTTTTGTACGGCAACAGGATGATTGAGCTCAAGCGCATGAACGGAATCAAGACCGAAGCACGAAGAACCCCCTATGGCGGACAGCTTGTGTATACTGTGGCAAAAAAGGTCAAGGTCATAATTGATTTTACATTCCTTCCCTCGATCGCGTCATCCTCAAGGGTTGACATGCTCAGGGTTACGGCCTATGTCGTGAACATCGGTTCCACCACGGAAATGATTTCGCTAAAATCAGTCTTTGATACAATCCTTGGTGAAGATACGAACCATCATTTCTCAACAAGGGAAGACGCTTTGATCACAAGCGAGGTGCAGTACACCAATTTCCAGAAGCACAAGTGGGTGCGCTCAACCAACGGGGATGTCTCGGTTCAGTTTATCTTGGAGGGAGAGGGCCTTAGAAGTCCGACTTTCGTAACTCTCGCGAACAAAGCGTCCATTGAGAAAACACGCTGGCTCCCTTCCGTGGTTGACCACAAGAGCTTTAATTCCGCGGTAAACTACAACAACTCGGAGATTGCCGTGAACTGGGACGGATTCTATCTTGATCCCAAGCAGATGGATTCCCTTGCGTTCTACATTTCGGTCGCTATCAATGGCGATATTCCTGCCGGCGATGAGTTTATAGAGGCTCTTTCACAGGGAACGGTAGCCCTTGGACCCGACCAGATTATCCGTCTGCAGCAGTCCTCCACGGCACCGGAGCCTGTACAGCTTACCGAGCAGGATGTGGTGAGCCGCTACTGGGAAAATATGCCGCCTCTTGTTGATTCCTCAAACAACTACTGGAATCCAAAGACAATGACATTTGAGAACACACCTGTGAACGCGACTGCATCTGACGGACCTCTTCCTGATTATCCGGCCGAAACTGGAAAATCTGGAAAGTCTGGAACCTCCGCATCCGGATCTGGAAAAAAGCCTTCCACCGATCAGATTGACATGGCTTATGTCCAGGCCTTGATAGAGCACATTGAGCTTTTGGAAAACAGCGACGATGTTGATGAGGCGGAGTTGAAATATCTGAACGACGAGCTGGATGCAATTATGGGAAAACTGGAGGGAGTTAACTAAAAAATGGCACACAGCGTACTTCAACAGGCACGATATCTCATGAAAAGACGCAAATTCGGTTTTGCCATACGTCTCCTTGAGTCGTACATCGCGAACTACAAGGGAAGCTTTGAATACTATCTTGCGCTCGGTACGTCCTGCCTTTACATTGGTGATGAGGGGGACGCTGCGAAATACTATCAGCTCGCCCGTGAAATTCACATCAACAGCTCGGAGCTCCTTCTTGGACAGGCGGCCCTTTTGCTCAGGCACGGAAACACCGTCAAGGCTCTCCAATATTACATGGACATTCTTGACATTGACCCGAACAATGAGCAGGCAAAAGCTGCGATGGAATTCATCAGGACAAAGGGAAAAGATTACGCGTACATCCAGAGAATCAAGGAAAACCGGAAGATTGAGCAGTTCTATCCTCCGATCGGATTCAATCCAGACATCATCCGCAACTGTGTGTTCGTGGCCTTGCTTCTTTGTCTTGGAATTTTCCTGGGAATAAAACTTGCGCCAAAGGAAAAGCCGACTGTGGGAAATCCGCTTTCAAGAGACCAGCAGCGCAATGCCATATCCCAAAGCCTTTCGTCGGCACCGGTCCATTACAGGCTTGAAAAAAAGGATGTCATACAGTGCTATGAAGACGCCCGCATGTACATGACTCAGGGTAGGGATAATCCCGCGCGAGTTGAAATCAACCGTATTTGCAACAGCAATGCATCCACAGATATAAAATTTGAGGCGACCCGTCTTGCCGAACAGCTGAAACCTGTGCCGTTTGACAAGCTCAAGGACAGCAGCAGCAAGGATAAGGACAAGTTTAATGACAATTACTCTTATGAGGTCGTCGAAAGAGACCACGTGCTTTACAACGGCTGCTATGTTGCATGGACGGGCACAATTTCCAATCCCAAGTCCAACGACGACGGTTCATGGCAGTGCAGTCTTCTTATTGGATATCAGGACGGAAAGCATGTTGAGGGCATTGTGGACGTTTATTTCTCACCTGAAAATCTGAGCCGGATTAATCCAGACAAGCCCATACGCATTCTTGGCGTGGTGACTGAGGATAAGACCGGCAAACTGGTTTTGGATGGCCGGACCGTTTACCAGCCCGTAAAAGGTAAATTCGAGGACTAAAATCCCGGATTTCCGCAAAATTTCCAATGGGGAGTCTCAAAAAATATCCATTCTAAGAGATTCCCTGAATCCACACAAAAAATCTCCCCGAAATTGATGAAAAAATTCTAAAGTAAAAAATTCAGATTCCGATAATCGTAACAGAGAACTTGTAAAAGTAGTCCTTTTTGGGATGGGTCGAGGGGTAGAATTATGGTAGAAAAGCTTGATGAAGAGATTCTGGACGACGTGACTGAGGCTGTGGAGCTTGAGGACACTGAAAATATCGTTGCTGCGGAAAACGCGGATAAGAACGAGGAAATTGAGGCTGAGGCTATGGAACTTGAGGAAATCAGTGCTGAAGAAAATACCGAAACAGCGGCTTCTTCACAGGATGAACTTGAATCTGCAAGCGAAACTGAGAACAAAAGCGAAGTCGGTCGCGACGTAAAGGCTGAGGTCGAGAACGTGATTGATGATGCGAAAAAATCAGTTCCGGTGGACAACGAGCTTCTTCAGATTCTCAACGCCCAGAACGATGTGCTTGAGTGTATGCTCACGCAGCAGAAAAAAATTCACGACAACGTGAAGGACAGGAAGTGGGTGGAGCTTGAGGCCTGCATAGACAACATGAAGGCTTACAGCGACGCTTTCGTGAACCTTGACCAGTGCCGCGAGAATTATGTGGGCGACAACAGGGATCTCTATTTGGAGCCTGGAATTCAGGAAGTCTATGTTAGCGTCCGAACCAAGCTCTCAAAGAGCAAGATTGAGAACAGCGCCCTTGCAACTTATGTTTCTTCAACGAAGGAATTCATTGACGGCGTAATAGAAAACTGCGTGCCACAGTCCAAGACAAGGGTCTATGGCCGCAACGGAAAAATAACGAGTCCCATGGCGGAAAGCGTCGTGTTGGATGCGCTTGTGTAAATAATCAGTAAAGCAGGTCTCTGTTTTGGAAGCTTGCTAAAGTCTGGAGGAAAATATGTCAGGATCATTTGGTGGAATTGAAATTGGAAAACGCTCTCTCATGGCGCACAGCTTGCAGATTCAAACTGCAGGTCACAACATTTCCAATGCGGATACTGAGGGCTATACCAGGCAGCGTGTAAACGTAAAGTCCTTTGAGCCGCTTTATCGACCTGATTTGGAAAGGGCAGAGAGACCTGGCCAGATTGGACAGGGTACCGATGTTGAAAGCGTAAAGCGTCTCCGCGATGAGCTTCTTGACACGAGAATTGTCGCACAGACAAACGTTCAGTCATACTGGGAGACCCGCGAAAAATACTACACGATGATTGAGCAGATCTACAATGAGCCGGAGGAGATTTCAGTCCGCGGCAACATGGATAAATTCTGGGAAAGCTGGCAGGAGCTGTCAATCTATCCCGATCAGGATGCGGCTCGTCAGGCGGTAGTAAGCAGGGCAGACAGTCTTACAAATGCAATCCAGCAGAGAAACAAGAGCCTTGTCGCCATTGGAAACCAGATTAACGAGGACATCAACGCGACCGTAAAGCAGGTTAACGACTATGCCAGACAGATCGCTGAGCTCAACAACGAGATTGTACGCAGCAAGGCTATGGGTGATGATCCGAACGACCTCATGGACCGCCGTGACCTCCTCGTGGAAAAACTCGGCAAGCTGATTAACGTGACTGTTTCACGCAAGGATCCCGATGAGTTCATGGTCCACACCGACGGACAGATCATCGTTCAGGGAAGCATTGCCCGTCAGATTGAGACACAGACAGACATCGAGCACTTTGGATATTCAAAGCTCAAGTGGAGCGACACACAGTACGACGCATTTTTCTCAGGCGGTTCGCTTGGTGCATTGGTAGAGCTCCGTGACAAGGACGTGCGCAGTGAGATGCAGTCCCTCAACACAATGACTCTTAACTTTGCAGACCTTGTGAACGACGTGCACAGAAACGCAATCGGAAAAAACAATGTGACCGGTCTTGATTTCTTTGTCCAGCATCCTTTCGTGGAGAACGTGAACGGAAACTTTGACAGGGACGGGGACGGTGCATTTGACTCATCATATATCTTCCGCTTTACAGGTACAAACTCGCTTAGGCTTCACGAGCAGATTGGACTTGAGGGAGAAATCACACTCAGCGGACATGACGGAAATGTGACCGTGGCATATAACGCGACCGACACAGTTGAGGAAGTCATAAACAGAATCAACAACACTGATGCGGAGGTCAAGGCATATCTTGATCAGAACGACAAGCTCGTGCTCAAGGCAAGCACCGCTGCTGATTGGGACAATCCTGATTTCGTAATCCGCCACGTGGAAGACTCCGGTATGTTCCTCACAGGATATGCTGGAATCCTTTCCGGAAGCGGAGCAGAGGGAGCTTATGACTGGGAGCAGGCAGACGCTGTTAACGCACTTGCTGGAGCTCAGTTCGGACTTGCACCGGTACTGAATCCTTCCGCATACATCCAGGTAAATGATCAGATTCACACAGATGTTCAGTCTGTCGCGGCTGCATTCCCCAATCTTCAGGGCATGGCAGATCCGGGAGACGGAAGGGCAGCTGTCAGCATCGCTTCAATCAGGAACAGCAATGTGATGGTTGGAAAGAGCCGCACCTTCGACGACTACTTTGCGGATTCTGTCACCAACGTGGGACTCAAGGGTGAGCAGGCACAGAACATGCTTGCAAGCCAGAATGCAATCATGAGTGATCTTACGGCGCTCAGGGACAGCATCAGCGGAGTAAACGTGGACGAGGAGCTTGCGGACATCATCAAGTTCCAGCACGGATATAATGCGGCGGCAAGATTCATCACCGTACAGGATCAGCTTCTTGAGACCATCATCAACCGCATGGGAATTTAAGATTCATGCGAATCTAAGTTTGGAAGTTAGCAGATAGATATAGGAGATTGAAATGAATAGAATCAGTTCGCAGTACAACAATATGAATACACAGTACTTCCTCAGACAGCAGGAGGTACGTCAGGCACAGAAAAACGCGCAGGTTGGAAGCCAGAGCAGGATCTCATCTCTCCGTGACGATCCGCTTGCCGCAGGACATCTTGTGCGCTACCAGTCATTCCTTTCAAGGGTGAACGTGTTCGAGAAAAACGCACAGACTCTCGCCGACAATTTCCAGGTGAGGGAAGGCTACATTCACCAGAATCTTGAGATTATGCAGAGAGTCCGCGAGCTTGCTGTTCAGGGTGCGAACGGAATCAATACTCCGGAAGATTTGAAGAACATGGCCGTTGAAGTCGATGAGCTTTTGAAGGAGCTTGTCCAGAACGCAAACGCCGTGGGACCTGATGGAAATTCTCTTTTCGCAGGAACACGCAACAACGTGACGGCATTTGAAGTTTCAATGGGAAATGTTGAGGGTGCCGCAGAGCCTCTGATTACGACCGTACAGTACAACGGAAACATTGAGGGAAACAAAGTTGAGGTTGACGAGAACGCTTATCTCGACGTTGAGAATTCCGGAAACAAAGTTTTCTGGGCCGAGCCTCAGGTGTACATGGGACAGCGCGATCTTTCCGCATGGCAGGCTTCAAGCGACAGCGTGATTTATGTTGACGGCGTTAACATTGAGATCAATGCGGGCGACAACATTTATTCTGTTGCTGCTAAAATCAACAACAGCGGTGTTGCAATCCGTGCGTCAATTGATCCTCTGAGCCGTGGACTTAACCTCCGCACAACCGATGCACATCAGATGTGGCTTGCGGATGCGAGCGGAAACGTGCTTGAGGAAATCGGAATGATTAAGGACAAGAGCCAGCTTCCTCCATATAACATTGGCAACAGCGTAAGCGTTTCAGGCGGATCACTTTTCGACTCTGTGATTGCACTTCGCGACGCAATGTACCGTGGTGACCATGAGGCAATCGGTTCACGCGTCCTTGGTGTGATTGATCAGGGAATGAGCAATCTTACCACACGTCTTGCAAAGAACGGAAGCGACTACGAGAGAGCGCAGAACAACATCCAGAGACAGTCTCTGAACAATCTGAATGTGACAAAGCTTGTGAGCCGCGAGGGTGACATTGACATGAGCGAGGCAATCACCGACCTCAAGATGCTTGATTACGTGCACCAGGCCACACTCAGCAACGCAGGCAAGATGTACTCAAGTACTCTTCTTGATTATCTCCGCTAGACAAGATCATCGGGTAGGGTGAAATGCAGATAAAGACCAAAGCCTCGGGAATCGTTGAGGTTCCTGAGGAACATATCATTACAATTCCAGCCGGACTCTTTGGCTTTGAGGACTATACGACCTTCGCTCTTTATGACAGCACGTATCATCCTTTCGTGTGGCTTCAGTCGCTGCAGAATGAGAACCTTGCTTTTTTGATGATTGATCCCTTCCTTGTTTGTGGCGATTATGAGACCGACATTGACGACAAGGAGCTGCAAAAAATTGGGATTGATGATCCTGCCGATGTCCGCGTGATGACGCTCGTTACAGTTCCGGGCGATGGAAATCCTGTTACCGCAAACTTGATGGGACCTCTCGTAATCAACAAGAAGAACCGCAAGGCCATGCAGGTAATCGTCGATGACTCAAGATGGAGCACCAAATATAAGTTGCTCGAAGGTCTTGAGCGCAGACAGAGGGGGAAAAAATGCTGATTCTATCCCGCAAAGTCGATGAAAAAATCCGCATTGGCAATGACATCAGCCTGACCATAATTGAAGTGCATGGCGATTTCGTAAAGATTGGAGTGGAGGCACCGAAAAACGTAAAGGTGTTCCGCCAGGAAGTTTACGATGAGATTCAGGCAGAAAACAGGGCTGCGGCCGCACGTTCCTCAGAGGATGCCCTCAAAAATCTTTTCGCGTAATTCTATTTATTCTTTCTTTTGATTCTGCTCGTAGACTATCTCAGCCTCGCTTTTTCGTACATAGAGCGGACCGTCGTAATCTTCAAGCGGCTTTTCTTTCCTGCTGATTTTTTCCTCAGCCATTTCAAAAAGAGACTCACAGCAATCTGTCCATGGTGTAATCGCGCTCAGTTTCAAGAGCGGTTTTCTTTCCCTCGTCTGCTCAACGAAAGATGCGGCACCAGGACCGGAGACAAGCAGGGTGTCCTCCTCGCTGAACATGGAGAGAATTTCGTCTATGTGCTTGTCGTCATCCTCGTGGATCTTTTTTCCGCCGTCGAATACCGAGTAAAAATATTCCTCTTCCTTTGACTCAATTACGGAGAGATGGATTCCTCCCACATTGCGTATGTTCCAGTGGTATGCGTCCAGAGAGGGAATGCCGTAGAGGGGGACATTGTTGCTGAGCGTGAGTGCCTTGAGTGTGCAGAGTCCGAGCCTGAGGCCTGTGAAAGTTCCGGGACCAAGCGTGGTTACGGTGCAGGTCAAATCAGACGGGGAGAGCTCCATTTCTCGCATGACATAATCCACGGCGGGGAGGAGCTTTTCTGACTGTCTGATTCCAATGTCAAGTACGGTCTTGACCATCTTTCCGTCTTTTTTTGCGGCTATGGCAATCTTCGAGACCGCGCAGTCTATTGCAAGTGAGTTCATTCTATGCTCCCGTTGTTCCAGTTTTCAATTTCAATGTCCCGGCTTCCGTCGGCGTTTGGGGTAATCGTCATTTTGATTGTGCGCTTGGGGAGTTCAGATGCGACCTTTTCGCTCCACTCAACTATGCATACTCCGTCTCCGTAGAGCATGTCCTCCACGCCCAGGTTGATGAAATCTTCCGCGCCCTCAAGCCTGTACACGTCCATGTGGTAAAGGGGCATTTTTCCGTTGTATTCACTGATGAGACAAAATGTGGGGCTGGTTATAACGTCGTCCACACCAAGAGCTTCGGCAATTCCTTTTGTGATTGTGGTTTTTCCGGCAGCGAGTGTGCCTGTCATTGCAATTACGTCGCCACTTTTTAGCAGCCGTCCGATTTTTCTTCCTAGCTCAATGGTTTCTTCCGGGGATCGCGTGACGAAATGCATTGTTTTCTCCGTCTCAGACCTGGGGAAGCTCACCCTGCTTGTACATATTGTCAATGAAGACTTTGAGAGCTTTTTTCACCGGCATTACAGGGTAGTTGAGATCAGCCGGGAGAGAATCAATTTCGATGTTCCGCATTCCAAGCGGATTGATTTCAATGCTGAAACTTACCGGAAGATTCACTTTTGATGAGAGAATGTCAAGCACTGCTGTTCCCGTATATCGGTTCAGGTAATAGATATATCCTTCTTCCTTCGCAACGGAGTTAATTTCAACAACTTTCATACGTATAGAATACCTTAATTCCCAAAATAATACAAGTGGGAGCCCATGAAAACTTGAGTTTTTAAAGACATCCCTTATTTAATTATCGGGCGCGGAGCGGAAAAACATCAGTATTGGTGCAGAATCCCAGGGCATATTCCTGAATCGCGTTCTTTGATTCGGTACTGATTGACGTGAATTTTACGTGGTGGCGGTAGGGCATCCTGTACAGAATCTCGGATTGGCCCGCTATAAGACCCAGGGCTTTAAAATCCTTGCCGTTGAACTGGAACGTGGCTTTGACATATTTTCCGGATGGAATTTCCATGAAGGTTGCGAAGGAGCATCCTGCGGCACTGAGGTCCAGAAGCACGCCCTCAAAATCCTCTCCGTCCTGCACATATCCCGGATCCGCAGGTGATTTTTTAACTGCCGGTATAATTTTTGCGATGCGGCACCTTGTTTCGGTTGCGATTCGCCTGTGCTGTCTTTTTCGTATCTGCTTCACGACATTTGCCGGGCTGATTGAGATGGTGTATGCTCCGTCGGGTTTTTCTTCGTAGCGTATTACCCTGGTCAGGAAGGAATAGACCTCGTCCGCCGTGATTCTTGCGCTTATCTGGATTTTGGACAAGGGGGCGGGTCTGCTTCCCAGGATGAAAAGTGAGCGAGCGATCTCAAGCTCAATGAAGCTGCTTGTGTTTTTGATGACCGTGAACGTCCACTCCTGTCCTCTTGAGTCCTTGAAGATACATTCCTGACCTTCTCTAAGTCCGCTTGTGGATTTGAGCTTTTTGTTGTTGTTCTGCATCGTGCTGATTTTATAATACAGCGTGAAAAATTTTTCCTTGCGTGTTTCGCTTTCGGCATTTGCTTTCATCAGCTCGTAGTGCGTGGAGAAGAGTCCCTTGAGTGTGATGGGATCCCGCGAGGCGTAGATTATGTTTGGTGCCTGGTGTGTCCTGCAAATGTGCCAGAGCAGCTTTGTTTCCTCGGGTGTAAGCATGGCTTTTCTTGCGATCGTGCTCACGTTCTTTTTTGTGGTCGGCATGGATTTTTTTGCTTCAAGATATTCATCTGATGACATCCACTTGCTGATTCTTTTTGCAATATATGCCACCAAAAGAAAAAAGGCGACTATGATGAGCGACAGAACTATGAATTTATAGAGTGCAGGATTTTGCCTGGCCAAAATAGGCGATCCGGTAGTCTCAAAGTTCATTTTTTTCTCCACACTTTTTTTATATGAACTGCACAGCCAAGTTGCTTTGCTTGCTAAAGCTGTCCAACAGCCTCTGAAATCATCGTCAGCCTTGGTGAAATCTCGTATTCGGAAAGATCACCGACCGTAACGGTATCCTTGTCCTGCATTGCCGTCTCAAAATCCTTGAGTATGTCAGTGAACTCCTCGAAGAATGTGCCAATGTCCTTGCCGTCAATGAGGATTTTTTCATAAAGGGACGGAAACAGGGTAGCGTATCTTGCCGCGATTACAAAATTTCCAACCGTCTCCGCAAGATTTGAGATTACGGCACTTGCCTCTGAATCCTTGCCGCTCTGAAGAAGCACTGAAACTTCCTCCAACGTAGCCTTGAGCTGGTCGAATTCGCCGGAACATCTTTTCAGCTCCTCAATCACTGCAGATTGCGAAACGGTTGTAAGCTCCATCTTTGTGGAGTCGGAGAGAGGCTGGTCCAGTACGGAATCAATTTGGTCGGCTGGAACTGTCTTGCCGTCAAGCACGATTGATGTTGTTGTTGCGTCGTTGCTCGCTGCCTCTTCCTCGAAGGACTTTAGGAAATCACCCACGGTCTTCTCATTTTCCAATGTTACGTCTACGGTCTCTCCGTTTATCTTAAGTATCATCTAGTCCTCACTTTCGGCTTTTCTGCATGGAATCTGCCCAGTTGTTGAGCGTTGTCTGCTGCTTTTCCAGACTGTTCAGAGAGCTTTCCATCGTGGAATACTTCGACTTCAGCTCGGCTTCCTTTGTATCAAGCTGTGCTTCCAGCTTTGTAATCTTTGAGTTTGTCCTGTCAATATTGCTCTTGAGCGTGCTGTTCTTTGTTGCGATTATGCCGCCGGTTTGTGTCCACGCGGTCAGCTGCTTGTCAAGCTCATAACCGATTCCGCTGTCGATGATTAAATCTCCGTCGGTGTCGAATCCGAAGAGGTCTTTAATCTGCGACATATTCTGCTCAAGCTGGCTGTCCAGTTTTTTCTCGTCAATCTCCAGATAGCCCCGGAGCTGCGATGCGTTGTATCCAGTGGAGCGTCCGCTCGCGTTGGTTGAGATGCCGATCTGGTTCAGCATGGTGATGTCCGCGTCGAATCCGTAGTTGTAGCTGTTGGAGACGATTTTCTGGAACTGGCTCTTTCCGTTGTTGAGAGTGAAATCTCCCTGGAACATTCCGAGTTTTTTCATCTCTTTTTCCTGCTCTTCATCGCTCAGATAGTCCAGCTCCGTTACGACTTCCGGCTTGTTAGATGTCAGGACGTTCATCTCGGCAATCACCTGATTGTATTTTCCGACGAAGGTTATCAGTGCGTCCTTTGCGCTTTCCTTGTCTTCCTTTATGTTGATTGTGGCGGTGCGCTCGGTTTTTTCGTGAACGTGAAGGGTAACGTCGGGCACAACGTCGTCAATGTCGTTCGTGGGTCTTGTGATTGTGATTCCCTCGTATTTGATGATTGCGTCGTCGGCAATTACAATGGGATGATTCGGTGAGCAGCCGGATTTTTTCTCGGAATCATAGGTTTCGGGCATGGACATTGCGAGAGTTTTTCCTGTGTTGCTGTTCCTGATGATTACGGCCACGGCATCCGGGTACTCTTTGAGCGGAATGACAATCCTGGCTTTTCCGTCGCTTCCAGATACTATGTGCTCCGGGGAAAGCTCTTCCTCGCTGCCGTCCTCGTTCTTTATGAAAACAAAGCGGTCGTCGTCAATCGGCTCAAGGGGAACGTCTGCGAGCTCCATGGAAAGGGTAGTCTCGTTTTCCTCATTGTATACGGTAACGCCCTTGTACTCAATGTGTCCGGGACTTGCCATGTCGAGCGCCGAGCCCAGGTTGAGCTCCTCGGTAATGTCGTCGGTTGGCTGGGCGTCCATGACGAATTCAATCTTTCCGTCCGGAAGATCCTTTACTTCCTGTGGAATGGGAATCTCTATTCCTCCGCGCGGGGGGATTGTTATGGTGCTGCCGTCAGCTTTTACACCTGCTTTGGTGATCGGCGGCATGTTCTGCTGTTCGTCTGTGAGTGTGGACGGAGTTTTGAATTTGTCCATGTTGGAGGCGATGGGAGATGTGTTTGCCTCATACTCCGTCACCATGTCTATCTGTTTGGCGAGCTCAAGCGCCTTGTCTTTAAAAATAAGTGAATTTCCCTTTCCTGTCTTAAGGGATTCTATAAGAAGCGAGCGTTCCTTTGATGTCACTCCGATTACGCTTGCCTTGATTACGTTGGTGCCGCGTTTGTTCAGTGCGGATACAAAATCTGTGAGTTTACCGCCCTTCCAGTTGAATGAAACGGTCTTATCACCTACGACAAAAGTGTAAATTCCTGATTCAACTCTCATGTTGCGGTCAATGTTGCCGCTGAGAAATCTGTCTGCTGTGGCGGGTTGAATGACTTCGATTTTAAAAGAACCACAGTCAGCATTACGATTAGCATCCGCTGTAATAGCAACTTCGTCCGAGGATGTGGTCAATTTATTATTGAAAGGGTTTTCAAAAGAATAAAGTGACTTCACACTTTCCCTCAGGGAAGACATACGCTGGTTTACATCGCGCCAAGCATTCTGCTGACTCTGGTACACCTCAAGCTGGTTCTGTTCTCTTTTGAGCGGAATTCTCTCCGTCTCCATAAGAGCTTCTACGAGATCATTCGTCTTGTATTTGTCGGTAACACCCGGTATGCTGATTCCGTCTGCCATCCTATCCCCGTCCCTTCAAATAGTTTTAAGCATACGTCCCATTTTCGCAAACAGGATGCACTGCTATATCATTTCATCAAAGAGCAACCCAATGGCATGTTTCATCTGAATTTGGATTTTCTGCAAATCCTCAGATGGAATCTGCCTGATTACTTTATTGGTCTCAGGGTCTATCACTTTGACAATAACCTTGTCAAGTTCGCTGTTGACAGAGAACTCAAGTTTATGTCCGAGAACCATGTTGGAAAGCTCCTGAAGTTCTTGGACAGTTTGTTTCGTTTTGGCCAGATTATCGGCAAGATACTCTGATACTTCCGCAGCACTCACGGGAACTGTTGCCGCAAACGAACTTATCTGCGGTACGGTACTTCCAGGGGTTGTTGCGAAAGAACGGCCATCCATTGCCATTGTCTGTCCAATCATACTTATTGCATTCATGGACTTTTCCTCCTGAAATAAAAGAGAAGAGAGGGGAAGGGGGCGCACCCATCCTCACTCTTACGCATCATCTGTTAAAAAGATGACATCCAGATATCTCTCAAACATCTGATGCGATTTGAAATACTACTGAAGAAGTGCCAATACGTTCTGAGACTGGCTGTTGGCCTGTGCCAACATAGCTGTGCTGGCCTGAGTAAGGATAGAATCCCTTGTGTACTCGACCATCTGAGCTGCCATGTCTGTGTCACGAATGACAGATTCTGAGCTCTGTGTGTTCTCGGCTGCGATAGCAATACCTCTGGAAGCGATTTCCAGGCGGTTCTGGTATGCTCCAAGGTCTGCCCTCTGCTTGTTTACCAGTTTGAGAGCGTTGTCGATGGTGCCGATTGCAAGGTTAGCAGCCTCTGGTGTAGAGATGCTGATCTGCTCCTCAAGTCCCTGTGCGCCCTTAAGTCCCAATGCCTCAGCAGTCATCGTTCCGACGAAAGCTTCAATGCGCTGGTCCATATTTGCACCAATGTGCAGCTGCATGATCTGTCCAGAGATGGAGTTTGCGGCAAAGCGGCCGGTCAGCATGTTCATACCGTTGAACTGGGCATGGCTTGCGATGCGGTCTACTTCAGCTACAAGCTGTGAAACTTCCACCTGAATCTGCATGCGGTCCTCGTCTGTGTAGATACCGTTGGCAGACTGTACAGAAAGCTCGCGGATGCGCTGCAGAATGTCTGTTGTCTCCTGCAGGTAGCCCTCAGTCGTCTGAATGAAAGAAATTCCATTGTTGGCGTTTCTGTTGGCCTGGTTCAGTCCGCGGATCTGGCTGCGCATCTTTTCAGAAACTGCAAGTCCAGAAGCATCATCACCAGCTCTGTTAATCTTCATTCCAGAGCTGAGCTTCTCAATGTTGCCCAGAAGAGAATCGTTGTTGATTCCAAGCTGGCGGTTTGCAAACATTGAGCTCATGTTGTGATTAATAACCATAATTGTCCTCCATGATTCATTACACATCAGGCATCTTGCCTGTGTCTGCGTATGTCCGTGTTCTTGCCGGCAGTTTTTGCGCCCCTGACCGACAAATTTTTTCAGACCCATACGGCATGAATTGTCATTTTATCACAAAACCTAAATTTTGTAAAGGAAAACTTTTGTCGCCCCTTAAAATGACAACCCATACCGTCTGATCCGTACCCGGACCTCATGGAGGGTAATTTCAAACATCAGGCCCCAGTTTTATCTGGAGCGGTGGAGTCATTGAACGGATTTTCTTTTTCGCGATTTGATTACGCAAGAAGATCTGTCCATACAGTTATGCAGGGGAAAGAATTCCAGTCAAAAATCCCTTCTCCTGCATTTCATCATGCCGCAGATTCGGGAAACCTCAAGAAACCTGAGTTTTTCAAGGCTCCCCAATATTCTACTGCAACAGAGACAAAACTGTCTGTGACTGAGCGTTTGCCTGAGCGATCATCGCTGTTCCGGCCTGCTGCAAGACCTGGTTCTTGGTGAAGTCCACCATCTCCTTGGCCATGTCAGTGTCGCGGATGCGGCTCTCAGATGCCTGGAGGTTCTCGGCTCCGATGTCGAGTCCGATAACTGTCATCTCAAGGCGGTTCTGGTATGCACCGAGATCTGCACGCTGCTTGTTGATCTTCTTGATTGCTTCGTCCAGAGTTCCGATTGCGCGGTTTGCATCCTCAGGAGTTGCGAGGGTGAGGATTTCCTCAGTTCCAACCTGGCGTACTCCGAGAGCTGCAGCGGTCATTGTACCGATGAAAACCTGTGTTCTCTGGTCCATGTTAGCACCAATGTGGAGCCACATAGAAGCAGTAACGCTGTTCTCACCTGTCTGGCGTGCGAAGCGTCCTGTGAGCATGTTCATTCCGTTGAACTGTGCGTGTGAAGCGATGCGGTCAACCTCAGCGATGAGAGAAGAAACCTCGACCTGGATCATTGTGCGGTCCTCATCGGTGTAGATTCCGTTGCTTGACTGAATTGCAAGTTCGCGGATGCGCTGGATGATGTCCTCAGTCTCCTGCAGATAACCTTCTGTTGTCTGGATGAATGAGATACCATTTTTTGCGTTCTCAGAAGCTTTGTTCAATCCGCGAATCTGGCTACGCATCTTCTCAGAAACTGCCAGTCCGGATGCATCGTCACCAGCACGGTTGATTTTCATGCCAGATGAGAGTTTTTCCATGTTCTTCTGATTGTTAACCTCTGTGAGGCCTTCTGAACGCTGTGCAAACATTGCACTCATGTTGTGATTGATAACCATAGTGTTTTCCTCCGTGGAACTATGTTTTTTTGTGTCAGGCAAAATCCTTTCTGCCTGTTTGCAAAAGATTGCATCCGCATTACAAGGCTACATCTGCAATCTCTTACTGTAGGAACTGGCGTTGTCTTCTACGAAGTTGAGCGGCCATATTCACCTACATTAACACCTATCGGTAAGTAAGGATACAAACTTTAGCAAAAAATTTTATTTTTTTTGCATTTTTTTTCTGTACCCCTGCTTTTTATGTTTTTTAACTCCAGGATTATTGTCCGGAGAGCACTTTTTCCACAATCTGCTTCAAAATCCGGGCAGCCTTTCCCCTGTGGCTTATGGCATTTTTCTCATCCGGGGAGATTTCCGCGCTCGTTTTTCCGTACTGGGGCAGGAAGAAGAGAGGGTCATATCCGAATCCGTTTTCGCCACGCTGGTCTTCGGCTCTCTCTATTATGGTTCCCTCCATTGTCTCCTGGCTCACGTAAAGTCGTCCTGGACCAAGGTAAAAGACCATAGCACAGATGTACCTCGCGCTTCTGGGGCCGTTCGGGAAAAGTCCGTCCCTTGCGCTTGTGTCAACCTTGCCCGATGCGAGCATGTCGTTGAGCTGCTGTATGAGCATACGGTTCTGGTCTTCCTGGGGCGTCTTTTTGCCGTCTGGACGTCCGTGGGGAAAATCTGGGCCGGCGTATCGCGATGAGAATATTCCTGGAATCCCGCCGAGTGCGTCCACACAGATTCCGGAGTCGTCCGCAAGTACTGGGCATCCCGTTATCTTGTACAGCGCGCTTGCTTTTATGAGGCTGTTTTCGTAGAATGTGCTTCCGGTCTCGTCAGGATCGAAATCAATTCCCTCGTCCTTGGGTGTAACAATTGTGTGCTCGGGAAAAAGCTCACTCATTTCCCGCTTCTTGTTCAAATTTCCGCTTGCCAAATAGATTTTCATGCCAATCATAATAGCGTTTTAGCGAAATATTGTCTATAAATTTCTCCGCGGATTTGAGAATATATTTTACGTGCCTGTCCGACATGCCCAGAATCTTCGACACCGTGATGTTTGACGGAACAATCGACCGGAATCCCTTGAGCTTGAGGTTCTTGTCCCGCCATTTTTTGTCCTTCTTCTCCTCCTTTTCCTTGAGTATATTGCTGTCATAGGGGCTGATGCCGCTGGATGCCGAAATCATGGAGTACTTGCGCTTGTAGAAAAATGCGTTGTCCCTGGATGCCTTTATGTCATCGAAATGCTTCTTTTTTTCGGCCATGACCTGCCTTGCCTTCTGAATCAGCTCCGAAAGCTCCTTCACGTCCATCCCGAGAAGAACGGATGCTTTCTCAATCTCGTCCGGCCCCACAGAATAACAGCACTTGAGTATGAGAATCAGAACCGCTTCCTTTCTCAGTCTGTCCATCCTTTTGTTGAAAACCGCCGCGCCGTTCCTGTAATACTTTCTGCCGGAATAAGTTACAGGATGATATGATTTTTTGAAATCCTCAACCTCCTTGAGCGAATGACGGATTTCGCTGTCGCTTTTCTGGCACACGACATGACCTTCCCTCACATCATACAGCCCCGAGTTTTCCTCGAAATACACCTCCTGCACAAGATTGAAGCTTTTTTCCGCAAGAATCACCTGCCTTTGCTTTTTCTTCCATGAGGAAAGCGCGTTGTTGACGCTCGCATACAGATATGACGACAGAGCCGCTTGTTCAGGCCTGTAGTTTTTCATGGCGACCATTACTTTTCCCATGTAGTAGAGCAGAAAGTCGTGCAGATCGTCCAGCTCCAGCGTGGCAAGACCGAACCAAACCTTGTTCTTGTAGATTGCGTCAATAATAATGTTGCATGCCCTGTCATTGCTTATTTTTCCCTCGCACATGTCTTGATACAGGGTCTCAAGTCTCTTCATTTCCTTTATCCTCTTTTTTCAATCACGAAACTTGCGTGCATCCTCCTCTCCGCCAGAATGTCCGCGGAATAATAAAAGCAAATTCCGTGCCAAGTTTTTTGAAGTACGGGCTCTTTTTTGAGTCTGTGTGGTAATTTATTGTAATAGAATAAGATAAAAAAAACAGAAGAAACTATGCGGAAAAAAACATTTTAGTTAGAAGATAATTATTCGATTAGAATATAATTAAAATGGTTAGATTCTAATCAAATAATTTGAAAATAACTGTCTGCGGGTTTATAGGAAAAATCTATGCGTCGCGATAAAAAATCCATATTTGTACAGGCTCCTGAAATTCGCTATAATCGGGTAACTCTCAATTAGGGCAGGAGAAGAAAATGACATCTAGAGAAATTTCGCATTTCAGCAAATCCCTGGAAAAGGAAATGCACATCAAGATTTACGGCACGGATGGAATTCCAGTGATTGGGCTTCCTACCCAGGACTCAAAATGCCACAACTTCGAGGATTTCCGCTTCACCGACGCTCTTTCGCCATGGATAGACGGCGGCAGGATTCAGCTTTTCTGCGTGGATTCGGTGGATGAGGAGAGCTGGTCCGATGAAAGGATTGAGAACTCATGGAGGAGCGCGAGGCAGGAGAGTTATTTCCATTATCTTGTGGACGAGGTGGTTCCGTTCGTGAAAAAGGAGAATTCGTCGGAGCTTCCCTTGCTTCTGGGACTGAGCATGGGTGCGATTCATGCCGCGATTCTTTTTTTCAGGAGGCCGGATCTTTTCGGCGGTATGCTCTCTCTTTCGGGGGTGTATGATTCCGCGTATTTTTATCACGGCTGGATGGACCCGACTCTTTACGACAATTCGGTGGAGGTCTTCCTGCGCAACATGGACGAAAACCATCCGCATATCCGGCTCTACAATCAGAGGAGGATAATTTTCTGCGTGGGACAGGGGGCGTGGGAGGATGACGGAGTTCGTACCCTGAAAGACTTGCGCGGCACACTGGACAAAAAGGGAATACATGCGTGGACTGATTTCTGGGGGCATGACGTGAACCATGACTGGCCCTGGTGGAAAAAGCAGGCGGAGTATTTTCTTCCGTATCTTCTTGGGGAGAAAAAAATAGAGAATAAAATCACCTTTGCATGATTGCAGGTGGCATGACTTGTACTGAATTATCTTGATTTGGGAGGAGCTTATGAATTTCATTTTTATCTCGCCGAATTTTCCGCGCACCTATCAGAATTTCTGCGACAGGCTTCATAAAAACGGAGCCAACGTGCTTGGAATTGGGGACGCGCCGTACAATACGCTTTCCAAGGAGCTAAAGTCGAGCCTGACTGAATATTATTTCGTAGACAAGCTCTCGGATTATGCACAGGTTTTTAAGGCCGTTGCTTTTTTCTCCTACAAATACGGCAAGATTGACTGGATTGAATCCAACAACGAGTTCTGGCTTGTTCAGGATGCGAGGCTTCGTACTGATTTCAACGTCACAAGCGGCATACAGGCGGACAGGGTTGATTTCATAAAGGAAAAGTCCCTGATGAAGAGAATTTACCTTGACAACGGCATTCCGACGGCAAGACAGCACAAGGTCACGGATTTTGATTCCGCTAAGAGATTTACCGACGAGGTTTCCTTTCCAATCATCGCCAAGCCCGACATCGGCGTAGGAGCCACGGACACTTACAAGATTGTTGACCTTGATGGGCTTAAGTCATTTTTTGACCGGAGAATTGAGACACCCTACGTTATGGAGGAATTCATTTCCGGGGACATCTGCTCATACGACGCGATAGTTGACTCAAACGGAGATCCGCTCTTTGAATCAATGACGACATGGCCTCCGTCAATCATGGACATAGTTGAGAAGCAGCTTGACCTCTGGTATTTTACGGCAGACACTGTTCCCGAGGGTCTTCGGACTCTTGGCAGAAAGACTGTGAAAGCGTTCGGTGTGAAAAGCCGCTTCGTGCACCTTGAGTTTTTCCGTCTGAATGACCCTAAGCCCGGATTGGGGGACAAGGGTGATTTCGTTGCTCTGGAAGTGAACATGAGGCCCGCCGGTGGGTATACGACAGACATGATGAATTTCGCCCACAGCACCGATGTCTACCAGATTTTCGCCGACATGGTTACGGAAGACAAGCTGATTCATCCGCAGAAGGACGAGCACTCATGGTGTGCCTATGCAAGCCGGCGTGACTGCCACAGATATGTCCACACCCACGAGGAGATAATGGACGCTTACGGTCAGAAAATCGTGATGCAGGAGGAGATGCCGCGCATGAACTGGCCGCAGATGGGACGCTATATGTACACGGCGAAGACCTCAAGCCTTGCGGAGACGTGGGAATTCATCAATTTTGTGCATGAGAGGGCGGACGACTAATTACAGGAAAGCTCAGCTTGCCTACAGAACTTTTTCGAACTCTTCTATGATTGCGGGGATTATTCCCTCAAGACGGCCCTGTATGCTCGCTCCTGACGCGTTTTTGTGGCCGCCGCCGCCGAATTTCGCAGCTATTGCGCTTACGTCGCACTCACCGACGGACCTGAATCCCGCCGTACAGTTTGTGTCGCTCTCCTGCCTTACGAAAAGAACCGCCTCGACTCCCTCGGTGGAAAGCATGAGCGTGTACAGCGCGTCCGAGTCCCTTCCTTCCTGACCGTATTTTCTTGTGTCCGCCTGCTCCTCGTAGGTGACGACCAGCTTTCCGTTGCAGTATCTTTCGGCTCTCTCAAGCATTATGGCAAGGAGCTTCCTTGTGTTCCAGGGCTTACCCCCGGTCATCTCCTGATATATTTCCCTTGGATTTACGCCCGCGTCCGTGAGTCTTGAGGCACATTCAAAGACGCTTGAGTCATTCTGGTTCAGGTATCGGAAAAATCCTGAGTCGGTCGCAAGTCCGAAGAAAAGCGTGTGGGCCTCGTTTGCGTCTGGCTTTCCGATTAGACCCTCGTGGATCTGCTGGACGAGACATGCCGCAGCCGGGGAGGAGGGATTGATTATGCAATGGGGTGCGTTCGCATCGGATGTCTTGTGATGGTCCACGATGAAGGTGTCAAGTCCCTCAAGGCTTCCGTCCAGCTCTCCAAGACGTGAGATTTCGGAGCAGTCCACTATTATAAGTCCGCATCTTGCCTTGTCCTGAGCCGACATGCGTGGAACGTCGCTTCTGAAAAGTGGTGCGAATTTTTTGATTTCCGCTCTCTTGAATGGACCCGCGTTGAGCAGAGTGTATTTTTTGCCGAGATGCTTGAGAATGTTCGCCATTCCTATGCTGGATGCCATGCAGTCTCCGTCCGGCTCCTTGTGCCCCGCAATCAAAAACGTGTCATGGGCTTCGATGAAGGTTCTGAAGGATTCCACCTGCTGCTCTGTAATAGGTACCATTTTTTCCACCTTTGTCAACAGAAAATGGCCGGGCATGAGAGACCACGTCCGACCCATTCCTGAGCTTTTGTTCTGCTTTTAGAAGTTAGATAGCAATTTCTCTTAGAATTTCACTTCCAGAGTGTCTATGCCGGAAGCGTCAACCTGCGCGTAACTTGGAGCTACGTCCCAAACCGGGTCGAGCTTGCTCGGATTTACCGTAAGAATTACGCGGTGGAAAGAGCCACCCTTGTAGACTACTGTCATGTAAGTGTCAAGTCCCGGAGCCTTGTTGCGGAAATAGAGCTTCTTGTCTTCTCCCGCCTTCTGCCAGTCCTTGGGGATTATTGTCTTCTCAACCTTGAGTCCCTGGGTCTGATAGAACACCACGTATGCGTCCTTTGTCTGCATAATGCTGTAGACCGGGGTAGAGTGATATGTGATGTCGGAAACATTGTCCCCGTGGTTCCAGATTGGAGTTGAGTCCGAAGAGTTGCTCTGGGCCAGAGCGGGGATTGCCATGCATACGGCCAGCAGTGCCGCAATGATAATTTTTTTCATAAAATCCTTCCTCGAATCTCCGCTTTCTTTCCGGGCCTTGTACACCGGTTTGACGTGCGGAAAATCAATCTTATTTGGGCAGCGTCTAAAAACGGATGTCCCTAGAGGCTGCCTTAATAATAGTATAATTTCAAACTTGAGGTTTTGCAAGGATAATTTGCGTTATTTGGGCAAATTTTTTTGCAAAATTTAAAGGTCACGTTTATTTTATGAGGGCGAGCATTATTGCCTTGATCGTGTGCTTACGGTTCTCGGCCTCGTCCCAAACCAGACTGTCGGGTCCCTCAAAGACCTCCTCGGTGACTTCCTGTTCCTTGACGGCGGGAAGACAGTGCAGGAATACGGTCTTTTTTCCGGTGTGCTTCATCAAATCGGCGTTCACCTGGTAGTCCCTGAGCAGACGGATCCTCTCTTCCTTGAGCTTTTCCTCGCCCATTGATACCCATACATCAGTATAGAGACAGTCGGCGCCCACGACCACGTCCTTTTCGGATGAGACCGCAATCTTCGCGCCTGATTTTTCCGCGAACGGCTTGCAGATGTCGAGTATGTCCTGCGCCGGAAACAGCTCCTTCGGTGAGAACAATGAGAAATTCATTCCGAGCTTTGAGCAGATCAGCATGAGCGAGCGTGCCATGTTGTTTCTTCCGTCTCCGCAGAAGCAGACTGTGAGTCCCTTGAGCTTTCCGAAATGCTCCTTGAGGGTCATCACGTCGGCAAGAACCTGGGTGGGGTGGAAGTCGTCGGTGAGTCCGTTGATCACGGGGATTCCTGAGTATTTCGCGAGCTGCTCCACGTGCTCCTGCTTGAAGCCACGGAACTCAATCGCGTTGAACATGCGACCCATGACCCTCGCTGTGTCCTCTACGCTTTCCTTGCCGCCGAGCTGAATGTCCGCGGTTGACATGAATACGGGATGTCCTCCCTCCTCGCCGAAAGCCGTCTCAAATGAGGAGCGGGTTCTTGTGGAGCGTTTTTCAAAAATCAACGCGATGGTCTTTCCCAGAAAACGCTGGTGCACCTCACCCGCGTGGGACTGCTTCTTTACGAGGAAAGCATAGTCCAGAATCTGGAGTATTTCATCCGGTGTCCAATCAATCCAGTTCAGAAGGCTGCGGCCCTTGAACGGACTTTCAAATTTTTCAGCTTCCATAGTTATCCTCCTCGGACGGTCTTCCTGATTTAGGGAGCGTGCCAAAAGAAAAAAGGACAGCCCAAAAATGAACTGTCCCTTCTTGAGTATAGTGGCGAGTGGGATCGAACCACTGACATACGGAATATGAGTCCGTTGTTCTACCGACTGGACTACGCCACCACGAATGATTAGTATGTTACAGGAAAACAGAATTTGTGTCAATAGCATGTGCGGATTTTTTTGATTTTTTTTTGATTAAAGCAAAAAACTAGCAGCACATCACCCTTGAAAAATCCTGCCGGGCAAAATCTTCGGAATTGATGAGAAAAATCATGGGATCAGAGCAGGTGTCATCCTCAAAAAGCTCGTGGTCGGCGGCCTCAAAATTTATCTGGAGCAGGGTTGTGTCGTAGAATGAGCGGGAGTCCTCCGTCACTGTGGACTCTCTTGGATCAACGAATGCAAAATCCGGGTGGCCCAGAGTATAGCACTCGCTTTGGTAAAGCATCTGAAAGAGATCGTCGGCGTAAGGGTTCATTAAATAGTTCCAGCACCGGACGGCATCAAGCACGGCGTTCTCATCCCGGGTGAGTTTTCCTGCCGCATCCTTGAGCAAAGCGTCAAATTGAAAATCCCTTGGCTTCATGTAAGACGTCTCTTCTGAAAAATTTATCGCGCAGGTCTTTTGCAGTATGGACCAGTCAAGAAAATCCGCGTCCGGGACAAGCTGCTTTACGTCGTCCTCGGAAATACTCTCGTCAATCTCATCGTGGAAAACAATCCGCCAGTTTTTCTGCTCCACGTCGTCATATATTGCCAAGAGATTTTCTGGATCCGTGGAGATGAAGAATTGCAGGATTCCTTTTTTCGGAAGCAAATCCTTTTCCCCGCCCGGCTGAATGTCCGCTTTCTCGTGCAGTTCCGAAAAGTTGATTTGGCAAAGAAGTTGCATCCCGCATCCGTCTTCGTCCTTGGGATATTCCATTTTCGGATTCCAGTATGGCAGTCCGCCGAATTTCGAGTCCCGGAGTCCCGCAACCCTTTCAAAATCAGCGTGAAGAATGAGCGAGCTTTTTCCGGTTCTTTCCTTTATGTAGTCCTTCAGAAAGTCCATTCCCTCTCGTGTGGAAAAAAGTGTCTTGAGCGCGTTGAGATTCTCGACCAGAAAATCAATCCCCGGAAAGTAGTCCGGCACGGAAAATGATTTTGCCCCGAAGCTGATTATGTACTTGCGCCGTTTTTTGTCGTGTACGGATTCAGTAAAATCGCCGGGGGAGAGAACGTGGTATTTGAGATGCCTCCTGATGTGGATTGAGTTTTTGTCGTAATAAATCAGGATCGCGTTTTTTTCACACAAAATCGCCATGCACGAGATGGAAAGTATCCCGGTAAGGACACACTGGAGATATTCTCCGTCAAGATAGAACACGATGCAGCCTATGACAGAGAAAATCATTAAAAGGATAAGGGCGATGTTCGTGATTTCTTTGGCGGGGGACGGGGATTTTCTTCTTATTCTGAACGGATATTTCGCAGACTCCACCATTATCTCCTGGTAAGGGTCCAGCACCAGCTTCATAAAAAAGAAGACCGCCATCATAAACGCAAGCATCTTATGATTTTACCTCCAGAGCCTTGATTTCACGCATTATGGCCGCATTGATTTCTTCCTTCGTTTTCGTAGCGTCCAAAACAAGGATTTTCATGCCTTTTCCCTTTTCACCGCTGTACTCGTTCAAAATGAGCCTGTATTGCGCGACGGTCTTCTCAAGGAAGTCCTTTTTCTCGTAGATTTCCCTTTCCCCGCGTCCTTCAATCCTTTTCAGGGCATCGTCCGGGTTAATGTCCAGGTAGACCAGGAGGGATGGGAGCGGAAACAGGCTGTTGAGCATCCTGGGGACATCCGGGCTGCAGTTTATGCTCTGGTAGGCGAGGCTTGAGAAAAGATAGCGGTCGCAGATTACGGTCATTCCGCTCTTCGTTGCCTCCCTTATTCCCGTTATGAGGTTCCTGTCCCCTGTGGTCCTGAGCCTGCCGTTGACGTGCTCGTTCCTGTCCGCCGCGAAAAGATATGCCGCAGTCTCGTTGCTTACCTCAATTTCCCCGGAGAGCATTCGCCTGATGAATCGTCCGGTCTCGTAAGTCGTGGGCTCGGCTGTGAAAAGAAACCTTTCCGTCCCCGGTTTGTTTCTTATAATGTCCAGCTGGGTGGATGTGCCGGCGCCGTCTATGCCCTCAAGGACAATAAAATTGTGTAATATCATAAAAAAACCTTCTATATTTTGCGTAAATTTGATATATTATTAGATAAGGTCAGTATTGCACAGAACCTGAAAAAATTCAATCGGTGCGGAAGGCGTTATCCGTGGCCGTCGGAGCATGTTCGGACTCTTTATGAAGCGGTGGATTAGGAATTCGCTATCAGTTTTACTCTTTCTCATCCTGCTTGGCGGCGTATATGCCATAATCAGGCCCCTCCATGCCTTCATAAATTCCACCATCGCGCGCTACGAGCAGACCGTCCGCGAAAAGCTTTCGGAGACACTCGGCATAGATGTGTCTTACAGGAGCCTTTCCCCCTCCATTTTGACCGGAATCCACGTGAACGGAATTGAGATTACGGACGCTGAGACGGGGGGAAGCATACTCAAAATCAGGGACGGCGTGATCCGCTACAATATCTTCAAGCTGCTTACCGGAAATGTTGAGACGGCGTTCTCCAAGCTGGTCCTTAACGACATAGACGTAGAGCTGGATATGGTCCGATACTCCAACGTGGTTGACAAAATCATGGCTCTGGGCGGGAAGAAGAAGGACGATGCGGATTCGGGCGGATTTAACCAGGAGTCCATTGATGCCGTGAAGGACGTGATCTTCGGTCTTCCTTTTACCGTGGAGCTTAAAAATGTCCGCGTGCATTATAACGACGGCAAGAACGACGTGTCGGCTGTCCTTAGGCGGACCCAGCTTTCCCAGAGACAGAAGGGAGTCTCTCTAAACGCTTCTGTTGACGGAACCTTCATCGCATCCCTTGAAGCCCTGGGTGGAAAAACTGCGGGCGCGAAAATCAGGGTGGACGGAACCCTTGTCTCGGATATTTCGGGAAGCTCTGCCACTGTGGCTCTGGACAGGCTCAGAAAGGCGGATTATTCACTCAGCGAAGCGGAATTCCTCGTCAGGTACAGCGACGGAATGGCCATGCTCAGGACCACTAAGCGGACCATGCCGTACTCCCTCTCTGCCCAGTACAACATTGAGAGCGGGGATGCTTCCGTTGAGGTCTCCACGACGAACCTTGATCCGTTCTCCATCGTGCAGATGCCTCCGCTGACAGGCACTCTCAAGAAGCTCAAGGGGCTCAAGGTCACGACCGATGCGAGCGCGAGCGTCAACATCAATACCAAGGAATACGAGTGGAAGGCAAAGGGAAATTTCTTCCTGCCGTATGGAATCATCCCGTCCTCCGAGAATGTCTCTTTCAATCTTTCGGGAAACAACCGCAACGTAAGGATTGCATCATTGAACGCCGAGGGAAGCATGATTGGCGCGTCCTTCTCCGGTAACTTCGCCATTGCGGGGCTGCAGCCTAATGGAGTTCTTGAGCTCAGGCATTTTACCCTGCCGAACGGAGCGAATTTCTCCGGGGACATATATGTGGATTCTGTCGGAAACTTGTACACGGTGTTCTCCCCCCAGCTGAACGTCGGTGACGTGTCCCTTACTGCGGTTCAGGCGGATGTCAAGGTGAACGGAAAGGTACTGGATTTCTCCGCGTCTTTCAACGACTACACACATGAGGATGCCGAGCAGCCCGGAGAGATTTCGGTGGAGGGAACTGTCTCTACCGCGAAAAATATGTCCGTTGAGATGGAAGTGGACGTGAACCGCATGTATCTTGACACTGTCGTGAAGACCTTGGGTGCGGTCGCTGGTGGAGATACGGAGGCTAAGATGAGCTCCATTGCTCCGAAACTCGCCCCATTCATCAGCTCGGGGGAAATTTACCTCTCGACCGACATGAAATCCTTCACGTTCAACTGTCCTTATATAATCGTCGCTAACACCATGGAGGACCGTCAGATGATGCTCCTTTCGCTTGACGGATCCAACCGCAGCGTGAACGTGTCCCAGCTGGAGATTGTTTATGGAAAGCAGTCATTCCGTGCGACGGCTTCCGCGGACCTCTTCCTTGAGGAGAACCAGATAATATTCGGAACAAACTGTTTCTTCAACGACATTCCGTACTCGCTTTCGGGTGTGTTCAGCATAGGGCAGTGGCTTAGCATGACGGGAGACTACGGACTTGAGTGCAACGTGAATTTCACCAATCCCATGAACGGAACCTTCCAGTTCACCGAGCTCCCTGTCTCAATATTTGACCTCATGCTCTCGCTCTCTCTTCGCGGGGGATTCTCCTACTCGAACATGGAGGGGCTGCGTGTCAACGTTGACAACCTTGAGCTTTCCGAACTCACTGACAAACTCGGCATAAGTCCGAAGCTTGCTCTCTCCGGGCGGCTCATTGATGACGGAGTGACCCTTGACGCCATCTCATACACCGACACACTCTCTACCTTGCTCGGTGACGGATACGTGAAGTGGCTCTTTACCGACGAAGGTGTGTTTGACATAGCGAACGTGGACATAGGGGTTGAGAATGACGTTACCGGAGAAAAGATAGCTATCTCGGCCGAAGTGACGAATCCGGACGGTATGCCCCTCGGTGCGGACGCTATCATGAACAGTTTCTATTTTAACGCAGAGGCGGACATAAGCCAGTTCCCGATCGGACGCGTTTTGTCAAGGCAGCACAGCGACGACACTCTTTCAGGAAGCATAGTCGCCACAGGAACCCTTGCGGATCTCTTTATGACGGTCTCCCTTGACTCCCTTTCCATGCAGCTCCAGGGATATCCCTTGCTGGTTTCGGGGCAGGCGGATTTCGTTCACGGAAAGATCGAGATTCCGAACTTCAACGCAGTGTGGCGTGATTTCAACGTGGATGACGTGCACGGCGAGCTTGACCTGGCCACTTTCTCTGGAAAACTGGACGCTGATTTCAGGATGGGCGAGGATGATGTCAAGCTTTCCGCTCCCATAGAGATTTCCATGGAAAGCATGAAGGAGCCACCCGATCCTGAGGAAAAGAATTACCTGCTGTCCCTTTTTGCCGTTCCCGATGAGATCACGGTGCATCTGGACGCTGATCCGCTTACAGGAAGCCTCATAAAGAAAAAGATTCCCGTTCACCTCACAGCCATGCGCGCTCCCGGCATAATCATAGTTGAGTCCGACGATTATCTTGGGCTGAGCGGATACATACTGGATGACGGAGCCATGCATTTCATGGTGGAGGAGGAGAAGCCCCTGCATTTCGTTCTTGACGGAAGCGTTAAGGACAGTTTGCTTGATTTCCACTTGACGGACCTTTACATGAGGCTCGCGGATTTTGCCTTCATGGTCAATTCTGATACGTTGAACCTCTTCGGCGGTGAGGTGACCGGATATGCCGACATCACGGGACTTGTTTCCGACCCGATCATAAACGGAAAGCTCACCGGAAAGAATCTGGACGTGAATTCGCCCGCATTCATACCGAGCCACATAACGGCCTCCGATTTCGAGCTGAACATGGAGAACAGCACTATTACTCTTCCTGAGACGGTATGCAAAATCAAGGAGAACAACATAAACGTCAGCGCGGGAATCGTGATGGACAGGCTCAGTCTGGAGGATGTCTCTATCAGCGTGCGTACTGACGAGGGGCACTTCATCCCGCTTGAGATGGACAAGGGCTTCCTGAATGTAGTCGGAAAGGTGCAGGCCAGACTCGACATATCCTACGGACAGCAGGGAATCGCCGTGCTTGGAAACGTCTTTGTCGAGGACACTCAGGCGACCGTTCTGGACAGCATAAACGACCTCGCGACTATTTCCTCAAAGGATGACGCGGCTCAGAAAGCGGATGACAAACAAAAGAACCTCCCTGTCTCGGTGGATTTGGACGTAAATGTCGGCAACAAAGTGAATTTCGTCGTGAATCCCATCCTGAGAGGTCTCGTGGCTCCGGATTCATCGGTCCACATCAGCATGGACACCGCAAGCTCACAGTGGTCGGTGAAGGGTGATGTAGTCTTGCGGGGCGGGGAAGTCTTCTATTTAAGCCGCAACTTCTATCTGAAGCAGGGAAAAATTATACTGAACGAGTCCCAGCGTAAATTTGACCCTGAGCTTACCCTGAGGGCTGAGACAAGGGAGCGTGACTCATACGGAAACAGCGTTACAATCATCCTGACCGCACAGGCCCAGAACATGTCGTCCTTCAATCCTACGCTGACCTCATTGCCGGCCAGATCGGAGGAGGAAATCCGTGCGATGCTCGGTCAAATCCTCAGCGGCGACTCCTCTTCACTCACGAATATGGTCGTCGCAACCGGTGACTGGTTCGCCCAAACAGTTTTTGTAAGAAAAATCGAGAATGCATTGCGTGATTTGTGTAATTTTGATATATTCTCTTTGAGAACAAGCCTGTTGCAAAATGCTATAAATAATGGTATTCTTGGTTCTGCTTCTACAGAATCGAATAATATTGGTAACTATTTTGACAATTCGACTGTTTATATAGGCAAATACTTCGGTAATGACATCTACGTGGACGCCATGCTTCAATGGACCTACGATCAGAATGCCGTTTCCGAGGGGCAGGATTCTACAGGACGTCTTGTATTCAGGCCGGAAATCGGTTTTGAACTTGCCGCTCCCTTTGCCAATATACGATGGCAGATGGCTCCGGACCTTCAGAACCTACAGAATTCCCTGGTTCCGGATACATCAATAACGCTGTCATGGAGAATCGCGTTTTAGGAGAAAGAGAGCCTTACTTTAAGTTTGGTCAGTTTTCTTCATATTATAAAGTAAGAGGAATGTGTTTATGCGTAACAAGCACGGTGTACTATTGTTGATTTCGGCTGTTTTTTTTGCGGCCCTGATTTCCCTTCCCGTATTTTCCCAGTCATCTGACGGCTGGTATTATGACAAGGTGATTAGGTCTGTCTCTTTTGAGGGGCTGCAGAATGTTAAGGCATCCGATCTTGAGGGAATCACGGCGGGATATGTCGGAAAGAGATTTTCCGATGCCGTCATAGAGGATATATACAACAGAACCTACAGCCTGGATTATTTTCAGGACATAACGGACATCCGCGTAACACCGGGCGATGGAACTCAGGAGACATGCAATACCATAGACATCACTCTTGTTGTTGTTGAGAGCCCCGTAATCGTCAGGATTAAATTCACGGGATACCGGCAGGTTAGGCTTGCGGATTTGAAGGATGCCGTCTCCAGCAAGGAGAAGGGAATCTACAACGACGGTACAAGATACATGGACGAGCGCGCTATCCGTGACCTGTACATCGACAAGGGATATACCGACATCAAGGTAAGCTCATCTGTGGACGAGCTCAAAGACGGTTTTATGATTACCTTTATGATTGATGAGGGACAGCAGACCGTCGTTAAGGAAATCTCTTTTACTGGAAATTCATCCGTCAGCGCGAATACTCTCAAGGGCAAGCTTTCACTCAAGGAAATCGGACTTTTCCAGAAGGGTACGTTCAAGGAGTCCCAGCTTGAGCAGGATGTCAAGACAATTACTTCCTATTATACAGACCGCGGATATGTGGACGCGAAGGTTCTCAACTACACCGTGGACTCTGAGTACAACGAGGAAAAGAACCGTCAGGAGCTTCTCATCAAATTCAACATTCAGGAAGGCTCCGTCTATACTTTTTCCGGCATAACGTTCCAGGGCAACAAGGTTTTCTCCACAGAATCCCTTCAGTCGCTGGTAAGGCAGAAAGTCGGCGACACTTATAACGAGACGAAATTCCAGGAAAGCGTGATGGCGGTTCAGAACAAGTATTATGAGAACGGCTATACTTCAAATCAGTTCCAGGCACAGATTGTGAAGGACACCGAGATGAAGACCATAGGCTACATAATCGCCATACAGGAAAATGACCGCAGCCACATTGAGAACCTGATTATCAAGGGAAACACAAAGACCAAGGAGGAGGTGATCAGGCGCGAGATTCCAATTGAGAGCGGCGACATCTTCTCCAACACAAAGATAACCACAGGACTCAGGAACCTTTACAACACGCAGTTCTTCTCACAGATTTATCCAGAGATCTCTCAGGGCTCCGAGTCAAATCTCGTTGACGTTGTGGTTGATGTTACTGAGCAGAGCACTACCGTCCTTGATTTCGGACTTACATTCAGCGGTGTTTCCGATCCTGATCAGTTCCCTGTTTCCGTCTTCGCGACCCTCAAGGACTCGAACCTTTTCGGAGAGGGAAAATCCCTTTCGGCATCCGTGAAGCTTTCCACCGATGAGCAGTCCGTTTCTGTCGGTTATGGACAGAACTGGCTTTTCGGACTCCCGATCAGCAACAATCTCTCGTTTACTTACGGACACTCCACCGAGACCACGCCGCGTATGCACATTGAGCCGGACGGTACCGTATCTGATTCCGGATATTACATGCAGTATGAGCAGCATGAGTTCAATCTTTCCGCATCTCTCGGCCGCCGCTGGACTCCGGATTTTGCAATCCTCACTCTGTCAGGTGGAATCTCCGGTTCCATCATAGACAATATCTACGACTCATCCCTGTATGTTCCCTATGACTCAACGGTCAGCGACTATAGCGGAAACTGGGAGCCGAGGAACTCTCTCTACGGAACCTTCTCCGCCGACGGACGCAACGTGAATTACGACCCCTCATCGGGATGGTTCTTCAGCCAGAGACTTTCATGGTATGGACTTCTTCCCAAGGGATTTTTGCCTTTCGCAAAAGAATGGGGAGAGAACGAATTCTTCCTCAAAACCGACACCAAGGCAGAGCTGTACTTCACTCTCTTTGACCATAAGTTCACCGAAAACTGGGGTCTCAAGCTGATCCTTATGGCATATTCAGGACTTTCAATGCAGTTCCCGCTTCCCAACACAACCATCAAGCAGTCAAGCCAGCTTTATATTGACGGTATGTTCAACGGAAGGGGATGGACAATCTACAATTACGACAGGGGACGCGGAAGGGCTCTCTGGAACAATACGCTTGAGCTTCGTATGCCGGTTCTTCCTGGTCTGCTTGCCGTTGACCTGTTCTTCGACGCTTCTCTCATCAAGGACAAGCCGGAGCAGCTTTTCACGGATTTTGCTAATCCCGATGACTGGTACTTCAGCTATGGACCGAGCGCACGTTTCTGTTTGCAGCAGTTCCCGCTCAGACTTCTTTTGGTGAACAATTTCAAGTTTACCGACGACGGACTGAGAAGCACGGATGCTTATGGAAATCCGACATCATGGCTTAAGAGTTGGCACTTTGTGCTTTCATTCAATATAACAAACCGCTAGTGTTTCGCTATCCGGGACACTAACAAAAACAATGGCAAGGAGAAATGCTATGAAACTTAAGATTAAAAGATTTATCATCCTCGGAGTTCTGACCGTGCTCGGCCTTTCTACTCCGTTGTTCGCCCAGCAGATTACGAAATTCGCAGTCGTTGATACTGCCAGGGTCTATCAGGCATTCTACAAGAATTCGGCACCCGTACGCAATTATGAGCGTAAAAGGACAGAATTCCAGAATGAGATTGATTCCGTTACAAAGGAACTCCAGACTCTCCAGACCCGCAAGCTTGAATATGAGCGCAAGGGAGACAGGGAGAATGCGAGGGCAACTCAGGCCAAGATTACCGAAAAGACAAATTATCTTACGGAATACACGGCCGCCAAGAATGATGAGCTGCAGACTCTGAAAAAAGAGCTCCAGAACAACGATGCGTTTTACAAGAGGCTTTATTCTATTATACAGTCCGTTGCGGAAAGGGAAGGCTACAGCATGGTGCTCAGCTTGCAGCAGGCAAATGCGGTTCTGTGGTACAGTCCTTCCGTGGACCTGACAAACGCCGTCATTTATGAGCTTGGACTCAGGTTCTGACAGACTGTAAGTTGAAATGACAGACGATACTCCTCTTTTTGCCCAGTACCAGAGCCTAAAGGACAAATATCCTGATGACGTGCTCTTCTTCAGACTGGGCGATTTCTATGAAATGTTTGACCGTGATGCCGAGGAGGTGTCACGGCTTCTGAATCTTACATTGACTCACCGCGTGGACAGAAAGATGTGCGGGGTTCCGTATCATTCTTCAAAAATCTACATCGCGCGGCTTTTGCGGCTCGGTAAAAAGATTGCGATCGCGGAGCAGATTGGCGAGGTTGCCAAGGGAAAGGGGCTTACGGAGCGTAAGATCGTCGAGGTAATCACACCGGGTACGGCACTTGAGAGTGAGTATCTTGACGGCGGTGCAAGCAGCTTTCTTGCGTCGGCATTTGTGAGCCACGGAAAATGCGGATTCGCGTTCATTGACGTTACGACCGGTGAATTCAAGGCTACGAGTTTCCCGGCGAATGAGCTTGACGAGCTTCTTCCGAAAGAGGTGGGCAGATGCGGACCTAAGGAAATGATTTTGCCCCAGAGTCTCAAGGACAGACCCGTAATCTCCGACCTGATTTCCACGCATCCGAACATGACCGTCTCGTGGTATCCTGACTGGAACTTCAATGCGGAGATGGGCTACGGCAAGCTTATCAAGCAATTCAAGACGGCGAACCTCAACTCATTCTCGCTTTCCGAGGATTCTACCGAAGTGCCTCCGGCAGGATTCCTCCTGGATTATCTGGAAAAGACGACGAACGCACCTTCGCCGCATGTAAAATCAATTACCGTCTACCACGATGCCGAATATCTTATGATTGATGAGTCGTCCAGAAAAAATCTTGAGATATTGTACAATCTGCGCGACGGAAGCACTCAGTTCAGTCTGCTTGAGACCGTGAATCACACGAGGACAGCGATGGGCAGCCGCCTTATCCGCGAGTGGCTTATGTTTCCGCTTACGGACATGGGTAAAATCGTCTCAAGGCAAAATCATGTGCAGACCTTTGTTGATGACCGCTCCCTGCTCAGAAAAGTCCGGGACATGCTGGACGGCATACTTGACATTGAGCGTCTTTCCGGCAGAATCGCTATGGACAAGGCTCATGCGAAGGACTTACAGGCACTCAGGTCATCCCTTATTTTGTGGCTTAAAACACGCGAGGTTCTTTCCGGCATGGATTTTGCCGTGCTGCCATCCGATGTCGCTGAATCAATCATCAAGCTGATCGGGGACTCCATTCTTGACGATCCTTCCACTTCGCTTACCGACGGAGGAATCATAAAGCCTCTTTGGTCGGAGGAACTGGATCACTGGCGGGACGTTCAGAAGAATTTCAACAGCATTCTGGACGAATATCTTGAGGAAGAAAAGGTGGCGACAGGAATCCAGGGGCTGAAAATCAAGAATAACGGCAACATGGGCTATTATATTGAGGTTTCCAGGGGCAAAGTCAGCAAGGTCCCGGAGCATTTTATCCTTAGAAAGGCTCTTGTGAACGCCGACAGATTTACCACCGCGCGTCTTCAGGAGCTGGAGCAGAGCCTAAACGAGTCGGGGGCGAAAATACTGGAGCTTGAGCGGGATCTCTTTTTGGAAGTGAGGGGCAGGCTTAAGGAATTTGTTCCCTATCTTATGCAGACCGCACAGGAAGTCGCGTATACCGATGTTGCCTCATCCCTTGCCCAGGCCGCCGTAATCCACAGCTGGGTTCGCCCGGAGATGACGGAGGGAACAGAGTTCGAGGTCTCAAACGGACGGCATCCGGTAGTGGAAATGCATCTTCCCACAGGCGAATTTGTTCCGAATTCACTTTCTCTTATGGCAAACGACGGCGGCGGATTTTTTGCTCTGATTACAGGCCCAAACATGGCAGGTAAAAGTACTTTCCTTAGGCAGAACGCGCTGATTTCTCTTCTTGCGCAGACCGGAAGTTTTATCCCCGCGGACTCGGCGAGGCTTGGCATAGTTGACAGGATTTTCTGCCGTGTGGGTGCTTCGGACAATCTTGCGCGAGGTGAGTCAACCTTCCTTGTGGAGATGAGCGAGACTGCAAGAATCCTTCGTTCGGCGACGGAGCGTTCCCTTGTGATTATGGACGAGGTTGGACGCGGTACCAGCACTGAGGACGGACTTTCCATAGCCTGGGCCGTGAGCGAGTATCTGCTTGAAAGGATAAAGTGCAAGACCCTTTTTGCCACGCACTACCATGAGCTTACACGCATGGAGCATCCCATGTTGAAAAAACTCTGCATGGCTGTTTCGGAAGAGGGGGATTCGGTTCATTTCCTCAGGAAGGTGATTGCGGGTGCGGCTCAAAACAGCTACGGAATCCATGTTGCGTCTCTTGCCGGAGTTCCATCCCCGGTGATTGACCGTGCGAAAGTTCTGCTTGAGAAGATTCAGTCGGATGCGTCGTCAAAAAATCTGCCGGAATCCGCGCCGAATTTCCCGCCGGCTGAGGAGTGCAAGAAGAAAAATGAGGAGTCTGCCAAAAAAAGCGACTCATGGACCGGAGCCCTCTTTTCCGACGAGGAGATGATTCTTGACGAGATTCTTTCGGTGGATTTGGACAACACGACTCCGATGCAGGCTTTGAAGGCTGTGGCACGCTGGAAAAAAACGCTTTCGGGTAGGTGAAATCTCCAAAATATCTATCCGAGGTGATTTTTTTAGATTTTTTTTGCAGATTTGATTACCGTGGCGAAGGTTTGCGGACCATATATTTATATGAAAGAAAAATCTGCAAGAACAGGGGGAGTCAGGAGATGGCTCAGGACCTTGCTCTCATTCGCTTTTGCCGAGAGAAAGTGTATCTGCTGCGGAGGAGACTGCTATGACATGCCTCTTTGCGGAAAATGCGCCGGGGAAAGGATTTTGTCGGATCCACTCAGGACTTTTGAGCGGTGCCGGATTTGCGGTAAAATACTTTTGGGGCAGAAAGGGACTTGCACGGCCTGCAGGACGGAATGTGTCCTTGGCGGTACGGACGGTGTAATCGCGCTTTTTTCATACCGACAATGGAGGAAGAAACTGCTTTTTGACTGGAAAATGTCCAATGAGAGGTCTCTCTCCCTTCTTTTTGCGCGGGCTGCGGTCCAGGGACTGGAATCTGCCGGTCTGGATCCTGAGTCCTGCGTGATTGTGCCTGTACCTCCAAGGCCGGGAAAAATCAGGAGCAAGGGATGGGACCAGGTGGATGAGCTTTGCACTCTGATTTCGTCAACCTACGGGTACAGTGTGCTGCGGCTTTTGGAAAGGCACTCTTCGGAGCAGCAGAAGAAAAAGGACCGCCGTGGACGCTTTTTGGCAAGGGACAGCGTGTACGGAATTTCGCCGAAATGTGGCCGGGAGCTTGCGAAATGGGCAAAATCAAGGGGAAAATGCGGTGAAATTCCCGGAACCGCGGTAATTGTGGACGATGTTATAACAACAGGAAACACCGTGGCGGGATGTGCCGAAAAAATAAAGGGTCTGGGAATAAGAAAAGTTAAGGTTCTTTCACTTTTTATAGTGGACTAGAATTGATTGTTGGTGTAAAATAGTAATATAGGGAGCCTCTAAAAACTTCAGTTTTTAGATGTTGCCATAAGTGTTTCTAAAAATATTGTTTTTGGAGGAGTCAGGAATGGCCGAGGAAAATACACAGTATCAGCTGGTAACATTTCAGCTTGGTGATGAGCTGTACGGCGTGGACATCATGGATGTCAAGGAAATCGTGAAGGTGCAGACGGTTCGTCCAATCCCGAACGCACCGTATTATGTAGAGGGAATCATCAATCTCCGTGGTGAGATTATCCCGATTATCAATCTGCACAAACGCTTCCATATCCAAAAGAGGAAGGTAACAGAGGAAGAGGACCTTTATGACGAGGATGAGGGTGGATTCATAATCCTGGACATTGAGGGAAACAAGATTGGAATCATAATTGACCGCATCAACCGCGTTGTTCCGGTGGAGCGCAGTGAGATTAAGCCGCCGCCACAGATGCTGAGCGGAATCGGTACTGAATATATTGAGGGTGTCGTAAGGCAGGAAACAGCCTACCTGATTATTTTGGACACTCGCAAGATGTTCAATGCCAACGAGCTTCAGAAGATTTTGGAGCCGGGAGCTTGATTTTTGCATTGCTCATAATTTCGAATTTTCTCGGTTGTAAACTTCCGTCTGCAGATGGAGTCATTTGCGGATGGGGTATGGATTTTTATGTAATTTATTAAAGAAGGATTTATTCAAGTATGATACAGACGTACAGCTCGACCATAAGACGCAAGGAAATGGAGGCCGTGCTGACTTGCATGGTGGATGAAAAAATCGGTCCGGGGGAAATGAATGCCCGCTTGATTCAGACCGTAAAGGAAGTGACAAAATGCGATGGCGCCGTGGCAGTGAGAAGTTCGGCAATCGCCCTTGAATATGCCCTCCATGCTTTGGACTTGCAGGCCGGGGCTAAGGTGATGTTGAGCGCATTGGCTCCAGCGTGGCAGATTCTTACCGTGGAAAAGCTTGGCTATGTTCCGATGGTTCTTGACGTTGAGGAAAGCACGGGGCTTGTTCCCATGAAAAATGTGGAGGAGGCCGTTTCTGAGGGCGGTCGTGTTCTGGTCCTGAGGGAAAACATGGGAATCCTGCCGGACATGAAAAGCTATCTTGGACTTGACATACCGGTAATTGAGGATATTTCTCAGTCGGCTCTCTCATACTATCCTGTGGAGGCTTCGGAGGAGGCACAGAATCAGGGTGGAAATGAAAAAGCAGAAAAGACCGGGGAAGAAAAGGATGAGGCTGAGGCTCCAAAGGGAAAATCTGCCGGAATGTATGGAAAATATGCCATTTTTGGAATGGAGGACACGGACATAATCACTGCGGGAGGAGGAGCCGTTGTTTTTGCGCCCGCCCGGAAGGAATGGATTACGCTCAAGGCCATAGCGGACAACGCCCCCAGCACGGACATTATGCCGGATATGAACGCTGCCCTTGCTTTTGTTGAAATCAAGGAGTTCAAGAGAAACGAGGCTACCAGAAGGGATCTTTTTGCCCTTTACAACCGTGCGATTATGGCTGGAAAACACAAGACCTTTGTGCGTGCGTCCGATGAGGGATCCACAATCTACTCATTCCCGCTCGTGCTGAATTCTGGATTCAAGGACGTGAAAGCCTATGCCCAGAAAAAAGGGATAGAGATTAGGCAGGCCTATGAGGACTCCATCATTGCGATGAGACAGGAAGAACTTGCCGGACAGTGCATCTGTGCGAATTCACTTTTGCTCAGGAGCGCATTGTTCCCGCTTTATCCACGCCTTGGACAAAAGGATGCCTCGAGGGTGGTCAAAGTCCTTTCGTCGCTGCCATGATCGGTGGTGCGGTATGGATTTGTACTGGAGAAAATAAATGAAACGTTGCCTGATTGTCATAAACACATTCAAAAAGGATGCCTCGGAAATGGGCCGGGAAATTGAGCTTTTCCTGGAGCAGAGGGGCATTGGCGTCAGGACTTTTTCCTATGACGGACAGAGTGCTTTTGGCAAAGAGGTGAGCACGTCATTTTTGGGCGTTGATTTTGTCATCACTTTGGGGGGAGACGGAACCGTGTTGTTCGCTTCCCGTGGCTGCGGTCCCTTGGGGCTTCCGGTTTTTGCCGTAAATCTGGGGGAGTTCGGATTTCTTGCCGGCATACAGAAATCTGACTGGAAGGAATTTCTGGGCCTATATATAGAAGAAAAACTTCCCTGCAGCGAGCGGCATCTGGTGACAGCCGAGGTGTTCCGTAACGGACAGTCTGTGTTTGAGGCTACGGGCCTGAATGATGTGACGGTCTCAAGTACTGCGGCTTCAAGGCTCATAAACATGGACGTTTCCTATGACGGTGCGTTTTTGGGCCCCTTCAAGGCGAACGGACTCATTGTTTCTACTGCGACCGGATCAACGGCGTATTCTGCGGGTGCGGGAGGCCCAATCATTTCACCGAGCTTGAAAGCTTTGGTACTCACTCCGATCAGCTCATTTAGTCTTTCTGCCCGACCCATTGTTTTTTCTGCCGACGGAAAACTTGAAATCCGTGTGCTGGAGTCCAGGACCGATGTGGGACTGACGGTGGACGGACAGATAGATTTTGCCCTGCTTAAGGATGACCGTGTGGAACTGAGCATTCCTCCGTATACGGTTAAACTTGCGGGCTATACACTTGAAAAGTTTTATGCTGCATTACAAAGCAAGCTGAACTGGGCGGGAGGTCCACGTGCTTGAGGAATTGGATATAAAGAATTTTGCACTGATTGACAGCGCACATGTGGAATTTGGCGGCGGATTTACTGTTTTGAGCGGTGAGACCGGAGCCGGAAAATCCATACTCATAGGGAGCCTCGCTTTTTTGCTCGGTGGAAAGGCTGGTGTGGAGCAGATTCGAACCGGATGCACGGAAGCTCAGGTTTCTGGTACCTTCCTTTTGGACGGCGGCAAGGAAGCGGCGGAATGGCTTGACGAGCATGGCATTGAGAGCGACGAAAACAGAATCCTCATCAGGCGCATGATCCGGGACAGCGGAAAATCCTCAGCGTGGATTGGAGGAACCCCCGTCACCAAGGCGGATCTTTTGAGTTTCGCATCATTTTTGGTGGACATCCACGGTCAGCACGAGCAGCAGTCTCTGATGAAAGTCTCCGAGCACAGGCGTTATCTTGATATTTATGGTGATTTGGTCGCCGAGGTAAAGAATTTCACGTCCCTTTATGCTGATTTGGTCGAAAAAAGGCGCACACTTGACGAGATGAACAGCGATGCGTCGGACCGCAACAACCGCATTGAGATGCTTTCTTTTGCCGTGAGCGAGATTGAGGCATTGAACATAAAGGCGGGGGAAGAGTCTGAGCTTGAGGCTGAGGAGAACCGGCTTAGTTCCTTTGAAAAACTTTACGGCGGAATAGAGGAAATCAACGGTGCGTTTGACGGAAGCGAGGGCGAGGGCGGTATCCTTGCTGCGATGAGAAGACTCCGTTCTGTTTTGCCGTCGGTAGTTTCCATGGACAAATCACTTGAGTCCCTTGACGGAAGATTGCAATCCGCTTTTTATGAGCTTGAGGACATTTCGCAGGAGTTCAGGCATTACGGCCAGACCCTTGTTTTTGACCCGGAGAGACTTGCCGAGGTGCAGGAAAGGCTTGAGCTTTTCAATCGCCTGAAGAAAAAATATGTCCCGCATCAGGGGGCTACGGCGGATGATTTGCTTTCATATTGTAAAAAGGCAAGCGATGAGCTGGAAAAGCTTTCTTCATTTACTCAGGATAAAAGTGCCTTGGAGCAGTCTGTGTCGGAGGCGGAGAAGAAGGTTTACGTTGCGGCTAAGCAAATCAGTGCGAAACGTAAGGCTGCGGCTGAAAAAATGTCGGGTGCGATCGAAGAAATCCTAAAAAAACTCGGTATGAAGGATACACGCTTCCGTGTGGGCATAGTGGAAAAATCCGGGGACGGAATGGTGCAGAAGTGCGGTCCCTACGGAATGGACGACGTTGAGTTTCTTATCAGCGCGAATCCGGGCTCCCCATTGCTTCCCTTGGCCAGAATCGCATCCGGTGGTGAGCTCAGCCGTGTGATGCTTGCCATGAAAACCATACTTTCCAACGCTGATACGGTCGGAACCCTTGTGTTTGATGAGATTGACACAGGAATCGGAGGGGAAATTGCGGTCGCCATCGGTGAGCACATGAAAAAATTAGCGTCCAGAAAGCAAATTTTATGCATAACACATCTTGCAAGCATCGCCGTTTATGCCGATAATCAGATTAAAATTGAGAAAGGCGTGGACGGAAGCTCTACATCAACCAAGGTTTTCCCTGTTTTGGGTGAAAATCGGGTCAAGGAGATTGCGAGAATGCTTTCGGGAGACAGTAGTTCTGCTGCATCACTGGAACATGCGGCTTCCATGCTAGAGAGATTCGGAGGAATTTAATGGCAAATATTCCAACAGAGCGTCGTGCGGAATTCGCTGAGAGATCCAAGAGCATAAAGGCTTCAATCGACAAGTGCTTGGCCAGGGAAAAGGCGGTTCTTGCGGAAATTCGTAGCAACAAGGACGGTGCGGAGTACAAGAAAATAGAGCTTGCTGATGAAATGCTCTATGTATCTACGCTCTATATGTCCATAAACTCTGTCTCGCTCAAGATTCTTGAGACCAAAAACAACGAGGCACTGAACGACTGCCGTAAGACAATCTACAAGGCCATAATCTATTTGGAGGAAGTCGTATCCAATTTTGTTGACTGTCCTTACAGCGATCTTGCGCCGTTCTTTGAGAAAATCCCGGAATTCAAGGTTGAGAAGCGTTTTTACCTTGTGCGTAAAATCGGACTTCTGATTCAGATACTTTCCGATGCTCTCGGTGACAACTCAAAGTGGAAGTGGTCTTTTGTTGAGCTCAGGGCACGCTTTACCACGGTTGCAAAGAACCTTCTTGATATGAAGGAAGCCGGTAAGGTGCTTGATGAGCCCGGACATCCCGACCATGACACATCCCATTATTACATCCAGCTTGTGCGCCGTCTTTTGGACAAGAGCTCCATGGACTACCGCGACAAATACGAGCTTTCAACCCGAAGTGAGCCGGACATGCAGATGGCTATCAACTTCCTTCTTGCCGGACGTCGCATTGCCTTGGTTCTGGGCGAGAGTGATGCCGCCGAGGAAATGAAAAAGAAAGCCGGTGTTTGGAAAGCGAAGATGGAAGCCGACAAAAAGCAGGGTAAAAAATAGGAAGCCGCAGTAAAATGAAGAGGGACTTTGCGCTGAAGATTTTCGAGGGCTTTTCCATTGATCGATGGAACGATCTTGTTAGACCCTTTGACCTTGTGGAAATGGACAAGGCCGCTGAAAAGATGGTCGTCTCCTATATAATTGGAAAATATGAGGAGAACAGGGGAGTTGAAATCGACTGGGAATGGATGATTTACGCCTCCGTCTTTGACCTGCTCAGAAAAATCGCCCTTTGTGACATTAAAAGTCCGGTGCAAAGACTGATTCATGCAAAATATCCCGATGAATACCGCCGTCTGAATGAGTGGGTGCTTGAGCAGTACCGCGGCATGATTGAGAACGACGAGATTTTCGGACGCTTCCGGGAGTATATCGCTGCAAAATGCGGCAATGGTTCGCTGACTCCGGTTCAAGAGCAGACTGCCAGAGTTTACGGTGCCGCACATAAATATTCGACCATGCGTGAGCTTGAGATGATAAGCATGGTGAATGAGCCGGAGAGACTTGAGAGAATCAAAAAAGAAGTGAGCGCGGATTTGCAGACTTTCCTTGATTTGCGGGGACTTCAGCTTCTCATAACGAAACAGAAGCCCTTTGATTTTCTCATGCGGATAGAGCAGCTGCGTTTTCAGACAAGGTGGAATCAGACTCCGCGAGTTCCAAAGACATCGGTTCTGGGGCATTGCTTTTTTGTCTCGGTTCTGACCCTTCTTTTTATGCATGAGAACGGCGCAAAAATGTGCTCCAAGCGTGTTTACAATAATTTTTTCTCCGCTCTTTTCCACGATTTGCCTGAGGCCGTGACAAGGGACATAATCTCCCCGGTAAAACAGGCCACCGACGGACTTCCTTCCATTGTAAAGGACATTGAGGACATCATCGTGAGCCGCGAGCTGGTTCCCCTCATGGAAGATTTTTACAAGGACGAGATGCTCTATTTTACGAGCGACGAGTTCCAGAACCGAATCTTGGTTGACGGAAAAATTGAGCACGTGAGCTTCGAAGATTTGAACACAAAATACAATTCGGATGATTTCAATCCTGTGGACGGAAAAATGGTCAGGCTTGCCGATCAGTACTCGGCTCTTCTTGAGGCAGACTCGTCCATACGCTACGGAATTACGAGCAAGCAGATTGAGGACGGACGAATGAATCTCATAAAGGCATATCCTTTCGGCACATGGATAAACGGAATCGATGCGTTCAAGCTTTTCGACTCCTTCAATGCGGACAAGGACGGACAGCGTCTCTTCGTTTTTTAAGCCGCGGTTTCCCAAAAATTCAAGATTTTGCAAGAAAATACAAATCTATGTTAAATTTTGCATAAATTTTCTTCACAAATTTAATCTGTTTTCTATTGTACAAATTGCACGATTTAATTATAATCGCTATAAGCCGACAGAATTTTTTTCATCTTCGGAGGAAAAGATCTGCTCAAAGGCCTGGAGGAATTATATGTATGTTTCTGATATGCTCAGCCAAAGCGGTATTCTGACGCTTCTTGGAATGGGCGTTGTGTTTTCTTTTCTAATCATAATGATTTTGTCAATGGTCCTTATGCACGCCATTATTCATGCTTTGAAATGGGACAAGGAGCCTGAGAAAAAAGAGACTGCTCAGGTAAAGAGTGCTGCCCCCGCCGCTGCGGATGAAGGTGCCGTTGTTGCCGCCATCGCTGCTGCCGTACACGAGAAATTATCTGTATAATTGTTAATAATATAAGAGGTTATAATCTATGTCTAAAGTTGGAATTTCTGAACTTGTAATCCGTGACGCTCACCAGAGTCTTCACGCAACACGTATGACGACAGCCGATATGCTGCCTGCCTGTCCGATGCTCGATAAGATCGGATATAAATTTGTAGAGGGCTGGGGTGGAGCCACTTACGACTCCTGCATCCGCTTCCTGAATGAGGATCCCTGGGAAAGACTCCGCAAGCTCCATGCCGCAATGCCGAACACAAAAATCATGATGCTCCTTCGCGCACAGAACCTGCTCGGATACCGCCACTATGCTGATGATGTGGTTGAAAAGTTCGTTGAGACCGCCGCAAAGAACGGTATTGACTGTTTCCGCATTTTTGACGCATGTAATGACCCACGCAATATGGAATGTGCCACAAAGGCCGCCAAAAAATCTGGAAAGCACGTACAGATGGCAATCAGCTATGCCGTGACTCCTTTCCACACGATTGAAAAATATGCCGAGCTTGCAAAGACCTATGCTGATTTCGGTGCAGACTCAATCTGTATCAAGGATATGTCCGGTCTTCTGAAGCCTTATGCCGCTTATGATTTGGTAAAGGCAATCAAGTCAAAGGTTGATCTTCCTGTTGAAATCCACACACACGCAACCACAGGACTTTCCGTCGCGACACTTTTGAAGGGGGCTGAGGCTGGTGCTGATTGGCTTGACACGGCAATTTCTTCCATGTCCATGGGTACTTCTCACTCACCGACAGAGACAATCGTAGAAATGCTCAAGGGAACTGATATGGACACTGGTCTTGACACATCAGCTCTTCTTGAAATTGCGGCTTATTTCCGTGAGGTCCGCAAGCACTATTCTTCACTTGAGTCTTCATTCCTCGGAGCAGATACTCGTATTCTTCTTTCTCAGGTTCCGGGCGGTATGCTTTCCAACCTTGAGAGTCAGCTCAAGCAGCAGAATGCGGGCGACAAGATGGACGAGGTTCTTGAAGAGCTCCCACGCGTTCACAAGGATGCAGGATATGTTCCTCTCGTGACACCGACCTCCCAGATTGTTGGTACACAGGCTGTCATGAACGTTCTGATGGGACGCTACAAGACAATGACCCAGGATTTCCGCAACTTGATTACAGGAAAGTTCGGTGCTCTCCCGACTGATGCAAACCCGGAGCTTGTAAAGAAGGCTCTTGAGCAGAACGGTATGGACAAGGTAATGACCTGCCGCCCCGCTGATGAGATTCCGAACGAGTGGGACAAGATGGTTGAGGAAGCAAAGAAGGCCGGCGGTAACGGCTCTGATGAGGATGTCCTTACTTACGCGATGTTCCCCAATGTCGCTCCCAAGTTCTTCGCCGAGCGTGCAAAGGGACCTGTTGATGCCGCTTCAACATTCGCAAAGAAAGAGGCCGCTCCTGCTTCTGCTGGAAACGGTGGAAAGGGCGGATCATATACAGTGACAGTAAACGGAACTGCTTACAACGTAACGTCTGGTCCTGCCGGAGACAGCATGAGCGTCAATGTAAACGGAGTCGCATACAATGTTGCATTCGGACCCGCAGGTGCCGCACCTGTTGCATCAGCAGCTCCCGCAGCAGCAGTTACCGGTGGAGTAGATGTAAAGGCTCCTGTTGCAGGTACATTGCTCAAGCAGTGCTTCTCCAACGGAACAAAGGTTGAGAAGGGACAGACTGTAATCATCATTGAGTCCATGAAGATGGAGCTTGAGGTAAAGGCTCCTGAGGCTGGTACAATCACATATTCAGTGCCCGCTGGAACTCAGATTACAAACGGACAGGTTCTTGCATCCATCGGCGGTGTTGTCTCAGCGGCTCCTGTAGCAGCTCCCGCTCCCGCACCTGTTGCAGCTCCGGCTCCGGCGGCGGCTCCTGCAGCAGCTTCTGGCAGTGGAAAACCTGTTAAGGCTCCCGTTGCTGGTGTGTTCCTCCGCACGGCAGTTTCAGAAGGTGCGACAGTCAGCGCAAATGACACCGTAATCGTAATTGAGTCCATGAAGATGGAGCTTGAGATTAAGGCTGGTGCTGCTGGAAAAGTGCATTTCATCGCAAGCGCAGGTTCACAGCTGACAAACGGCCAGGTCGTCGCAGAGATTTTGTAATTAACGAGGTTTAGATATGCCTGTTTCAAAGACAGAGAGAAATAAAAAAATCGCCCTTGTGATGATTGCCATTATGGCGATCGCCGGTGTAATGTCGTTCACGACAAGGGCATTCGCGCAGGATAATTCTGTGCAGGTTCAGAAAGATGAGTCCCACGCGTCTTGGGATCACATTATCAAGGGTACCGAGAACTGGGGTGACTCAAAGGATGTGCAGGTCGGAAAGTTCCTTAACAACATCTGGAAGTCCACTGGAATCTACAAGATGATTCACACGACCGGAAAGGAAGCTCCTGTTGCTGAGGTTCACGAGGAGACAAAAGCACCGTTTGCGTCATCAGCTCCCGGATATCAGTACCTGATTATGATCGCAATCGGATTCCTGATCGTCTACCTTGGAGCCGCAAAAGGATTCGAGCCGCTTCTCCTTATCCCCATCGGATTCGGTACCATTTTGGTGAACATCCTTGGTGCCAACATGGGTGAGGGACCCGACGGAATGCTCCATATCATCTACAAGGCTGGTGTCGGAAACGAGTTCTTCCCAATGCTGATTTTTATGGGCATCGGTGCCATGACAGATTTCGGTCCGCTCATCGCAAACCCGAAGATGGCATTGCTCGGTGGTGCCGCACAGTTCGGAGTGTTCTTCACGCTTTTCGGTGTGTCCCTTATGAACCTGATTCCCGGACTCAACACGGACTACAACATCATGCAGGCCTGTGCAATCGCAATCATTGGTGGAGCAGACGGTCCAACGTCAATCTATGTTTCCGCCAAGCTTGCTCCTGAGCTGATGGCCGTTATCGCGGTCGCCGCTTATTCATACATGGCTCTGGTTCCGATGATTCAGCCTCCGATTATGAAGGTTCTGACCACCAAGAAAGAGCGTCTTATCCACATGGATCAGCTCCGCCCCGTAAGCAAGACAGAAAGGGTTCTTTTCCCCATGATGCTTCTTGCACTGACTATCCTGCTTTTGCCGCCCGCCGCTCCTCTGATCGGTATGCTCGCATTCGGTAACTTCATCAAGCAGGTGGGATGCGTGGACAGACTTTCAAAGACAGCAGAGAACGAGCTTATGAACATTGTTTCAATCCTTCTTTCTCTCGGTGTCGGAAGCCAGATGACTCCTGAGAAAATCATCAACGGAAAGTCCATCGGAATTATCATCCTTGGTCTGCTCGCGTTCTGTGTTGCTACTGCCGCCGGAATCCTCATGGCAAAGCTGATGAACATCTTCCTGCCAAAGGGAAAGAAAATCAATCCGCTCATCGGTTCCGCAGGTGTCTCTGCCGTTCCAATGGCCGCACGCGTCTCAAACAAGGTGGGACAGGAATACGATCCGTCAAACTTCCTCCTTATGAACGCAATGGGACCGAATGTTTCCGGTGTTATCGGTACAGCAATCGCCGCCGGTGTGTTCATCGCTACGTTCGGCTGATAGAGTCCGCATAGATTAATCGCTGGATTATATCAATGATGCCCCTGAGAATTTGCACCGCATTTTTCAGGGGTATTTTTATTTTAATCCGACTCGTGCGTGGATGATTTATACCTGAATTTTGCGGGAAAGCGTGTTTTGATTCTTTTCGCATACCAAAGGGCCGCCATATAAAAAGACTTTTCTCGGCCGGTAGATTTTAACATTATCCTTGTTTTCAGCAAAGGTCTTGTCGCTGGTAAAATTTTTGTTGCTTTTCTGTCCATATTTTAAGTCCATTACTTTTTGAATACTAGTATACTAGAATATCGTTCTATTTATACAATATTGTTAGAAAAAAATGTAAATTATCTGATTTTGTCAAAAATACACTGATTTTAATAAAAATCGCTGTTCCCACTTGCCAATTAGCGATATATAAATTAAAATATAGTATATGAATATCAATGAATACAGACTAAATGCGTACAATAAAGTGAAAGGGACAGAAAAAGATCCCGCCGTTCCAGCCCAAGATGAAAATGCGGATGTCGTCAGCGTGTCCAAGGAGATTCGCAGAACTTCAAAACCCGGTACGGAGCCATTGGTTCGTATGCCTGTGTTCGAAAAAATCAACCGAAAAATCGACGAGCTTTCAGGAAATCCGCAGAAGGGAAGTCCGAATGTAGAGCCGCCAAAATACACTCCGCGTCCAATAGAAAAGAATGATGATTACAAACCGAAGCATTCAACGCGAAAAAACTTGGCCAAGGGAAGCACGACTCTTTCCGCCGAGGATTTGAAGGCACGTGAGCAGGCAAAACTTGCGGCAAAAAGCGGAACTTGGTTTGCCAAAAAGAACACCACCGATGAAGATGTCCGTGAGGCTGCGTCAAAGCTCACATCCGGCGGACTTATCATGGTGCCGGAAACGGATAAAAAGGAAGGGGAATCCGAAAGCATTTACCGCCGCGTAGCAAAATTCATGGTGGTAATAGGCATTGATGAGGCCGCGAAAATCCTGCCGCATCTTACGGAAGAACAGACTGAAAAAATCATCCCGGAAATCGCAGCGATCAGGCACGTGAGCCAGGAAGAGGCAGAGCAGGTACTGAAAGAATTTGAGTCTCTGCTTGTAAAGGCGAGGGAGTCCGGTGGAATTGATACCGCAAGGACCATGCTCACAAAAGCCTACGGAAGCGAAAAAGCCGAGCAGATGCTGCAGAAGGTCGTGCAATATCCTGAGGGAAAACCCTTTGATTATCTTGAGGATGCGAATGCCGAGCGTGTGGGTGTCTTGCTTGATGGTGAGTCGCCCGCCGTCCAGTCCATCGTGCTTTCCCAGCTTGAGCCCAAAAAAGCCGCCCAGGTCATAAACCGGATGGAGCCGAAAAACAAGGCTGATGTTGTCATGCGTCTTGCGAAAATGAAGCCTGTCTCACCCGAAGTCCTTGAGCAAATCAACAAGTCGCTTCGTGAAAAGATGATGACCCAGAACACCGTCAACACGCAGAACCTTGACGGAAGAAACGTCCTTGCGCAAATCCTCAAACGCATGGATCCAAACACGGAATATTCAATCATCGGTACTTTGAGCGATGAGGATCCCGAGCTTGGAGCAGATTTGAGAAGACGCCTCTTTACCGAGGAGGATGTAATCGGTGCCGACGACCGCTACCTGCAGAACAAGCTTCATGACATGAAGGATGAGGAAATCGTGCTTCTCTTGCGCGGAAAGAATGCGTCGTTCAGGGATAAAATCTTTGCGAATGTTTCCAAACGCAGGGCACTTGCCATTGAGGACGAGGAGATTTTGAAGACACACTTGCTGAGATCCGAATGTGAAAAAGTTACGTCGCGTTTTTATGCCGATTTGCGTCGCGCGTGGGAAACCGGCGAGTTGATTGTAAGGGGCAGGGACTCTGACGACGAGGTGTATGTATGATGAAAAAAGACAGCGTTTACAAAGGCTTCCGTGTGCTCGATGTTGTGGACGTGGAGGACTGCTCTTCAAAAGGAATCTATCTTGTGCACGAGAAAACAGGCATGGAAGTATTCCATCTGCTGAATGATGATGAGGAGAACCTTTTCGCTTTTTCATTTAAGACACCGACATTGGACAGTTCCGGTGTGGCACATGTCCTTGAGCACAGTGTTTTATGCGGCTCCGAAAAATATCCGATCCGCGATCCTTTTATACGCATGGCAAATCAGAGCGTGAGCACTTATCTGAATGCATTTACCGCTCCTGACAGCACAGTCTTTCCCGCAAGCTCCACAATCCGGGAAGATTATTTCAATCTCTTTTCGGTTTATGCCGACGCAGTTTTTTTCCCGCTCCTCAGACCGGAAATCTTTTTGCAGGAATGTCACCGCGTGGAGTATGACGAAAAGGGAAATCCCTCAATACAGGGTGTCGTCTACAATGAGATGAAGGGCGCATACTCATCTTTTGATACGGTCGTCTCCTCATCGCTTTATTCTGCAATTCTTGCCGGCACCCAGTATGCGTTCAAATCCGGCGGGGATCCTATGGAGATTCCGAATCTTACGCTGAAAAAATTGAAGGCCTATCACAAAAAATATTACTGTGCCGCGAACTGCCATCTCTTCCTTTATGGAAATGTGCCCACCGAGGATCAGCTTGATTTTCTGGACAAAAACGTGCTTTCAAAAATCAAGGACCCGGGAAAAAAAGCCGCATATCCGAAGCCTGACAAATCCTGCGTGATTGAGCCGAATGTGCACAGCTACGGTCCCGTGACTGATGACGAAAAAAACAGCAACGTGGATTGCGTTTGGAAAATCGACGTGAAAAAGAACAAGCGTCCTGAGCAGACGATGGAGCTTTTGTTTTTGGAGACTCTTCTTATGGAGGGAGATTCTTCCGTGCTAAACAAGAGACTTTTTGCGTCGGGACTTGGCAAGGACATTTCATCAGAGACAGGCGGATCGTATTCTCTGCAATATCCTGTGATGACATGCGGACTCAGGGGCGTTGAGCTGAAAAATGCGAAGAAAGTCAAAAAGGAGATTTACAGCATCCTTGAGTCAATATGCCGAGATGGAATTGACAAGGCGGATCTTGACAGAGTGTGCATGGAGTTCGAATTCTCCAACCGTGAGATTGTGCGTGGCGGCGGTCCCTATTCCTTGGTTTTGATGCGTCGTTGTATGCGCGGATGGCGTTACGGATGCAAGCCTTGGGAAACTCTTCTTATGAACAGCAGCTTTGCACGCCTGAAACAAAAGATAGAGGCGAATCCCGGATACATTTCTGAGATGATTCACCGCTATCTTCTTGACAATGAGAATTGCTCGCTTGTGACAGTTACCCCTTCCGTAAAATGGATGCGCGACAGGACAAAGATGGAAAAGGCAAATGTGGAGTCGGCTGTAAACAAACTCGGCGAGAAAAAAATCCGTGCGCTGGTTGATTCAATGTACGCTTTCCAAAATGCCGAGCTGAGTCCCGAGGAAGAAAATCTCCTGCCCAGAATCAGGGTGAAGGACCTCAAGGGTGGCGCGGAGATTCTAAAGACGGTGAAATCAAGCGTGAACGGAATCACTTTGTTTTCATGCGAGCAGCCCACGAACGGAATCCTTTATTTTAATGTGGCATTCCCGGTGGACACTCTGCATCCGAAGGACTACGCTTACATACCGATGATTTCCGCATGGCTTACTCAGGTGGGCTGGGGAGGAATGTCATGGAGCCGCGCTCTGTGTGTCAGCCAGGGAATTGCGGGCAACATGGGATCCAGTCTTTTTTCAACGGACAAGGTTGACTGGATTTCTGAAAAGAATCCCGCGAAGGACTACAACGGGCGGGACTGGATGATTGTACAAGTGAGCGTGCTCCGGGAAAAGATTCCTGAGGGGCTTGACATGCTCGCAAAATGCATTTCCACCGTGGATTTTTCCGACGAGGAGCGTCTAAAGGAGCTTGTAAGGGCCGATTTTTCCGCAATGAAAGCTTCCGTAGTCCCTTCCGCAAATCATTATGCAGCCATGCGCGCCCAGAGCCGTTTGAGCAGGTCTTATGCCATTCAGGAGCTTTGGCACGGTCTTTCCATGCTTGAGACAATCAAAAAGCTGAACGACCTTCCCACGAAGGATTTCTCGCAGATGCTGAAAAAGCTTCTGAAAAAAATCACTTCGAGCGGTGCAATCCTCCAAATGACGGGCGACAAGGAGTGTCTTCAGGATGCGAAAAAACTCATCCCGGATCTCATAACAAAGCTGTCCCTCATCCCTCCCAAAAAAGCATATCCTTCCATTGACGAGGATTTTTTCAAACTGATTGAGCTGGATGGAGAGGTCGTGCAGAGACCTAACAGAAAGAAATTCAATCCGAGCTTTGTCGATGAGCTTATCCTTGTGAACGGTACCGTCGGTTACGCGTGTGCTTCCATGCGGAGTTCGGGCTTGGAGACAAGGGACTGCGTGGCGGACATGGTGTTCTGCCATTATGCCGAGAACAACGATTTCTGGAAATCCGTGCGGACGATCGGCGGTGCCTACGGTGTGACGCTTTTTGAGGACGCCCTGGACAAATATATGGTTTTCCTGACCTACAGGGATCCCAAGCCGTTTGCCTCATTGGAGTCTTTGTTTGACATCCTGAAAGATATGGCGGACAAAAAGTTTTCCCCCGAGGACATTGAAAAGGCCATCACTGGCTGCTATTCGGAGGAAGTACCGCCCCGGACACCGTATCAGAAGGGAAAGGTCGCTTTCTACAGGGAACTGATCGGAATCAATCCGCACATGATGGAAAGACGTGTCAGATGGCTGCTTTCAATAACGCCCGCGGAGATTCAAAAGGCCGCAAAAAGGTATTATGAGAGCTCAATCAGTACAAATGAGCGGTACAAAAGGGTAATTATATGCGGAAAAGAAATGTTTTTGCCAAAAAATAAAGAAAATAGTGGCAAAATTATTAAAATTTCTGTATAATATATGTTGTGGGAATTTATGGATTTTGACAAAGGATTTTAGGAGATAGTAATGGATAAGAAAGTAGAAACAGCAAGGTTTTTAAGCATGATCAGGCAGCTGGTTTCTGATGTGCAGGGAGCTCCGTTCCCAGGACCAAACTTTGAGCACGAGCTTTATTCTATTTGGTACGAGCACGTTCAGAAAAATGCCCAGGAGTGCTTTGAATTCCTGGATGAAAACTTTCCCTCTGACAGGGAGGGCATGAATAAAACATTGCAGAAAATGTTTAAATAAGTTGATATTTTCTTCCGAATATCAGTGTAGGGGATTTGTATTTATCCTGCAATGTGATTTTGGTGGAAGGAAATGACAACTCAGAAAATAAACAGCAATGAAAAATACATGTTAAAAGGTTCTCTGAAAAAAAGCGGATACGACCGTTGGAGGCTGGTAACTACGGCCTCTCATATCAGTACGGGGGAAGAGCGTGTTTTTTTCATTGAGTTTTATACTGTAAATCCGGCAATTTCTCCAAGCGAATGTTTGCTGGGATACAAATCAAGAAACAAAGTCACTGAAGAGGATTTGCACAGTGCGCTGGCAGGTTCTCTTTCAGCAAAAAACATGAAATCAGAGACCCTCGTGCAGCCAAGTTTTGTCATGGTGCGTGCGGGAGTCCTTTGCGAAAACGGCAAGCATATTGACGCATATTTCCCCTCAGACCAGATACAGACCGGAAAAACAGATTTGCTTTTCAAAGTCGGTACCGATGAGAGCAACTTTTGTTCGCTCACGACTTCTTCCACATACGGTACGGTTCAGATTTCAAAGGCAGATTTGATTGAGAGTCCTGAGTATATGTGCCAGAGCGGAAAGATGACGTGGAATCTCCGCTACGAAAAGCAGATTTCATTCCCGGTCTCCAAGGGAAGCGGTGTCTTCTGGGCTCCGAGCGGTGCGCGCACGGTCTTTGAGGGTCGCATTGTGCTTGACGGCGAGGAATACGAGGTTACGGCTCCGAAGTCCTGCGGATATTTTGAAAAATCATGGGGAAAGTCTCTTCCTTCAAGACAGTTCCATTTGAACAGCTCCAATCTCACGAGCATCATCAACGGAAAGACTCTGGAAAAATCCTGCTTCGTTGTGGACGGTGTGTACGGCGGCGGAATCAATGTGTTTGTGTCGCTTGAGGGCAGGACGGTTCTCTTTTATGCATCAAAATCAAAGCGCTACGACGTGAACTATGAGTTTACCGAAAATCCAGACTCCGAGGAAGGAACCAAATTCCACTGGTCGGTTAGCATAAGCGACTCAAAGTACGTGGTGGACATTGACGGCTATTCCATGGACACAAGCATGTTTATCCGTGGCTACGAGTGTCCCGAGGGAAAGAGACGGCTTTTGAAAACTGCGGGAAGCGGTTCCGGAACAGGCGAGCTGCGTCTTTACGAAAAAATCAGGAAAAATCTCGTGCTGATTGAGCATGTGCACATTGCCGACATGATTGCGGACTACGGCAGCATTGAGGTTCCCGAGGAATAATCTTCTTGTTGACATTTCCAGGATAAACACTGTAAAATTAATATAAATGATTTTGGAGAGACTATGAAAAAATTTTTTGCATTGATTTTAGTTGCCTGCATTGTTTGTGCTGGTCTTTTTGCGGGCGGCAGAAAAGATGTGTCGGATGAAAAATTCAATGTGCTTCCATCCTACACTTCAATGGAAATGGATATGATTTCCTATGGCAACACAGTTTACGAGGCTGTGGTGGCGACGGATCAGGCCGACAGCTCCAAGGAATGTCTCATTTTAATCAACAAATATGTGAACAATGCTTATGACTCAAGTTTCCAGATTGAGCTTGAGGGCTTTAAGTGCTGGGAATTTGACGAAAACTACAGCCACTATGATTTCCTTAAACTCTATGCGCTCGGTTCAAATGAAATTGCACTCACGGTCTACGCGGCATATTCAGACAACCGTTTCGCTTTTTTCAGAATCAAGGACGGAAAGGTGGTCTCCTACAAATCTTACAGCTTGAAAAATCAAAGTGCCTATGAGTCGCAGCGGTATGCGTTCAACGGAAAGGATACGATTTACGTCGCCTTTGACGGCCAGAGGAGTTTTAAATTATTTGGCTGGGATCTTTTCCTTCTTGCATTTGATTTGGACGGCAACCTGAAAAAATCTGTGTCGGTTTTTACGCCTAGAAATGATGAGCTCATCGGGCTTGCGGCTTTTGAGGACAAAGTTTATTTCGGAATACGGCAGAGTTTTGAAAGACAGGCGATTCTCCAGCTTACGGGCGATTTGGAGTTTGAAAAATGCTTGGGCTGCAAATATGACGGCTCGGACATCCGTTTTATTGATTTTAAAAACGACGCGGGAAACGAAAATTTGCTCGTGAAACTCTACATGAAAAATTCGGATTCTACGCTCGTGTCGCGATATTCCGGCGGCGGGGATTTTATCTGCTCGTATGACATTGATGAAAGCTCCTCTGACACAACATACAATTACTGCAAGTCAAAATTTTTTGACGGGGGAGTTTTGTTTTTCGGTCAGAGAGTGGGATATGACGGGGATTCCAGAAAACGCTTGGGAGCAGATTTCATTACTTATTTTATGGACTGGGACGGCAACAAGACTTATGAGAAAATCTTTGTGCGGAACGACAATTTGAATTTCAGGAACTTCGCGTTTGTTGACGGAAAATATTTGTGCGCCGGAGAAAACATTTACACTGCGGATGGAATCGGGCATGTTTCATACACTTATATGATTGCGGGAGAGGGCCAGGACTCAAATTTCGTGAGTATTGAAAAATCTGATAAAAATCCATTCGCACTTTCTGATGAGCCGGTGGCGGCTAAGAAAATGGAGGATGAAATCAGACGGTGGAAAGCTGAGGTTAAGGTCATGCCGACGGAAATTCCTTTCTGGGAATTTGGGTACAGTGCGAAAATAATCCGTTTGCCTTACAAGCACGTCCAGCCCGATTCAACGGAAATAACCGACACCATCCCGCTCTTCCCATTTTCCGAAAGGTAGGGCTGGATGATGAGGGGGTGTTTACTAATCCTCCAGGGACTCAAGGTAGTCCATTGCGTCGAGAATAAAGTATTTTCCGTTGTTTCCGATGTCGTAGCTCTTTGTGCCTTTGTCGGAGCCGAAAAACTTTGACAGTTTGTCAACAAAATCATTGTCGCCAATTGTCGCGCTCAGCTGGTAGGTTCGAAGCATGTCCTCAGAATTGGAAGGGTCGTTTTCCAGCCTCTGTTCCTTGAAATTTTTGGTCGCGATGGGCATGAGCAGGGCTGCTGGAGGAATCCTCACAATGGCATAACCTTTTGCGTCTCCCTCAAGATTCTCCGTGTGATAGGTCACGAGCATACAGAGCCCGAAATCTTTTGTGTATACGAGCTTGTCATTCGCGTATTTTCCGTTGTAATCCAGTGCGAATTTTTTGTATGCAAACAGGCCCGCGCATATTATCAAGAGTATTATGAGAATGGCGAGGAAAAATTTTCCTATTCCCCCCGAAGATTTTGCCTTTGATTCTCCCATTTTAATGCCTCCAAATGATTCTAAAAATTGTTTGAGTTTAAATCAGTATAGCACAGCGCACGGACATTTTCAATCGTCAGCGGAATTGATTTTCCGTAACAAAACGGCTCCAGGATGATTTTATAAGAGTAGGGTTTGAAATCGCTTTTGGGGAGGTATGCTTTGAGCCATAGGACGCTTTTCAGGATTTCACTTTTTTCTATTTTTCTTTCATTAGCAACGGACTCCTTCGCGGGGGATTTTGCTCCCGTCTCATTTTCCGGGGGACGCAACTTTACTTTTACCGAGCGCACTGATTTAAGGCGGTATGAGAACGGTGCCTACAAGGGACTTACGAGCCGTGAGATCCGTGCCTTTGTGGAGGATGTGAGCACGCGGGAAGAGAAAAAATCTGGACACCTGCATTTTACCGGGGACTTTGCAATCACACAGAAAACCAAGAGAAACATGCAGTCCGTGCTTCCGCAAATCAATCTTGCAGAAGAGTGCAATTTTGAGATGGAACCCAACGTTTGGTTTGTCCAGGAAGAGAGAATAATCTGTCCTGAGTTCAGGAATTTTCCCGTAATGCCGGAGGAAAAAATCAAGGCGGGAGAGAGCTGGACCGGGGAGTCTTACAGGCTTGTGGATCCTTTTGACAAGGCCGTGTTTACGAAGATTCCCATGCTTGTACGCTACACATATTTGAGGGACTCAAGCTGGAACGGCGAGGATGTCTATGTGGTTAAGGCTGAATGGGCGACTCGTTACGGTCTTGCATACTTGGACGAGGACGGGGATGAAAATCTTGTGGGAGCCTCTGGAAAACACGTCGCAAATCTTTATATTAGCAAGAAATCCGGGATGATGCTTTTGTGCAATGACACTGTGGACGAGACCTTTAATTACTCGAACGGAAAATCCGTGGGCTTTAGGGGGACCATTTCTCTTTTCACGGAATTCTCTCCGCATGTGGACAAAAAGGAGATTGCAAAGACCATTGAGGATGTGAAGCTGCCGGAACTTGAGGGGGAAAAGGGTGGACCTGGACCGATCACTCTGGAGCAGACAAAGGCCGGAATAAAACTTACGCTGAACAATCTCCAGTTTAATAGCGACAGTGCGGAACTGCTCCCGGGAGAAACCCAACGCTTGGATTTGATTGCGGATGTGCTGAAAAAATCACCGAAGTCTCTTTATATGATTGCGGGACATTGTGCGGACACTGGAAATCCACGCGCCCAGCAAAAGCTTTCCGAAGAGAGAGCGCAAAAGATTGCTCAGGAATTGATTAAAAGAGGCATTCCCTCCGAGCAGATTCTGTGCAAGGGATTCGGTGCAACTAAGCCGCTTGCGTCAAACGATACCCCGGAAGGAATGGCAAAAAACCGCCGTGTGGAAATCACCGTGCTTGAATAATCAGTCATATTGGTGTAGAAAGCAAGTGCAAACCTTATTAAACTCGGAAAACACAAACCTAAATGAGGAAACGCTTTCATTTACGGCGAGAACCGTGCCAATCAGTCATGGAGTGCGGTATAAGGTATTGCACTCACTTCGTTCGGCCCGCACAAATGCCTGCTTGTCACGAACCTCACCTCCATTACAGCGTCTCCTCAATCAACATTGGGCTTCCCATGCAATATTTTCGGCACTTGCTTTATCCAATACTATTCAAACACTGGCTAGGGATTGATACATACCAATGGGGTAATAAGATATCAGTTTCCTGCAAACGCATCTGCCGCACTCTGAACGTCTGCGAGGGATGCGTATTTTCCTCCTATAATGTCCTTTGCCGCCGCCGCGCACCATGCCGTATATTCAGCCGAGCCGTTTTTGCTTCCTGCATCCACGGCATTTTCAAGATACTGTGCGACACTTGCTTCCAAATTTCCGCCGTTTGCAGACATAAATCCTTTGAAAGTCTCCTCAGCATCGCCCGGTTTAATCAACAAAAAATTCTTCACTGCTGCTTCGTCCATATCATTTCCTCTTGCGAATTATTTTTATGTAAATTGTCTTGTTGCGTTTACTATATAGCCATTATAAGTATAACACAGTTCCGAAAAATAATAAAGAAGAAATCTTACGAAATTTACAAATTTGAGATTTTTTTGATATAAATTCCCTTTTCGGCTCAGGATTTCCTCTCAATCTTCCATGCGCGGTGAATTTTACTGTTCCTGTAGTCCTCCGGGATGGTTTTTGCCGTGATTTCCTCCGCCTTGTACAGACTTTCCCCCGATTCTGATTTTGGAAGCAGCTCTTCGTTGAATGAGAGCCGTCTGCTGTTCGTGCTGAAATAGAGAATTCCGCGGGGAGTGAGTATGTTCAGGCATTTTTCCACGAGGGAGGGCCAGTCTCGGTTTATGTCAAGCACTGTGTCGGTTCGCTTTGAGTTGCTGAATGTGGGCGGGTCCAGGATGATTATGTCGAATCTGTTTGTCCCTTGTGCATTTGCGACTTCCGCGTTTTTCTGGTTCAAAAATCCGTTTACGTCCTGCCGGGTAAAAATGTATCGGTTTTCGTCGTTGAATCCGTTCAGTTTCATGTTATCTTCAGCCCACTCAAGGTAGGTTTTGCTCATGTCCACGCTCTCAATCCGCTTTGCCTTTCCCTCGGCCGCATAGACTGAAAAACTTCCCGTGTAGCAGAAAAGATTCAGAACCGATTTTCCTGAGCAAGTCATGCGTATGTGATTTCTGAGCGGTCTGTGGTCGAAAAAAAGCCCCGTGTCAATGTAGTCCGAAAGATTTACGGTAAAAATCTGGCCCTGTTCCTGCACGAGTCCCCGAATCTGTGTGCCGCTTTCAATCTTTTCGTACTGGGTCTGCCGCCCCTCGTCATTTCCGGCCTGCTTTTTGCGTGTCTTGATTATCACATTGCCGCGCTCTATGCCCAGGGTTTTTGCGGCGGAATCTGCCATTGCGTCGAGCCACTTTTTTTCCTCATCCTCGGGCTTGTCGTAGGGTCTTTCGTAAAGGTAGAGATGCAGGTAGGTGCGCTTAAGCTCATCCTTGAGAATCTGTGCTGATGCCGCGTCGTTTCTGCTGATTGTCTCGGCTTCATCCTTTATGAAAAGTGCGGCGGAAAGTTTGTCGTCGGTTCCCGGTGGAAGAAAAGTGTAGAGGTCGCATGAAAGGGGAATCTCCGGGATGTCCCTGTCGTAGAGCCTGTAGCACGAGACGCGGTTTTTCCTTGCCCATTTCCGAAGCTGCCTGTGTTGCTTTGCGAGCCTGTTGGAAAAGAGTTCCGCCTGATATCTGATTTTTTCTTCGCTTTGTCCGTGGGTTTCGTTACCGGTCAATTCCATTTTCTCCCTTTGTGTGCTGAAAATATACCATAAAAAGTGCTTTTGGTCTATAGATTATTTTTATACATTATGATAAACTAAATCAATTTAATGGCAAAAAAGCTACAAGAGGATAATATGTATAAAGCAGTTGACCCGAAAGTTGATTTCCCGAAGCAGGAAGAGGAAATCCTTAAGTTCTGGGCGGACAATGACACTTTCAAAAAGTCCGTCTCTCAGCGTGAAGGTGCCGAAGAGTACGTTTTTTATGACGGTCCACCATTTGCCACCGGTTTGCCCCATTTCGGACACTTCATTCCGTCCACAATCAAAGATATTATTCCCCGCTATCAGACAATGAAGGGAAAGAAGGTTGAGCGCCGCTTCGGTTGGGACTGCCACGGTCTTCCGGTCGAAAATCTGATTGAAAAAGAGCTCGGCCTTAACTCAAAGCATGAGATTGATGCCTATGGCGTTGCAAATTTCAACGACAAGTGCCGTGCGTCGGTTCTCCGCTATACATCGGAATGGCGTAAGACAATCACACGCATGGGACGCTGGGTTGATTTTGACCACGACTACAAGACCATGAATCCGGATTTTATGGAATCAATTTGGTGGGTCGCAAAGACTCTCTGGGATAAGGGACTCATCTACGAGGGAAAATACATTCTGCCTTACTGTCCCCGCTGCTCCACGGTTCTTTCAACCCACGAGCTCGCACAGGGATATAAGGAAGTTCAGGACCCCGCAATCACCATCAGATTCAAAATCACTCGTGCTCCAGAGGCATTCAGCGATCCTGACATGACCAACGGTAAGACCTATTTCCTTGCATGGACCACAACGCCGTGGACCCTTCCTTCAAACGAGGGACTTTGTATGGGACCAGACATTGATTACGTGAAGATTTTGGACAAGGAGAGCGGGGACTATTACATCCTTGCTGAGAGCCGCCTTGGAGCATATTATAAGGATGAAAAGGACTACGAAATCATCTACAAGAGAAAGGGCGCTGATTTTATCGGTGCAAAATATGAGCCTCTTTTCCCGTATTTTGCGAATCTTGCGGTAAAGGAGGACGGTTCGGACGGTGCTTTCCGTATGTTCAACGCGGATTATGTTTCCACCGAGGACGGTACCGGAATCGTACATATTGCTCCCGCATTCGGTGAGGACGACTCCAAGGTTTTCCAGGGAACGGGAATCCCTGCGATGGAACCGATTGACGCTGAGTGTAAGTTTACCGCTGAGGTCTCTGACTATCAGGGCAGGTTCGTAAAGGAATGTGACAAGGACATCATGGACCGCCTTAAAAAAGAGGGCAAACTTGTAAAGCGCGAGCAGATTAAGCACCAGTATCCGCATTGCTGGAGATGTAGTTCACCGCTCATCTACCGTGGAATCGGCAGCTGGTTCGTAAAGGTCGCGGATTATCACGAGAGACTTCTCAAGGCAAACAGCCAGATTAAGTGGCAGCCCTCACACATCAAGGAAGGTCGCTTTGGAAAGTGGCTCGCCGGTGCAAGGGACTGGGCAATCAGCCGCAACCGCTACTGGGGAAATCCTATTCCAATCTGGAAGTGCGATGAGTGCGGAAAATCCGTGTGCGTGGGAAGCCGCGATGAATTGAAGCAGCTCTCAGGAGTCTATCTGGATGATTTGCACAAGCAGTTCGTTGACAAGGTGACGTTCAAGTGCTCTTGCGAAAATGGAACCATGAGACGCATCCCGGAGGTTTTTGACTGCTGGTTTGAATCCGGCTCCATGCCTTATGCGCAGAATCACTATCCATTTGAGAACAAGGAATACTTTGACAGCCACTTCCCGGCGAAATTCATCAGCGAGGGACTTGACCAGACGCGCGGTTGGTTCTATACGCTCACCGTTCTTGCGGCACATCTTTTTGACAAGCCTGCGTTTGAAAACTGCATTGTAAACGGTCTCGTGCTTGCTTCCGACGGTAGAAAAATGTCCAAGAGCCTCAGAAATTACACCGACCCGGTTGAGGCAATCAACAAATTCGGTGCCGACGCTTTGAGGCTCTTTTTGACCCATTCCGCCGTAGTTAAGGCCGATGACCTCCGCTATTCCGACGAGGGTGTGCGCGATGTAATCAAGAGCATTATCCTGCCGCTTTGGAACAGCTACAGTTTCTTCATCCAATATGCGAACATTGACGGTGTTACCTGTACCGGACATGAGTTTGATGACCATCTTCCGAGCAATCCTCTTGACCGCTGGATTCTTTCGGTCGCACAGAAAATGGTGAGCGATGTAAGCGCAGCCCTTGATGACTACGACCTGAACGCCGCGATTGACCCCTGGCTGAGTTTCATCGACCAGATTAACAACTGGTACATCCGCAGAAACCGCCGTCGCTTCTGGAAATCCGGCTCTGATTCTGACAAGCTTGAGGCTTACGGTGCTCTCTATCTTGCATTGAGGACATTTACGCTTACGGCCGCTCCTTTCATTCCGTTCCTTACCGAGACCATGTGGCAGAATCTGAAAACAGCGGAGGACAAGGAATCTGTTCATCTCATGGACTATCCGCTTTACAACGAGCGCTTCCGTGACGAGGAGCTTGAGTTCCAGATGACCACGGTTCAAAAAGCTGTGTCCATGGGAAGAAGCCTCAGAAATCAGTTCAACATCAAGAACAGGCAGCCTCTTTCAGCCGTCGCACTTGTTACCCGCGATGCCGATGAGAAAAAGGTCCTGCAGGAAATGGAGGACACAATTGCCGAGGAGCTCAACGTAAAGAAGGTCATTTTCCACGACAGGGAGGATGAGCTGGTTGAGTATTCCGCAAAGGCAAATTTCCGTGTGCTCGGTAAACAGCTTGGCCCAAAGATGAAGCTTGCTGCGGCGGAGATTGCCAAACTCAGCAACGAGCAGATTGCGGCGATCCTTGACGGACAGGCACTTGCGATCACCGTGGACGGACAGGACGTGGATCTTACGGCGGAGAACGTGATTGTCGAGCGCATTGAAAAGGAAGACATGAAGGTTGTCAATGACGGAACCCTGACTGTCGGACTTGAGACGAAGATTACCGATGATTTGCGCCACGAGGGATATGCACGCGATTTGGTCCGTGGAATCCAGAATATGCGCAAGGAAAGCGGATTTGAGATTACCGACAGAATCAATCTTGAGGTGAGCGGAGACGCTGAGCTTAAGGATGCTTTCGTGCAGTTCAGGGATTTCATCGCGGGGGAGACGCTTGCCGCCACAGCCGAATGGAAGGATTCCGTTTCTGGCGGATTTACTGCCGAGGCTGATGACAAGACATGGACCGCAAAGATTTCCAAAGTTGAGGGCTGATTTTATGTCCCCGGCTAAACGAAGTCTGGATTTCTTTTACATTCTGCTTGCCGTTTCTATGATTCTGCTTGCAGGATGTAATTCCTCTGGAAGCGTCGGATTTGAGTCCAGTACGATAAATCTTCTGGGGGAAAATAACTCGGTTTACATGAAGGTTCCGGTAAAGGAATATCCTGAGCTCACGAAAAAAATCATGATGGAAAAGGCATCGCTTTCCGAGTCCAACGCCTCAATGGTTGTCTCAAGGATTACGAACCTTTATGCCGGACTTGATTTTTCAAATGGCGGACAAAAACTTGAGATGGCGGCGGAGGGCAATTTTCCGTCGTCGTTTGCGGGACTTGCTTTGAACGAAAAAAGGGGATGGACAAAAAAATCCCATTCCGTGCGAGTTTCTGATTCTGCGGGTAAGGAAAAATCCGTGAAATTCAAATATTTCCACGGCGGATCATATTCCGTTTCTTTTCCGAGCGGAAGTCTTGTACTCGTCTCAAGCGATGTTACCAAAATGCTTGACCGATACGCCTCAAAATCCATGCCGGAGGAAAGTCCTCATTTGCAGTGGTTCGAGACCGCCGATGAATTTGACAAGGACATTCTTTTTTATCTGAAGGAGCCGGGAAGTCTGCTCGCATCATTTGTGGGAGACTCTTTTTCCAACTGGTTTTCCTCTGCATACGGAAAGATTTCGAAATGCGGCGACGGTGAGTACAATATGGAAATCAATCTGAGCCCGGTTGACGAGCGCAGGAAAAATCTTGCCCTGACCATGATGACTCTTGCCGGACTTCCAGTGGAAAAATCAGGTGATACGCTGAAGATTCCTTACTTGCAGTTCACTGAGGAGCAGATTGCGGATTTCATATTCGGCGGTGCAAATTGATGAAAGTATGTAAAATAGCATTTCCATTGATTCTCTGCGTTTCCATTTTTTCCTGCAAGACTACAGGATTTTCCATCCCGGGTGAAAGTCATGTGGTTGAGCAAAATCTTGCGGCGGAATATGCACAGATTGCGGAGGCTCACGAAAAGCTCAAGAATTATGAGAGTGCGGTAAAGTACTATCAGATGTCTCTTGATGCGGGTGGTTCGGGAAATGCGCTTTCATACAAAATTGCGAGGTGCTATGCTCTTGCTCAGGATTGGGAAAACGCACGTAAGATGTATTGCTCGCTTCTTGAGGAAGATCCCGACAACACGAACATAAAGCTTTCAATTGCATACTTGGATGCAATGAGCGGTGATTTTAAGACGGCCCTGGAAGAATACAAGCAGCTTTCGGAGGCGAATCCCACGGATGCGTCCATAATGAAAAACTACATTCTGGTTCTGATGGCGGACGGTAAATACGAGATTGCCGAAGAGAAATTCCATCTGTTCAAAGAAAGCTTCCCCGATGAAAAATCCATTTCAGAAATTGAGACTAAAATGAAAGAGGGTCTCAAGAATTAAGACCCATCTCAAAATCATGCGTTGTTTTCCTCAAGCTTGGCGACTTCCCTTGAAATGTACTTTCTGTATTTCTCAGGATTTACCTTGAATGCAACAATAGGCGTGTTCTTTTCGTTCATGGCATGGAGGAGTGCCTGTTCCGCTTCATTCGCAAGACGCTTTCCCGAAATGAGACGGAGCGAGCGGCTGGAGATGCCTATGTTCACAATGCGGTAAATGCTTCTTTTCGCCAAAGTTGAGATAATGTCGGTGTGCAGGTTCTCTGCTGTTTTCAGAGCTTCACGGATGTTCATGTTCTGCATGATTGCGGAGCATCCCGACTCACCGTACTCAAAAATCAAATCCTTGAACTGGAATGTCTTTTCAATAATGCTGATGATTTCCTGACCTGCGTCGCTTGTCCAGTCAAACTTCGGAATGTTGAGCATGAAAAGCGAAATGTCCTGGTCGCTCGACGCGGATTTCATCAGCTCAGAGTCAAGGCGCGGCATCATGTATTCTTCCCATCCAAAACCTGTTTCGGGAGAGAAAAGGCCTTCCGGCATGGGGCGAGTTCCTGCTACGGGTTTGAGAAGGGGCTCTTCCTCTTTTTTCTCGGGCAGGGACGGAAGCGGTTTGAGGTAGTTCGTCGGAGGAGTAACTTTTTCAGGCTTTCTCTGGCTCAGGCCGTCGGTAAAAATCCTTGCCGGTGTGTTTTCTGCCGGTAGCGAGTACTGGGGCTGGGGCGGCTCATCGTTGATTTCTTCAAAGTTTGGCTCAGTTTCTATGCTCGGCTCGTCAATCAAGTCCTTGGTGAGTGCCTGGTACTCTTCCTGCGTCAAATTTGAGCCAATGACCGGCAGCTCGTATGAATCATCCTCATAGGAATCATCTGCGCTTTCGTCTGCCTGATTTTGCTCGTCCGCAATCTCATCTGCGACTGTCTCATCGCTGTCAAGAGGAGGCTCTTCGTATACTGTCACGTCATCAATGGGCCCTTCATCGTCGCTTGAGGGCTCAACTGGGTCTGCGGTAAATTCCTTTTCATCAGGCTCTTTCAAGTCATCGGACTTTCTCTCATCCGTGAATGCGGAACCAATCGTGAAGTTCGTGGATTTATTTTTCTTCTTCTCAGAGTTTTTGACCGCTTTTGCATCGTCATCCATCTGATAATTATCGCTCTCGCTTTGTGCCTGGCTCTGATTGTCCGAGCGGTAGAGCATTACAAGATGAATTATTGCTGCTACGGTCGTAAGGAGAATGACGGAAAATGCTATGATTCCCTTTTTCGCAAAGGAATCCGGAGTGACCATGTAGACCGCCGCTGTCATTGTAAGCTCGGAACTGTCCTTTCCTTTGAATTTTTCGCTTTTAACCCTTACGAAAGATGAGCGTCCCGCATTGCTTTCGCTTAAATCCTTGGGATAAGAAAAAATCAGCTTGCCGTCCTTGAGTACTTGAAGTCCTGCCAAATCCGCGACGTTGCCCATGGAGCGGATGAGAGTGCTGTTGAATGAATCGCTTCCCGGCATGTTGGTCTGTGCGTTCTGCCTTGTTTCCCTGACCAGCTCACTGATTCTGAAATCTGTCCTTTCCGGTCCGGTTCTGTACTCCGTGAAGAGTGAGATGGCATAGACCAGAACAGTGATTATATATATGATTAGAATGAGCGTTGTGAATAAAATGTTCCTTTTAGTTTTCATACCCTATAGTATACCGACTTGCCCGCTGGTATGCAAGTTTCAGGAGCTGAAAAAAACAGACTTTATCCCCAAAATCCTGTCTTTTTCGCAAAAATGCCACATAAGGAAGCATTTTTATAGTGCCACTGCTTTTGCATACCACATCCCGAGCTGCGGAATCCTCCCTGATGGTTGCAATTTCTGACAACTGCTTTATTAGATTTTCGGCATATTTTTTGTAGTTAAATCCCCTGAATTGCAAAAAAATTGGATTTTTTTCATTGATTTTGCACTCAAAGACAGATTTTTCCACTTTATAGCCGTATTTTTCAGCCCAGGATGCAAGACTTGTGCCGTAGGACTCAAGAACATCGCTCGTAAAGGGATTTTCCAGCCTGCCTGAGTAGAGTGATTCTGCCGGGGCTTTTTTTAATGGGGCACGGAACATGAGAGCGTCATAAAGGGTCTCCGCCGTGTTGAGCCTTCCTGCCGCTATGCCGAAGTTTTTCTCAAGATATGTCCCTGCCGTGTAGGACTTTCCGCTGCTGTATGCAAAATCCGCTCCGAAAAACCTGAGCTTTTTATATCCTGCCTGACGTGCAAAATCAGATGCCGCAATGGTTACGGTTCCAGAGCCGCTTTCAACCAATGGCATACAGGATTCCAAAGACGGATCCGCGCACAGGGGATGGCTGCTCCTTAGAAAATAGATTGGAAGCCCCTTCGACCGTACCGCCGCCACCGCTGATGGGGATGATGCTATGTCGAACACAAAAGTAGTGGACTCGCTTTTTTCCAGGTCCATGAAGTGACCGAGGGAGACCTGCTGTGCGTCAATGGTGACAACAAAATCCGGGGTGATCTGATTCGTCACGAGAGGTCCATAGGCTGTGTCCGTTGCAAAAATGGTGTATTCGCCGCGTTTTTCCTTTAGCTCAAGGATGCTTTTGTCTAGCGAGGGACCTGCCGCGATTATTGCCGCCGTTTTTTCGCAATCAACTTGAAGCGGGGGATTTCCCTCAAAACCACGCAGGTTCGTGAGTATGTTTCTCTGCCAGATATTCCCGAAATGCGACTGCACGGAAAAATCCGCAGATATGCTTTTCAGGCTCTCTTCAACCACATTCCTGATTTGCTCAAAAATTTCCTTGTTGTGTGCTTCCCACGAGCGGTAAACGTAAAAAGAAAAGTTTCCGTAAACCGCAGGAAGATATGTTGAGGCGAGATTTTCCGAAAGATTTTCAAAGGTACAAAAGCTTAGTCTTGGATCGGAGCTGATTTTTTTTACCTTATCAAGATTCCGGCAAAATTCCAGGGATTCGAAATCTGCTTCAAGGGCAAGAATCGCGGAGTTCTGGTCCAGACGATTTAAGAGCGACTCAATGTGGAATCCGCCGCCTATGCCGCAGACTACGATGAATCCACCGTTTGCATCCTTTGCGAATGATGCCGCCTCATTTTCGGGATTGTATTTTGAGTGCATGGGGCTTCCGTCGGCAAAAAGAGGCACTTCGGAACCGTTTTTCGCTTTGATCACACTTGAGTAAATCATTTTTCCTCCATTGCTCTGAGGCTTATCCTGAGGATTTCATCACAAAAATCTTTCATCTTTTCGTCCAGGCTGCCGTCGCTCTCATTTCCCTTTCTTCGCATGACGACATATTCTGCGGGAAGCGCGTTTTTTATCCACTCAGGATCCTTGATGTGTGCGTAAACTATTGAGGCGAGCTGATTTTTTCTCTCTTCGATTTTGAAATCATTGTTTTTATAGACGAAATTTGGTTTTCTTCCTGTGCCCGCGTTGTTTTCAAAATAGCTCCAGTCCACATCATCCACGGAGCCAAGCGTGTTGCTGAACGGAAAATGGTCGGAAAGTCGGTGGACCCTGCCGTGGAAATCCTGATTCTGGAACCATGCGAGGTAAGTGGAAAGTGCCGGAGACTGGAATGTGGAAGGTACGATCCTTGTTTCCCTTGTCCTGAGCCTAAAATCGCCGAGGGAGTTTTCATTTTCTAGCTCGTTCGGCTGTGTGTGCGCAAATCCCTTGGAAGGAGCAAGGTCCAGTCCGCAGAAAAATACGGGTCCCTCGGTGATGTCCATTGCAAAAAGTGCCGCCGTACCGCTGACCGTGCCGTTTCTGTATGCGTGCATGTTTGTGTACCCACATTCCTTGATTAGGGCCTCACTGCATCCGTCGCCGTAGGAAAGCGGGATTATGGTGCGGTCGTAGAATTTCTTAAAACATGCGGCTTCAGCAGGAAGAGCGAGAGGGACATCGTAATCGTTGCAGAGAGAGAACGAGATGTGTTTTTTTGCCCAGTAACCGCCGTCGGTTGAAAGAATCAGGTCGGGGATAATTTCCTCGCTGTGGAGTGGACTCAGGGCGGATGAGAGCGCAATCAGGAAAAATCTCTTCCGGTATTTTTTTATGAACGGTATGGATGTTTCAAGGCTTCTTCCGCTTGCACAGATGAGAACCGCAGACGTGCCTTTTTGGATGTACGCGTTTTTCCGTGAAAAGAGGCAGAAATTGAGCGCGTTTTTTGTCCATCTTTTTGCGAAGTATGTCATGGTGGCAAGAACATTGCGGCTTTTGACCACGGCCGTCTTGATTTCGCTCCATGCGTGGCGATATTCCTCCGCGAAGATTTTTTCGGACGGCGGCCATGAGCAGAAAAGCGTCGAACAGATTTCTTCCTCACCAAGATAGGAGTAAAGCTCTTCGGCAAGATTGGAGTCTCTTTCGGATAAAAACTCCTTGTCCCATACGCTTTGTCCAGCAAGCTCAGGTGCATAATGGACAGCAATCAGCTTGATTTTTCCGAATCGCTTTTTTAAGGGGGCTGCGGCGTAATCCAGACAGGGACCTGTTATGACCACGGTGGAAGGCTCAAAGGAGCATTTCAGATTTTCAACGAATCTCTCGGCTTCTTTCTGCGGACTGTATGCGGAGCAGAGTCTTATGCCTGAGACCGTCGCCGTCAAATCTCCGTTTTTATTTTTTTCAATTATTATCCCTTCCATATTTTGTCCCCTGAAGAAATTATCGGCATTATGTGGACAAAAAAAGACCGTACCCAAAAATGGATACGGCCCTTGCAGATTGCGTAATCTCTAAAAACCCATTTTGTGAGCCTTTAGAATCCTTTTATTTTACAAAATCAAGAGAGTCCCAGCTCGTTGAAAAGCTTTTTGTAAGTGTTGAACTGCTCTGACTTTGCAAATTCCTCAATCTTGTTTTCGGGAAGGCTTTCAAGCAGCTGGTCCATGTAAGCAAGGACAGACTTGATTTCTTCCTTCATATCTTCGGGAATCGCGTTTACGCCGGCTGCGGAGGCAGGATTTTCTTCCTCTGGCTCAATGTTTACAGTGGCTTCAGGTTCGCTTTCGGGCTCTGCTTCGGCAAAAACGGGCTCCTTGAACTCATCATCATCAACTTTATCCTCAACGGCGGGGGCGGGAGCTTCAAAGTTGTCTTCCTCAACAGCCGGTTCCTCAAGAGTCTCATCTTCAGGATTTGAGTTTTCCCATTTGTTGAAGACTTCGTTTACAGGTTCCTCGGAGATTCCGGTCTCAAGCTTCTCATCTTCCTCGGCTACAGGTGCATCCTTTGAAAGATAGTCGGCCTCGTCCTGGGAAATGCTGTTGTCTTCCTCAACGTTCATGTCGTCGTTTTCAGAAACAAATGATTCAGATGTGCCTGCATCCTCTTCAATCTGGGGCTCGTCGAAAGATTGTGACTCAGAGATTGTGTCGGCTGCGGGTGCCTCAAAATCGCTTGTTTCCGGCTCGGATTCTTCACTTTCAATGAAATCTGAGCTTGAGGATTCCACAAGGATGTCATCGTCGGCTTTGGGTACATCAATCTCTCCGGGGAGATCACTTGCTTCGTCGCTTTCGCTTGCTTCCTCGTCATTAATGGAGTCGCTCACATCAATATTCACATCATTCAGATCAGGTTCCTGGAGATTTTCATCCGCGAAATCTACCTGAAGATTGTTCTCGTATGAGTTGACCTGATCCGGAATAGCGGGGGTGTCCTCAACAGAACCGAAAATGCTTCTGCTTGAGTTTTCATCAGAGCCATCCTCTGATTCAGAAACCGTTTCCTCGCTTGCGGCATCAGATTCGCTTTCTGTGGCTGTCTCAACTGCGGTCTCACCATCAGCGGCTTCTTCCGTAAAATCTGCCGTGCTCAGGATATTGCTCAGTTCGTCACCACTAAGCGCGATTGTATCGTCATCATCCATGTCTCCGAAGAATCCGTTTTCTTCTTTTTCTGCGGGGGCACTTTCTGTGGAAGGTGCGACAACACCGTTCCGCTTAAACTCGGCGAATTCGTTTTTCAACTCGTTGATTTCCTGACGCAGAACAGAAAGTTCTTTTGCGATCTCATTCATCAGCGCGGCTGTATCCGGTGATTCGCTGCTTGTGTTGGTATTTATATCCATATCTTCCTCTCCAGCATCTGGAATGGCGTTATTTTGGGTTGATTCCAAATCACTTTCTGAATCGGCACTGTCAGATTTTACGGACATACCAGAGTCTTCGTCGTATGCGAAGTCATTCATGTCGGCCTGAACGATTGAGTCGGCATCAACAATGAATCCTGCGTCTCCGTCTTCCTCTTCTTCGGTTGTCTCTTCCGATGAAAAATCAATCTGCTTTTCACCTTCGTTTTCGACCAGCGGGGAATAGAAGGGTGAAGGAACAACGTCATCATCCTCCAGCACTTCGTTGTTGACTCCGCCTTCTGCCGCATCTACGAAAAGCTCTTCATCCTGATTTTCTTCAGGAACTTCTTTATCGACAAAATTTTCTTCCATATTTTCTCCCGCTTCTGTTTGATCCTCGATGTTGCCATCTGAAACTTGGTTTACATTTTCTTCTGAAATATTTTCCGTCTGATCTTCCTGAGCTTCCCCGGAATCCACCTCTTCGCTTGCAGAGACTTCAGAATCTTGATTTTTATTCTCAGCTTCTTTCTGCTGCTCCGCCAGCTCCTCCGGTGAATACGATCTGTTTCCCTCGGCTACGGAAGGATCCGAAAATCCCTCGTCTCCCATGAAGGAATACAAATCAACCGCTTCATCGGAATCAGATGCATCCGAATCAGTTACAGCTTCTGTATCAGATATTATATTATCACCCGATTCTACCGTTTCTGTCAACTCTTGATTTTGTGTATCAGCGAAATCTTCGTCATTTTTTTCCAGAAAACTGTCATCCGCAGTGGATTCAACCTCGCTTTCAGGCTTTACATCGTCAAGGATGGTCTCTTCGCTGGGTGAATCCTCTATTTGAAATGATGCAGGGCTTACCAAATCATCCGATTCCTTCGGTGTAAGGGATTCCTCAAGATTGATATTCGCTGCGCTTTCCGAAATCGGAGCATCTGATGCCTGATTTTCTGAGCCGGAAGGGGATGTCTCATCTTCAATGGAGTCGAGCAGGGAATCAACGTCAAAGTCCTCATCCGGTGCCGAATAGGGGTTCTTTTCATCCGGCTTGAGGGCTTTGTTGCTGTCAGATTTTGTCTCGACTTCAAGAGCGATGTCATCATTTTCTGTTTCATTCGCAAGACTGTCCGGTGATTCGCTGAATCCGTCGTCACCAACGTCAAGATCGTAATCCTGGGTTTGCGTAACAGGCTTTTCATCGTCGCTTTCGGATGTGGTCAATGATGGACCGCCGTCATCCTCAATTCCGAACTCGGAAAGGTCTATGCTTTCGCTCTCCGTGGCTGGTGCAGAGCTCGTTGCTGCAGGAGCCTTGGGTGCAGAATCTTCTATATTATCAAACATCGCGTCGAAGTTGTCCAAGGTGTCATCCCCGGAGCTGTCCGAACTGGCGATGAAAGAGTCTAGATCAAGACTTTCGCCTGTCGTTGCGTCGCTTATCTCAATTTCGTCATCCGCGCTGTCGTCCAAAGCCACATCAACGTCATCAAATGTGAGGTCAATGTCAAGAGGCTCGTCGTATTCTTCCGTAACGTTTTCCTGCTCGCCGCCACCAAAAGAGGAGGAGTCAAGGAAGTCATCAAGCGAGATTTCACCGTCCGGCTGGAAGTTTTTGTCACCGCCGTCGCCTGAGTCAAGGAAACTGTCTATGCTGATTTCTCCGGATGATGAGTCACCTGAGTCAAGGAATTCATCAAGGGAGATTTCGCCGTCATCAAAACTGGGAGCCTCATCTGTGGATGGAACAACCACGTCTGTAGAATCAGCAGGCGGAGGAGCATCATTGGATGAAATGAACATATCTTCCGGGACTGTTGTTTCAGGAATTGCATCTGGTGTAAATGAGTCAGGACTGACTTCACTTTCAGGTTCTGTTTCCGAGGTGCCGCTGACTTCCTTGACCTGGGCATCTTCTGTTTCTTCCTGTAAATTATGAGGGGGCGTTTTGACCCATACACCATACTGGTCAAGATCGCTTTTTTCCTTTTCGTCTTCCATAAATTTACCCCTTTTTAGGAATCTTTTTTCAGCGGTTCAAAAACATCCTTTTTTCCTAGCCGCCAAAATTTGGACATCAAAACTATGTCCTTCATTGTTTATCGGCATATTTCTTAAATTTCTACAGTTAAATCAATTTACCTTATTGGAGAAAATTTAGTTATACGGGGCAGTTTTTTGACCGACATTCTTAGTGTTATGTCAAGATGCAGATTATTGATTTCAGTTTTAGCAGGGACTCTTTTTTATGTGCTGATCTCCTTCGTGGGGGGCAGGGACGGGCTTTGGGCTACGTCGTACATGCAGGAACAGAAGCGGCTCCTCAGTGCAAATGCGTCCACAATACAGCAGACAAACAACAAACTCTCTCTTGAAAAAGTTGCCCTCCAAAAGGACATGGAAGTAGTGGGGTGCTATGCCAAGCGTCTGGGATATGTCTATGAGGGCGAGAAGATTGTGAAAATCAGCGGACTTACACCGCAGGAAAACCAGATTTATGACGCGGGTACAGTTCTCCGCCACACCGAATCTGATTTTATACCGGAAAAGACTTGCAAGGGAATCGGGATTATCGTGTTCCTTTGTTTTTACGCCATACTCATGCTCTTTGACTATGCGAGGGGAGCTCTGAAACTTGGCGCGAAAAAGATGAGGCTTGCCGGTTCCGACGGAATGACGATGTATGATATGCGCTAAATCAGACCAGGACTCTATCCGCATTGCCGCAGACTGCCTTGCTTCCGGTGGAGTCGCCATTCTCCCGACGGATACTGTCTACGGATTCAGTTCCGTTGTTTCCGAAAAATTTAACTCAGGTGAAAAAATCTACAGGATAAAGGGCAGAAACGAAAACAAGCCCATGATTCAGCTGATTTCTTCCCCGGATGATTTGAAAGTGTACACAGATTTGGTGCCGCCAGCGTCCCTTCTTGAAAAATGGCCTGGCCCCCTCACGATAATTGTACCCCTAAAATCCTCTCTTTCCCCTGAAAATGCGACCGTAGCCTTCCGATGTCCCGGTGACTTTTGGCTCAGGGAAGTGATTGCCCGGTGCGGTTTTCCCATTTACAGTACCAGCGTAAACAGAAGCGGCGAAAAGGTCCTTGAGACTGTTGATGAGATAGTCGCGGAGTTCGGTCGGGAAGTGGACCTGATCGTTTCCGATGGTGACAGACACGGCTCTGTACCCTCAACCATAGTTCGCATGGACGGAAGCGATGTAGTGGTGGTCCGCGAAGGTGCCATAAAAATCTAGGCTTACTGCTGCTTTGTCCACTCCACGTCAAGAGTCGCTGTTTTTACTCCGCTGCTGGATTCGCTGTCCTCAACCAGAGTTGATTTTGTTCCCTTCATTGAAACCGCGCTCATTGTGGTAAGGGTCCATTTGATCGGTGCCGCGTCCGTAGCTGTTTTTAAGGCAAGCTCCCTGTTGATTTCCGGGTGGAAAGAGGCATTGGAGCGTCCCTTTTGCACGACCGTAACATTGCTTCCCTTGATTGTGACCGCAACATTCATGCTCGCGCCGTTTTTGAAGATTACGAATCCGTTTCCGCCCCGCAAGATTATCACTTTGTCAACCAAGGCCTCTCCTGTCCATGTGCCGGCAAGAGTTTCCAGCGTTGCCTCAGTGTAAGGCTCGTTGCTTTCAGCCTGAACCGAATCCGTGGTGGAGGAGACACCGGAAGCCACATTGTTGAGCAGATTTTCAAGTGAAGATTTTGCATCCAGAAGTATCTTGTAGTAGGAGGCATAAGTCCTTGTCTCGGAAATGTGCTGTCCCTTGCTGCCGATTGCGTTGAGCGTGCAGGACCATCCGCCGTCGCTTTCCTGAATCTCCGCATAAAATGCTATGTCGCAACCCGGATTCACAACATCGCCAAAAGCTGTGTCGCGTTTGTCGCTCACTAAATAGCCGTCCAGCCCCTGAAACTGGGTGAAATAGAGGTCCGTGGTCATCTTGATTGTGTTTGTATCGGAGGAGGATGTTACCGTTGCATAAAAGTCAACTGTCTTCTGTGCGAACAGGCTGCTTGAGACGGAAAAAAGCAGAATCAGTGAAAGAATAAATTTTGACTTTCTCTCCATCAAGATTTCAAACATAGGGTCATCCTCCATAATATTAGACTATTGTAAGTCTTTTCTAAATTCCCTTGCTATATCCCTGTTGACGTCACGCTCCTTGATTGAGGCTCGCTTGTCAAACTGTTTCTTTCCCTTGCAAAGTCCGAGCGTTACCTTTACGCGCCCGTCTTTCAGGTAGAAGTCTAGCGGAACGAGCGTTATGCCTTTTTCATCAACCTTACGCTGGAGCCGCTTTATCTGGTCCCTGTGCAGAAGAAGCTTTTTCTTCCGGTCGGGATTGTGATTGAATATGGAAGAGTAGGAGTATTCCGAAATATGGAAATTCTGTACCCAAACTTCTCCTTTTTCAATCAGTGCGAAACTGTCACCAAAAGAGACATTCCCCGCCTTTACGGATTTTACCTCCGTACCGACAAGCGCAATCCCGCACTCTATTTTTTCTTCCACAGAATAGTTGAAATATGCTTTTTTATTCTGTGCAATCATCTTTCGACCTTCTTCCATAATATATATTATAGACAGTTTTTCCCGAAAAGTCTAGGGAGATTTTTAAGTCCGGGATGATTTTCTCATTCTCCTCCAAAGAATAAAACACTTCGGTATCTTTCCAGTTACGGTTTTGACAATGTGCCGGAAGTTAATTTTTTATTCGTAAGACATGGCATTTGCCTGATAGAAAAACGGAATTATACTATTGAAACCATTTCCCGTATGTGATATTATGTTTGAACAATGAAACACAGTGTATATGATTATTCGTATGAGATGAGACAGCTCAGGAACAAAAGAATCTCGTTCTTTCTGACGCTTGTGGTCTCCATAATTTTATTTTTGACCCTATTTTTAAATCTAGTGCTTTTTCCCGTGTGGGTGCGCTCGGAGTCCATGGATCCGGATATCCCCAAAAACAGCGCTGTTTTCGTCGCTCCCTTGCTGCGTACTCCAAAACGCGGAGATGTCGTGTATCTTTCCAGGCTGGATGATGAAAAGCTCTCCGTCCCAAAGTCCGTCATAAATCGCATTTCTGAGTTTTTTACGTTTCAGCAGTTTTATCCCTTCGGCTATACACAGAGAATTACGGGAAAACCGTCTCTCCGCCGTGTGGTGGGGCTGCCGGGCGACACAATCTACATGAAGGATTACGTTCTTTACGTGAAGCCTGCCGATCAGAGTCTCTTCCTTACCGAATTTGAGATGGCTGAAAGCAGCTACAACGTGCATATCTACTCGGTTCCTGTGGAATGGGACAATATGGGTGCCGCCGGTAACATGAGCGAGTACACTCTTGGTGAGGAGGAATATTTCGTACTTGCCGACAACCGCACCGAAAGCTCCGATTCCCGTCTCTGGGGCTGCATATCGCCTCATCGCATCAAGGGAAAGGCCGTGCTCGAATATTTCCCCTTCAATAAAATCCGGATTTTCTAGTGCGAGACTCTTTTCCCGAGCTGGATTCCGCCTCTCTCTACGTCCACATTCCGTTTTGCCGCTCCAAGTGTGATTATTGCGATTTTTTTTCCGTCGGATGCAGCGGTTCCGTGGATGACGCGTACATTTCCGCATTGCTGAACGAGGCTGATTTTTATGCCGCGCGATACGGAATCAGCACATGGAGGACAATCTACATCGGCGGGGGAACTCCGAGCCTTCTTTCTCCTTCACAGATAGAGCGCCTTGTCTCTGGATTGAGAAAATCTGCCTGTAAGAATCAGACGGAAGAAATCAGCATGGAGATGAATCCCGAGTCACTGAGCGAGGAAAAGTTGGTTTCGGCTCAAAAATCCGGGGTTACGAGACTGTCCCTTGGCGTTCAGTCCATGAATCAGGCACCTCTCTCGGCGGTTCACAGGCCATGCAGCGCAAAAAGGACCCAGGACGCACTGGAGCTTGTCTCATCGTTGTGGAAGGGACATCTGAATCTGGATGCCATTGCGGGACTTCCTGAGCAAAATATGGACTCATTCCTTTCGTCGCTTGAAAAAATCATCTCGTACAGACCCGACCACATTTCCATGTACACGCTCACGATTGAAGATGGCACGCCGCTTGCAAAACGCATTGACGAGGGTGAGCCGTGGGATGCTGATGAAGCCGACCGCCAGTGGATTTCAGGACGCGACTTTCTCATAAAAAACGGATTCAATCAGTATGAGGTCTCAAATTTTTCTCTTCCGGGATGCGAGAGCCGTCACAACATGGCTTACTGGATGCAGGAGAGCTACATCGGACTTGGGGCGGGAGCATGCTCATCGGTCTATTCATTTGAGCGCGGAACTCCGGGACTTCGGTGGACAAACACGAGCGACATTGAAAAATACCGTGATTTTTGGAAAGACGGTGCGGAAATCAGGACTGGACAGGAAAAAAACACCCGGGAAGAGGAGATTCTTGACCTTGAGACCGAGGAATACGAGTTTTTGATGATGGGACTCCGAACTTTGAGGGGAATCTCTGCGGCAGAGTACAACAAACGCTTTTCCTCACTGAAATGGCATGGAAATCTGGAGGAAAGGCTGGAGACCGGCGGCTGGTCAGAGCTGGGTGAAAAGGGCTTATGCGGATGCGCCCGCGGAATTTCCGGTGACAGATTTTTCCTCACGAAAGAAGGAATCCTTTTTTTGAATTCCTTTCTCCGCGACCTGATTTGATTTTTTGACTCAAGTCCGCGTATTTTCGCAATTTGGTATTGAGAAAATCTCTTTTGTACTGTATAATTGAAGTATGAATTGGTTAGTAATCGCTTCCGGCTCGGATAATGACAAATTGAATAAGGCTAAAGACTTCCTGCTTTCCAAGACTGGGGAAGACCCGAATGTTATCCTTATTTCTGAAAATCTGGACCTGGAAGAGCTTCAGAAGAATTTTCGGACGGTGCAAAAAACGACTCATTGCATAGTGATTGGCGCAAGTTCTGTTTTCAGCTCCTCCGACTGCATTTTCCTGATGGGGTTTCTCATGGGAAGTCAGGCGAACCTCTTGATTTATGATAAAAAGGACGACCATCTTTTTGAGAAGCTTCGTGACGGCAGGACCCTTGGTTTCAATTCATTTACGGATTTTGACACTCTTTTGAAGTTTATAGACGAGAAATTCAATGATTTTGAGCAGATTGAGCTTGAGCGGAATTCCTTGATCAGTCTTTTTACTATGGGCATACCGTTTACTGCCGATTCATTCGCCCACTATCTTGAAAAGGAACTGCAGGATGTCTGCCAGATGTTCATCAATGCCGGAATGCCTGTGAACGCAAAAACATCCGAGGGAGTGCCCATGCTGAACATTGCGACCAGGGCAGAGCACATGGATCAGGTGGAGTGGCTGATTGGGCTCGGTGCCGACGTAAACAGCATCTCTGGTGACAGGGGCTATACTGCGGTTATGGACGCTGTTTGGCGAAAGAATTATGCGCTGACGGAGTATTACATCTCAAAAGGGGCGGGCCTTAACGTGGTGAGTTCCGATGGTCAGCCGATTCTGGTTCTTGCCGTGGGAAACGGTGACGAAAAGATTGTGAAGCTCCTTCTTGACAACGGTGCTGATCCTGATTTGCCGGACAGCATGGGAATGAGCGCGCGAAAATATGCAGGCCTGTTCAAAAAAGCCGCGATCGTGGAAATAATGGAAAAATATCCGCCGAAGGAAAAATAATTATGTGCAAAAAAATTAAGATTGCATTTGCTGGCGGGGGATCCGGAGGACACATTTACCCCGGAATAGCCGTAGCAGATGCACTTGCCTCTCTGGCAGCAGAAAAAAATCTGGAGCTTGAGATAGACTGGATTGGAAATGAGAGCGGCATTGACCGTGAGATTGTGGAAAAAAATCTGACCTCATGCGGAGGAAGCTTAAACGGATTTTTTGGAATACCATGCGGAAAACTCCGTCGCTATTTTTCTCTGGAAAATCTTCGTGACCTTTTCAGAATCGCCTCAGGATATTTCAAATCCAAGAAGATACTCAAAAACTTGAAGCCGGACTGTCTCTTTTCAAAGGGGGGATTTGTCTCCGTACCACCGTGCAGGGCGGCCAAATCGCTTAGGATTCCATATTACACCCATGAGTGTGATTTTACCCCGGGACTTGCCACAAGATTGAACAGCGGGGGAGCAAAGAATATTCTCCTTTCTTATGATGAGACCCGGAAATTTTTCAAGGAGCAGCAAAAAGATAAATGCCTTGTTACCGGAAATCCGGTGCGTCCCGTATTTTATGAGGATCACAGTTCGGCGGGCCTTGATTTTCTTGGAATCCCGAAGGAACATGAGAAGCCCGTTCTTTTGATTTTGGGAGGAAGCCTTGGTGCCTTGCAAATCAATACGCTGGTTGTGGAAAACCTTGACTGGCTTTGCGAGCGTTTCATTGTTGTGCATCAGACCGGCAAAAGGTTCGCCGAGGAAAATCCGGGACTCTTTGCTGAAAAACGGAAGGATTATCATCCCTACGAGTTCATTTATGCCGAGATGCCATCCGTGGTACAGGCTGCGGACGTGGTGCTCTCAAGGGCTGGGGCGAACTCACTTTGGGAATGTGCCGTGTGCCGTAAACCCATGCTGCTTGTTCCGCTCTGTGGCTCTGGTACAAGGGGTGATCAGGTTGACAATGCGAAATTCTTTCAGGAAAAGGGTGCCGCAATGACTCTGATTGGGGACGAGGTCAACGCTGAGAACATGAGGAAAAATCTTGAGGAGCTTTTGAATCCTGAGAAGAGAAAGGGGCTTTCGGATGGCTGCGGTAAATTGTGCGCGTCATTTTTCCCGGCAAAGCAGATTGCTGAAATTATTTTGGATGGGTTAGTAAAATGAATCTTCCTATTATTGACTATTTTTTTCTTGGAATATTGGTTTTTTGCATCATCATGGGAGTGGTGAAGGGCTTTGTTGATTCGGTTTTCGACAAGGCTGCTCCTGTGCTTTCGGTGATTGCGTCATTTCTTTTCTACAAGCCTGCGTCGGCTCTGTTTGAGGGTGTCATTGCAAAACCGATTTTCCGTTCCCTCGTTGCTTTTCTTGCCATTTTCGTGGCCGTGTTCCTTATAACAAAATTGGTGCAGGCAATCCTCTCCAAATTTTTTGAGAATCAGGTCATGGGCGGACTAAACCGAGCGTTGGGTTTTCTGTTCGGTGTGGCGGAAGGCGCGGCAATCATATTTTTCATACTTTTCGTAATCAGCTGGCAGCCCTTCTTTGATCTTTCCTCGGTTTGTGAGAGAAGCTTTTTCTATGGTCTTTTGAGTCCCTTCCTGCCGAGCATCTCAAGCTTAAAAAAGGAGGAGGTTTCCGCAATCGGTTCCGTTCTTGGGGGACTTCATGTTTGAGAACGTGCTCTACCAAAGTGCATCGGACTTGCTTACGGAGGACATTGCAAATGACAGGCTTCCTGGATCCATTTTGTTTTCAGGCCCCGCGTCTTCCGGCAAACTCACCTGCGCTTTGGAGCTTGCACGTGTAATGGCATGCAGGGAAAATCCAAAGGGAGACTGGAACTGCCGTTGTGAAAGCTGCTTGATGCACAAAGCACTTCTCAGTCCCTCGCTTCTGATTGTCGGCTCCGGAAACCGAACGTTGGAAATTGCTGCCGCACGAAATACATTGCTCACACAGAACGCACGGAACACAAGCCATGTGGACGCGGCGCGTTATCTCTATCTCAGGGCGGTACGAAAACTCACCGTCCGCTTCAGTCCCATTCTCTGGCAGGATGATGACAAGCTTTCGAAATTTTCACCGCTCCTTCAGTCAATCAGCGAGGCTCTTGAGGAGATTTCCCCGGAAAGAGTGCTTCCTGAGGGTGATGAGCTTGAAAAAATCCTGGACAGCGTGGGCAAGGACTGTGAAAAGCTTGAGGGATCCTATCTCTATCAGTCGCTTCCGGTCCTGCAAATCAGGAATTTTTCTTACTGGGCGCATTTGAGCTCGAACGCTGGAAAAAAAGTCCTTATAATTGAGCATGCGGACAAAATGGCGGACAGTTCCAGAAATGCCCTGCTCAAAATCCTGGAGGAGCCGCCTGAGGACACTATGTTCATTCTTACAACGGACCGCCGTGGTGCCATGCTTCCGACAATTCTTTCTAGAGTAAGGACATACACATTTTTTAACAGAAACATCAAGTCTCAGCAGGAAGTCATAAAGCGTGTGTTCCACTATGACCCCATAACTTACGGCGGACCAATGCCGTCCCACATCAACACGTTCCTTCAGTCGCATCTTCCGGTAAGTCCTGAAAACGTCAGGCTGAATGCGAGGATCTTTTTCAAATCTGCCGCGGAAGGTCACGTGCCGAACATCCCTGCAATCATGTCGGTGTGCGGTAACTTTAAGCCGGGTGAGCTGTTTAAAATATTTATGGAGGAGATTGCGGAGTGTCAAAAGCCCCTCCTGAACTCTGCCGCCGGTGTGGCCGCATCCGCAGAAATAACTGATGTGCTCAGGGAAAGCTGCAACAACGTGAATGTCTACAATCAGAACGTGATGGCTTGCCTTGAGGAACTTACGAGGAGCATCATGCAGGTGAACCGCACTCACGGAGGCATATTGAAGGACATTGTACAGAACTCACTTTCAGAGGAGTAAATAAGGAAGCTTTCAATGAATGACTTTAACAAAAACGTACTGAAAAAATTTCCGAAGCTTACCCACGAGCACGCGGAAAAAATCGTAAAGAAGCTGATTTCCGACAACGACCGTTATGATTCAATACTTGAAAGCCTTTCCACAGGGCTTGCCGTGGTTGACAAGGACTGGCACCTTTTGCAGACAAACAAAGCCGCCGAAAGACTCATCCCGCTTAACCCGAGGATTCTGGAAAGAAAGTCCGACTATTATGTCTGGGAGCTGATTGAGGACGTGGACATTGCTTCGTATCTTGAGGGATGCGCAAGGGAAATGAAGTCCAACGTGAGCGAGGAATTTTCGGTTGCGGTCGGAGATCATTTTAAATTCGTTACGGTTTCGGTCCTGCCCCTGGTTGAAAAAATCTCCACGGCTGATGACGTTACGAAAACGGAGATTACCGGGTGGGTCATTACCGCCGATGATGTTACGGAAAAACGCCGCTCGGAAATCCTGCTTCACAGAATGGAATCCCTTGCGAGCCTTACGAATCTTGCCGCATCAGTCGCACATGAAATAAAAAATCCGCTTGGCGCAATCAGCATTCACATACAGCTTCTCCAAAAGGCAGTCGCAAAATCCCGCGCTGGGGACGGAATGTTGCCCAAAGAAAAATTCATGGAGGACTACATTTCGGTAATCAACGAGGAGATTGACAGTCTGAATAAAATTGTGGTCAATTTTCTTGTGGCGGTGCGTCCGGTACAGGCGAACATGCAGCTTGCGTCCCCGGATTCACTCATTGAAAGCTTCGCGGATTTTTTTCGTCCTGAGTTTGAGAGCAAGAAAATCACCCTGGAAACAAAACTGCAAAAATCCTCCGTGCGTGTCCTGCTTGATGAAAAGCTCTTCCGCGAGGTATTGATCAATCTTGCCCAGAATGCGATTGCGGCCTTGGAAAGCAAAAAGAAAAAGAGTGATGAAGCTGATTTTTCCGCATCCGTGCTGATTGAATCCGCTTTTTCGGACGACAAATACAAGCTCATTTTTTCGGACAACGGTTGCGGCATGGACGACGAGACCACATCAAGGATTTTTGAGCCGTACTACACGACCAAGGCGACGGGCACTGGACTGGGAATGACGATGGTTTACAAAATCATCAAGGAATTTCAGGGGGACATTTCGGTGAAGTCGGACCTTGGAAAGGGAACTGTTTTTACAATCACGCTCCCGATTCCACAGAAAAACGTGATGTTGCTTGAGGACAATTCCGGCGGCAGGGAGGATGAGAAGGCATGAAGTTTACCTTGCTGATTATTGACGATGAGAAAAATATACGCGACGGTCTTGCGGCGAATTTCGAGATGGAGGACTACAACGTAAAGACGGCCGCCACAGGGGAGGAGGGACTTTCGCTGATTGAAAAAGGCGACATTGATTTGGTGATTACCGACCTCAGGATGCCCGGAATCAGCGGTGAGGAAGTGCTTGCGAAAGTGACGGCCGAGACACCAGGAATCCCCGTAATCATTCTGACAGGACACGGAAGCATTGATGCCGCCGTTGATGCGATGCGCCATGGAGCCTACGATTTTCTCACCAAGCCATTGAACCTTGACCAGCTCACCCTGATTGTAAAACGAGCCCTTGCCGGACGTGAGATGAGTCTTCAACATCAGGAGCTTAGGCAGAAGCTTGAGGAGACCCAGACCCTCAAAGGCATGATTGGAACTTCATCCGCCATGCAGAAAATGCAGGAGATGATTCGAAAGGTCGCGGATACGAAGGCCAGCGTTTTGATTACGGGCGAAAGCGGAGTGGGTAAGGAACTTGTGGCGAATGCGATTCACAATCTTTCAGGGCGAAAGGACAACAGCCTTGTCAAAGTGCACTGTGCTGCCCTGAGCGAGACACTTCTTGAAAGCGAGCTGTTCGGGCATGAAAAAGGAGCGTTTACAGGTGCCGACAAAATGCAGAAGGGACGCTTTGAGCTTGCCCACGGTGGCTCCATCTTCCTTGACGAGATTGGTGAAATCAATCAGAACGTGCAGATAAAAATCCTCCGCGTGCTGCAGGAAAAGAAATTTGAGCGTGTGGGCGGGGAGCAGACCCTTGAGGTGGACGTGCGTGTAATTGCCGCCACAAACCGAAATCTTGAGGAGGAAGTCAAGGCCGGAAGATTCCGCGAAGATTTGTACTACAGGCTCAACGTGATTCATATCCATGTTCCGCCGCTGCGTGAAAGAAGGGACGACATTCCTCTTTTGATTTCAGGCTTTCTTGAAGAGTTCAACCGCGAGAACGGAAAGCACATTAAGTCGGTGGAAAACAGGGCGAAGGCTGCAATGTATGAATACAACTGGCCGGGAAATATCCGCGAGCTCAGGAACTGCATGGAAAGTGCCGTGGTCATGTGCGGTGGAGATGAAATCAAACTTGAGGACCTGCCGCCGACTGTGAGCCGAAGATCCGGTGTCTCCTGCATTGAGATTCCGATGGGCATTACGCTTGACGAGGCGGAAAAAATCATCGTGGAGGGAACTCTTGCCGCAAACGGAAACAACAAATCAAAGACCGCGGAAATCCTGGGAATAGGACGCAAGACCCTGCACCGTAAATTGGATGAATGGAAAATTAGCGGCGGGGAGGGCGACTGATGTCCACGATGTATGACAGGCTCGGTGAACTTTTGAGCGAAACACTTGAGGCTGGCTCCGTGAAATTCGTAAAGATTGAAAGGGATTTCAAGGAGGATGAAAAATCTCAGGCGGCGGAAAAAACAGAGGACACGGAAAACACCGGGGCTGAGACTGATTCAGACACTACGCTTGAGTCGGAAGACGAAAATCAGGAAAAGGACTCTTCTGAAAATGAGATCCCCAAGGCAAAATCCGGGAGCAAGGGACCCGAGTACAGGCGGCCATTACAGGGTGCCACCGTTTACCATGTAGGGAGCGACGGATTCGACTCCGGCTTTAATGAGACCGCATACCGGCCGAAAAATTTCATCTATAAAAAATTGACCCCGGAACTTGAGCGCGCTTACCGACTCTTGGGGATTGAGACATCCGCCACCCCAGATGATGTCAAAAAGGCATACAAGGAAAAAATCAAGTACTACCATCCAGACAAATACAATGAAAACCCCGTGCTTCAAAAAGTCGCGACCGACAAAACCCGGCAGGTGGTGGAGTCATACAAACTTTTGTGTGATTTTCTTGAGGTGTAGGAAAAACTGTCTTTTATACTTTGATTTCTTTCCCGCAATATGGGCAATATTTTATTTCATCGTCTTCAGTTTTTTTAGAATCTGACATGTTTTCCATAAAACCGGCTGAAATAATACCCGTTGGAACTGCTACTAATCCTATGCCTAAAATTGCAATTATTGCACTAAGAATTTTTCCTAAAACTGTAACTGGATAAATATCTCCATAGCCAACTGTTGTTAATGTTGCAAGCGCCCACCATAATGCATCAAATGCATTTCTAAAAACTTCAGGCTGTGCCTTGTTTTCTACACTGTACATTATGACTGATGCAACAATCATTAATAATATTACAATGAAAATTGATGATAATAATTCGTTTTGTTTGCTTTTAAAAACTTTTACAATGGATGAAAGAGCATTTGTATATCTATTGATTTTAAAGACTCTGAATAATCTTATAATTCTTAACATTCTTAAAACTCTAAGATCTATTGTAATCAAGAATGGCAGATAGAATGGTAAAATTGCCAGTAAATCTATTATGGCTAAAAATGAAAAGATATATTTTAGTTTTGCAACGAACCATTTTTTGCTAGGAAAAAGAAAATCTGATGTCCAGATACGTAAAATATATTCTATTGTAAAGATTATAACTGAAACAATTTCAACATAATACGAAATTTTTTTTATTTTTTCAGGTAGATTAAATGTATCTGCTATTACTAGGCAAACATTTATGAGAACTAAAACAATCAGACAAATATCAAAAACCTTGCTTGGAACGTCCTTTTCATCGCTTGGTTCTATAATTTCAAATATACGTTTTTTTATTTTACTGTATTCCATTTACGAATCCTTTAATAATCTGGCAAGATATATACCCATTAATTCAGAGTCTTCATATTTTATAAATGGCTTTTTACCAGTTTCTTTATCAATTCCAATACCATTAGAATATGGAGTAAAAGCCAAAATCTTTGAGAATGGGATTGTTTTATTTCCATGATTTCCAATAAATATAATTCTTTTGTTGGTGAAATAAAGTGTTCCAACATCAATAAGTTTTAAATAGTGCTCAGTATTATAAGTTGGTGCTATTGATCCAGCTCTTAAATATACTCCCTTACAAATTTTGAATTTTACTCCAATACCACCATAAGAAACATATTTTGTTTTTACACGTTCTTCAAACCACTCAACTTTTGCATAGAAAAATAAATTTTCATTTTTTTGAATATTTATTGGAGACTCTATTGGAGGAAGATCAATATTTTCAATATCCCAGTATTTTCTGAATTTTGAAAGGCTTTGTTTGATATCACCTGGATTTACATGCATATCGGCAAGCATTTCATTGAATTTATTTTCTTCTTCGGGCGACATACGTCGTTTTGCAAAAATAGGCCTTAGATATTCTTTGATTTTTGCAGATACTTCAGAGCTTAAAATCTCATTGTAGTCATTTTGGGAAATATTAAACTCTTTTTTCAAAATATCCAATTCTTCTTTTTCAGAATTTTCAATTTTGTTATCTGCGATAACATGTTGGACCTTTTTCTTGAAAATTTTTTTCCCTTCGTCAGAGATTCGTTTATTTAAATAATCCTCTGGTATGTTTAACATTTTTTCAAGATGAGAAAGCTCTTCCTTCTCTGTTGCAGATAGTCTTTCATTCCTTAAGCATTTGGAGATAAATTTATCTAACAAAACTTCTCTTTCATATAGAAACATTTTATCATTAATTTTGTATTTTTTCTTTAGATTTTCAATCTCTGATATATCTAGAGAGAGAATAGAATCTTCTTTTTCATAAAATAGATTTTCGAGTTCAATTAAATAATTTTGTTTTGGCTGTTTTTTAAATAACTTCTGAGAAAAAGTTTGAGGGATTAAGTCTTTTTTTTCATAAATACTCATTTTTCATTTCTCCTTTTTATATTTAAACTGCATAATTCATTTGTATCAGCCATATATATACATCTACAATATTCTGCATTACACTCTGGAAGTGGAAGTTCTGGAACTTCATCAATTAGCCATCTTTTCTTTAATAGTCCTACAGCTTTACAATCACGTTCATCATTGCAATTGGATATTATGACGTATTTAAGTCCCGTTTCCTTTAGTTGTTCGAGCTCACATTTTCTGGAAACATTATGAAAATTTCTTAAAAACATGTCCTCAATAAAATTTTGATTTTTTGCTGCTGTGATTCCTTTTTCAGTCAAACCGTCTATTAACTCGCGAGAATACTTTGCTCGAGTATTAAGATTTAAATTCTTTTTCTCTTCTAGTGTCAAACAGTCATTTTTATTAAAAGGATCTCGATATGAAAATCCAACCTGAGTAATGCTTCGAATTTTTTCAGAAAAATAGGGCAAAAAATCCTTTTTAAAGAAGCCTGATTCTGTGGCTTCAATTATGATTTTTTCGGCTATTTCATTAAATTTTTTTTGTTCTTTTTTTAAATTCTCACCAGAAAGTTCAATGAAAACAGAATCCTCACTATCTGTAAATGAGAAATTTTCAAAATCAGTAATTTTATTTTCCGTTCCATCCTTATGAGCAGGAGTCATAACATGTCGTCCATCTTTTAGCAAGTATTTATTGAGCAAAACAAATTTTTTAATCCATATCATTGGCAAACTAGAGCTTTAAGCCATTGTATAACAACAACTTAAAGCCCTGTGAATCCAAATCAGGATGTAATTGAAATTAAATGACTGTTCCCGGTGGAATGACCGCAAACTTCTTGATGACGATGATTCCGTCGGAGCTGAAGAAGAGTCCGTGGTCTCCGTCCTCATAGGTGCGACCGTTTACGTTTATGCAGCAGTTGTCTCCAATCTTCGCATTCTTGTCGATGATCGCCTTGTTGATTTTGCATCCCTTTCCGATTCCAATGTTCGGAATGTCCTTCCTTGCGTTCTCCTTCTTTTCATGCTCGTTCTCATAGAAGTCGGCACCCATCATGATAACGCCGTTCAGGTCGCAGCCCTCGTTGATGATGGAGCGAACACCGATTACGGAATGCTCAATCCTTGAGTTGGTGATTACGCATCCTTCGCTCGCAAGTGATGACTGGAGGGTAGCGTTGTTGATTTTGCTCGGAGGAAGATTGCGCATGTGTGTGTAAATTGGCTTGTCCTCGTCGTAGAAGTTGAACTGGGGCACCGGGTCGGTGAGGTCAAGCGTCGCATTGTAGAAGGAGCTGATTGTTCCGATGTCTTCCCAATATCCGTTGAAGATAAAGCTGTTGACTTTCTTTGTCTTGATTGCCTCAGGGATGATTTCCTTACCGAAGTCGTTGTTGTCATTGTTGAGCATTTCTTCCATTGTATCGGCATTGAAAATGTAAATACCCATGGACGCAAGATACTCAAGCTGTGCAGGCAGATCCTTTCCGCGTGATTTCTCTGGAATCTTCCAGTCGTCAATGTTCATTTCCTTGGCAGGTTTTTCCATGAACGCGGTGATTTTATTTGAGTCATCCACACGCATGATTCCGAAGCCGGATGCGTCGTGGCGGTTGACTGCCTTTGCCGCAATGGTGATGTCCGCACCGGAAGCGATGTGCTCATCCATGAATTTTCTGAGGTCCATGCGGTAGAGCTGGTCTCCGGAAAGGATGATGTAGTGTGTGGGGTGCTGTGCGCGGAAGTGTGCCATGTTTTTGCGTACTGCATCGGCGGTTCCCTCGTACCATCCCGAGTGCTCCAGGGTCTGCTCGGCTGCGAGAATCTCTACGAAACCACGGCTGAAGCGGTCGAAGTTGTATGAGTTGATGATGTGCAGGTGCAATGACGCTGAGTTGAACTGGGTCAGCAAATAAATCTTCTTATATCCGCTGTTGATACAGTTTGAAATCGGTATGTCCACTATGCGGTATTTTCCACCAAATGGAACTGCGGGTTTTGATCTCTCCTTTGTGAGCGGATACAATCTTGTTCCTTTTCCGCCTCCGAGAATAATTGCCAGTACTCTTGGTTCTTCAGATTTTTGAATTCCCATATTCTTACATTCCTCCAAATGAATCAATCTAATGCAGCGAATGTCACAAAATCAAATGGCTTCGCCGTCTTTATTCTATTATTATAAATCCACATTCCGTAATTTGCAAGAAAAAATGTTTTTTATATTAAAAAAAATTTATTGAAAATAAAAAAAGCAAAAAAAATAACCGTCCCTTTTGGAGCGACTCGGCTTCCTGGAACGGCTATTCTGTTTCAAGTGTTGGTGATGCAAAAATTATTTCTTCTTGCCTTTGCCCTTGTTCTTGTTAACAGCGTCCTTAAGAGCTTTTCCTGCACTGAACTTTGGAGCCTTTGAAGCTGGAATCTTGATTTCCTCTCCAGTCGCTGGGTTGCGTCCTGTGCGTGCTTTCCTCTCTCCAACAGAGAAAGTTCCAAATCCTACGAGCTGAACTTTGTCTCCGCGAACCAAAGCCTTGCTAACATTGTCAACAAAGGACTTCAACGCTGCCTCGCTGTCTTTCTTTGAGAGGCCCGTATCAGTTGCGATGGCATCTACCAATTCTACTTTTGTCATATAAGATCTCCATGAGTGTAGTTTGGTTTCCGAAAAAACCTAAGCACCATTATATCGCTTTTATTTCAGAATTTCCAGTCCAAAAAAGAAATTTTTTAGTATTTTTCGCAAAAAAATACATGAATTTCGGGCAGATTTCGCGGCGCAATCTGGTTGAATAAGAAAAAATAAAAATTTTTTAAAAAATTTGCATTTTGATATTGACATTTTTTGCTGAAAAGAATATAGTGTATTCAACGTTAAGCAATGACGTAATGCCGGTGTAGCTCAGTTGGTAGAGCGGAGGACTGAAAATCCTTATGTCGTCAGTTCAACTCTGACCGCTGGCACTAAGACCTCCAGATTTGGGGGTCTTTTTTTATTTCCATAAAACAAATTATTTTTTTGGGGACTTCCCATAAAAAATCATTGAAAAATCTTCTTGCATATTCTATAATCTATAAGTATGAGTAAAAAACGCATTGGATTTTTATCTATATTTGTTTCACTTATTTTTTGTACTTCGGTTTTTGCGGATAATTCATTCTTTGACAATTATGTGTACCGCAACTGGAATAACTTCGGCGGAATGACGGGAACCACGGCCACCGACATTCTCCAGACAAAGGACGGGTACATCAACATCGGAACCTACGAGGGACTGGTGCGCTTTGACGGAATTGAATTCACCACTCTGAGGCGTAATTCTGAAAACGGTCTGGGCTTTATATCTGTACGCGCAATCCTTGAGGACTCTAGGGGCGACTTGTGGCTCGGCTCCAATGGCGAGGGACTGCAGAAGATTTCAGCAAGCGGAAACAAATGCTATACGACGGAAAGCGGACTTCCTAACAACTCTGTTCGCGCTCTTTGCGAGGATAAAAACGGCAACATCTGGGTGGGAACGGCATCTGGTGTCGTGTTCATAACCCCGGACGGAAAGATGATGACTCCCCAGTTCGAGGCTGGAACGGTTTCAAAGGGTGTTATCGCAATCAGTTTGTTCCGTGACTCCGGCGGAAGAATGTGGTTGATTTCAGGAGCTGAAAAAGGTCTCTTCCTATTTTCCGACGGTCTTTTCCGCACGCGACCTGAGCTGGATCAATTCGGAAATTATCTGGTCACTTCAATCTGTCAGGATTTGCAGGGAAATTTCTGGGTGGGACTTTCAACCCAGGGACTTGTGAAGATGAGCGACGGAAAGGCCGAGATGCTGCATACCGGAACAAGGCTTGACACATCACCCACATGGGCTAATTATGTCGCAAAGGACGGAACTTTGTGGTTCGGCACCGAAAAGGGTGTGGTTGTCTACAACGACGGAAAATTCTACGAATACAAGGACAGCGAGACCAGCATTGCAAAAATCAACAAGATAGTCGCTGACAGGGAAGGTAATCTCTGGTTTGCCACTGACCGTAACGGAATTGGAAAGCTCACCCACGGGCGGTTCAGCATGACGAAATTCAACGGAGCGTCAAATGCCATTGCGGAAGGAAAAAACGGCCTCGTGTGGATTGGTACTGACAACGGAGTGAAGTGCTACGACAATTCCGGAGAAATCAGCAACGGGCTCACGGATTTTACGAACGGAATCAGAATCAGGCATGTAGGTGTCGCCGGAAACGGAGATGTGCTCGTAAGCTGCTACTCGAATTTAGGTCAGATTCGGTGCGGCGGAGACGGCAGCGTTGAGAATTTACGGAACTGGACCACAGATAACGGACTTGCAGGAAACCGCGTCAGAGTGGCCATTGAGGGGACTAAAGGGGAGCTGTATGTCGGAACCACGACGGGGCTCAGCATCATACACAGTGACGGCAGCATAAAAAATTTCAAGCAGTCGGACGGGCTTGTAAACGAATATGTCATGTGCTTGTATCAGGATCAGAGGGGCGTGGTCTGGGCCGGAACTGACGGCGGAGGAATTTATCTGTTCAAGGATGAGAAAATCATAGCGGAATACAACTCATTCAACGGGCTTTCTGGAGACGTCGTTTTCAAAATCATACAGGACAAGGAGGGGGCGTATTGGATTTGTACCGGCTCCGGCATTACGTATTGTCCTGCGTATGACAGCCTGACAGGTTGCCCGAAGGAATCTTTTATAATCACTTCGGAACACGGGCTTGCGACGAACTCAGTCTTCCAGCTGATTCCAGATACGGAAGGAGACATTTGGTTCACCAGCAACTATGGAATTGCATCCGTACCATTTTATGAATTGCAGGAAGTTGTGCTAGGTCACAGAAAGACAATCAGTGCAAAATATTACAACAGGAATGACGGACTTGATTCCGACGGCCCCACTTCAACTGCAGTCTGCATTTGTGATTCGCGCGGACGCATGTGGTTTGCGATGGTAGATGGATTTGCCGTATACGATGCCCTGAAGAAAAATGCAGCTCCAATAAGACCCTTGGTTTGCATTGAGAGCATCACTGTGGATGACATGGTTTACAAAAATTCCGTTGAGCAGATTGATTTGAAACCGGGAACCAAGCGTGTGGAAATCAAATTCACAGGATTGAGTTTTGACGCTCCGGAAAGAATCATGTTTACACACCAGCTTACAAATTTCGAGGACAAATTCAGCACGCCGAATTCAAACAGGACGCTTTCTTACACGAACCTAAAGCCGGGAAAGCACACATTTTATGTAAGCGCAATCAACGGTGAGGGACTGATGTCTGAGCAGGCTGAGAGCACAATTTTCATACAGAAGCCATATTTCTACCAAATGCCGATTTTCTGGATTATTTGTGCTGTGGTTTTCCTTGGAACCGTGGTAATGATCTTCTATAGAAAGCAGCGGGCCATAATCAAGGAAAATGAAAGACTTGAAAAAATGGTTAAGGTCAGGACGGCGGAACTTCAACATGAGAAGGACAAGTCTGACCACCTGCTGCGTGCCATTCTTCCGGACAAGATTGCGGAGGAGCTAAAAGATGAGGTGCACTCAATAGGAGAGAATTTCTCCGACGTGACCATACTTTTTTCCGACATCGTGAGCTTTACAAAAACATCCAGCGGGCATACCGCCGAGGAGATTGTAAACGCGCTCAATGATTTGTTCAGTCGCTTTGATGACAGGGCAAAGGCAATGGGAGTTGAAAAAATCAAGACCATCGGTGACGCTTACATGGCCGCATGCGGTCTTCCGACTCCAAACAAAAATCATGCGCACATAATGATGGCCTTTGCCAAAGGAATGTTTGAAGATTTGGCTGAATACAACAAAACCGCGAAGATTCCGTTCAACATGAGAATTGGCCTTAACTGCGGACCTGTGAACGCCGGTGTAATCGGTAAGACGAAATTCCTCTATGACGTGTGGGGAAATACAGTGAATGTTGCAAGCCGCATGGAAACAGCAAGTTCCCCGGGACGCATAAGGGTATCGGAATCTGTGTTCGAGCATTTGAAGGACAGCGGAGTTTCGTTTACATCCCCGATGGAATGCGATATAAAGGGCAAGGGACTTATGACGACTTATGAAGTTGTCTAATATTGTAGACGACACTGAATACAAAAGTATACATGATAAGATAAAATATAGAAGACATTCTTCAATAAATGACACTTTTGGGGGGATTTTGAACTTATGAAGAAAACAATAATGATTGCATTCGCTTCGGCAGTGTTTGCATTTGGGTTTATCGGGTGCAAGAAAGAGAAACCGGACAATACTGTAAAAGTAGGTCTGTTACATTCTCTGACCGGGACTATGAGTATTAGCGAGGTTCCCGTGCGCGATGCCGAGCTTATGGCTATAAATGAGATAAATGCCGCGGGTGGTGTTCTTGGCAAGCAGATAATTCCTGTTCAGGAGGATGGGGAAAGCGATCCTGATGTTTTTGCGCGGAAGGCAGAGATACTGCTTGGTGATGAGAAGGTCGCGACTGTATTCGGATGCTGGACATCTGACTCACGCAAGGCCGTAAAGGATATTTTTGAGGAAAGGTATGGTCTTCTGTGGTATCCGGTTCAGTACGAGGGAATAGAGGCCAGCCCAAACATCATGTACATGGGTGCGGCTCCAAATCAGCAGGTAGTTCCCGCGATTGATTATTGTGCGGAGCATTTCGGAAAGAAATTTTTCCTTGTTGGAAGCGATTATGTTTTCCCGCGGACGGCGAATAAAATCATCAACGCTCAGCTCAAGGACATTGGCGGAGTGTGTGTAGGTGAAGAATACGTGGAGCTGGGACACAAGAATTTCTGGAGTATAATAGAAGAGATCAAAAAGGCAAGACCGGATGTAATCGTCAACACATTGAACGGAGATTCCAACATTACTTTTTTCAGGCAGCTGCGTGAGTCAAACGTCACCCCTGATGAGATTCCCGTCATGAGCTTTTCAATTACGGAAGCCGAGGTTGATAACATTGGGGCGGAATACATTGCCGGAAACCTGGTGACATGGAATTATTATCAGACTACAAACACTCCTGAGAACGACAGATTCGTGAGGGCCTACAAGGATACATACGGTGAGACACAAAAGACAGGAGATCCGATTGAGGCCGCGTACATTGCCGTGCATCTTTGGGCGATGGCATGTGAAAAAGCCGGAACATTTGACGTGGAACCAGTGCGTATTGCGGCAAAGGGACTTTCATTCCAGGCACCTGAAGGTACAGTCACCATAGACGGTGGAAATCAGCATCTTTCAAAGACCATCCGCATTGGAAAAATTAACGAGGATGGAACCATAGACGAAATCTGGGCATCAAAAGAAGCCGTAAAACCCGATCCATACCTGAGCACATACGCCTGGGCAAGGGGGCTCTGAGGTTACTTACTATAAGGGGGATTCTGTCTACTTGTTTTTGTGCCACAATACCCCCCTTGGTGTGAGATTCCCGCACACCGATGCGGGAATCTCAGGGCAATCATAGATAAATCTATTTGCTGAGGGTTTTAACCTTCGCGGGAATTATTTTACCGTCGGAATAGAACGAAATCTGAAAATCCGGCTCGCTTTTTGCTTTTCTTATTACGCGCAATGAAACCGGTGTTTTATCCGTTGAAACTTCCTCGACCTCAAAAATCAATGCGTTATTTCCAATAATCTTGAATGGGTTGTTAATGAAAGACATGTTATTCGGAGCCATTACAAGATAGATATCGCAGTCATCCATGTTCTTCTGGTCAAAAAGGTGATTGAAATAATCTTTCGGGGTCTTGCCGGAAAAATTCTTTTTTGTCTGCCTAACAAATTTCTCAAAGCCTTTTTCGCTTGTTATTTTGTATGTCTGAAAACTCGCATTGCTGTAATTCTCTCTTTTTACAGTAAATCCCATCGAGGAAACATATCCCCTGTTCTCGTTTGAAAAATCATTCGAATCAAATGTCACAAGCGGTGAAAAAGAAATCACGAACGTGGAGTATTCATTCTCATCTATGACAGAATCATTGTTGTAATCCACGAAGAGTGAAAAATATATTTTACCGGAAAACTTTCCTGTAGGGTCTGTAATTTTTCGAACAGGAATCACACAGGAATTTTCGTTGTTAAGCCTTCTTGGCTCGTGAAGATAATGAAAGGTTGACGGGTTGTTTATGCTGAGTGAATACCCCTTCTCCGGATCCAAAACGGATTCCGCAAGTCCTGAGCCCGGGCAAAACATTTCAGTCTCATCGGTTTTGATGGGGAGCTGATATTTGTTCATAAAATCCTCATTGTGATAGGCGAAGAGATAAACAGCTTCATCCGCGGTGATTTTGTCCACAAAAATGTCAAAGGCACAATCATTCAAAAGGATATTCTGATTTTTTGTAATGTTGAAGGATTTTTCTCCGCTCCTGATAGAAACACACTCAGAAAGGTATCTTTTAGGAGCCAGAGATTGATCCTGGGAATAGACATTTGTCGCAGCAAATGCAAGCGAAACACAAGCCAAAAGAGCCGAATTAAATTTTTTCATAGAACTTTTCTCCATAAATAAAAAATTTTTAAAAATATTTTACTGAATTAGATAAAACGTGTCAATTATTATGCCAGTTTACCATAAGTCCAGACTTACACCTTGAACTGATCGATCTGTGTTCCGATTCTGCCTATGGAGACTATTTACATCAATCTCTCCAGCTTGTCCTTTATGAACTCGCACTTGGTCTTCAAATCCACGGATTCAGTCTTCATCACAATGTGGTTCGGATTCGTGGGATTGGGGTGCACGGATTTCGGGAACATGCGGATAAGGTTCGTAAGTTTGTCAAAGCTGATTCTGCTTATGTCCGAGAATTCTGCTGTGACGTTTTTGTTCCTTTCAATCAGTGACTGGATTCCAAGTTTTGCGCACAAGATGCGGATGTTTGCCATGCCCAAAAGACTGTTGACTTCCTCTGGGACGGGACCAAATCTGTCGAACATTTCCTCATGCACCGCCTCAAGCTCATCGGAAGATTTGATGTTCGCAATCTTTTTGTACAGCTCCATTTTTGTCTGTGCGTCGGGAATGTATGAGTCGGGAATAAAGCCGGAGTAATCAAGCTCAAGGAGAACTTCATTCGGTGCCTGCCAGTTGCTGGATTGCAATCTTTCAATGGCTGAATTAAGAAGGTTCAGATACATCTCAAATCCAACGGCGCACACTTCTCCGCTCTGGTCTTTTCCCAAAAGATTTCCTGCCCCTCGAATCTCCATGTCCTTCATCGCAATCTTGAATCCGCTTCCAAGCTCGGTAAAATCAGAGATGACCTGGAGACGCTTCATTGCAACTTCGGAAAGAGACTTGTTCTCGGGATAAAAAAGGTATGCGTAAGCTTTTCTGTCGCTGCGTCCCACACGGCCACGAAGCTGATAGAGCTGGCTCACGCCGAACATATCCGCTCGGTCGATTATGATTGTGTTCACATTCGGGATGTCAATTCCGTTCTCAATGATTGTGGTCGCAACAAGGATATGGAATCCTCCCATCTTGAAGCGGTGGAAAATATCGTCAAGCTCGTCGCTGGTCATCTGTCCGTGAGCAACGTCAATCAGCATCTCGGGAAGAAGCCTCTCAAGCTTGGATTTTACCTCCATCAAAGTTTCCACGCGGTTGTGCAAGAAGAAAACCTGACCGCCCCTGTCCACCTCACGACGGATGGCCTCCGCAACTTTTTCCTCGGAATAGCTGTCAATCGTAGTCTCAATGGGCTGACGGTTCTGAGGCGGTGTCGTCAAAAGGGACATGTCGCGGATTTTCAGGAGGCTCATGTGCAGTGTACGCGGAATGGGTGTGGCGCTCAGGGCAAGACAGTCAATGTTGGTTTTTATCTCCTTGAGCTTTTCCTTGTCCTTTACGCCGAATCTCTGCTCCTCGTCAATAATCATCAGCCCCAAATCCTTGTAGATTATGTCCTTCTGCAAGATTCGGTGGGTTCCTACAAGAATGTCTATTTTTCCTTCCTTTAATTGTGCGATGATTTTTTTCTGCTCGGCCGGAAGAACAAAGCGTGAGAGCTGTGCAATGCGTACCGGGAAATTTCTAAATCTCTCAGTGCAGTTTTCAAAATGCTGCTCGGCAAGGATTGTGGTCGGTGCAAGAAATGCGACCTGTTTTCCACCCATCACGGCTTTAAATGCAGAACGCATGGCAATCTCTGTCTTTCCGTAACCCACGTCGCCGCAAACAAGACGGTCCATCGGAACCGGTTTTTCCATATCCGCCTTGATGTCCTGAGTTGCGTTGAACTGGTCGGGAGTGTCCTCGTAGGGAAATGCCGCCTCAAAAGCTGCCTGCCATTCGGTGTCCTTGGGAAATGGAAATCCGCGGGAAGCCTGACGCTTGGAATAAAGGTCAATCAGTTTTTCCGCAATCTCCTCGACTTTCTGCTTTACCTTTGCCTTTCTGCTGTTCCAACTCTTTGAGCCGATTTTGTCAAGCGTCACATGTTCACTTTCCCCGCCGATATACCGCTGCACAAGATTTACCTGCTCAATGGGAACAAAGACATACTCCTCCCCCGCATACGCCAGCTTGATGTAATCCCTTTCGGTACCCATCGCCTTGATTCGTTCGATTCCCTTGAAGAGTCCGATTCCGTAATTCACATGGACAATAAAATCTCCCGGCGTAAGATCGACGAAGGTTTCAATCGGCTTGGATTTAGCCTTGCGCATGGATTTTGGAGCGGCTTTTTTACGGCCGAAAATCTCGTTTTCCTGAATTACAAGGATTTTTTCACTGGAGATGGCGAATCCCTCTGTGAGCGGGCTCGGGAAAACTTGCAGAGGCTTAAGTCCTGGGTCTTCCGGTTCCTTGAATTCCTTTACGACCTCCGAGATACGAAGCGCCTGGTTCGGGTTGTCGGCAAAAATGCAGATTGTCCAGCCGTCAGCTTGTTTTTCATTCAGCTGCTCCTTAAGATAATTGATGTTTCCCAGGAAGCTCATTGCGGCTTCGGTATGGAATTCAATCAGGTCGGATTCAGCGGATTCTTTTTTGGAGCTTATTTCCATTGTGTTTATGGAGCGGAATTTTACCGACATGGGATGATTTTCAATCAGCGTGTCAAAATCAAGTAACATCAATTTCGGGGGAAGAACCGGAAGAGTTTGCCTTGCCATCCTGAATGAGTTCTTGTATTCGGTAAGCAAAAGTCCCGCGCTGTTCACAAGCCTGTCAAAATCCATGCAGAAAATCAGCGTGGATTCCTTGATATAGTCTATGAGTGAAAACTGTCGGTCCCAGAGGATTCCGTAAAAAAGTTCCTCGCCCTCCGTCTCATGGTTCACGTAAAGTTCCGAGAGGATTCTTTCTTTTTCGCTTTTTGCCTTGTCGGTGAGCGCAAGGTAGACGTCATCGTTGGAAATGTTTTCAGCACCCTCTTCGCTTCCAATGTCCGCCTCATTTTCAGCCGGTTCATTTTTACTCACTCTGGATGAGCCTGCGGAACGACGGTTTTGATCATACTCGGCAAAATTGTTCACTATTCCGGATTCTTCAATGCGGCTCAGCTTCTGCTCAAGAACCGATGTAAGCTCGTCCGTCCACACGACCTCTTTCATGGGATAAACCAGCAGGCTGTCGGTATTGCTCAGGGATGCCTGGGTCTCTGTGTCAAAATACTTTATCTGGGAGATTTCGTCAAAATCGAAGACTATTCGGTTGGGGTGCTCCTCGCAAGGCATGAAAACATCGATTACCTCTCCACGGACCGAAAATTCACCCCGGACACAGACCTTTGGAACTCTCAGGTAGCCGAGTGAGGAAAGCTGGTCGGAAAAATCCGTGAGACTCAGGGTCTGGCCTTTTCTTATCTTTTGAATAAGCCCGCGGATATATGACGGAGGTGGGAGCGGCGTAAGAAATGCCCTTTGAGAAGCGATGAAAACCCTCTGTTTTCCGGATCCAGTGTGTTCCGAGAGTTTTGAGAGCGCACCTGCCCTTTTTCCGAAAACCGACGCGCCTTTACCGGCAGCCCTGTACGGAAGCATGTCCCACCACGGAATCATTATCAGCTCCGCAGAATCGCCAAGTATGGTCTGTAAATCGCTTTCACACTCATCCGCGTCCTTTTGGGTGGGAGTTATAATCAAAAAATCTTCATTTCCTGTAATTATTCTTCCATTATATTGTTTTTCATGCAGTGCCTGGAAGAATTTTTTCTTCATATATTCTGCTATAAAAAATCCGGGAAGGCTGCCGTTGAGACCGCTTACCGTGAGAGGAAATCTGCCTCCTTCTCCGGCAATGGATTCAATGGACGCTCGCATTTCGGTCCAGGAAGAGATTAGGGGAATTAGTGAATTTGTTGATAATGTATTTTTCATTTTCATCCGATATAATAACAAATAGCATTTTTTTAAATGCTTTTTAGACCTTGAAAAAAAATCAGGGTCTGGGTTAGATCAGTAAACAAGTCTGAAAACTCAGACGGGAGTTGGTCGTGAAACGAACGCTTTTATCGATTATAGCATTTTTTACGGTTTTTGCACAGAGCATTTCTGCACAGAATTACGTCGCAACTACAGCTGCAAGTGTTGATAATGCGCAGATTGAGGCAAAATTCTACAATAGAACATTGTACTATCCCGGTAACGCAGATGACAATCCGGTAAATGTTCATGTAACAATCAGGAACACAAGCCCTGACACCCTCCGGTTCAAACTCGCGGATGACAGGATGTTCAGCATGGATTTCAAAGCCGTGAACGTAAAGAACATTGAGCTTGAGAAAACCGAAAAACTCCGCAGAAAGCGTGAGACTGACCAGACTGTATATTTCAGGGAGATTGCCCTTGAGCCTGGTGAGGAATATTCCTTCGTGGAAAACCTCAAGGATTATTTGGACATTAAGGAAGCGTCTATCTACTATGTTACTGTGACTTTCTATCCGGAGCTTTACCGCAAGAAGAACACGACTCTTGTTTCAAAGAGGCTCACTCTTGAAGTAAGACCCTCACCTCTTGCATCCGCATCCAGATATGTTCCGGTCGAAAGCGGTTCCGGCGTAATGCTTCAGGCAGAGGAAATCAGCCCGGATAAGGTTGTTGAGCAGACAATCATTGCAAGACAGCAGAGCACATGGGACAAATTCTTCCTTTATATGGATCTTGAGGCGATTCTCAAGAACAATCCTACAAGAAGCCGCCGCTACAATGCTTCAAGCGCAGACGAGAGATCTGAGATGCTGCAGCAGTTCAAGGCTGATTTGCAGAAGAGCAGAATCGACACAGATATTGTTGCCATCCCCTACACCTTTGAGATTCAGAATACAACTTATTCACAGACTCAGGGAACTGTACAGGTGCTTGAGAAGTTCAGAGAGGCAAACTATGTTCAGCTCAAGGAATACACCTACTATGTAAGACAGCGCGATGGAATCTGGCAGATTTATAAGTACACGGTTAACAATCTGGAAACGGAGCCTTTAGAGTAATGGCGTCAAAAAAGAATGCCAAATATTTCTGTGAGAACTGTGGGGCTGAAGTAGCATCAAAAGCTCGTTTCTGCCCCCACTGCGGAAAGTTTTTTTCTGCTGTGCGATGTCCAAACTGCGGACACACGGGTTCCGTCTCTGAATTTAAAAAAGGCTGCCCGGTATGTCATTACGCTGTCTCAGAATCTGAAATGAGGGGGGAAGAACAACCGGTAAAGGCACAAAAAAATAAGATTGCAAAGAAATCTAGAAAAAGCCCTTCCAGAACATTCGGTTTCGGAACTTCCGGCGCAAGAGCCCTTAGCGAAGACACTCCCCTTTGGCTGCTGGTTTCAAGCCTGATTGTTTTGGCCGGACTTATAGTTATGTTCATCTATATGTTCAAATAATTTCAAATCAGAAATAATCGAAAAATACTTGCTTAATCTATTGACAAAAAAGACTGATTTTGATATTATATAAACACTTTCAAATAGAAAGTATGCCCGGATGGTGGAATTGGTAGACACGCTAGTTTCAGGTACTAGAGCCAGTAATGGTGTGCAAGTTCAAGTCTTGTTCCGGGCAATGCGAACGCTCCAAACTGGGGCGTTTTTTTATTTTATAATATCTGCATATTCTTTGTTATGAATAACTAATCTGCACACTCTCAGCCTTTTATCGAAAACACAGCTTCCCTACCGTCGGGCATGGGGAAATGAAATCCTGAGGCGAAAAACTGCATGGGACCTTCCGCATGTGGGGTGTAGTCCGCGTCACCGAGGATTGGAAATCCGCACCAACAAAGATGACACCTCACCTGATGCTTAAATCCTCTGGAAATGCTTGCCTCAAATTTGAATTGCGCTCCTTTTTTTTCAATCAGCCTGAGCTCCGTGCTGTACTCATATTTTTCGGCCTTTTTTATGGCTGCAGGACTGCTCCACGGGCATACTGGACGCACAAGCTTTCTGTCCTTGCCGAAATAGCGGAACTTTGAGCTTACCATTGCAAATCCTTTTTGAATCAAATCCTCGTGCACATCATCATGAAGCGGCGGAAAAGAATCATCCTCAATGGAAAGCTCCTGGCAGAACGCCGTGTAGGATTTTATAAACCGTCCCTGCTCCTGGCATTTTAGAATCCACTCGTAAAAATCTTGATTTGCCGCAATCAAAAGGAGCCCTGAAGTCGCTGTGTCAATCCTGTGGACCAAACCGTGCTCCTCAATTTTTCTTCCGCTGACTTTTTCGAGTTCAGGATAAAGCTCCAGAGCCCTGGTAAAAGCCGAGTCAGGAGAATTTTTTATGGGTGCGCTAGGAAGCCCGCTTGCCTTGTTCAGTACCAAAAAAGGTTCCGCAGCATTTGGCTCATGAATTATCTCAATTCCTTCCATCATGGGTTCTCCGAAAGGATTGTTTTTTTGAATGATTTGTGAAGCGAGCTGAGGACTTTCAAAAATCTTTCGGGGGTGCGACTTTTGAATGTGGAAAGCTCAGTTTTTCCTGGCAGCTTGATTTTCAGCATCCGTGCATGGAGCATCAGCGTGGCTTTTGGAAAAAGTTTCTCCGGCTTAAAGTAAATCTCATCGCCAAGGATGGGACAGTTCAAGTACTTCATGTGCACTCTGATTTGGTGAGTCCTTCCGGTCGCAATCCGAATCCGCATCAAGGAATACTCGCCGTAACATGCAATGCACCTGTAATGTGTCACTGCCCTTTTTCCCTCGCTTGTCTCTGTCACAGCCTTAAAGCGTCTCCGATTTTTCGGATCCCTGACAATCTGTGTGATTATGGTTCCGCTTCTCTGCCTTGGTCGCCCGAAACAGATTGCGATGTATTCCTTTACAATTCCCTTGTGATGGCGAAACTGTGCCTGAAGCCACTCCTCCGCGTCCCTGTTTTTTGCAGTGATTATGATTCCCGATGTGTCTTTGTCAAGCCGGTGGACTATGCCGGGTCTTCTCCTCGCAAGGATTTCGCTCGCACTACCTTCTTTTATCTGAGGGATTTTTTCGCGTCCCCAGTGAAACAAAAGCGCGTTGACAAGGGTTCCGTTCCAGTTTCCGCAAGCCGGATGAGTCACCATGCCCTGCTTTTTGTCCACTACGCAAACATCATCGTCCTCGTAGATTATGTCAAGCGGAATATCCTCACCCTCAATGTCAGTGGGAATATTCTCTTCCCACTCTATGTCAATCTTGTCGCCGGCCTTAACCTTGTATGAGATTTTCTGCTTTTTTCCATTCACAAGGATTTCCGTCACACCGCTTTTCAGCTTGCTTCGGTTCATCCCGTTCGGAAGAGACGCAATGTAGGAATCCAAACGTTGGGTTTCGTTAAAGCCCTCAGGAACAGTCACACTGAAATATGGCATGTCAGGCTCCACCTCCCGCATCATCTTCTTCAGACGGCTGTTTTCCCTCGGTCTCATCCTCGGCATCGCTTTCCGAAGAGCCACCGTCATCAATGTTCATCTGCTGCTTGAAATTTCGTATCTCTTCCTCTGTGGCCGGAACCACGGTTATGATTTCATTTGTCTGAATTTTTTTCAGCCTGTCCCGGTCCTGCCATCTTTTGACTTTTATAATAATAAAATCAGCCAGCGCAATTACGGCACTGATTCCAAATGAAAGACCAAGTATGGAAAAAATCTCGTGCTTGTCATAAGAAGTGTTTTTGTCAAATGGATTCGGAAATGAGTTGCTTTCACCGCTGAAATATTTGTACACGCCGTAGAAAAAAGTCACGCTGATTGTGGTAAATGGCATGGAGCCAAAACCGACTATCTCTGCACGACGCAAATCCAGCGCCCATTGAGGAAATTCTATTTCATCTGTTTTTTCCGCATCGGATTCCTCCGCATGGACGGCTCCTGTGAAAATCAGCATGACGGAAAGCATAAGAAAGAATTTTCTCATTTATACTCCCGCTCACCGAAAATTGCAGTTCCAATTCTGACCATCGTGCTTCCCTCTTCAATGGCAATCTTAAAGTCTCCGCTCATTCCCATGCTCAGCTCAGTGATTTCAAGGGACGGGAATTCCGAATTGATTTTTTCCTTTGCCTCCCTGAGAAGTGAGAATGATTTTCTTATTCTTGCCTCGTCATCCACAAAGGGAGCCATGGTCATAAGTCCGCGCGGTTTTATATGAGGGAAATTTCCCTTGGCACAGAGCTCCACCGACTTCAAAAGAGCATCCAGACTTTCGTATCCAGCCTTGGAATCTTCGCCCGTGTGAAGCTCGAAATAGATTTCTATGTCCTTCTCAAGTTTCGCGCATTGTTTCTCAATTTCGGCAAGCAGCTCTTCCCTGTCCACCGACTGAATGCAGGACGCAATGGAGACTGCTTTTTTCACTTTGTTGCTCTGCAGGCTTCCGATTATATGAAGCTCAGCCTTATTTTCTTCCGGGGAAAAACGCTCCCGGATTTCTGTGAATTTTTCGAATGCTTCCTGCACGCGGTTTTCACCGAACAAGAATTGATTTGCACGCATGGCCTCAACCACGGATTCAAGAGGATGGAATTTACTTACTGCGCAGAGTCTCACGCATCCTTCCTTACGGCCAGAGGCAATCTCCGCATTTTTTATCTGATCCTTAATTTCCTGCAATCTTTCGGCAATCGTACTGTTACCCATTTTTATCTCCTGTAAAAATCTCACATCTATTTGCGTTGGTTTCTGGCCAAAACTAAGAGCTCAGTCAAACGCTCAAATTGACCGACATTCAAATTTTCGGCTCTCTCGCTTCCGCTGATTCCTGCTTGCGTAAACAAATCTTCCGTGGAAAGTCCTTGGGGCATGATGGGCTTGATGTTGTTCTGCAGGGTCTTACGTCGGCTTGAAAACAATGCATGAACCAGCTGAACAAAAGCCTTTGAGTCCGCGTTAGGAACCGTGGTATGATCCGTGGAAGATTCCAATCCAGCCTTTTTTTTCATGAGCACGGATTCTGACGCAACATTTGGCCGTGGCCAGAAATTTCCGGGTGCAAGCTCTATTCCCGCGCACACGTCATACTTCCACTGGCAAAGAACCGAAAAGACGGAGTAATTCTTTGAGCCGGGTTTTGCGACCATCCTTTCCGCGACTTCCTTTTGAACCGTAAAAACACAAGAATCGAAAGTCACTCCCTCGGAAACTGTGTCGGCTATGAATGTGGCTGCAATATTATATGGAAGATTTCCGAACAATTTCTCCGGCTTGTTTTTTTCAATCTGCCCCTTCCAATTTTTCAGGACATCTCCCTCGACAATGCTGAAACGCTGATTTTTCTCCTCATTCTCAAAGAATCCGTGCAGCAAAGAAGCGAATCCCCTGTCAATCTCAAATGCGGTCAATCTGGCTCCACGTGAAAGGATTTCCTCTGTCATGCATCCGAGTCCCGGTCCGACTTCCCAAACTGACTGTCCTTCGCTCAGCTCAAGGGAATCTACAATGCGCTTTCGTGCCGTAGGATTTATCATAAAATTCTGCCCGAATTTTTTCTGCATGGCCATTCCGTTTTCCTCAAGAAATGACTTTAGTTCTGCCGGTGAGTTGTAATCCGGGTGCTTCATGAAATCCTCCGAAATTGCTTTCCTAATTTAAATCTATGGACGGGACGCTGGCAAAAATTCTCACGCACCAGACAATCACCGAATAGATTATTCCCATTATACTACCAAACAGGGGTGAAAGAAAAGGGATTGCGAGGCTTAAAATGATAAAAATAAGCGAGAGAGTCAAAAAAATGCTTATAAGCGGGGAGACAAAAACCGTGGAGACAATGCCGATCGGAGTAAGTGTGCCGAACATCTTTGCACAGATAGGTGCTGTGGCCGTCTGAGCGCCCATTGAAGCGGAAAGCGACGAGGAAAACTGTGGCGGGATGAAGGGACTTATGGCACAGTTGATAAAATCAGCAAAAAGCAATATGCCGCCGAGGGCTCCGTATGAAAGAAGAAATGCCGCGCTGAACAAATCTCCGGGAATGAGAATGGCATGGATTAAAAATGCGCCGCACAGAACTTCGATCATTTTTACTTTGGCACAAAAGACCGTCTTTGCAAGAAGAGAAATCAGCGAACAAAGGAGAGCACGGAAAAGTGATGGAGAGAGTCCCGCGAACCACACGAAAAAAAGGATGCCGAAAAACTGTGCGAAAAGAGAAACGCGTTTTCCGCCAAGCGTCTTTCCAAGTCCACCGGCGAGAGATGAGAAGAATGAAAGATGCATTCCGCTGAGTGCAAGTATGTGCGAGAGACCTGCATTTCGGAAACTCTCACCAAGCCCCTCCTCCAGATATTCCCTTGAGCCGGAGAGCAATGAAAGAATCAGTCCGCCAGCCGATGACCATGAGTAAAGGAGCCTTTTGAAAATGAGCCGGCACATCGCACGGAAATGTCTTATCCGACCGAGTAAGGTTTGCTCGTAGCCCAAATAATCCACGGAATCCACATAAAAAGAGCCCAGTTTTTCAGACCAACGGCCGCATAATGTCACGAGCTCACCGTTTTCAATCAGCACGGAGTTTCGGTTCAGCGAATAAAGCTTTCCGGGATAAACAGACTCAACAATCCTCGAAGGAATGCGCACGTCAAGCTCCCCCGAGGCAAGAGATGAAAAGTTCACGTAGCCCTCTTTTGCCCTCACGCTTGAGATTCTGACTCTTGTGCTGTAGAATTTTCCGCTTCCGCACCTGCTTGGGTTAGTAGCAATCTGCCCGGAAATTGAAGAGATTTTTTCCAATAAAATGGCGGACCTGAACGGATTTGACCTTCGTACTGGAACAAGCCCGGTGTAAATCAGAATGGCACAGATAATCGCGGACAAAACGACCGGATTTCTGAGATAGCGGAGAATCTTCTTGAGCATTTTTCACCTTCAAAGAATAATATTCCCCGTTTTTGAGTTTTGGACATTTTTTTGCAGATTTTTTTAGAATTTTTGGTGATTTTTTATCGCAATCTCCAAAATATCTAAATCTTCAGAGTCACCGGGCTATTTTCTGGCAAGATAGTCGCTCACGGAACCCTCCGGCCTGATCACATCGTTCGGATTAAAAGCGCCGACTCCGCCCATGCCGAAATAAGTTGAGCCGCCGTCCGCTTCTGTTTTTTCCTCTTCCTGATGCTCCTGAGACTGCTCCTCCTGATTTTTCTGGCTTTCCGCTTCCTGAGCATGCTGCACTGTCTTTGAAGCGTCCTCAACGTTCTTCTCTGCGGAACGGACAATTTCCTCGGCGGACTGCTGCGGAATCTGGGCTTCCTCTTTGCTGTCATTCTCGCTTTCCCGGATTGCCTCGCTCTTTTCTTTCTGATCCTGCGGAATTACGGCGTAGACATAGCTCAGGACCGCATTTTTCATGGCCGGGTCAATGTGCGTACACTCAAAATGGAGCCTTGACTGCTCAATCTCTTTGTTGTATTCCACCGCACGGATTACACCGTACATCATTATGAATGTGTCGTTCAGCGTAAACTGGAGCTTAATCTGGACATTGGCCTTTCCCATGCCTCCGATCCTGATCAGGGCGCCGTCCTCGCTTATGTCCTCAAGAAGACATCTGTAGCCTTCCTCGGTGTTTACCGAATTGTAATCGACCACGGCATTTTTTATCATGTACATCTGGGCATAGACATTGCACTCGCATCTGATTGACTGTCGCTTCTGGATTCGGTCAAGCTTGTCGCTGTGCCTCATAAACAAACAGTCGTGTCCCTGGAAGATTCCCGCCTCAAAGACGGTCGTGTCAAAGGCATATCCCGCGTCACCCTTGCGCCAGAAATATATGCTCACGCTGTGTCCAATCCACATCTCACATTCGGGCATGTGGAAGCGGTGATTTTTCTTGTCCTCCTGAACCGGGCGGGTAACAACCAGCTCTCGTCCGTTTGAAAGGAGCTTTGCGGAGAAAACGCCTTTTCCGGGAAGGATAATCCTGAGTCTTTGTCCGACATTCAGGCTCTTTGTGCTCTCAAGTCCCCTCTTTCCGTCGGTGTCCAGAGCGATTCTTGTGCGGTAGTCATAGAGCTTGGTCAAAAACTGCTGCGTCTGATAGCTCTTGTCGGTACCTTTCGCCTTTTCGTCTTCTATATACTTGAGAATGCAATTGTTGAACTCGTTGAGAGAGACATAAAGTGATATGGGATTCTCCAGCTTGGCTTTCTTTGAAAGTTTCCAGAGGGTGCTGATTTCAGCGAATTTGAAATTTGAGTCAAGCCCCTTCGCGAAAAATTGTATTTTTTTGTCGTTCAAAACATAAAGCCTTGCGACCAGAGCAATTATGGCAACCGTTATTAAAAGCGCAATGAAGATATTCAAATTGACCTCTCTTTCCCTTTTCAGTATAATGTTCAATGAGGTTTAAAGCTGAAAGTAGGACTTCCCTCTATATTATATTTACGGATAAATTATAGCATAAATCACATGAAAAAAAAATATCTTTCGCTAGAATTTGTAATAATTTTAATTTTTCTCGTCATTCCGCCGATTTTTACACCCAAAATTGAGGAAGGAGCCGTAATTGCCGGTGGAGGAGCCTTTTCCATCCAGATTTTGCTGCAGCTGCTGATAGCAATCTTCCTGCACGTACAGTATGTCCGCTTTGATGAAAGTCGCTCGGAAAACGGAAGAAAAGACGGCAAGATTGACAGGAAAAAGCGGATTTTCTCAGGACTCGCATGGTGGGCCATAGCACTCGGTTTCCTGATGATTTGCGAGGCAGTGTTCATGGCATTGTCCGTGGTTTTCAAGGTGCAGTCTGTCGGGGTAAGCTCCATTCCAGACGGCATTTTACCCGGGATGATTTTTTTCCTCAACCTTGCGTCGGGAGCGTTTTATGAGGAGGCAATCTACAGAGAGTTTTTACCTGAAACGCTTCTCAGCCTGATTGGAAAAAAGAAGCTCGAAATCCCCCTGGAGCTGATTTGCGTGACACTTTTTGCTCTGGGACATCTCTACCTCGGGGTCATGGCCGTGCTGAATGCCTTTGTGTGCGGAATCATCCTGCGGCTCTGCTACAAAAAATCCGGGGGAATTTGGGCAGGATTCTGCTCCCACCTCATCTACAACTCAATCCAGACCTTATTTTTGCTTCTTTCCTCCTGAGCCAATCAGGGACTCATAGAGCGGAATATAGCTGTTTTCGGCCACATGCAGCCAGGAGAAATTTTTGCGGACATAGGAAGCTGCAAAGGAAATCATGTTGTTGAAGATGTTCCCGCCCGCACAGTACTTAATCTTCACGAGGGAATAGAGGGTTGCGGCAAGTTCTTCCGGCGTGTTGTTTTTGTAGAGGAATCCTGTTTCGTCGTCGATTATCTTGCAGAGTCCGCCGGTGGCATGGGCTACTGGTATGGTTCCGAAAATCTGGGCGATCATGTCCTCAAGTCCGCATGGCTCAAAAAAGCTCGGGAAGACCGCAAAATCGGAGACTGCTATGCACATTCTGGAGAGGGAACGGTCATATCCACGGAAATAGATTGATTTTCCCTCGTGTTTAAGCGAAAGCTGCATCAGTTCCTTTTCAAGGTCGCTCTGTCCCTGCCCGATGAAGATAAACCTGACCGGAAGCTTTTCACCAAGCAGGATGTCCGCCGCCTTTGCCAAAACCGAGATTCCCTTCTGGCTCACAACACGTCCGTGGTACGCTATGTAGATTTCCTCCCCCTTTTCCCTGTCAAGATGTCCGTACTGCTCAATGTCGTTGAAAATACTGGATGAGGCGCACTCAGGGCCCGCGTATTTTTCAAGGAAGTCTTTGCGGCAAAGGAGCTTTCCCTCGAAGTCTTTTTTCTCGGGATTGTATTCAAAAGGAAGAAGAGAGCAGGTCTTATCCTGAGGACTGTAGCGGGAGACGTCAATTCCGTTGGTTATTCCAAGGATTTTTACTCCGCGATTTCTGAATCCCTCCGAAAGACCCGCCGTGTCCGTACTTCCAAGCTCTATTTCCCTCGCATATTCGGGTGAGACGGTAGTTATGCATGATGTGGATGACGCGAGCAAAAATGGCTCCACCGTGCGGCCTGTGGCAGAGAGTCCGGAGCGCAAAACGTCCTCGGGAAGCCCCGTGAATCTTGCGGCATCATCGAGCGAGGCAAAATCATGGTGATATCCGGGACCAGCATTATGTATAGTGACCACGCATTTTGTGTTGCGGTAAAAATCTGCGGCATCAGGACTACGCTTGCACAAATCTTCCATAAATGTGGGAACCAATGCGGCAGTTGCGTCCTGGCAGTGTATTATGTCTGGAGCGGACCCGGATTTTTTCCAGTATGCGACCACTGATTTTTGAAACACGGAGTTTATCAGGGGAGAATCTGCGTGCCCCATACCGTGACAGTGGCATGGATTGATTTTTTCCTCGCTTTTTGTGTAGGTGTAGACGGCCTGTTTTTCACCGAAAATTGCGTTCTCAAAGAACACAAACTTCACTCCGCCCAAGGTTCCGTTCCTGCAGCAGATTTTGAATGTCCTTCCGTCAGAGTTCACCTCAAGTCCACCGTCAGAGTCCTCGGTACAAGTCTCAAGCCTGGAAAAATCGGTGCATGCATAACACGGCATAAACACAATCACCTCGTGACCCAATTTCACAAGGCTTTCGGAAAGAGAGCATGAGACATTTTTTACACCGCCCGCCTCCGCAATTCCAGCATACTCGCGGGAAACCACCCAGATTCTCATATCAGTTACTTTGTCCCGTCCGTCGGATGTTTTGAGGCAAGATCAGGTCTTAAAATCTGTGCGCCATTCACATAGGCTCCCACAGGTTTTGCTCCCTGCTCCATATATGCCGTGACCATAGTTCTTATGACGGATTTCGGCATTCCTTTGGTGACCGGCTCCTGGCTGCAGAACAAGGGGATTACGGATGTGTCAAGTCCTACGTCCCCGGCTTTTCTTAGCGCTGTGGCAGGATTCATCGCGTCAATGTCCGGTGTCACCGTAAACTGCACGCTCACGATGTCGGAAGTCTCAAGCTTGTTGGTCAAAAAGAGGGTCCTGCAAAGCTCCCCCACGTTTTTTATTATGGATTCCGGGGTATTTTCGGTGCAAGTCGCTCCCCTGATGCCGTATAGTCTTTTTTCGCTCATTTAACTCCCCCGCTACTGAACCAGAATCCTGTTCATAATCTCCACGAAATTGTCGGTTTTGGCAAGGTCTCCGAGCTGAGGATATTTTTGCAAAAGGGACGCGAACTGCTCAAGCTGTGCCATGTTTGCGTTTGCCTCAAGAAGATTCGTGGCCTGCTCCTGCGCTCTTTGTCTTAAAGCCGCCTCGGTCTCCTCCTGACATGTGCGGAAAGTCTCCTTGGCAAGATTATAAACCTCAATGTCGGGAATTTTCGCTGACTGGACTTCCACAAAATCGAAGGTGATTCCATGGAAATCCGAGCGACGGGAATCCACGCACTGCCTGACGAAATTGTCGTCGAGCACACCCGAAATCGGAAGTTCCCTGTCAACAAGTTTCTCCCGCTCAATCATTCTTGCAACGATGAGACTTGAGGCAAGCCGTGACATGCTATCCATATATTCGTCCAAAGCGACATCCCCGCCGGAAAGCTTACCCTCGGATGCCAGCCTGTAAATCTCCTCGGGAGAAATGGACATCTTGAGGTTCAAAGTCACGTCGTAGGAAAAATCAGGACGAGGATCAATCTGCCTGCTGTAAAGTTCCGACGAAGGAAGCTCCCCGGACACAGAGCGCACGTAGGAATAGTCCTTGAGCTTGTAGGAAGTCAGGGTAACGTTGGTCGGAAGAAGACGCTCCCATCTCCAAAGAAACTCTCCGTACTTGATGGGACCGCCGTATACGCCGCTGGTCTTGGAAGTCATTATGCAACAGGTTCCGTCCTTCACGAGAAAGGAAACCCATCCGATGAAAAATACTACGGCACCGAATACCAAAAGGAGGAAAACATTCCAAAAAAAACGTTTTGCTTTCATTAAAATCCATCCATGCCGCTTTTTTGTGAAAATGCAGCATTTATCTCTCGATTATTTTCCAATATTATAGTATAATTTACAATGTTTTGGCAACATCTAAAAACTTGTTTTCACCGACTTTTTGGGTGTTTACATGACGGGGATTTATGGAAAAAAAATCTGAGGACAAAAAAAATTACAGAACCACATTTCTCTTCAGGCTGACCAGCAGGGGCACGGCGTTTTACATACTTGTGACGCTCTCATCCTTTTTGCTGTACCTTTTTGGCGGCGTGCAGCAGCTTTTGGACAGCTCACAGAGGTTCATCCTGCAATGGTGCTCCATAAACGCCATAGTCCTCGCACTCCTGAGCATTTTCGGTATCTTTCTGAGCATACTGCTTTTTTTTGTTTATTTCAAACTCCGCTATCTGTTTTCAATTTTTTCCTATCTTGTTGTCCTGATTCTGTCCATAGTCCTTTTTTCAACCGTCTATGCCGTAATTTTCCTCTCATCCGGTCTATAGGGCCATACGAATATTACTATCAGCCACGGATTACGGAAGCCCCGATAGGGATGAACACAAGAAAAATGTCGCCACTTGCCGAAAGACGGACCGCTTTTCCGCGCTTGTAAAAATCCTCCGAAATTCTGTTTGAAATGCTTGGCATCCCTTTTTTACGCATCACGGCGCTTCCCCACTCAAGCCCCTCGCTTTCCACATGTCCATCGGAAAATCCTCCGGCCGTCCTTGCAATGGAAAGACAGTCCTCAAGTCCAAGGCCAGAAATCTCAAGCGAGCATCCGTCTCCAAGGTAACAGACCGCCTGGGTTCCGCAAAGCCATACGTCCGCATGAAAATCAAAGGAAAAAGTCTCGTAGATTCCAAGAAAATGGTCCGCACGTCCGCCGTTCCCGCCAACAAGCGTAATCAGGTCCTTTTTTCTATCCTCGCACAAGGATACTGCCAGCTGCAACGCGAGTTCCGTGTCGGTGTAGTCTTTGTCCCGGCTGAGCACTTCGGTTCCTGCCCCGGCATATTTTTCAAGCAAGGATTTGTCCCTCAGGCTGTCCATGTCTCCTATGATTCTGTCCGGGGTAAAATCACGCGTTCCATGAAAATATGTGCGGTATGTCTCTGCGCAATCAAGTCCGGAATCTGCTGCGATCACTAAATCCACATCGGGCATATTTTTGAAATATGATTCCGCATCCTTCGGCAAGGGCGACTCTCCCCCGGTAAAGACCACAATGTGCATAAATCCTCCAAGAATACTTTTAAGGTATATTCAATATTAGCGATATACAATTATAGCATGGATTCCATAAATATTCCTTCAGATTTGAAGAAAGTCAACCAGATTTTCGAAAAAAACGGATTCAAGACCTATCTCGTGGGCGGGGCTGTCCGTGATTCTCTCAGAAACAAATCAATGCATGACTGGGATCTTGCCACAAACGCGAGACCTGAGCAAGTGATGAAAATCTTCCATAAAGTCATTCCAACTGGCATTGCGCACGGTACTGTCACCATACACATTTTCGGACATGAGATTGAGACCACCACATTCAGGGCGGAATCGGGGTACAGCGATGGAAGACACCCGGACAAGATAAGCTATGCTGACAGCATTGAGGAGGATCTTTCGCGCAGGGATTTTACAATCAATGCGATTGCTGCGGAACTCGGGACAGGAAAGCTTGTGGATCCATTCGGAGGACGTGAGGACATAAAGCGCCGGATTATCAGGACGGTGGGATCTCCATTTGACAGGTTCAGCGAGGACGGTCTCAGGCCTGTGCGTGCGGTGCGATTTGCGGGGCAGCTCGGATTTTCCATAGACCCGGAGACCCTGGATGCAATGAAAAATGAGGATGTCCTTCGCATTACCTCTGGAATCTCCGTTGAAAGGTTCCGCGACGAGTTTTGCCGTATGCTCACGTGCCAGAGTCCCAGCGTGTGCCTTAAACTGCTTGAGGAAACTGGAATCCTGGACATTTTCATCCCCGAGTTTAAGCCATGCCGTGGTTGTACGCAGCACGACGGACGCGGATTCCATGATTTTGACGTGGCGGATCATCTTTTTTACGCTGTGGACGGCTCCCCGAGGGATAATCTTTTGGTTGCGCTCGCGGCATTTTATCATGACATAGGAAAACCCGAGGCACGCAAGACCGAAATCAAGGATGGATGCGAACTCATTCATTTTCACAAGCATGAGGTCATTTCGGCGGAAAAAGCGGAGAAATCCATGAGGAAGCTGAAATTCCCCAACGAGACCATAAAGAAAGTGACTCACCTCGTAAAGGAGCACATGTTTTTCTATACTCCGGACTGGAGCGATGCTGCCGTGAGAAGATTCATTATCCGCGTGGGCCTGGAAAATTTCGAGGATTTAATGCAGCTCAGACTCGCCGACATCCACGGAATGCACAACTGTCCCCTTTCTGACTGTAGCCCTGAATTCAATCTGCTTGCCGAATTCAGGAAGCGCGTGGAAAAAACTGTAGCTGAAAAATCCGCCATGAGCATGAGGGATCTTGCGGTAAGCGGAAACGACCTTGCAAAAATCGGCATCCCCGCAGGAAAATCCATGGGAATAATCCTGAGGGAGCTTTTTGAAACCGTAACTGATTCCCCAGAGATGAACGAAAAGGAAAAACTCCTTGAAGTCGCCCTCCGGATCTGGAATCAGAAAATCAAGCCGTAAAATTGCTTAGAAAAAAACTTACCGAACCTTGTTTCCGGCGGCATCCTCTATTCCGTTGTCGGTAATGTAGTATGCCTGAATCGGGGGGAATCCGTTGAAGCTCACCGAAGCGTAAGTCTGTGTATATGCGCCCGCGGAAAGCCAGTACACTTTGTCCCCGATCTTAAGGTCCACAGGAAGTCTGTACTTGAAATCCTCATACATGATGTCGGCACTGTCGCAGGTGGGACCCGCAAGGATAACCTCACCTTCCTTACCTCCGTCCTTGGTCGTAATAACGGGATACTTGATTGACTCATCCAGCGTCTCAATCAGACCGTTGAATTTGCCCGCGTCCAAGTAAACCCATCTCTGCAAGGCCGTATTGTTCTTGCGTGAAATCAGCACGACCTCCGAAGTAAGGATTCCGCTGTCACCCACCATGGAACGACCCGGCTCAAAAACAATCATCGGAATGTCATCGCCAAAGTCATCGTGCAGGTACCGCGTAATCTCGGAGGCATAGTCACAAAGCTCGTTGGTAGGCTGAATGTAGCGCGCAGGGAAACCACCGCCCATGTTGATCATGGAAAGACGGATTTCCTCCTCATCCGCAAGCGACTCAAAAAGATACTTCGTCTTGGCAATCGCATCGTTCCACTGACCAATATCCCTCTGCTGGCTTCCTACATGGAATGAAATGCCATAAGGAGTAAGACCGGAATCACGGGCCTGAACCAAAAGGTCATAAGCCATATCCGGGTGGCATCCGAATTTCCGGGAAAGAGGCCAGTCTGCGGTCGAAGAGTTCTCCACCAAAATCCGCACATAAACCCTTGAGCCGGGAGCATACTTGGCGATGTTCTTCAAATCCTCCTTGGAATCTGTCGCGAACATACGCACGCCCTTTGAATAAAAATACTCCACGTCGGCGGCCTTTTTGATTGTGTTGCCGTAAGAAACCCTGTCAGGAGAAATCCCGAGCGAAAGAACCAGATCCAGCTCATAGCGTGAGGCGATGTCAAAATTGGAGCCCATCTCATCAAGAAGCCTGAGCACAGGAACTCCCGGATTAGCCTTCACCGCATAATAAAAATGCGCGTAGGGAAAAGCATCCTTCACCTGAACGAATCTCTGCCTGATAGTGGACAGGTCAATAAAGATATTCGGAGTGGGAAAATCCTCCGAAGCCTCAAGAAAACGCTTCCATCTCATGTCTGAAACAAATTCATCCCGATTGAACATCCAAAACCCCTCTAAAAATTCTTCACCGGACGGAAAAACTGTCCTACTGCGAAAAATATATCACAAATCCCCATGCGGTGCTATAGAAATATGGAAATTTTTTAAAATTTTTTTTCGGACGGTCTACCCCTTGCAAATTTTTCGCATTTGATTAGAATCTATAGAAACTAATTTATCAGGTCGATGAAAATGAGGGCAACCAGAGCTATAATTCATTTGGAAAATTTCAAGCACAATATCAAGGCAATCAGGGCATTCACGAAGCCGGGAACAAAGATGTGCATACCGGTAAAGGCTGACGCTTATGGGCATGGAAGCGTGGAATGTGCAAAAGCAGCCTTGGAATGTGGAGTCGAATACCTTGCCGTGGCATGCGTTGACGAAGGACTTGAGCTCAGGCAACACGGAATCACCGCCCCGATCCTCCTTTTCAGCCTATGTACCCCTGAGGAAATCCCTGAGGCCGTAAAGCACGACATCACGCCCTTTGTTTTCGACAAGGAATACATCAATCTGTTTGCGGATGAGGCAAAAAAGCAGGGAAAATCAGTTTTTAAAGTCCATCTTGCCGTGGATACAGGGATGGGAAGAATCGGTTGCATGCCGGAAGAAGCCGCGGACATGGCTGAATGCATTGCAAAGTCAGGCTCCCTCGTGCAGGAAGGAACCATGACTCACTTTGCCCTCAGCGACTCAAAGAAAAGCGACTCCGTGGAATACACAAAACTCCAGTTCTCCCGTCTCCAGAATGCCATCGAGTCAATCAGGAAGAGAGGTCTGAATCCCGGAATCTGCCACGCCGCAAACTCTGCCGCCACCCTTGACTTGCCCGAAACACACCTTGACATGGTGCGGCCCGGAATCATCGTCTACGGTTATTATGCGGATGAAGTGAGCGAAAAATACCTGAGCGAAAAAGGTACTCCGATAGACCTTCGCCCGGTGATGACGCTCGAAACCGAAGTCTCCGCCATAAGACATTTCAAAGCCGGTATGAGCGTGGGATACGGAAGGACATGGATTGCACAGAGCGACACCGACATTGCGGTTCTCCCGGTAGGTTACGGCGACGGATTTGTCAGAAGATTTGCGGCCGCAGGAATCAAAGTCGGCGTAAACGGAAAAGCATATCCGGTGCGGGGCAGAATCTGCATGGATCAGTGCATGGTGGATCTGGGCAATGACTCCGACGTAAAAAGATGGGACCGCGTTGTGCTTTTCGGCTCAAAAGAAGACGGTGCCGCCATGACAGCCGACGAACTCGCATCACTTACCGGCACAATCTCCTACGAAATCACCACAGTCCTCACCAGAAGGGTTCCCCGGGTATTTGTTGGACAGTGAACCTTAGATTTTTTTCACATCAACCTTAGTTTGGTTTAGAAAATTTAAAAAAAATTTGTCATTTTGTTTACCGTGGCGAAGATCCGTGTCCTATTATAATATAGAGGAAAAACTAAATGACAAGAAAAGAAGTCAAAAAGTCCCCCGCATGGGAAGAGCTTACATTTGCGAACAACTTCATGTTCTGCAAAATCATGGAAAGCGAGCCTGAGATCTGTCGTCGCCTGCTGGAAATCTTGTTACACATCAAGATTGAGAAACTTGAAATGCCACATTCTGAACATACGCTGCAGGAAGCCCCCGATGCCAAAAGCGTGAGGTTCGACGTCTACACCAAGGATGAAAACAGAATCTTTGACTTGGAGATCCAGACAACGCTAAAAGCAAATCTACCTAAAAGGGCGCGGTATTACCAAAGCATAATTGACATGGACAACCTTTCTCGTGGTGAGAATTACAGTAGGCTCAAGGATTCTTATGTAATCTTTCTGTGTTTGGACGACCCGTTCAACGAGAACCTTCCGCTATATTCCTTCGAGAACAAGTGCCTGAAAGATGGAAAAGAAATAAAATTAAACGACGGAGCCTACAAGCTCTTTTTCAACTCGTCCAAATATGATAAAATGGAAAATGACGAGGAGAAAGCCTTTTTCAAGTTTCTAGTGAACCAGAATGCCGACAGCGATTTCACGAAATCCATAGAAGAAAAAGTATTCTTCGCCCGGAAAAACATGGAATGGAGGAAACAATATATGACCTGGCAGCAGACAATAGATGAGGAAAAGGACATCTCGTTTGAGGAGGGAAAAGAGCGTGGCGTGGAAGAAAAAGCCCTGGAGGATGCGGAGAACTTCCTTCGGGAAGGCGACTCACCAGAAAAGGTCGCAAGATGCATCGGACTCCCCTTGGAGCGTGTGAAACAGATTGCTCAGTCTCTTTCCGTAAAAGCATAAAGATTCATGGTGGGCATGGAATAACGAGGAGAGATCCGTTGAGATAAAATGGATTAAAATTGGCTCTGGTCGCAAGTTTTTGTGTTTTTCCACAAAGTGGAAAATGGGAGCTTTGCGACCAAACAAAAACTTGAAGAGCAAGCTTAGCTTGCGACGAGCGTGCAAAGCAGATTGCTGAATCGTTTTCCGCAAAATCATACCACGTTTTTTCGTGAAAGCAAATCTTTTACCTCGGCAAGAAGATAGAAGGAGCCTGTTATGAGAAGCGGAACTCCCTCGCGTGCGGCGGATGAAAAAGCGTCCTCAATAGCCTCTGCATAGTTTTCGTTCATTGTGAATTTCTCTCCGGCGCTATCAAATGCGTCTGCAAGTCCCGGGAGATTAGAAGCCTTTGTATTTCCCGGTTTGGTTAGCGTTATGCGGCTGAATCGACCTGAAAAACATCTTGCGATATGCACTGCATCTTTGTCTGCGGCACATGCAAAAAGTAAATGAGCCGGTATTTTATCACCAAAAAGTTTTGAGAACGTCGAAAGCGTGAATTTTACGCTCCTTTCCGTATGAGCACCGTCCAAAACCACAAACGGAAGTCCCGGAAATTCTTTCGGGGATTCAATCACCTCAAACCTGCCCGGAAGAGATGCCTTGGAAAGCCCCGCCTCAATGATTTTTTCATCCAGCTCGGGATAAACCTTCTTAACCGCAAGAGATGCAAGAGCCGCATTCCAAGCCTGAAAGTCACCAGGCATCCGAAGTTTTGTTCTTATTGGGCGTGAAAAATAATCAGACTCAAGGCAGATTTCCATCCCGGAGCTAGAATCTTTGTCATCAAGTTTTGTTTTGTAGACTGAGCTCATTCTGTTTTTGTACACAAGCTCAGAAACTTTCACGGCTTCATCGGCAAAAATCAACTCAGCTCCCTTTTCAAGAGCGATTTTCCTAAACACATCTTTTACGGAATCCGCTGACTGTGGAGCGACAACCACTGGAACCCCGGTTTTTATTATCCCGCCCTTTTCAAAAGCAATCTTTTCTAAAGTATCGCCAAGAAACTCTGTGTGCTCAAGCTCAATCGTACTGATGCAAGAACATTCTGGCAAAATAACATTTGTGGAGTCCAGCCGTCCGCCAAGTCCCACCTCATAGACCGACCAGTCACATCCTGCGGTTTTGAAACATTCCATGGCGAACAATGTGACAAGCTCAAACCAAGTGACGGGTCTTTTCGCTGGTAAATCATCCAAAGAATCCTGCACGGTCCGAATCACGTTTTCCGATGCCCTTGAATAAATGTCGTCATCAAAAAATCCTCGTGACGTAGCGACTCTCTCGCGGAAATCGGAGATGTGCGGGGAACTGTAAACTCCGGTCTTGAATCCGGCCTCCTCAAGGATTTTCGCAATCATAATGGAAATGGAACCCTTGCCCTTGGAGCCAGCCACATGGAATGATCGGCATTTTCTTTCAGGATGCCCCAGCCTTTCGCAAAGAAAATTCATCGTGTCAAGCCAAAAGATATTCTTCTCCGGTGTCTTTTCAAAATTTAAAAATCTGTCGGCCCACTCACGAAAATCATCTGCGGCACTCCTCTTGTATTCCATATTATCTTTCCTCCAGAAATCGCTCGAAAGTCCATTGGCTCATGTTGTACTTGTAGTTTATTTCCCTCAATGCGGTTACATCCTCATCAGAAAACGCGGGACCGGGAATGAGCTTTGGAATGACGGTATAATCCTCTTCATTTTTATATACATTGAACGAGCACGAGCTTCCGTTTTCAAGACGTTTCACAAAAGTCCAGTAAGGCTCCAAACCGGATGAGTCAAATTCAACGAGCTGTCCGTGTCTCAAAAGTGATTCCTCCTTGGTTCTCTCATACCCGGTAATCGCCTGGGGATAAACAAAGGGGTCGCACCAAAAAGCAGCCGACGCATTCAAAAAAGACGACATTGCAGCCTGTGTCTCATAGACTGATTTTCCACTCCCCGCCCTAAAATATATTCTTTGTGAGAGCGAATCCGTCATCCCGAAAAAGAGATTTGAGATTGCCTCCCCGTCCTGATTTTTAATGCACACTTGAAAGGCATTTTTTTCATCAAGCAGGAATTTTTTCCAATCCTCCTCTGATGACGCTCGCTCGTAAACCGTTATGACATCCGCGAATTTTTCAATGAAATTTGCGACGGTCTGTAAATCGGCAGGCCACAAGCTTCCACTCGCAGAATCGCTTCCGATCCACACGTTTCCTCTTTTCTCAAGAATCACGCTCTGCCCGTCCCCGGAGAATTCTATGCTCCTTATGTCAGGGATTTTGTTCAGATTCAAAAGAGCCGTCTGCACTGATTTTTTCTTTTCCACATTTCCGGCGGACAAAAACGACAGGATGAAAATCAAGAGGAGCAAGGCATTTACCGAAAGCATGGCAATAAGCCAACGTTTTTTATTCATTTCCACCACCTCACTTTCTGCCGGATTGGTTGAACTTTCTGCGTCTCAGATGAACAATCAACGCAATGGAAAAAAGAATCAAAGCCGGTACAATCACAAGCAGGGCAAAAACACCATGGCGGCTTGAGTAGATTTCATCAAGGCTCTTTTTATAAAGTCCCGAATTCCGCTGCCTGCCGTTTTTCAAATCCAGAACCTTTTGCTCTCCGTTCAACGAAAGCATACTGTCGCTCAAAAACTCAAGGCTCCTCGTGTCCACCGAAGACTGTGATGATGAATATCCGATCATACCGCTTGCAAACGCATATTGGTCGCCGAAAACTATTGCAGAAGGATTTTCATCCCCCTTTTTTCTGAGCAGGGCACTCACGCAAAACTGTCCGCTTTCATCTCCGTCCTCGGCTTTAAGGGGAGTCGCAAAGGGATTCGTCTCATATTTTCCGTCGGTCTTTTTGTACTGCCAGGCTTTTTTTGATGTCACCAGATGCTGCTCCGGGATAAAATCAGGATTCTCGGAAAACTCTGTCTCAATGTCTATCGCACATGGCCAGTGAATCACCATTCCGTCGGGGGCATTTTTTTGCTCAGGAAGCTCCGGCCACAAGCTGTAGTCCACGAACTCGGACTTTGCCCCGCCAGCTCCGTTCTGCTCCGAATAAAGGCTCATCCTGAAACAGTTCTCATCGGCCGTAATCGACTCCCTGAAATATAAACCCAACGATTGGATTTCATAGCGAACATAATCCACCACGTCAATTACCGACCATGTTTTTTTCACGTCAATATTGTAAGGGGCCATCGCAAGGAAAACTTTTCCACCGCCCTGTATGTAGGTCAAAAGTGCCTGGGCATCCTCCTGGGTGAAAAGTGCCGTCCCGAACACGACAAGCGGAAGCGAAGGATAGAGCGTAAACACATTGTTTTTTCCCTCCGCAATTTCCGACGGAAGATTGGTCTGCACCACGGTAAATCCATGAGCCTCAAGCCACGGTTTTACATAGGCATAATCCTCGTCCAGTTTAAGACCGTTGCCCACGACGACCTGCACGATTCTGTCCTTACCGCGAACAAGTGACTGGATCCTTCCCGCAAGATCGTACTCAAGCGTGTTGACCGAAAGGATAAATGGTATAATCTCATTTTTTCCGTGGTAATTCACGACCACAGCGGAATAGACCTTTGTGTAAGCCTCAGTGTTTTTTCCGGTGGAGCGGATTGCCTGGGAGCTGATTCCAAAATTCTCAAGCCGCTTTTCCGCATTCTCTTTTGCAGGATCCACGACCTTGAAACTCACGTTTTTTGAATAGGAAGCGTAGTCCTGAAGATATTCCGAAACATCCCTCACCTGGGGATAAAAATTTTTCAGTTCCGCGCTCCTGTAATAGGTAATCGTCATGGAGTCCTCAACTTCGGAAAGCAGCTGACGGCTGAAAGGACTCACGGTGAATTTTTTTCCAGAGCTTAAGTCAAGCCTTCCGTAGATTCTGGACGAGTCAAGGGAAAGCAAAATGAAAGCGCAGAAAACAAGGGCTGCAATCTTTTTACCGAAGGACGATCCGTACCCGCGTTTTTTTTCAATCATCCATGCGGCGGCAAGTCCCAGAATGACTGCGGATGAGATGTAGAAAATCAGGTCCCTTGTGTCAAGGATTCCCTTTCCGGCAGCGTCAAAATGCCAGGCGAATGAGAGCCATTTGCAAAGGGATGCGAGTGCGGATGAGAGCGGAACATAGGAGCCGAGCAGGTGGATGCTGTTTGTCGCCGCAAGAACAAGGGACGTAAGCACAAATGCAGCTCCCGGATTTTCAATGCACGTATATAGGAATACAGTCAGTGCGGAAGATGCCGCCAAAAAAAGAAGCATGGAAAAATAGGAACAGATGAGCGGAGGGATGTCCACGTCACCGAAAGACGAGACCGCCACGGGAAGCAGAAACGTAAGCGCGAGGGAGAAAGCGAGCACAGAAAGAAGCGACAAAATCTTTGCGAAGGACACGGAGAACGCGCTGAAAGGTAGAGAGAGCTCGTCATCGGAAAAAGCAAGCATGGAACCCAACGCTGGGATAATCAGGATTGAGATGTACGGAATGCCTGTAAAAAATCTGTGCAGGTCCGTTGAGCCCGCGTCGCTGAAAAAATGCTGCATGACTAAAAACTGCAACATGGCGAGTACGGAAAAAATGAAGCACGCCAAATAAGCGAAGGGATTTGCAATCAGCTTGAAAAGATATTTTTTGTAAAGCTTTCCCATCAGTCTTCCCCCTCGGTAAGGAACAGGAACGCCTGCTCAAGAGTCTTTTTCTTCGTCATCGCAAGGATTTCATCCACCGATCCATGCGCGGCAATCTTTCCACGGCTCATTATGTAAATGGAGTCGCAGATGGACACGGCATCCTCAATGTGGTGGGTCGAAAGAACGACGGTTTTCCTTTCCGCAAGTTTTTTTATGGCCTTTCTGATTTTCACAATCTGGGCGGGATCAAGTCCACCGGAATACTCATCCATCACAAGGACGGCAGGATTAAATCCCAGGGCGTGCGCAAGGCTGGTTCTCTGCACATATCCTTTTGAAAGCGTACTGATTTTTTTGTCCGCAACATCATGAAGCTCCGCAATCTTCAGGGCATTGTCCACAAGGGAAGCGATCTCCCTCTCGTCCGACGCACAGTGAAGTTTAGCCTCCTGAAACACAGCCTCCCTCACCGTCATCCATTTTTCAAGCCTGGGACTCTCCGGAACATAGCCTGTCATTCGGCGGATTTCCATCATATCGCCAAGACCGCAGACTTCCACGCTTCCCGACGTTCCGTAATGGATTCCGCAGATTGCCTTTAGTAGAGTTGACTTCCCCGCTCCGTTCGGTCCAAGGATTCCGGTAACTTTTCCGGGCAGGGCGACAAAATCCACGTCGGAACATGCCTCGCAGATTGAGCTGCCCTTTCCATAAATCTTTGTGAAATGCTCTACTTTTATTCCTTTTGAAATATCAGTCAACATACGGTATCTCGAATTTTTTTCTGTCCTTGGTAAGTTCGGCACGCGGGAACACTTCTTTTGCCTGGGAGAGAAGCAGCTCCAAATCCCTGTCGGTGTACCTCGGGCTGTAGTGAATCAGTCCCAGCCTTTTTACGTCCGCGTCTCTCGCTATGGTCGCGGATTGCCTTGCGGTCATGTGTTTTTTTGCCCTGGCCTGATCCTCGCAGTCATCAGCAAACATGCCCTCGCAAATCAGGAGGTCGGAGCCACGCACCTCGTTCGCAATGCTCGGAAGATAAAGCGTGTCGGTAACATAGCTGAATTTGCGTCCCTGCCTTGCCTTGCCGACAACCTGCTCAGGACTCACCTCAACGCCGTCCGTATTCAGGACTTTCTCACCCTTCTGCAGTTTGCCCCAAAGAGGCCCCCGCGGAACATGAAGTCTCTCGGCTTCCTCAGGATTAAACACACCCGGTCTGTCAAGCTCCTCAAGCGTATATCCCACGCAGGTCTTGGTGTGCTCAAGGGGAAATGCGCGCACGTAAAATCCGTCACCGCCGTAAACCACACAGGGAGCCTCAATCTCATGCACTTCAATCGGATAGTTGATGTACATGTCAAGCACACGCCGGCTGGTCTCTATGTATTCCTTGATTTTCGGAGGTCCGTAAATGTAAAGTGGCTCTGAACGCTCCACCTGAGAAGAAAGCATGAGGATTCCGGGAAGTCCGGTCACGTGGTCTGCATGTGTGTGGGAAACAAAAATTGCGTTTATTTTTTTCCATTTAAGATTCAGCCGTCTGAGCGAAACCTGGGTACCCTCCCCGCCGTCAAAAAGAAAAAGGTCTCCGTCACGTCTCAGCAGCACAGATGTACAGTGCCTGTAAGGAAGCGGCATCATTCCACCGCAACCAAGCACAAAAGCTTCCATATTCATACGCTTTACTTTACCGCAAAAAGGAATTTACTTCAAGGGCAAAATCAGTCCCTTTCCACTCCCAGGGCGACACAGGCCTTTCTCGCGGCGTTCTGCTCGGCTGATTTTTTGCTCTTTCCTGATTCCGGTCCGTAAGATTCGTTTCCAAGATGCACAGTGACCCAAAAAGTTCTGTCGTGGTCAGGCCCGGATTTTTTTACCAGCTCGTAAACCGGACATTCCTTGCTTTTTTTCTGATAGTATTCCTGAAGCAGACTCTTGTGATCGCGGTTTCCCTTATCCTGCTGCACTTTCCTGATTTCCGGCACAATCAGCTCAAGGACAAGTTTTCTCGCCTCATCATATCCCGAGTCAAGGTAAAGAGCCCCAATTACGGCCTCCACAGCATCAGCAAGAATCGCGGCCTTTTGCCGTCCGCCGGTAAGTTCCTCGCCCTTTCCCAAAACAAGGTAGCGGTCAATGTGCATTTTGTTAAGCGCGATCGGAGCAAGGGACTTTTCGCTTACGACGTTCGACTTTATCTTCGCCAAATCTCCCTCAGGATTTCCGGCCATGTCGTTGTAGAGAAAATCCGCGGTAACAAGCCCAAGGACGGAATCACCCAAAAACTCAAGTCTTTCGTTATTATAATGGAAGAATTCTGTGCTTTCGTTTGAAAATGACCGGTGATGGAAGGCAAGATCCAAAAGATTTAGATTTTTAAAGTTTATGCCAAGATTGGAACAAAATTCAAGAAGCTCCTTTTTTCTTTCCGGCGCAACTTTCAAAGATTTGCTGGGCACTGAGCTGATTTTTGTATCGCTGTTATTCATGGTAAAATCCAAAAATAAAAAAAAGCACAGCAAAAAATACCGTGCTTTTCAAGACAAACAGAGCGTCCCGGATTAATCTAGCGCGAAAGCAATGGACACCCGGGAACAAAACCCTTATTTTCCCTGAGACTTCAGGTAGTTGTAAACATCCTCAACCTTTACGAAGTTGTTTACTACATCCTCAGGAATCTTTACTCCGATCTCTGACTCAAGGGCATAAAGAAGCTCGTATGTGTCCAAGCTGTCTGCTCCCAAGTCTCCGCGGAATGTTGCCTCTGGAGTTACCTTCTCAGGCTCAAGCTCAAACTGGCTTGAAATCAAATCCTTAAGCTTTAAGAAAAGTTCATCATTTGTGTCCATAATAGTCTCCTAATTTGTCGTTTATCGAAGGCTTGTGTCCTTCACCCGGCTATTAACCATTCACTTCTGGAGTAATAACCTGTCGTCCGCGATAGAAACCGCATTTGGGGCAAACATGATGCTGCATAATCAAGTTGCCACAATTGCTGCAAGCAACAAGATTTGGCGTTGCAAGATGCATGTTAACACCGCGTCTTCTCTTGGTCACGGCTTTCGATGTTTTCGATCTAGGTACTGCCATAATATGTAACCTCGCTATAAAATTTTAGTCGTCTGTATAACGTGTTTATATTACTACAGATTCCCATTTCATGTCAAGATTATATAAAAAAAATCGAAAATATGTCAAGAGCAAATGTGTAAATTTTGGCATCTCGGCTGATATTTATACCGAAATTTATAGAAAAGTCTATCAAAAAAATGAATTGTAACAATATCGCCTTAAATATTGTTTACTGAATGGATTTGACTAAAAGACACGGAATGGAGTAAAATAGCCTTATGGGAAAGAGAAGATTCTTTATAAGACATTTATATGCCGCTGTTTTTTTCCTTATGATTTGTTGTCCGCACCAAAGTGTGGCAGATCAAGGCTCATCAGGAATTGGCGCGTCCGTAAATTCCTATGACAAGTATGATATTTTCAGCCGAAAATCAAAGGAACGCCCTTTGAAGCAAGAGACTCAAGTGGCTCAAGAGCCTAAGACTACCGGAAAGGATGTGCAGTCAGCGTATTCAAATGAAAGCTCTGTAATTCCTGGCGAAGGACCCGCAGCTCCCGAACCGCCTGTAGTTGAGACTTCTCCAAAGGCCAGCGCAGTAATACCGGAGTTACCTCCTCCACCGAAGAACGCAACGTGGAAGGAGCCGCCGAAGCCAAAGGAGACTCCTAAGGTCAAGGAACCTGAGCCGAAAGAGACTCCCAAAAAACAGGAGCCGGAAAAGCCGGTGGTTAAGGAAACACCGAAACCTGCTGAGCCTCAGCCGAAAGTTGAGGAAAAAGCTCCTGCAAAGAAAGAGGAGCCCAAGGACGCTGCAAAAGAAGCTGAATACGCAAGATCCGTCGGTTCTGCCGCACCAGATATTTCCAAGGAGGTTTTTGAAGAAGACAAAAAAGACATTTTGGCCATAATTGACAAGCTTAATGACGTGATGAAAAACCGTGATTACAAGTCATGGCTGAAATATGTTGACGGGGCCAGCGCACAGTACTGGACCAAGAGGACAAATCTCCAGAAAGCGGAGAACCGTCTCCCTGTCAAAGGTCTCACACTCCGAAATCTTGAAGATTATTTCAAGTATGTCTTCATACCGGCAAGGAATGGACGTAGGATTGATGAGATTCGCTACGAGGACAGAAAAACCGTAAAAGCCGTTCAGGTGAATGGCGATGTTGACACTGTATACTATTACTTTAAAAAATCGTCTGATGATACGTGGAAATTGCATTTACCGCCAATTTCAGATTGATTTTTTATTGATAATGTATTAGAATATTGAATGGGGAACGGAAATCCGGCTCTTACGCAGTCCCTGCAGACGCAGGAAATCGTTTCCCATGTATAAACCAGGAGGAACTGATAAATGAAAGTATCAAAGGTTTTCACAGCCGGAGTATTGTGTCTGGCTATGGCAGGAGCTGCATTCGCACAGTCAAGGACAGAAACAACAGTCGAAGACGAGTACATGAGCAGCGTGGAAGATGTAATCATCTCTGAGCTCAGCGCATCTCCGGAGTATGACAACAAGCTGCTTGCTCTTCAGTATTTGGAGAATGCAGTCGGAGAAGGACGCACTAGCCCTGACATGATTGCTGCCATGAGAAGCCTTGCAGGAGAGGGAGTTACAAAAAAAGCACGCACAAATGGTCGCTTGATGAACAACTATCCTGACATCCGCAGAAAGGCATGTGAGCTGCTCGGACAGGTTGCCACAGAGGAAGCCAAGGACACATTGGTTCAGATTATCCAGGATGACACGGAGTCTATGGTAGTTGCCGCTGCCGTACATGCACTTGGAGACATCGGACTTAACGAAGGTGATGAGGTTGTCGGAGCCATTGAGTTCGTGCAGAGAAGATATGCAGCACTGAACCCCTCAAGCTCCCTTGCTCTTGAAATCCTGTTTGCTTATGAGAAGCTTGCTGACACTGTTACTGACCGCGCTCCAATGATCGAGTCAATCGCAGCCATCGCAGCAAACTATCGCTTTGCCACAACTGTACGCACAAAGGCTTATGACCTTCTCCGCAGTCTTCAGGGCCGCTAAAAAGAAATAAGCAGACGAAACAAAAAAAACGGGCATCCCTAAAAAGATGTCCGTTTTCCATATTCGGGAGATACGGGATTCGAACCCACAACCTTCGGCTCCGGAGGCCAACACTCTATCCAATTGAGCTAATCTCCCATACCATAATATGGTTGTTTTCATAATATCCACAATCGAAGAGTTTGTCAACATCGCAAAAAATTTATTTAGCAGTACCAAAAGGAGACTGTCGGAGGAAATATGGAACCCATAATCTTGGCATCGGCCTCACCACGCAGGCAGCAAATACTCAAAATGCTCAACATCCCTTTCATCGCAATGCCGGCGGATATAAGTGAGGTAGCTCCCCCAGAAATAGAGATTGAGAAAGCATCTGAGTACATTGCGGAAAAAAAAGTTCAGGCGACCATCGACGGACTTCCTGAAGGAAATGAGACACCGTGGATTTTAGGAGCGGACACTTCCATCATTTTTGAGGAAAAAATCTATGGAAAACCCGCAAATCAGGACGAGGCATTTGATTTTATAAAAAAATTCCAAGGAAAAAAACATCTGGTAACAACAGGAATCGCCCTATATAATGGAAGAAAACGCAGCATCACATGTCGCACATCAAAGAACATTGTATACTTTAATTCCATATCAGATGAAGAAATAGAATGGTATATCAGTACCGGAGAATGGCATGGAGCGGCCGGAGCCTACAGAATCCAGGGATTTGCGTCGTGCTTTATTTCAAAAATTGAAGGTACAGAAAGCAGCATTATGGGCTTGCCATTATTTGAATTATATGATATGCTGAAAGAGCAAGGCTATTCACTTATTGAATAAAACCGAGGATTTTGAATTGTAGATTTAGAATCGCGGTTCATGTCTTGCCGGGCAAAGGTCGTGCGGTTCGCATTTGTCCTTTGTTACGAAATCTTCCGGGCCTGAGAACAGGTCACGAGTAAAAGGTCAGGTGGAAACGGGGAAATCCTCTGTTTCCGGTGAAGGAGTTGATCATGGCAGTAGTAACCATGAAGAGCCTTCTGGAGTCTGGAGTACATTTCGGACACCAGGTAAAGCGTTGGGACCCGCGCATGAAGAAGTATATCTTCGCAGAGCGCAACGGTATTCACATCATCGATTTGCAGAAGACAATCACAGCAATCAAAGACAGCTATGATGAGATTCGCAAGGTAGCCTCAGCAGGTAAATCAGTCCTGTTCGTAGGAACAAAAAAGCAGGCACAGCAGGCTATCCAGAAGGAAGCTGAGCGCTGCGGACAGTTCTATGTAAACAACCGCTGGCTGGGTGGTACACTCACAAACTTTACAACAATCAAAAAATCATTGCTTCGCCTCAAGAAGATTGAGAAGATGGAAGTTGACGGAACTTTCGACAACCTCACAAAGAAGGAAGTCGCTGCCCTCCTCAAGGAAAAGGAAAAGCTCCAGAAGAACTACGGTGGTGTCAAGGAAATGAAGGAACTGCCGGGAGCAATCTTTATCATTGACACACACAAAGAGCAGATTGCCGTTAAGGAAGCCCGCCGCATGGGTATCCCGATCATCGCAATCGTTGACACAAACTGCAACCCTGAGGGAATTGACTTCCCCATTCCAGGTAACGATGACGCAATCCGCGCAATCAGCCTCTTCACATCTATCATTGCAAACGCCGTGATTGAAGCTGACAACGAGCAGGGACTCAAGATCATTGAGACTCTTGGCGACGAGGATGAAGTTACTACAGACGCTTCCACAAAGCGCGAGGACGAGGAGATTGTTGACTATTCTAACTACACTCCCACCGAGGAAAAGGAAGAGGATCTGGAAGCAAACAGACATGACGAGGACGACCTGATCGACGAGGATAAGGTTTACTCAAAATAATTTGAGAGCTGATTAGTCCAAATGCGGATTAATCAGCGCTTTTTGAAATCTAATTTAACTGGAGTATATAAAATGGCTATTTCAGCTGCTCAGGTAAAGGAATTGCGCGAGGCAACAGGTGCAGGAATGATGGACTGCAAAAAGGCCCTCGTGGAGACTGACGGAAATTTCGATGAAGCCGCAAAGCTTCTTAAGGAAAAGGGACTTGCAGCCGTCGCAAAGCGCTCAGAAAGGGCAACCAGCGAGGGACGCATTTTCATCAGACAGGTTGGAAACAAGATTGCCGTGGCAGAGCTTGTTTGTGAGACCGACTTTGTTGCAAACAACGAAGAATTCGTTGCCGCCGGTGAGAAGATTCTTGACCTCATTTTCGAGAAGAACTACACATCCGTTGAGAAGGAGCTTTCCGACGTTCTTCTTGATTTCGCTACAAGAACAAGAGAGAATATGTCTGTAAGCAAGGTGCAGATTTTCAACGTGCCCGACAACGCCGTTTCTGGAATCTACATCCACTCAGACAAGAAATCTGCTGCCATTACAATCGTAAAGGGTTCAACAGATGACAAGGTTAAGGAATTCGCAAAGGACTGCTGCATGCACCTTGCCGCATTCACACCCGCATACATCAAGCAGACTGATGTTCCTGCATCATATATTGACGAGCAGAAGGAAATCTTCCGCGTTCAGATGAGCAATGACGAGAAGGTTGCCTCAAAGCCAGACAATGTAAAGGAAGGAATCCTTGCTGGAAAAATCAAGAAGCATCTTTCTGAAATCTGTTTCGTAGACCAGATGTTCGTAAAGGACGACAAAAAGACTGTCGCTGCGAAACTTGATGAAGTTGGAAAAGACGTTGGAGCCAAACTTGAGTTCGGTGACATCGCGCTTCTGATTCTTGGAAAGTAAACCTTAAGCGGTCTGCGGTGCTTCGGAATTTCACGGATGCATTTTGCGGGCCGCTACAATTTTAGCATTTTTAGGGGGACAAATATGGCAGGTGACAATGAAAGCCGTATGGAAAAGACCGTGAACGCACTCAAGGAAGAGTACAATACAATCAGGACAGGAAGAGCAAGCGCTTCAATTTTTGACAAGGTGCGCGTTGACTATTATGGAACTCCTACTCCTCTGAATCAGGTGGGAACAATCTCCATCCCGGAAGCCCGCACGGTCGTAATATCTCCGTTTGACAAATCAACAATCTCAGCCATTGAAAAGGCGATCCAGAAAGCAGAGCTCGGACTGAACCCCAGCAACGACGGTAAGGTCATCAGGATTTCCATTCCTCCGCTCACAGCTGATCGCCGCAAGGAACTCGTAAAGCAGGCAAAGACCACAGCTGAGAACTACCGCACTACAATCAGGAACATCCGCAGAGACGGAAACGATGATCTGAAAAAGCAGCAGAAAGCGGGAGAACTCACCGAGGACCAGCTCAAGCAGGAAACAGACAAGCTTCAGAAATTGACCGACAAATATATAGAAGAAATCAACAAGGTCTATGAGGCCAAAGAAAAAGAGATAATGGACTAATTCCGTGGGCTTGCAAGAAAAGAACGAACCTGCTGTTCCAACACATGTTGCAATCATCATGGACGGAAACGGCAGGTGGGCAAAAAACAGAAACTTGCCTCGAACAAGCGGACACAGCGAAGGACTGAAACGTGCGAAGGAAATTGCCAAAGCAGCGTCCGACTTGGGAATAAAATATCTCACGCTCTACGTCTTTTCCACGGAAAATTGGAAGCGGACACAGCAGGAAGTGGGATTCCTCATGGGGCTTATTCACTCACATCTTAGACAAGAGCTTGAATTCTACCGTGAGAACAAGATTCGCGTGCGTCTGCTCGGTGACAGAACTGGTCTGCCGAAAGAAATTCAGGACGACATTGAATCCTCCGAGCGCGATACGGAATCTTTTACGGGCCTTACAATCTGTCTCGCAATCAATTACGGCGGCAGGGATGAGATTGTGCGCGGCGTAAGGAAGATTCTGGCATCCCAGGGTGAAAATCAAATCAATCCAAAAGACATCAATGAGGAATCAATTTCAGGAAGCTTTGACATTCCAGAGCTTCCCGATGTTGATTTACTGATTCGTACCGGCGGAGAGCTCCGGTTGAGCAATTTCCTTTTGTGGAAGGCCGCTTATGCCGAGCTTATGTTCACCGACACGCTTTGGCCCGATTACGGTACGGAAGAATTTAATAAAGATATTACGGATTTTCAAAAGAGAAACCGCAGATTTGGAGCAGTACCGGTATGAAAAAGACAATTCTGAGGCTGTTGATTTTTTTTATTGGCATTCCGCTGGTGATCGCGCTGGTATTATGGCCGCTTTACAACCATCTACCCTTGCATATCGTTTTTGTGTTGGCTTCAATGCTTGCCGCGAATGAACTTTACAATATGTTTAAAACCCAGGGAGAACTGATTTCAAAGCCCCTGGTCATAACTCTCTCCGCAATTCCCTCGCTTGTTGCGGCGGCGTATCAGGTTTTGCCGGCATTCTTTCCGCAGCTTCATTTTCCATTCGGACTGGAGATAATCACCTACGCATATATAATCACCATATTGATAATTCTCGTTAGCGAGGTGCTCGGACAGACGGATTTCACGCACTCAAACAGACGGATTTCAGCCTCCGCGTTTATTGTTTTCTATGCGGGCTACCTCATCACATTTATCTCACGCATGACTTCGGCGACAAAGGCATCTCTGCCCTGCTCCAGTCAGATTATCGCAATCTTCTTTCTGATAGTTTTCCTTTGCGACAGCCTGGCTTGGTTTTTCGGCGTGTTGCTTGGCAAAAACAACAAGGGACTCATAAAGGCAAGCCCCAACAAAAGTGTCGCTGGTTTTTTGGGCGGATTTGTCGGCTCCATTCTTGCGGGACTCATAGGCTATTACATCTGGCCCGAGATTTTCTCAGGCTCCGTTGTCAAAATCATCATTGTTTCACTTTGCATCGCTTTGGCGGGAATAATCGGTGATCTTGCGGAATCCGTATTCAAGCGTTCTTCGGGTGTCAAGGACAGCGGTAAAATCATTCCGGGACGCGGCGGACTCCTTGATTCCGTTGACTCCATACTGATGGCGGCTCCCGTATACTATGGACTTGTTTCATTGTTGTACGGAATTGGAATATCGTAAAAATAAAAAAGAGCGGTCCGAAAGATGAAAAAGATTTTGGTTTTGGGCTGTACAGGTTCTATCGGCAGCCAGACACTTGACATTGTAAGGAACATGCGGGACAGTTTTGAAGTATGCGGACTGTCAGTTGGAACTAACGAAACTAAGCTCAAGGAACTTTGCGAGGAATTCGGATGCGGGGGAACCTGTTTTTCAAGGGACGGAACGGAAGGACTTGAGCGGCTCATAGAAAACTGCGGCGCGGACATTGCCGTAAACGGTGTGGCGGGCTCGGCGGGACTTCTTCCCTCGGTTCTCGTACTCAAAAAAGGGATGGACCTTGCGCTTGCGAACAAAGAGACCGTCGTAATGGCATGGCCGGTAGTTAAGAAAATCGCTGAGGAAAACGGTGCGAAAATCATCCCGGTGGATAGCGAGCACAGCGCGGTATTCAATCTTATCAATCAGGCGGGAAAGAAAAACGTCAGCTCCATAATCATCACGGCAAGCGGCGGACCATTCAGGACATTTACACGGACAGAACTCGAGAAAGTCACGGTTGAGGACGCACTCAGACATCCAACATGGAAAATGGGACCGAAAATCACTGTGGACTCAGCGAGTCTTGCGAACAAGGGCCTTGAGGTGATTGAGGCTGTCAGGCTTTTTGACATTTCCCCGGATTCGGTAAAGGTCGTGGTTCATCCCCAGAGTCTGGTTCATTCGCTCGTGCAGACAAGGGACGGAATGTTGTACGCCCAAATCAGCGATCCCGACATGAGGCACCCCATTTTTGGCGCGCTTGTGTGGCCTGAAATCCGCGGGAACTACCTGAAACCGTTCAGTCTTTTTGACAGGGAGATGACTTTCTTTCCTCCCCGTCTTGATGATTTTCCCATGCTTTCTCTTGCCTACGAATGTGCGAAAAAAGGCAACTCATACACAATCGCCTTCAATGCCGCGAATGAAGTGGCTGTGGCGGCTTTCATTGAAAAACGGATTTCCTTCCTTCAGATTCCGAAGATTGTTGAGGAAACACTTGAGCATGATTGGAGCATGAGCCCCTCGGACCTGAGTCTTGTGATGGAAGCGGACAAAGCTGCGAGGAAAATCGCCGTGGATCGGAAAAATCTGCTGGAGGGAAACTGATGACTGTTGTTTGGGGCATACTGGGACTCGGTTTTTTGGTTTTCTTCCACGAGTTGGGACATTTTCTTGTGGCAAGGGCAGTCGGTGTAAAAGTCGAGGCTTTTTCCGTCGGCATGGGGCCGGTGCTTCTTCACAAAACAGTCGGCGGAACGGATTACAGACTTTCCCTGATTCCCCTGGGCGGTTACTGTGCCATGAAGGGCGAGCATGATTACAGGGAGGCCATTGAGCAGAACTTGAGTGAAATCCG